>PJUL01000352.1_pt1 | contig 35909 bp, 37 predicted proteins | sample 1512221 | NCBI WGS metagenome assembly PJUL01 (sample SAMN08177667, study PRJNA422409) | Feces metagenome, whole genome shotgun sequencing project.
ATGACGCCCCAAGCGGCCCCGCTCGATGCGATCCACAGCCGCTAACTCGGGCCGGTACCAAGAGCCCTCCCCATGGCTGGGATGGGGATGATTATGGGGCGGCTCGAGTGGGGGAGGATAAGTCGGGGTTATAAAGTTTTAGGGCGTTGAGTTCGCTGGACTCTTTTCCGATTACGCCGTGCGAGGAGCGTGCATAAGGCCACCCCAACTCCGTAAAATCCCCGCGAAAGCGGGGACCCAGGTGTTTTATCGTCGAGCGCCGCGGGTGGCAGAAAAAGCCTGGGTCCCCGCTTTCGCGGGGATTTTACGGAGAGGGAGGCAGCCCCCTCTCGTAACTTCCCTCGCCCCCAACACCGCCTTCCTGGGCCTTGTGCCCAGGATCCATCGTTCAGCCGCTCAGGCCTTTGCAGGACGGTAGAGGTCTGAGCGGTCGCTGGCATGGACCCTCGCCACGAGGGCGAGGGAGGCGAGTTTTGTTTGTTACGGTGGCGGGTTGGAGGGGAAAGGCCGGCCAGCCCTTTGGAAGCTGAAAACGGCCCCCCTCCGGCCCTTCGGGCCACCTCCCCCAGAGGGGGAGGATCTTGGCTAGCGTTGGGCCTGCACCACCTTCACCGCAGGCGCGTTCTCCCAGCCGCCGCCGAGCGCCAGGAAGAGGTTGACCTGGTCGGCGGCCACGGCGGCGTCGGAGGCCGCGAGGGCCGCCTCCGCGCCGGCCAGGGTGCGTTGGGCGTCGAGGCCTTGCAGGTAGGGCGTGCGGCCGGCCTTGTAGAGGGTGGCCGCCTGGCGTTCGGCCTTGTCGGCCTCGTCGCGGGCGGCGCGCAGGGCGGCGTTGCGGTCGAGTTCGTGGGCGTAAGACGTCAGGCTGGTCTCGGTCTCGCGCAGGGCGTTCAGGACCACGCCGTCGAACCTGGCCAGCGCCCCGTCGGCCCCGGCCTCGGCGCCCCGGATGCGGGCGCGCTCGCCCTCGCCCGGCAGGGTCCAGGAGACCAGGCCCGAGAGGCTCCAGCGGTTGGCGGCGGGCTGGCCGAGATCGGCGAGCAGGCCGGTCGTGCCCGCGCCCAGGCCGAAGCTGATGTTCGGATAGAGCGCGCCGCGAGCCACGCCGATACGGGCCGTGGCGCCGGCCAGGGTGCGTTCGGCCTGGCGAACGTCCGGCCGGCGCTTGAGCAACGCCGCGCCGTCGCCCACCGGCAGGGGCTGGGACAGCTTCGGCGGCGACGCGCAGGCCTCGACGGCTTTCGGAAACTCGGCGGGCGGCTTGCCGGTCAGGACGGCCAGCTTGTAGAGCGCGGCCTTGCGATGGGCCTCGAAGGTCGGGATGGCGGCGCGCTGCAGCTCGACCTGGGCGCGGGCCCGGGTGGCGTCCAGCGCCGTGCCGCGGCCGGCGGCGATCAGGCGATTGGTGACGTCCAGGCTCTTGCGCTGAAGATCCAGCGTCTGTTCGGCGACGTGGATCTCGTGGCCCGACGAGCAGGCCTCGACATAGGCGCGGGCGACGTCGGCGGCGACGCTGACGCGGGCCAGATCCAGGGCCGCCTGGCTGGCGTCTTCGTCGGCGTGGGCGGCCTCGGCGGCACGCTTGAGCCGGCCGACCAGATCGACCTGGTAGGAGACCTTGACCCCGGCGTCGGCCAGGTTCTCGACCGGCAGGGGCTCGGTCAGCAGGTACTGCTCGCCGGACTCGCGGGCGTGCATCGCCGCCGCGGAGGCGCCGGCCGAGAAGCCGCCGGCGTCGTCGGCCTCGCCGGCAACGGCGCGGGCGCGGGCCAGGTTGGCGGCGGCCACGCGCAGGTCGGTATTGGCGGCCAGCGCCTCCTGCACGAGGCCGTTCAGCGTCTCGTCGTCATAGAGCTTCCACCAGCCGTCGGGGACCGGGTCCTGGCTGACGGCGGCGCTGGTCGCGCCCATGAACGCGCCTTGCGCGGCCGGTTCGTTGATCTTGGCGGCGTCGGGGCGCTTGTAGTCGGGGCCGACGGTCGTGCAGGCGGCCAGGGCCAGCAGCGAAGCGGCCGCGCCTAGGGTGCGGAGCGTGCTCATTTCGCAGCCCCCAGAACCGCCACGGTGGCGGTGCGGCCGGCGATCAGGCGCAGGTCCTTCGGCGTCTCGTCCAGCGCGACGCGGACGGGCACGCGCTGGGCCAGACGCACCCAGCTGAAGGTCGGGTTGACGTTGGGCAGCAAGCTGGCCCCGGCCGCGCGGTCGCGGTCCTCGATGCCGGCGGCGATCGACTGGATGTGGCCGTGCAGCGGGCGGTCCTCGCCCATGACCCGGACGTCGACCTTCTGGCCGACGTGCAGGCCCTTGAGCTTGGTCTCCTCGAAATAGCCCTCGACCCGGAACGAGCGGCTGTCGATCAGGGCCAGCACCGGCTTGCCGGCGGTGACGTAGTCGCCGGTGCGCAGGGTGAGGTCCGACAGGAAGCCGTCGGTGGGGGCCGTGACCAGGGTGCGCTTGAGGTTCAGGGCCGCCAGATCGCGGGCGGCCTGCGCCTGGGCCAGGGCGGCCTGGCCCTGCTCGACCTTGGCCAGGCTCTGCTCGGTGACCTCGCCGGCGACGAGGTCGCCCAGGACGCGGTTGCGGGCCAGTTCGCGGCGGGCCTGGGCCAGCTGGGCCCTCTGGGCGGCGACGGCGGCGTCGGCCTGGCGGACGGCCAGGGCGTAGCGATCGCGGTCGACATAGAACAGCGGCTGGCCGGCCTTGACGGTCTGGTCGTTGACCACCTGGACGTCGGTCACCAGACCCGAGACGTCGGGGGCGACCTGGACGATGTCGGCGCGGACGCGGCCGTCACGGGTCCAGGGATCGACCTGATAGTGGTCCCAGAGGCGCTTGCCGCCGATACCGGCGACGGCGACGACGGCCAGGGTGACCGCGACGCGGCCGGCTTGGGGGAGGATGGTCTTGAGCTGGGGCATGGTTTCTTACGGACGGACGAGGGCCACGGCGGCGGCCCAGAGGATGACGAAAAGCGCGGTGTCGAAGAGCGCCGGGTGCCAGACGAGGCGGTAGGCGCCGGTCCAGGACAGCACTCGGCGCAGCACGAAGGTGGCGGCCAGGGCGGCCACGGCCGAGACGAGGACGGACGACAGGAAGACGCCGTCGATGTTGTATTCGCCGATCATGCGGCGGGCTCCGGATTGAAGGCGGGGGCGTCGGGGAAGAGGTTGCGGCGCAGGCCGACGAGGCCTGTGACACCGCCGGGTACGAACTGGGTCTGGCCCATGCGGGTCAGGGCGCCGTCGAGACAGGCCAGCAGGTCGGCGTGCGGCGGCTGGCGGCGGCCGGCCGACAGGGCGGCGTAGTGGTCGCCGATCCCGTCGAGCACGGCGTCGAGGCTGGCGCGGGCCGGGCCCGAGACCTCGCCCCGCGCGCCCTGGACGGCGACCAGGTTCATGCCGACACGGAGATCGCGCAGGACATCGACGCCGACGAGGTCGTGGCGCTCGCCGACCGCGGCCAGCTTGGGGGTCAGCAGGCCCAGACGATCGACCAGGGTGGCGGCGAAGGCGGCCGGCTCGGGGGCGTTGCGGGCGCGGGCCAGGCGGGCAAGGCCCTTCCAGGTGCGCGACAGCAGGCGGCGGGCGCCGGCGTCGATGCTCATCGAGCGCATGGCGGCGGTGACGAAGATCGCCGCGCCCAGGCCGACGAACTGGCCCAGATTGACGTTCAGGAAGCTGGCGAAGTCGGCGCTGAAGGTCTCCTGCAGGGCCATGGCGTTGCAGAAGCCCATCAGCACGGCGAGCGCCGCCCCCATGGTCTTGGGGTTGGGAATGAACAGGCCGATGAACAGCAGCGGCGGGGCCAGGGTCAGGACCAGCAGCGGGAAGCCGTCGATGGCCGGCAGCACGGCGAACATGTAGAGCGCCGACAGCGGCAGCGAGACCAGGGTGAAGATCCCAAAGCTGCGGATGGCCGGCACGGGGTCGTCCATGGCCGCGAAGAAGCAGCAGAACACCGCCGCCATGACCGGGGCCGAGGCGCCGTCGCCCCAGCCGGAGACGATCCAGAGGGCGCAGGACAGCAGGACGGCGATCGCGGCGGCCGCGCCCGAGAGCAGCGCCAGCGGGAAGTCGCTGTGCATGCGGCGGCGGGCGGCCGTGAGCGTGGCGGCGGCCAGGGCCGGCGACAACGGCGCGTCCGGGTTCTCGAAGCGGACCATCAGGGCGTGGCCCTCGGCCAGGGCCTGGACGGTCTCGGCCAGGCGCACCAGCAGGCTCTCGACCAGCAGGGCGTTCCAGTCGCCGCCGCGGCGCGTGGCGGCCTCGGCGCGCAGGTGGTCGATCAGCTCCAGGCCCGGGCCGCGCGTGGCGCCGGCCTCGATCCAGGCGACGACGGCGTCGAGCGCCTGGCGGGCGGCGGGGTCGCGGACGTCCTTGAGGGCCAGCATGCGGTCGGACAGGCCCGACAGCAGCGGGATGAGGATCAGCAGGCGCTCGTGCAGGGCCCGGACGACGCCGGTGGTTTCGCGCAGGCGGGAGGTGTCGAACGGCAGGTGGACGGCCAGCATCTGGATCTCGCTGGCGGCGGCGGCCAGGTGCCGGCGGTCGCGGGCGAAGGCCTGGGCGTCGGCGCCCTTCAGCACGTCGAGCGCCCAGCGGTCGGCCTCGCCCAGCCAGGCGGTCAAGCGGGCGCGCAGGACGGTCCCGACCGGGCGCGGGAAGACGAGGCTGTGAACCAGGGTGGCGCAGACGATGCCCAGGCCGATCTCGACCACGCGCCAGACGGCCAGGTCGAAGATGGCGGACGGCTGGCTGACGGCCGGAAAGCCGATGATGGCGGCGGTGTAGCCGGCCAGCATCAGGACATAGCTGCGCGGCGTGCGGTCCAGCAGCGAGACGGCCAGACAGCCGCCGACCCACAGGGCCAGGGCCAGGCACAGCAAGACCGGCGCATTGACCAGGGCCGGGACCAGGGCGACGGCGGCCGCGCCGCCCAGCATGGTGCCGAGCACGCGGTAGAGCGCCTTGGAGCGCACGGCGCCGGCCAGGGGCTGGCTGACGATATAGGCCGTGGTCATGGCCCAGTACGGACGCGGCAGGCCGACGGCGAAACCGATCCAGAGGGCGAGCATGGCGGCCGCGAAGCTGTTCAGCGAGAACAGCAGCGTCCACCGATCGAACTTGGGCATGGCGGGGACTTAAGCCCCCTGCCCGTTGGCGGCTTCCAGCGCCGCCTCGAAGGCGGCGAAGGTGCGCAGGGTGGCGGAAAGATCCTCGTCACTGACCCCGACCAGCAGGCGCGAGCGGACGGCCTGGACGGTGTCTTCGGCGATCACGGCCAGGGCCTGGCCGTCGGGGGTGAGATGCAGGGTCTTGGCGCGGCCGTCGGCCGGGTCGTCGCGACGCTCGACGAGGCCGGCGGCGCACAGCTGGTCGAGCACGCGGACCAGGGACGGTCCTTCGACGCCCAGCTCCTCGGCCAGCACCCCCTGGCGCATGCCGCCGCCGGCGCGGGCGATGTGCAGCACAGGCAGGGCGCGGGCGTCGGACAGGCCGTGTTCGGCCAGGGCGCGATTGACCTCGCGGCGATAGATGCGCGCCAGGCGCAGGATGGCGCCGGTGAAGGTGCGCTCGCTGAGGATGCGGACGTCGGTCATGGAACGATGCTCGAAGAACGATAGGTAGCTTGCTATCTATTTAGATAGCTTCCTATCGATGTTCGTGCAAGCGGGCGAATGACGAAAAACGGCCCCGCTCGTGGAGCGGGGCCGTTTCAAGTTGTCGCAGCCTTGAGGGGGAGCCCCCCCTTCCCTACTTCCCGGCCAGCGCGGCCTGCGCAGCCGCCAGGCGGGCGATCGGCACGCGGTAGGGCGAGCAGGAGACGTAGTCGAGGCCGACCTTTTCGCAGAACGCGATCGAGGCCGGGTCGCCGCCGTGCTCGCCGCAGATGCCGAGCTTGGCGTCCGGGCGGACGGCCCGGCTGCGCTCGGCGGCGATGCGGATCAGGTCGCCAACGCCTTCCTGGTCGAGGCTGACGAAGGGGTCCTTTTCGAAGATGCCCTTGTCGATATAGGCGCCCAGGAACTTGCCGGCGTCGTCGCGGCTGATGCCGAACGTCGTCTGGGTCAGGTCGTTGGTGCCAAAGCTGAAGAACTCGGCGTTGGCGGCCAGATCGCCGGCCCGCAGGGCGGCGCGCGGCAGCTCGATCATGGTGCCGACGGTGTACTTCAGGTCGACGCCCTGCTCGGCCAGCACCGCCTTGGCGACACGGTCGGTCAGTTCGCGCAGGTACTTCATCTCCTCGCCCTTGGCGACGAGGGGGTGCATGATTTCCGGCACCGGCGCGGCCTTGCCCGACTTGGCGATCTCGCAGGCGGCCTCGACGATGGCCCGGACCTGCATCTCGTAGATCTCGGGATAGGAGACGCCCAGGCGGCAGCCGCGGTGGCCGAGCATGGGGTTGGTCTCATGCAGCTCCTTGGCGCGGCGCAGCAGCTTGGCGGCGTCGAGACCCGTGGCCTGGGCCACGGCCTGCACGTCTTCCTCGGTGTGCGGCAGGAACTCGTGCAGCGGCGGGTCGAGCAGGCGGATGGTGACGGGCAGGCCTTCCATGATCGTGAAGAGCTCGACGAAGTCGGCCTTCTGGAAGGGCGCGATCTTGGCCAGGGCCGTGCGGCGACCAGCCTCGTCGTCGGCCAGGATCATCTCGCGCACCGCGGCGATGCGGGTGTCGTCGAAGAACATGTGCTCGGTGCGGCAGAGGCCGATGCCTTCGGCGCCGAACTGGCGGGCGGTCTTGGCGTCGAGCGGCGTCTCGGCGTTGGCGCGCACCTTCAGGCGACGGACCTGGTCGGCCCAGCCCATCAGGGTGGCGAAGTCGCCAGTCAGCTCGGGCTCGATCATCTTCGGCGCGCCGGCCAGGATCTCGCCGGTGGAGCCGTCGATCGTGATGATCTCGCCGGCCTTGAACTCGCGGCCCTTGGCCCGGAACAGGCCTTCCTTGGCGAAGATCGACACGTCGCCGGCGCCGGAGACGCAGGGACGGCCCATGCCGCGCGCCACGACGGCGGCGTGGCTGGTCATGCCGCCGCGGGCGGTGATGATGCCGCGGGCGGCGTGCATGCCGTGGATGTCTTCCGGCGAGGTCTCTTCGCGCACCAGGATGACGGCTTCGCCATTGGCCGCGGCCTTTTCGGCCTCGTCGCTGTCGAAGACGATCTTGCCGGTGGCCGCGCCGGGCGAGGCCGGCAGGCCGACGGTGACGACGTCGCGGTGGGCGGTCGGGTCGATGGTCGGGTGCAGCAACTGGTCCAGCGAGGCCGGCTCGACGCGCGAGACGCCCTCTTCCTTGCTGATCACGCCTTCGGCGGCCATGTCGACGGCGATCTTCAGCGCGGCCTTGGCGGTGCGCTTGCCGTTGCGAGTCTGCAGCATGTAGAGCACGCCCTGCTCCACCGTGAACTCGATGTCCTGCATGTCGCGGTAATGGCGTTCCAGCGTCTCGACCACGGTCTTGAACTGCTGGAAGACGGTCGGCATCGCCTCTTCCATCGACGGCGAGGTGTCGCCCATCTCTTCGCGGGCGGCCTTGGTCAGCGACTGCGGCGTGCGGATGCCGGCGACGACGTCCTCGCCCTGGGCGTTGATCAGGAACTCGCCGTAGAGGCGGTTGTCGCCGTTCGACGGGTTGCGCGTGAACGCCACGCCCGTGGCCGAGGTGTCGCCCATGTTGCCGAACACCATCGACTGGATGTTGACGGCCGTGCCCCAGCTTTCGGGGATGTCGTGCATGCGGCGATAGAACTTGGCGCGGTCGTTCATCCAGCTGGCGAACACGGCGCCGACGGCGCCCCACAGCTGCTCTTGGGCGTCCTGCGGGAACGGCTTGCCCAGCTCGTTCTGGACGGCGGCCTTGTAGTCCTTGATGACCGCGGCCCAGTCGTCGGCGGTGAGGCCGGTGTCGACGTGGACGTCGAGGCGATCTTTATGGTCGTCGAGGATCTCCTCGAACATGTGGTGCTCCAGGTCGAGCACGACGTTCGAGTACATCTGGATGAAGCGGCGATAGCTGTCGTAGGCGAAACGGCGGTCGCCCGACAGCTTGGCCAGGCCCTCGACGGTCTCGTCGTTGAGGCCCAGGTTCAGCACGGTGTCCATCATGCCCGGCATCGAGGCGCGGGCGCCCGAGCGCACCGACACCAGCAGCGGGTTGGTCACGTCGCCGAAGCGCTTGCCGGTGATGGCTTCCACCTTGGCCAGGCCCGCGGCGACCTGCCCAGCCAGCTCGGCCGGGTACTGCTTGCCGTTGCTGTAATAGTGGACGCAGGCCTCGGTGGTGACCGTAAAGCCAGGCGGAACGGGCAGGCCCAGCGACGACATCTCAGCGAGATTCGCGCCCTTCCCTCCAAGGAGGTTCTTCATCGAAGCGTCGCCATCGGCGCCGCCTCCCCCGAACGAATAGACCCAAAGGGACTTCGTCAGCGTCTCAACCGGCATTTTGAATTCACCCTGCGATAAAGTGAAAAAAGGCCGCGCCCTCTATCGGGGTCGTCTCGCCCTGGAACATGACCGCGTTCTTGAATCCCGCAGTGCAATATCCGTGGCCTCCCTAGCATTTTGGCCAAGAACGCGTCCACCTGCGCTTTGCGTTCCCGCAGTTTTGCCAAGAATTCAGCAAATCATTGCTATGACAACGTTGTCTTGATCGCAGTTTGACGGCGCTCGCCATTTCAAAGGCACGAAACGTCGCCACACGGACAATCACGCCGCCTTTTCGGGACTGGCGGACGACCACCGCGCGTCGTCGATTTGGATTGTGATCGCACAGCGGGAGTCGCGGGACGGACTCATGAGGCGAGCGGGGGGCGAGCGCCCCTCGCCGCTCAGCGCTTCTTGCCGAGCTCGGCGGCGATGTCCTTGGTCATCTTGCCGACCTTGCGGTGGGCGGCGGTCAGCTGGTCGCGGGTGACGCCCCAGCGCTTCATCCAATATTCGACGGCCTGGCGCTCGGAGAGGTCGAGGCGCTCCTTGTCGATGAAGCCACGCTTGTCCTTGAGACCGGCCATCAGCTGTTCCACGGCTTGGAGGAGCCGGCCGCGATACGGTTGGCCTGCTCACGTTGGAAGCGACCGCCGCGCGGCGGCTTGGGACGGGCGGCCAGCGCCGCCTGCTTGAGTCGCAGGGCGCGCTGGATCGGGGTCTCGCCCGGCGGGCCATCGTCGTTGGAGTCGCTCATTTGGGGGAGCCTAGCACGGGTCTGGACCTTGTCCCTAAACCGTAAAATCCCCGCGAAAGCGGGGACCCAGGTGTTTTATCGTCGAGCGCCGCGCGTTTCAGAAAAAGCCCGGGTCCCCGCTTTCGCGGGGATTTTACGGGGAGAGAAGTCAGTCCCCACTCCCCGAGACCTCAGCCCTCGATGATGTGCGGCACGAAGCGCGCGAGGTTCTTGGTGACCTGGCTGTCGTCCTCGCGGATGCCCATGCCCACGGGCTCGGCCCCGACGATCCAGGCGCCGACCACGGGGTGTTTGCCGTCGAAGCTGGGCGGCGGATGGAAGGCCTGGACGATCGCGCCCTCGGCTCCGTAGCCCTGGTCGAGCACCGGCTCGGCGCCCGCCCCGACGATCTCGACATTGGCCCCCTCGCGCGAGAACAGCGGCTTGCGCACATAGTTCGCGCCGAGATTGGCAGCGGCCGGATCGCCCTCAAAATAGGCCTCCAGCAGGTTGGGATGGCCCTTGTGGCGCTCCCACAGCAACGGAAGGATCGCCTTGTTGGACAGGATCGCCTTCCACGGCGGCTCCAGCCAGCGGACCTTCGCCGTCGCGAGGTTGGCCGCGTAGGGCTCGCGCAGCATGTCTTCCCAAGGATAGAGCTTGAACGCCGCCTGCAGCAGATAGCCGTCGGTGTCGACGAACTGGCCCTCCTCGTTCAGGCCGATGGCGTCCATGGCCACGAACTTAGGGTCCAGACCCGCCTGGGACGCCAGGTCTTCGAGGAAGCGCACAGTCTGGCGGTCCTCGACGGCGTCGGCGTCGCTGGCGAAGTGCACGAAGCCGCCCTTGGGGAAGAGCACGCCGAAGCGCTCGCGCATGGCCTCGAACAGGCTGTTGAACTGGTCGGTCCCGGCCGGCAGCGCGCCCTGCGCCAGCAGGTCCTCGAGCCACAGCCACTGGAAGGTGGCGGCCTCGAACAGGCTGGTGGGGGTGTCGGCGTTGTACTCGTAGAGCTTGGGCGGCGCGGAGCCGTCATAGCCGAAATCGAACCGTCCGTAGAGGGACGGCTCCTTGGCGCGCCAGGAGGCGGCGACGAAGTCCCAGTGCTCGGGCGGGATCGCCAGCTTCTCGAGAAGCTCTTCGCTGGCGACGGCCTCGTCGACGAGATCCAGGCACAGGTCGTGAAGCTGAGCCGCGGCCGGCTCCAGGTCCTCCTCGATCTCGCGCAGGGTGAAGGCGTACGCCGTCCCCTCGTCCCAATAGGCCTGTCCGCCGGTGTGGTGGTAGACGAAGCCGACGGCTTCGGCCTTCTCGCGCCAGTCTGGGCGCGGGGTCAGGGAAAGACGGCGCACGCGGGGTCCTATTCGGTCTTCGAACCGTCGGCGGACTTCTGCTCGATCTGCAGAGGCGGAGCGGCCGGGGCCAGGCGGGCCAGGATGTCGTCGGCCGACGACTGGCCGGGCAGGATGCCGGCGACGCGCAGCTTCTCGTCGAGATCCGCGCCAGTGCGGCGGTCTTCCAGTTCGCCGGCGGCCTTGATCTTCTCGCCGCGGACCATCTGGCGCTCCTTGATGCGCGCCAGGCTGTCGGCGGCCGAGCCGAGGGACGCGCCGGCGCCCGCGCCGCGAGCGGTGACGGCGGCCTGGGCGCGCTGCACCGACTCGTTGACCTTCACGACCTCGACTTCGCGCTTGAGCGTGTCGATGCGGCGGTCGGTGGCGGCGATGGCAGTGTGGAGCTGGTCCTCGGCCTCGCGCATGCCGCCGATCTGCGGCTCCTTCAGCGCGATGTCGCTTTCGAGGTCGGCGATGCGCTGGGCCACCTGGCGGGCCAGGTCCATGTCGCCCTTGGTGACGGCGGCGCGGGCCGAGTTCTCATACTTGGCGACCTGCTCGCGCAGGCTCTTGACGTCGTTCTCCTGGATGCGCCGGCGGGCGACCAGGGTGGCCAGGTTGTCGCGCGCCTTGGCCTGGGCCGTGTCGGCGTCGCGAATCTCCTGGTCGAGGATGCGGATGGCGTTGGCGTCGACGACGGCGGACGTGGCTTCGTGGGCGCCGGCGCGACCCAGGGTGAACAGCTTGCGCCAGATGGACATCGGAGGGCTCCGGGAAATTTCGGTTAGGGTCAGGCGGCGGTGGAGAACGAAGTACGCAGGTCCGAGGCGGCCTCGATGGCGTTTTCGGCGAGGGTGCGCAGCTCGATGACGATATCCTCGATCGAGGTCGTGGTCGAAAGCTCGCCGAACAGCTCGTAGTAGTCGCGGCCGCCGACGGCGCTGATGCCGAAGTTCGACAGCGGCACCAGCTTCTGGGCCTTCAGCAGGAATTCGTTGAAGGCGTGGCGGTCTTCCTGTTCGTCGACGGGCCACAGCAGGGCCGAGGCGGCGATCTGCTGGTCGCTGACGCTGACATAGATCTCGAGGTCGCCCTGCCAGTGCATGGTGACCAGCAGGATCGGGTCGGAGCCTTCCAGCACCCGCACGCTCAGCTCGTCGGCGCCCACGCCGGGCGCTTCGTCCAGGGCCGCCTTCAGGGAGCGGACAGTCCAGGGCGTCTGACTCATCGGGTCGTCATCCTCTTCGCGGGCCATCTTGGCCGTTTCATACAAGATGGGAGACCGAAGGCCAGTCGTCGAGAGCGAGCATGGCCCCTTTTACAGCGCAGGCTGGCGCCGTACATGAGGGAGCGTTCTTTCAGGGACCAGCCATGTTCAGTCGCTTATTCGGCCGCAAGGAGCCCGCTCCCGAGTCGGCCCTGCCCGCCATCCGCAACGTGACGCTGGGGCGGACCGTCTGGCTGGACCCTCTGGCCTGGAAGCGCTTCGGCGCCGACAGCAAGTTCCCGCTCGACCACGACACGCTGGAAATCACCGCACAGGGCCTGGTGGACCTGAAGGACGGCGGCTTCGTGCACCGGTTCTATACCGACGACCACGTGATGTTTCAGGCGGTCTCCGACGACCGCGAGGGCCAGCGCCTGACCGACGTCACCCTGTTCGCCCCCTGGGACAGCGCCTATCCGGGCAGCCGCGCCGATCGCGACGCCTGGGGCAAGCGCCTGCGCGCCCGCACCTTCACGCCCGCCGGCCTGCCCGAATACCACCGTTTCTGGTTCGGCGAGGAAGCCGAGAGCCAGGAGCCCGTGACCTTCTGGGAAGACCTGCACGACGACCGGGACGGGATCCCGGACCGGCGGATCTTCCAGACCTGCATGCTGTTCGCCCGCGATCTTCCGGGCGAGGGCCGCGAACTGCTGCTGGCCATCGAGATGGAGACCGAGGACCGCGAGGTCTCGTTCGAAACCATGATCGGCGTGCCGCTCGAAGTCGGCGAATTCCGCGCCTGAACCACGGTCCATAGGGGAAACTAGAGATGTTCGACGTCCAAGCCTTCGGCGAAAGCGCCCTGGCCTTCCTGGTGGCCTTCGTCGCCGCCGGCGTGTTCACGGTGATCTTCAAGATCGTCTACCAGGCGGTGACGCCCTACAACGAGGCCAAGCTGATCCGCGAGGGCAACGTCGCCGCGGCCATCGCCCTGGGCGGCGCCGTGGTCGGCTACGTGCTGCCGCTGGCTTCCGCGCTCAGCCACACCGTCAGCCTGCTGGAGTTCGCCGCCTGGGCCCTGCTGGCCGCCGTCATCCAGATCGCCGCCTTCACCCTGGTGCGGTTCACGGTGCTCAAGGACCTGATCGACCGGATCGAGAAGGCCGAGGTCGCCGCCGGCGTCTATCTGGCTTCGATCTCGCTGGCCGTCGGCCTGCTGAACGCCGCCTGCATGACCTCGTGAGGCCGGACATGAACGCCCACTCCCCCGCCCCGTCCCGCCGCCGCAAGCGCTCCAGCGCCGTCGCGCTGACGGGCCTGATGGCCGGCTCGGCCTTCACCCTGGTCGCGTGCGACGATCCCGGCTCGGCCACCCAGTGGGGCGATCCCCCCGCGGCCGTCTCGGGCAAGAAGGTCGACGCTTCCAGCTTCGCCAATCTCGACGAGTGCAAGGCCTCGGGCGACTTCACGGCCGACCAGTGCCAGACGGCCTATGACGAGGCCCAGAAGGCCAGCGCCGAGAACGCGCCGAAGTTCTCCGATCAGCAGAGCTGCGAGGAGCGCTACGGCGTCGACCAGTGCGTGCCGCGCAGCCAGGCCAACGGCGGCGGCAGCTTCTTCACCCCGCTGCTGACCGGTTTCATCATCGGCCAGGCGCTGGAAGGCATGAGCAACCGCGGCTATCGCGGCGCGCCGATGTATCGCGACCGCGACGGCACCTATTACAGCGGCTCGGGCTATCCGGTGTCGCGCGACTACCTGACCGGCCGCAGCCGGGTGCGCACCGACAGCTTCGACGCCCCGTCGCGCTACGAGGCGCCGAGCCGCGTGCAGAGCCGCAGCAGCGTCATCTCGCGCGGCGGCTTCGGCGGCGGCTCGCGCGGCTTCGGCGGCTAGACGGAACTAAAGGTACGGCGCCTCGCGTTGGGTCTTCGACGACCACGCGAGGCGACGCATGACCGACAAGACCATCACGGGGGTTCCCCAGCCGCGCTGGTGGCAGCGCCACCCCACACTGGCCTTCTGCGCCGCCTGGGGTCTGGGTCTGGGACTATTCGCGACCGCCGTGGCGGTGGGACTTCAGGCCGCGGCCTGAACGCCCGCGCGCTGCATGGCGCGCACGGCCGACAGCAGGCGAGCCGGCGTCACCGGCTTTTCGAGCCACTGGTCGGGCTCGACCTGCAGCACGCTCGGATCGCTGGCCGAGACCATCAGCACCGGCGTCCCCCGCCCTTCGAGCGAACGGATCAGTTCGGCGCCAGTCATGCGCGGCATGGCGTTGTCGGTGATCAGCAGGTCGGGCGCGAAGGCGTCGAAGGCTTCCAGCGCTTCCTGGCCGTCACGGCTCCACAGCACCTCGAACCCCGCCTCTTCCAGCAGGACCTCGTAGACGCCGCCGAGCAGCATGTCGTCTTCGGCGATGAGGATCCGTCGCATGGCAGCCCGCCCGTCGAATTAAGTGAACTCGAATGTGTAAATAGGTCTTAACCATGCCTGCGCGCCCGGTGTCTGCGTGCGCAATCGTCGCATCGCCGAAAGTTGAGCAATCGGGGCGAGAGCATCGGGAATCACTTCATCCGCAGGCTTAGTCCGGCGACGACCAGTTCGACGGCGTCGGCGGCGGCCGCCAGGGCCTGATGCAGCCGGCCGGCCTCGTCGCGGAACCTGCGGGCCAAGGCGTTGTCGGGCACGACACCCCAGCCGACCTCGTTGGAGACCAGCCAGAGCTCGCCGTCGAAGGCCGAGGCCGCCGCGACCAGCGCTGCCGCTTCGGTCGAGAGATCTTTTTCCGCCAGCATGAGGTTGGTCAACCAAAGGGTCAGGCAGTCGACCACCGCCACGCCGCCCGGCGGCAGGCCGCGCAAAGCGGAAACGAGATCGAAGGGCGCCTCCAGGGTGGTCCAGGACTGGTCGCGATCGGCCTGGTGGCGGGCGATGCGCGCCTCCATCTCGGCGTCGAAGGCCTGGGCGGTGACGATCATGACCGGTCGGACGCCGACCGTGGCGGCCCTCGCCTCGGCCGCCCTTTGCGCGAAGGCGCTCTTACCCGAACGCGCGCCGCCTAGAACCAGGGTCAGTGACAACGGGGAACTCCAGATTGACGGTGTGCGGCGCACCCTATAGTCCAGCCGGCGCGACAGGTTCCTCCCAAAGAGGATGAAAAGGGAACTCGGGTGTGAAACCCGGGCTGCCCCCGCAACTGTAAGCGGCGAGTTCGCGCGTCACATGCCACTGGGTCTGTTCTTCGGAAGAGAGCTGGGAAGGCGACGCGCAGCAACGATGACCCGCGAGCCAGGAGACCTGCCTGTCGCGGTCGTCCTTCGTCCGGCCGGGGTGCGCCGTACGATCGGGTCTTCCCGCATGGCGACGCTTCGGTCCGGGCGTGTTCACGAGAACACGCTCCTTCTTGTCGCGCACGGAGGAATGACATGCGCCCTGTTTCCCTGCTGGCCCTGGCGGCCGCAGTTCCCGCCCTGGCCCTGCCTGGCCTGGCTTTCGCCGATACGGCCGTGGCCGAAGTCGATCAGGTGGTGGTCACCGCCGGTCGCGAGCCCGAAAAGCTGTCGGAAGTCTCGACCAGCATGACGGTGATCGACGCCGAGGCCCTGAAGAAGGCCCAGGCCGTCGTGATCTCCGACCTACTGTCGCGCACACCGGGCGTCACCGTCACCCGCAACGGCGGCGTCGGCGGCACGACCCAGCTGCGCATCCGCGGCGCCGAGACCGACCAGACCGTGGTGCTGATCGACGGCGTCAAGCTGAACGATCCGTCCTCGACCGGCGGCGGCTACAACTTCGCCACCCTGCTGGCCGGCAACGTCAACCGCATCGAAGTGCTGCGCGGCTCGCAGTCGACCCTGTGGGGCAGCCAGGCCATCGGCGGCGTCGTCAACCTGCTGACCGCCACGCCCAGCGGCCCGCTCACCACCCAGCTGGCGACCGAGGTCGGCTCGCGCGACACCGCTTATGGCAACGCCGCGCTCAGCGCCGGCGGCGACTGGGGCGGCTGGCGCATCGCCGGCGCCTACTACACCACCGACGGCGTCTCGGCCTTCGGCAAGTCGTACGGCGGCAAGGAAAAGGACGGCTACCGCAACGCCGGCGTCAGCGGTCGCCTGGACCTGAACGTCACCGACTGGGCCACCGTCGACCTGCGCACGTCCTACGCCGCCTCGAAGAACGAATTCGACGGCTTCCCCGCCCCGCTCTACGCCTTCGCCGACAGCCCCGAATACGGCAAGACCAAGGAACTGGTCAGCTACGCCGGCGTGCGCCTGAGCGCCTTCGACGGCGCGCTGAAGAACCGCCTCGGCTTCGGCTACACCCAGACCGACCGCGACAACTTCGATCCCAGCTCGTCGGTCCCCAAGACCTTCGACGCCCGCGGCACCAACAAGCGCTTCGAGTACCAGGGGACCTGGCAGGTCAGCGAGATCCTCCGCGCGACCTTCGGGGCCGAGACCGAGCGCTCGTGGTTCCGCACCGCCTCGCCGTCGGAATGGGAACCGAACCCGACGCCCGACAGCCACGCCGCGCGCACCGACAGCCTGTACCTGCACCTGCGCGCCCAGCCGGTCGAGGGCCTGACCCTGACGGGCGGCGTGCGCCGGGAGGACCACTCGGCCTTCGGCGACGCCACGGTCTACCAGGCCGGCGCGTCCTACAGCCCCAACGGCGGCGTGACGGTGTTCCGCGCCAACTACGGCGAGGGCTTCAAGGCCCCGTCGCTGTACCAGCTCTACAGCATCTACGGCGATGCGAACCTGAAGCCCGAGGAGTCGGAAAGCGTCGACCTGGGCGTCGAGCACAGCGTGCTGAACGGTCGCGTGCGCGCGGGCCTGACCTGGTTCCACCGCGACATCACCAACCAGATCGACTACGTCTCCAACAACACCCCGCCCAACTACGGCGGCTACGCCAACTTCGCCAAGACGGAGACCAGCGGCGTGGAGCTGGAGACCACCATTGAGGTGACCTCGTCGCTGCAGGTGACGGCGAACTACACCAACATGGACCCGATCAACCGTTCGGCCACCAACAACGGCAAGCGCCTTCCGCGCCGCGCCGGCGAGACGGCCAACCTGAACGCCGACTACGACTGGAAGAGCGGCCTGACCACGGGCGTCTCGGTGCAGTACGTGGGCGAGAGCTACGACAACGCCACCAACACCCGCCGCCTGAAGAGCTACGCCCTCTTCGACCTGCGGGCCGCCTATCCGCTGAACGACACCTTCGAGGTGTTCGGCCGCGTCGAGAACCTCTTCGACAAGGAATACCAGACCATCTACCGCTACGGCTCGGTGGGCCGCGGCGCCTTCGCCGGCGTCCGGGCGAAGTTCTGATGAGCGGTTCGCCGTCGTCCCTTTCCGGACACGGCGGCCGCCTCGCGGCGGCGCGGGCGCGTTTTCCGGACGCGCCCGCGCCGTGGCTGGACCTGTCGACGGGGATCAACCCCCGCCCCTATCCGGTTCCGCCCCAGGCCTTCGAGAACTGGGGCCGCCTGCCCGATCCGGCCGACCTGGCGGGGCTGGAGGCCGTGGCCGCCCAGGCCTTCGGTGTGGACGATCCCGCCCGGGTCGTCGCCGTGCCCGGCAGCGAGACGGCGATCCGTCTCTTGCCCAAGATCCTGCCGCGCGGCCGCGTGAGCCTGCCGGTCCCCACCTATTCCAGCCATCCGCTCGCCTGGCGGCGCGTCGGTTCCGAGGTCGTGGCCGACCCGGACGAGGCCGACCTGTGCGTGGTGGTGAACCCCAACAATCCCGACGGCCGCAGCTTGGCGCCCGAGGCGGTGCTGGCGCTGGGCCAGCGCGGCGCGGTGGTCGACGAGGCCTTCGTCGAGTGCGAGCCGTCGCTGTCGGTCGCCCCGTTCGCCGGCGCGCCGGACCATGAGCGGCTGATCGTGCTGCGCTCGTTCGGCAAGTTCTACGGTCTGGCCGGACTTCGGCTGGGCTTCGTGATCGCCCGGCCGGCGCTCGCCCGCCGCCTGCGCGAGACCCTGGGCGAATGGCCCCTCTCCGCCCCGGCCCTGGCCGCGGGCCTAGCGGCCTATCCCGACACCGCCTGGGCGAACGCCACGCGCGCCTGCCTGGCCGACGACGCCGCGCGGCTGGACGCTCTCTTGGCCCGCGCCGGTTTCGAGGTAGTCGGCGGGACCAGCCTGTTCCGCCTGGCCCGTGCGGCCGACGCAACCGTCCGCTTCGAGACCCTGGCGCGCGCCGGGATCCTCACGCGGCCCTTCGATCACGACCCGAGCCTGTTACGCTTCGGCCTGCCCGGATTCGACGCTGACTGGGCGCGCCTGGCCGCCGCCCTGGAGACCCCGCGATGAGCCCCTCCGATATTGGCGACGCCAACGAGCAGCACGCCGAGGCGATGCGCGCCCTCAAGGCCGAACGCGAAGAGCTGATGAAATCGAAGACCCTGGAGAAGGGTCTGCTGCTGGTCCACACCGGCGACGGCAAGGGCAAGTCCTCGGCCGGCTTCGGCATGGTCGCCCGCTCGCTGGGCTGGGGCATGCAGGTGGGCGTGGTGCAGTTCATCAAGGGCAAGTGGAAGACCGGCGAACGCCTGTTCTTCAGCCGCTTCCCCGACCAGGTGCGCTACCGCGTCATGGGCGAAGGCTTCACCTGGGACACTCAGGACCGCGAGCGCGACGTCGCCGCCGCCAAGGCTGCCTGGGAAGAGTCCAAGGCGATGATCGCCGATCCGACGCTCGACTTCGTGCTGCTGGACGAGATCAACATCGCCCTGCGCTACGACTATCTCGACATCGACGAGGTGGTGGAAGTGCTGAAGGCTCGCCCCAACGACAAGCACGTCTGCCTGACCGGCCGTAACGCCAAGCCGCAGCTCCTGGAGATCGCCGACCTGGTCACCGAGATGACCCTGGTCAAGCATCCGTTCGAGCAGGGCTTCAAGGCCCAGCGCGGGGTGGAGTTTTGACTGGTTTCAGCAGGCGTGTCGCTCTGGGCGCAGGCCTTACTGTCGGCCTTGGAGCGTCCGCGCCCTGGGTGCCGATCCAGAAGCCGCGCCTCGTGTCGCTCAATCCCTGCCTCGACGGCGTGCTGGTCGAGGTCGCCGACCGCGACCAGATCGCGGCGCTCAGCCACTACGCCCGCGATCCGCAGCAATCGAGCATCGCCGAGCGGGCCAAGAGCTATCCGATGACCTACGAAAGCGCCGAGGAGGTGATCGCCCTGCGCCCCGACGTGGTGCTGAGCGCGGCCCATTCCTCGCCGGCCACCCGCGCGGCGCTGAAGCGGCTGGGCGTGCGGGCCGAGCTCTTCAAGGTGCCCAACAGCTGGGCCGAGAACCAGGAAGACATCCGCCGCATCGCCGCCGCCGCCGGTCATCCGGAGCGCGGTGAAGCTCTGATCGCTCGCATCGACCAGGCCCTGGCCGCCGCCGCCCCGCCTCCGGGCTCCAGGCCGCTGGAGGCCCTGGTCTTTCAGCCCAACGGCTTCGCGGCCGGCGAAGGCACGCTGGTCGACGAGATGCTGACCCGCACGGGCTTCAAGAACGTCGCCAGCCGCTACGGCCTCAAGAAGTGGGGCAACGTCCCGCTGGAGCGGCTGCTGGCCGATCCGCCGCAGGTGCTGCTGGCCGGACAGGCCCGTCCCGACGCCCCGACCTGGGCCGAGCGGATGCTCAACCACCCCGCCCTGGCCAAGGTGAGCCATCGCATGACCCGCGAGACCTTCCCCGAGCGGCTGCTCTATTGCGGCGGCCCGACCCTGATCCACACCGCCGCGACCCTGGCGGCCGCCCGCCGCAACGCCCTGAAGGCCCGAGCATGAGCCATAACCGCCGAACCTGGCTGCTGATCGCCGGCCTGCTGCTGGCCGTGGCGGTCCTCTTCGGGCTGTCGCTGATGAGCGGCCGCGTCTGGGCGCCGTGGAGCGCCTGGGTCGACCAGTCCGACCCGCGCTGGGCGATCATCTTCGAACTGCGCCTGCCGCGCACCGTGCTGGCCGTGGCCATCGGCGCGGCGCTGGGGATGTCGGGCGCGGCCATGCAGGGTTACACCCGCAATCCCCTGGCCGATCCGGGCGTGCTGGGCGTGTCGTCGATGGCGGCGCTGGGGGCGGTGATGAGCCTCTATCTGGGCCTGGCCTTCACCGCGACCTGGCTGCTGCCGGCCTGCGCGGTGCTGGGCGCGGCGATCGGCGTCGGCCTGATGCTGGCCCTGGCCGGCACGACCGGCGGCACGGTGACCTTCCTGCTGGCCGGCGTGATCCTCAACACCGTGGCCAGCGCCGGCGTGGCGCTGGCCCTGTCGCTGGCCCCCAATCCCTGGGCGGCGCAGGAGATCATCAGCTGGCTGCTGGGCTCCCTGGCCGACCGCAGCATCGACGAGGTGCGGCTGGCCGTCCCGCTGATCGTGGCGGGCCTGGCCGTGCTGCTGACCCTGCCCCGTTCGCTCGACGCCCTGACCCTGGGCGAGACCGGCGCCGCGGCCCTGGGCGTCAACCTGTCGGCCGTGCGGGTGCTGCTGGCCGTCGGCGTCGGCGTGGCTTCCGGGGCGAGCGTGGCGGTGACCGGCCTGATCGGTTTCGTCGGCCTGATCGCCCCGCACCTGGTGCGGCCGCTGGTCGGACATAGGCCGGGCGCCCTGCTCGTGCCGTCGGCCCTGGCCGGCTCGGCCCTGGTGCTGGCGGCCGACATCATGGTGCGCCTGACCCCGTCCGCGGCCGAGATGCGGCTGGGCGTGGCCACCGCCGCTGTCGGCGGTCCGTTCTTCCTGGCCCTCCTGATCACCATGCGCCGGAGGCTTGCATGACCGCAGCCACGCTTTCCGCCGAGAACCTTACCGTCGCCCTGGGCGGCCGCCCGGTGCTGCAGGGCGTCAGCGCGCAGTTCCGCCCCGGCGAGGTGACCGCAGTGGTCGGCCCCAACGGCGCGGGCAAGTCCACCCTGCTGGCCTGCCTGGCGGGTCTGCGCAAGCCGGACGCCGGCAGCGTGACCCTGGGCGGCGCGCCCCTGGCTTCGCTGGCGCATCGCGAGCGGGCGCGGCGCATCGGCTTCCTGCCGCAAACGCCGGAAGTGGCCTGGGCCGTGGACATCGAGACCCTAGTGGGTCTTGGCCGCACGCCGCACAGCGGGGCGCGGGGTCTCTCCGAAGCCGACCACCTGGCCGTGGCCAAGGCCCTGAAGCAGACCCACCTCGAAGATCTGGCCCTGCGCGAGGTCAAGAGCCTGTCGGGCGGCGAGCGCGGCCGCGCCCTGTTCGCCCGGGTGCTGGCCGGCGAGCCGTCGTGGCTGCTGGCCGACGAACCGCTGGCGGGGCTGGATCCCGGCCATCAGCTCGACGCCGTGGACCTGATGCGCGACTTCGCCGCCAAGGACGGCCAGGGCGTGGTCATGACCCTCCACGACCTGGCCGTGGCCGCGCGCCTGGCCGACCGGGTGCTGGTGCTGGTGGACGGCAAGCTGATCGCCGACGGCCCGCCGCGCGAGGCCCTGACCCCGGATGTCCTGGCCAGGGCCTACGGAGTCACGGCAAGGGTGGTGGAGGGCCAGACCGGCCCGCTGATCGAACTGGTCGGACGCCATGGCTGAACCGCTGCTGCTCGCCCCTCCGCTGGCCCTCGTGATCGAGGCCCTGGTCGGCTATCCGGCGAGCCTGCACGCGGCCATCCCCCATCCGGTCACCTGGGTTGGCAAGGCCATCGACGCCCTGGAGCGGCGCTGGAACCGGCCGGAGACCTCGGAGCTGCGGCGGCGAGAGCTGGGCGTCGTCACCGTGGCGCTGCTGATCCTCGGCGCGGTGCTGATCGGCGGCGCTCTGGAGTCGATGTTCGACAGCGGCCTGCTGGCGACCCTGGCGATCGCGCTGATCGCCACCCTGGGCCTGGCCCAACGCAGCCTGCACCAGCACGTGATGGCCGTGCTCGACCCGCTGGAGGCCGGCGACCTGCCCGCCGCCCGCATCGCGGTCGGCCAGATCGTCGGGCGCGACGTCGAGGAGCTGGACCTGCACGGGATCACGGCGGCGGCGCTGGAGAGCCTGGCCGAGAGCTTCAACGACGGCGTGGTTGCGCCCGCCTCCTGGCTGACCCTGTTCGGCCTGCCGGGCCTCTTCGCCTACAAGGCGGTGAACACCGCCGACAGCCAGATCGGCCACATGGAACCGCGCTGGCGCTCGTTCGGCTGGGCGGCGGCCCGGACCGACGATGTGATGAACTTCGTCCCGGCGCGCCTCGCCGGCCTGCTGATCTGCCTGGGCGCGGGCTGGAAGGGCTGGGACGTCATGCGCCGCGACGCCAAGAAGCACGCCTCGCCCAACGCCGGCTGGCCGGAAGCCGCCATGGCCGGCGCCCTGGGCGTCAAGCTGGGCGGCGCGGCCCGCTATGACGGCGAGACCACGGAGCGTCCGAGCTTCGGCGACGGTCGCGCGCCGGACCTGACCGACCTGCGCCGGGGCCTGCGGATCTACCGCCGGTCCTGCGCCCTGCTGTGGCTGCTGGTCGCCCTGGCCTGCGCCGCCGGCTGGAGACTTGTGCAATGACCTTCACGCCCCCCGCCATCCCCGCCGTCGACCGCGCCCTGGAAGCCAGCTTGCGCGCCAAGCTCGACGGCAAGGCCAAGCCGCCCGGGTCGCTGGGCCGGATCGAGGACCTGGCCGTCCAATTGGGCCTGATCGAGGAGAGCCTCTCGCCCCGCGCCGCCCGCACCGCCCTGCTGGTGTTCGCCGGCGATCACGGTCTTACCGAAGAAGGCGTCTCCAGCTATCCGTCCAGCGTCACCGTGGCGATGGTCGGCCTGTTCCTGAGCGGCCGCTCCAGCGTCAACGCCTTCGCCAAGGCCACGGGCGTGACGGTGAAGGTGGTTGACGCCGGCGTCGCCGCCGAGCTTCCGGCCCATCCCGACTTGATCGACGCCAAGGTGCGCCTGGGCGCCCGCAACGCCGCCCGCGAGGCGGCGCTGACGCCGGAGGAAACGGCTCTGGCCCTGACGCGCGGGATCGAGATCGCCGGCCGCGCCCTGGAAGAGGCTGACGTGCTGGCCATCGGCGAGATGGGTATCGGCAACAGCTCGGCGGCGGCCTTGGTCATGCACCGCCTGGCGCCGGCCCCGCTGGAGGCCTGCGTCGGCCAGGGCACGGGCCACGACGAGGCCGGTCTGACCCGCAAGGCCGCCGCCATCGCCCGCGCCGCCGCCCGCAGCGACGCGACCGAGCCCTTCGCCGTGCTGTCGCAGTTCGGCGGCTGCGAGATCGCCATGATGACCGGCGCGGTGCTGGGCGCGGCCGCGCGGCGGCGGCCCGTGCTGGTGGACGGCTTCATCGCCACCGCGGCGGCCCTGGCGGCCGTGCGCCTGGTCCCTGAAGCCCGCGACTACTGCATCTTCGCCCACGGCTCGGCCGAGAAGGGTCACGGCGCGATGCTGGCGGCCCTGGAGGCCAAACCGCTGCTCGACCTTGGCCTGCGGCTGGGCGAAGGCACCGGCGCGGCGCTGGCCGCACCCCTGCTGGCGGCGGCCGCCAACCTGCTGAACGAGGTCGCCGACCTCGCCGACGTGCTGGGATGATCGGCCGGCAGGTCCAGCTGCTGCTCTGCGCGGTGCAGTTCCTGACCCGCCTGCCGACCCCGGCCCTGCGCGGCTTCGAGCCCGACTGGATCACCCGCTCGGCCCGCTACTTCCCATTGGTCGGCCTGCTGATCGGCGGGCTCAGCGCTCTCGTGCTGCTGGGCGCCAGCCAGGTCTGGAGCGGCTGGGTTCCGGCGATCCTGGCCCTGGGCGTCGGGTTCCTGCTGACCGGCGGCTTCCACGAGGACGGCCTGGCCGACACCGCCGACGGGCTGGGCGGCGGCCAGACCCGCGAGCGGCGGCTGGAGATCATGAAGGACAGCCGGGTCGGGACCTACGGCGTCCTGGCCCTGGTCGGGGTGCTGGGGGCGAAGGCCGCCACCCTGGCGACGCTGACGCCCCTCAACGCCGCCCTGGCCCTGCTGGCCGCCCACGGCGTCGGGCGCGTGGCGGCCGTCGCCGCCATGGCCGCCCTGCCCCATGTCAGCGACCGCGCCGACGCCAAGTACAAGCCCGCGCCCGACGGCGTGAAGCCGGCCGAGGTGCTGGTCGCCGCCGTGTTGGGCCTGTGGCCGCTGCTGCTGGCGCCGCCGGCCGCGGCCCTGGCGGGCCTGGCCCTGGCCGCCGTCCTTGCCATCGCCCTGGCCCTGGTGGCCCGCCGGATGATCGGCGGCTATGTCGGCGACGTGCTGGGCGGGATCGAGCAGGTCGCCGAGCTGGGCGCGCTGCTGGGCCTGGCGGCGGTGCTGGCGTGATCCTGGCGGTCTGCCCGCTGAGCCGGCTGGACGAACATCTGGCGGCGCATCGCCCCTCGCACCTTGTCAGCCTGCTGTCGCCAACCGCCGAGCCGTCGCCGATCGAGGACGTGGAGCGGCTGCATCTGGCGTTCCACGACATCGCCGAGCCGCGTGCCGGCCTGATCGCGCCCAGCGCGGAAACCATCGCCGCCCTGCTGGCCTTCGCCGAGGCCTGGACCGGCGAGCGGCCGCTGCTGCTGCACTGCTATGCGGGGGTCAGCCGCTCGACGGCGGCGGCCTTCATCCTGGCCTGCGCCCAACGCCCGGACCGCAACGAAGCGGAACTGGCCCAGGCCCTGCGGCGTCTGTCGCCCTCGGCCACGCCCAATCGGCTGATGATCGCCCTGGCCGATGCGGCGCTGGGGCGCGAGGGGCGGATGTCGGCGGCGATCGAGGCGATCGGCCGGGGCGCGGACTGCTTCGAGGGCGAGGCCTTCGCGTGGAATCTGGCCAGGGATCTCGTCAGTAGGTGACCGTCGCAACCACCTGGTCGCCATAGGTCGCGGGCGCGGGCGTGGTCTGGGCCGGCACGCGGCCGTAGAGCGTCAGAGGCTGGGCGCCGCCCGTGCCGGTTCCCCCCACCGTCTGGCCGGCCGTCGATCCCCAGGGCGAGGCGCGCGCCGCGTCATGGTAGATGCCGTAGGTGACGTACTCGGTTCCCGCCTTCATCCGCCGCGCCGTGGCCGAGGTTCCCTGCTGGCCGTTGTCCAGCCCGATGGCGTAGGGGGTGTCCTTGGTGCAGGTCACCGACATGGCGCTCTGGGCGTCCTTGACGGCGCTGAGCACGCCGGCGTTTCCGAAGCCGAGATTGCCGGTCGAGATCGTGCAGTCGGGGATAAGGGTGGCGCTGTAGGTGAAGGTCGCCGGCACGACCGCGTAGCCGATCGTCACCCCCGCGCAGCTCAGCAGGTTCAGGCCCCAGAAGAAGTTCTGGCCCGAAAAGCTGGTCGAATAGGCGCCGGGGACGGTCGTGGTCGTGGTCGTCAGCCGCAGATAGACGGTCTGGTTGACGTTGATCGAGGTGCCTGTGCCGGGACTGGCGGTGATGGTCGGCACCGTGCCGAACACCAGCAGGGACGAGGATCCCCAGGGCTGGGTGCGGCCGGCGTCCTGATAGACCTGGAACGCCACGGTCGCCCCGCCGGGACCGACCAGATAGCGCCCGCCCGAGCCGTTCGAGCCGCCCGAGCCCGCGTCGAGATTGGGGCACAGGGTGTAGGAGAGCAGCGACGTCAGGCCCGTGCAGCTGAAGTTGAGGTTGGCCGTGGCGTCCACCGTCCCCGCCGTCAGCGGGCTGAGGGTGGAGCCGAGATTGACGCTGGTGACCGAGGCCGTGCAGCTGGCCGCGGCCTGGGCCGAGGACGGCGCGCCGAACCAGACGAAGGCGGCGACCAGCAGGCCGGCCAGGGCGACGAGACGCGCCCGCCAGAGGCTAACGACAGACGGCGTCGACCACATGTCGGCCTCCCTCGCTGGCGGCGCCGATCACCAGGCGCGCGAAGCATTCGTTTCCATCCTCGACGACAACGCGCAGGTCGGCGTCTTCGCTCACCCCGGTCAGGAACGCCTGGCCATCGTAGCCGACGATGACCCGCTCGGCGACGCCGGCGCGGATCACCTCGGCGCCGGGCGGCACGAAGCTTCCGTCCGGACGACGCAGGGTCAGCAGCACGGCCGGCGGGGTCTTGCCGACACCGAAGCGGACGATCGCGCCGCCGTTGGCCATCGGGACCACGCTGCGCTCGGTCTGGGCGGCTTCCAGTTCCAGCGGCAGGTCCTGGCTGTCGATCGACAGGCGGTTGACGTCGAAGGCCTCGAGATTGCGCACCAGCAGGCGGCCGTTGCGATCGCTGCGGCCGACTTTCTGGTTCTGGTAGAGCACCGGCACGTCGGGGGCGCCGACCTCGACCAGGGCGAACGAGCCCTCGAGACGGTTGGTGGTCGCCGCGACGCCGCCGAGCCAGGCCACCGCGCCGTCGACTTGCAACTGGCCGCGCACCGCGCCGTCGGCGTACTGGGCGGCCGCCGAGACGCGGGCGTTGCGGCCGCGATAGGCCGCCTGCCCCTCGAAGCCCTGGTGAGCGCCCTGCTCGATGCGGGCCCGCCAGCCATAGGTCCCGTCGGCCTGGGTCTCGGCCCGGCTGGCCTCGACGAAGGCGGTGGTGTCGCCGCCCTGGACCTGCACGCCGGCCGACGAGGAACTGCGCGAGCCCAGCGGCACCGACAGGCCCAGGAAGGCGCCGGTGTCGCGCTGTTCTCCCCGGCTGACATAGCCGGTGAGATAGGCCGTCAGGCGCTCGCCGAAGGTATGGCGCAGAGACCCGCTCCACACCTGGCGGCGCGGGCCGGCGGCGGCGGTCTGGGCGCTGTAGGAGGCGCTGGCCACCGGCGCTTCGCCCTTGCGCATCAGCAGGGCCAGCCGCAGGGGCGTCGAGACGGTGAACTGGTCGATGGCGCGCGGCGGCTCGTCGCCGCCCATCTTCCAGTTGCGGTAGAACGAGGGGCGCGAGGTGACGGCGGCCAGGTCGCGATAGCCGGCCGTGGCGCGCATGCTCATGCCCGACAGGTAGAAGCCGGCGAAGCGGCTGTCGAAGACCACGGCCGCCAGCGCGCCGCTCTCGTCGTCGGTCCGGCTGGCGGCGAACGAGCCCGACACAACGCCCAGGCCGCCGACCTGGGCCGTCAGGCCGCCGCCGCCCTGGATCAGGCCCGCGCCGGCCTCGACATGACCCTCCACCGTCAGGGCGTCGAGCACGCCGTAGCGCAGGCTGGCCGAGGCGATGGGCGAGGCGGCGTAGTCGGCGGACTCGACGCCGAAGCCGCGGCGGGCGAAGCCGGCCTCGGCCGAGAAATCGGCCAGGCCCTTGCGCAGCAGCAGGGGCGTGGCGAAGAACGGCGCGCTGACGGCCACCTGCCGGCCGGCCGCGTCGTTCAGGACCAGGCGCACGTCGCTGTAGCCCTGGCCCGGCGGCAGGCCGTCGATCTCGATCGGACCAGCGCCCACCGGCCGGCTGAGGATCCGGGTGTCGTTGACGTAGAGCTCCAGCGTCGAGGGCGCGGCGGCGGTGGTCGCCAGGCGCGGCGACGGCATGGTGACGATGTCGGGGCGGGTGGCGAAGTCGCGCCGCAGCTGGAAGCCGGCCATGCGGATCGGGCGGGTCCAGGCGAAGCCGCCATTGATGTAGTCGCCGGCCTTCAGCCCCATCATCCGCCGCGGCTCGAACCAGGACCACGTCGTGTCGAGCCGCACGATCCGTCCGGTGTCGCCGACACGGCTGGCCGCCACGCTGCTGGAGAGGGTTCCGAACCGGCCGAAGACGCGGCCGTCGAGCGCCAGGCCCAGCGAATCCACCCCCAGGCCATCGCTATCGTCGACCTGGCCGCCGTCGGCGGAGAACACGTAGTTGAGCACCGCGCCCAGGTCCTGGCGCGGCGCCCCGGCCGCATCGCGGTTGGCGGCCAGGTTAAAGCGCTGGACGGCGAGCAGGTCGATGTCGGCATTGACCATCAGCCGCTGGCCGACGTCGTCATAGGCCGCCGACAGCCCGCGGAGCGCGGACAGATCCACCAGCCCCACGCCGCTGGCGGTCAGGCCCACGGCCCGCATCTCGTCGGCGCGCATCTCCAGGCGGCCGTCGGCCTCGCGCGCGACGGCGGCCACCAGACCGGTGTTGCGTCCGTTGATCCAGACTTCCAGCTGGAGGTCTTCACGCATCGTCTCGATAGCCTTCAGATCCGGCAGCGGCAGGTCCTGAGCGGAAGCCGAGGTTCCCAAGGCGGCGAAGGCGAGACTGAGGGCGACCGCTTCAGTCGCTCTTGAGCGGCGCATCGATTGGCCCGGTGTCGGTGTCGGCGATCAGCCGCACGCCGGCGGCGGGCTGGAACGCCCCCGCGGGCCAGGAGACTTCCGCTCCGGGCAGGACATAACCCACAAGGCCCTTGCGTTCGGCAAGGACCGCGCCGCTGGCGTCGCCGATACGCAGGTTGGCCAGGCGCAGGCGACGGGTTCCGGTGTTGCGCCCGACGAGGGCCGCGCCGCCGTCCTCGGACGGCCGCAGGCGCCACTCGATCTTGGGCCGCTCGCGACCGGAACCGAAGAAGAGCGGGATGGAATGGCGCATCAGCAGCGTCACCTGCCGGCCGGTCTCGCTGAGCGGCGGCGGCAGTTCGTCGACGATGAGGCGATAGGATTCCTCGGCCTCCGGCGGACGGCCGTCGAGCCGCACCACCCGCACCGTGCGGCTGGCGCCCGGATCGACCTTGGCGATCGGCGGGCTGACGACGACGCCGGTGGCGGGCACCAGCACGTCGCGGCCGTTGGCCTGGGTCCAGCGGAAGACCCGGATCTGGACGTTCAGCGCCGCGGCGTCGTCGTTCTGCAGCGTCAGGGTGGTCGCGTTCTGGCCGGCGGGCAGGTCCAGGCTCACCGGGCTGACGCGTAGCGACGCGGCGGTCGCCTGCGCGCCGCCGAGCGCGGCCAGGGCCAGACCGGCCAGGAGAGCGACCGCGCGCATGTCAGTAGGTGATCGTCACCGCGACGAGGTCGCTGTAGGCGCCCTCGGCCGGGGTGGACTGGGCCGCGACGCGGCCATAGGCGGTGTAGGACTGCACGGCGCCGTTGCCGGTGCCGGCCTGGGTGTCGACGTTCTGGGTGACGCCCCAGACCTGGGTGCGGCTCGCGTCGCGGTAGAGGGCGTAGCTGACCGTGTCGTTGGCGGCGCTGGTCATCTTGCGCGCGGCCACCGTGGCCCCCGTGCCCGCCCCGGCGCTCAGAGCGACGGTGTAGGGCGTGGAGTTCGTGCACTGCACGCCGATGGTGCTGGTAGTATCGATATTGGCGTCGATGACGCCGCGCGACCCGAAACTCACATTAGAGGCCGACTGCACCTTGCATTCGCCCTGGATGGTCAAGTTGACCTGAAAGGAACTCGACGCCGTCGCAGCCGTCGCCGAACCAGACATCGCCATGACCGCAACGGTTCCAATGACGAAAACTGAAGTCGCTATTTTTTTCATGTCCGGCCGCCCCTTCTGGAAATTCGAACAGGTTTTCACTCGCGTAAGACTTGCTGCTCTCGCCATTGCCGAGTGATTAACGCGTATTAGGGGTCGGCCGCGACGGCCCGCCGCACAGGTTCACTCGCCTGAGCGGGGAATTTCGATACACGCCTCTATCGAAAGTGGCGGTAAGTCCACTTTCGGGACGCGGAAAGATTGAGTCAGTAAGGAAAACGTCGGTTTCCGACCATCGTTACGCAAGCTGAACCGCGACAACGGAATTTCGCCCTTTTCCGTAAAGTCCGGACCCGTTGCAGAGGCAACATGTCGCACTTGGCCGACGAGGGAAAAATGGAGGTCTCGGCCTTTCCCTGCAACGGATGCGCCGGCTTTCGACAAAAGCCGAAGACGACCTCCAAGCCGGGACGCCGCCAGACCGGCAGCATGACGGCGTTGGTCGGGCGCTTCACCGCGGCGCCGACCGCTCCTCGCGGCCTCGCCTCTCCCCCAAAGACGGCCGCCCGACCGCCGCTTCGCCCTCCCCGCCCCCCGCGGGCGAGGCGGCGGTCCCCGGAGAGGGAACGTCCGGCCGCGCTACGGCTTCCTAGTCACAGGAGGCCCGCCATGCCCGACGCCGATCCGACCAAGATCATTCCCCCCGCTCGCCAGCCCGATCTTTCCGAACAGCCCGAGGAACGCGCGGCGGCCGCCGATCGTGACGCCGTCGATCTCGAAGAGCCCCGCACCGTCCGCTACTGGACCGAAACCCTGGGCGTCAGCGAGGAACAGCTGCACACGGCCGTCGAACACGCCGGCGTGTCGGCCGAGGAGGTGCGCAAATACCTGGGCAGCCACAGCTGAAGCGCTCGCCCCGCCTGGAACAGCCCTGGATTGCTACGAGAACGACACTTAGCGGGCACATCGCAACCGCGAGAGTTTAGCTAATGCGATCGCTTGACTCTAGGATGTGCGGCGCGTTGAACTGTGTGTGAACCTGCCGGGGGGCGAAGGTGTCGGCACTGTCAGCGACGGGCTTTGGCCTGCTTTTCATCATCCTGCTTTGTCTCGGGCTTTGGGCGGGCCGTCGAAAAACGCCGCCCGCCTATGAGCCCGATCTCGCGACCTTTCTGACCCTGCTGGCGAACCGCGGCGGCGTGGTGGCCGAAGACGACCGGCTCCTGGACGACCCGTGCTGGGAACAGGCTCTGGAACTGGGCCTGGCAAGCGCGGGCGGCGGCTGGAGCACCCAGGCGGCGCTGACCGGCCGCGGTCGTCGCTTCCTTCGCGCGCACCGACGGCTGGTCGCCGACCACGTGAAATCCATGATGCCCCTATCGACCGCCGGGCCGCCGCCACGGTCTCCGGCCGATCGCCGCAGGGCAGCCATGCTGGAAGAAGAGTGGTAGGCCTGGAGGGACTCGAACCCCCAACCAGACCGTTATGAGCGGTCGGCTCTAACCATTGAGCTACAGGCCCCCAGGGACCGCGCGGAACAGTAGAGTCGGCGCGGGCGAGGACGGGTCGATTAGCATGGGCTGCACGCGGCTTAAAGGTGCGGTTCAGGTTGAGTTTGCGACACGGGAACCAACCGAGGGGCGACGCACTGTGGCGTCCTGCCCTTCGCTGGAGAACGAGCATGACCCGCACCCGCACGACCGCCCTGGCCATAGCCTCTTTCGGCGCCGCCGCCCTGGCCCTGTCGGCCCTGCCCGCGAGCGCCCAGAGCGCCAACGACGCGGCGTTCCGCGCCACCACCTTCAACCTGTCGGCCTCGGGCGAAACGGTGATCGCGCCGGACATGGCGACCATCACCCTGGGCGTGCAGACCGAAGGCGCCAGCGCCCAGGCGGCCCTGTCGGCCAACGGGACGGCGATGAACAAGGTGCTCGCGGCGCTGAAGAAGGCCGGCGTCGCCGAGCGCGACATCCAGACCTCGAACCTCAACGTCAATCCGCAGTACGTCTACGAGCAGAACCAGCCGCCGCGCCTGACCGGCTACCAGGCCAGCAACCAGGTGACGATCCTGGCGCGCGACCTTTCCAAGCTGGGCCAGACGATCGACGCGGCCGCCTCGGCCGGGGCCAACACGGTGGGCGGCATCAGCTTTGGCCTGCAGGACCCGCAGAAGGCCGAGGACGCCGCGCGCGTGAAGGCGGTGGAGGCCCTGAAGGCCAAGTCCGACCTCTACGCCCGGGCCACGGGCTACAAGGTGGTGCGCCTGGTCAGCCTGAACGAGGCCGGCGGCTACACGCCCTCCCCGCAGCCCGTGCCGATGTTCGCCATGGCCAAGCGCGAGATGGCCGACTCGACGGCGATCTCGGGCGGTGAACTGAAGGTGCGGATCGAAGTCAGCGCGACCTACGAGGCGCGCCAGTAAGCGAACGCGAGGTCCGCGCCGGTCTAGAACCCGGCGCGGACGAAGGCCCGCTCGACGCGGTCCTGGATCTCGATGCCCGGCAGGGCGCGCTCGCCCTCCATGACGGCGAGATAGCGCAGGCCGGAGGGCTGGCGGCCCTTGCCGGCCGGGACCGGGCCCATGGCCCAGCCGACGGTGTTGGCGCCTGCGCTGTCGCAGCTGAGGAAGCGGGCCTCGCCGGACAGGTTGGCCTTCAGAACCTCTTGCGCTGTCGTCACCTTGCCTTCGCAGGTCGGCAGGTTGCGGGCGCAGGTGACGTAGCCGCCGCCGGTCCAGACGGTCTTGCCCTTGGCGTCGGCGACCAGCACGCATGTCGAGGCCGAACCGATGGCGCGGCCGACGTACTGGGTCAGGGCGTCCTCGTCGACGCCCTTGGGCAGCTTCGGCGCGCAGCCGGCGAGCGCCAAGGCGCCGGCCAGGAGAACCAGGACGGCGCCGGACCGCATCAGGCGGCCTTCTTGATGAGGTTGCCTTCGTCGAGCAGCACGACGGTGGGGGCGTAGTTGCGCGCCTCCTCGGCCGGCATCTGGCAGTAGGTGACGACGATGACGGTGTCGTTCTTCTGCACCAGGCGGGCGGCGGCGCCGTTGACGCCGATCACCTTCGAGCCGCGCGGGGCCTCGATGGCGTAGGTGGTGAAGCGCGCGCCGGTGGTGATGTTGAGCACGTCGACCTGTTCGTTGGGCAGGATGCCCGAGGCGTCCAGCAGGTCGCGGTCGATGGCGATCGAGCCTTCGTAGTCGAGATCGGCCTGGGTCACCGTGGCGCGGTGCAGCTTGGCCTTCATCATGGTCAGAAGCATGGCGACGCCCCTTCTTATCTCTTTGAGTCACTGGGATTTCGCGAGGTCGCCACACACATGACCCGCGTTCAGTCAGGGCCATATAGACAGGATGGGGCGCGCGTTCAATCGCAGCGCAGCACGGCGCGGTGGATGGCTGCGCCGGACATGGCGGAAGTTCAGGCCGCCGCGGCCTTCAGGAACGCCGTCATTCCCGCCAGCACCGGCGCCTTGTTCCGCAGAGGTCGCGACAGGGCCAGCAGCGGGGCGGCGTGGTCGAGGCCGGGATAGACCTGCTCTTCCACGACGACGCCCGCCTCGCGCAGGGCCTTGGCCAGCTTGCGGGTGTTGCGCGGGCGGACGGTTGCGTCGGCCTCGCCCGTGGCCAGGAAGGCGGCCGGGGCGTCGGCGCGGACGAAGCTGATCGGCTGGGTGGCCAGCAGGTCGGGCGCGCCGCCAAAGGTGCGGGTGGAGATCTCCCCGTCCAGCGGCAGGAAGGCGTAGGGCCCCGAAAGGCCCGCGAAGGCCTTCACCGTGCCGGGATCGACGCCGGCGGCCTGAAGGTAGCGGGCGTCCAGCGCCAGCATGGCGGCGATATAGGCGCCGGCCGAATGGCCGGCGAACAGCAGGCGGGACGGATCCCCGCCCAGGCCGGCGGCGTGATCGACGGTCCAGCGCACGGCCAGGGCCGCGTCCTCCAGGAAGCTCGGGAACCGCACCTCGGGATAGAGCCGGTAGTCGGGCAAGACGACGAGGAAGCCCTGGGCCGCCAGCGCCCGTCCGACCCAGCCGTATTCCGCGCGCCGGCCGGAGTTCCAGCCGCCCCCGTAGAAGAACACCAGCACCGGCGCGCCCTGGATCCCGCCAGGCGGGGCGTAGACGTCCAGCCGCTGGCGCGGATGCGCGCCATAGGCCGTCCCGCGCAGAGGAGACGTGGCCGCGTCCTTGGGCGTCAGGGTGGCGAACAGCGACAGCGGCGAGCAGGCCGAAGCCAGGCTCGCCGCCAGGGTCGCAAGGCCCGTCCGGCGCGTCATTCGCAGATCCATGCCCGCATCCGTCCCTCGCGTTCGCAAGAGATACGGAAGCGGGAGGCGATCGGAGGCAAGGCTACAGCTTGAATCCGCCCGCGACGATCTTGGCGTGCACCGCCTTGGTGATCTTCACATAGCCCTTGCCGGGCTCGCGGAAGTACAGCGGATCCTTGATCTTGGCCGGGTCGAAGCCTTCCTGGACAAGGTCGATCTTGCGGTACTTGAAGGTGCCGGTGGTCTCGATCTCGGGCTGCAGGCGCACGAACACCGGACGGGCGTAGGCCGGCATCTCGCGGTCGACATATTCGGCCAGGTTTTCGATCTCGAACTCGGGGCCGACGACCAGCGAGGCCATGCCGGCCTTGCCGTCGAGGTCGCCCACCGGCACGCCGTAGACGTTGATCTCCTTGACGCCCGGGAAGCCCGCGAGGCGCTCGGACACCTCGCTGGTGGCGACGTTCTCGCCCTTCCAGCGGAAGGTGTCGCCGATGCGGTCGACGAAATAGATGTAGCCGTCGCTGTCCTGGCGCATCAGGTCGCCGGTGCGGAACCAGGCGTCGCCCTTTTCGAAGACGTCGTGCAGCACCTTCTTCTCGGTGGCGGCCTTGTCGGCGTAACCGGTGAAGTTGGAGCGGGCGTCGCTGGCGATGTGGCCGATGCACTCGCCGATCTCGCCGGGCTTGACCTCGACGCAGCAGCCGTTGGGGCCACGCACCGGGGTCTCGGTCTCGACGTCGAACTTGACGATGCGAATGTTGAACTTCTTGCGCAGATAGCCCGGCACCCGGCCGATGGCGCCGCGGCGGCCGTCGAAGTTGAACAGCGAGACGTTGCCCTCGGTCGCGCCGTAGAACTCCAGCACGCCGCCGACCTTGAAGCGGTCGAGCATGTCGTCCCAGACGTCCGGGCGCAGGCCGTTGCCGAAGATCAGGCGGATCTTGTGGGCGCGCTCGTACTCGTTCTCGGGCTGGTTGGCGAGGTAGCGGCACAGCTCGCCGATATAGACGAACATGGTGCACTTCTCGGCGACGATGTCGCTCCAGAAGTGGGTGGCCGAGAACTTCTTGCGCAGCACGATGCTTCCGCCGTTCAGCAGGCCCGCGCCCATGGCGCAGAGGCCGCCGGTGGCGTGATAGAGCGGCAGGGTGACGTAGATGCGGTCGCTCGCCCGCGAGTCCGTCGAGCCGGCGAAGCCGCGCATGTAGAGCTGGGCGCGCATGTGGGTGATGCGCGCGGCCTTGGGCAGGCCGGTGGTGCCGCTGGTGAAGATGTAGAGGGCGGTGTCCTTGGCGGTCAGGCCGCCGCGCGCGGTCTCGCGGTCGGGGCGCAGCTGGCTGCAGCTCTTGAGCGCGTTGACGAGGTCACGCTGGTCTCCGTGGACCGGGCCCAGCACCCACTGCTGGATGTGACGGCCCAGCTGGTCCTTCACCTGCTCGAAGCAGGGCGAGGTTTCCGGGTCGACGATGCAGTGCAGCGCCTGGGAGATGTTGAGGCAGTGCGCCAGAGCGGCGCCCGTCAGTTGGTTATTGATGAGAGCGGTGGCGACGCCGACCTTCGAAAGGCCGTACCAGATCGCCAGGTACTCGATGCGGTTGGGCATGAAGAGGGCCACGGTCTGGCCTCGCGTGATCCCCTGCCCCTTCGCCCAATGGGCGTAGCGGTTGGCGATGGCGTCGAGCTCGCCATGGGTGATCGTCTTGCCCTCGAAGGTGATCGCGGGGCTGGACTTCCACTTGTCGACGGCGGCCTCGAGGTCGTCGCAGATCAGGTTGTCGCTGTCCGGCGCTATCGAGTTCACGCGCTTCAGAGTGCGAGTCAGCCCCTTGAGGAACCGCCACTCCCGCTTCAACTTGGCCTGCAGACGCATAAATTCACTCCCTTCAAACAACCATTGGAGAGCGCCGGGCTAGCGGTCAAGTCGTTGGAAGGTCTTGCGTGTGCATCTGCGAAACGCAATCGCTCGCAGCGGCGAAATCGTCTCACATGCCGTAAGGGCACTATTGAAAGGGCCGCGAGGAACTGATCCACGCGGCCCCTTTGGTCTCGGATTCGAGCTTTCCCTTAGGGTCAGCCTGAACTGTGTTTAGCCGTTGGCGGCCTTGCGTTGGTCGTCGCGGGCGGTCTTCAGCTTTTCAGCCACCAGGAAGGCCAGCTCCAGCGCCTGCTCGCCGTTCAGACGCGGGTCGCAGTGGGTGTGGTAGCGGTCAGCGAGATCGGTCTCCGACACGGCGCGGGCGCCGCCCAGGCATTCGGTGACGTTCTGACCGGTCATTTCCAGGTGCACGCCGCCCGGATGGACGCCTTCCGAATGGGCCACTTCCACGAAGCTCTTCACTTCGGAGAGGATGCGGTCGAACGGACGGGTCTTGTAGCCGGTCGAGGCCTTCAGCGTGTTGCCGTGCATCGGGTCGGTGGCCCAGACCACCGCGCGGCCGTCGGCCTTGGTGGCCTTCATCAGGCGCGGCAGGCGATCGGCGATCTTGTCCGAACCGAAGCGGCCGTAAAGCGTAAGGCGGCCCGGCTCGTTGTTGGGGTTCAGCACGTCGATCAGGCGCAGGAGGTCGTCGCCCTCCATGGTCGGGCCGCACTTCAGGCCGATCGGGTTCTTCACGCCGCGCATGAACTCGATGTGGGCGCCGTCCAGCTGGCGGGTGCGCTCGCCG
>PJUL01000357.1_pt1 | contig 35727 bp, 29 predicted proteins | sample 1512221 | NCBI WGS metagenome assembly PJUL01 (sample SAMN08177667, study PRJNA422409) | Feces metagenome, whole genome shotgun sequencing project.
CTCTTCATCGATCGGGGCCCATGCATCGCCGCCGACTAGCACCTGCACATCGCTGACGCGCTCACCGGCAGGCTTGGACAGCGTGTAGCTGTATTTCAGCCCGGCGACCTGAGCAAAGCGACCGGCGCCATTCTCGACATCGCTGACGCCGTTTTCGAGGGCTTCGATAACATCGGCGCCGCTGATCTGCACGGTGGCAAGCGTGTTGGAGAAGGGCAGGACGGTCAGGACGTCGCCGACGGTGATCTCACCCGCATCGATGGATGCACGAATGCCGCCGCCATTCTGGAAGGCTATGGTGACGCCCTGATCGGCCACCCGATCAAGAATGGCGTCGGCCAGAAGGTTGCCCATCGAGCATTCCTCGACGCGGCAGACCTCGCGTGCGCCTTCCAGCTTATCGGTAGCGGTGCCGATGACGGTGCTGGTCAGCTCTTCGATAGGTCCGAGCAGTTCCTGCAACTGGCCCTTGAAATCTTCATTGGCCGCAACCGAGGCGTCGATCAGGAAAGGCTCGCCAGCGGCGCTGATGACGTTGCCGTCATCGTCCCAGGTGATGGCGATGTCACCAAGATATTTGCCATATTGATTGGCCTGCACCACAGGCACTTCCACGCCAGCGGGATTGGTGACCATGGTTGGATAGGGGCCGGCAGCGCCCTCCATGGAGCCCAGCAGGGAATGGCTGTGGCCGCCGACAATGACGTCCACCAGCGGCAGGGCCGCGGCAACTTCCATGTCGATGGTGTAGCCGATATGGCTGAGAAGGATAATCTTGTTCACCCCGGCCGCGTCGAGCGCTTCGGAGGCGCCGCGCACATATTGAATGACGTCGTGGAATTCTACGTCATCGCCGGGCGAAGCGATGTCGGGCGTGTCTTCGGTCGTGGCGCCGATAATGCCGATCTTTTCGCCGCCGATTTCAAGAACAATGGAGCCCTTGATCTTGCCAGCGAGGTTTTCATCGCGGGTCACGTCGAAATTACCGCCAATGATGGGGAATTCGGCGGCTTCGATGAATGTCAGGAACTCTTCGGGGCCATCGTCGAATTCGTGATTGCCGGTGGCGACCACGTCAAAGCCCATCTGATTGAAGAAGTCGGAAACAACCTTGGACTTGTAAGTGGTGTAGTAGAGCGAGCCCTGGAAATTGTCGCCCGCTGACAAGAGGATCGAATTGCCATCCGCATATTTGGCGCGGGTGTCGTCGATGATGGTCTTGAGGCGGGCAATGCCGCCGAAGCATTCCCCGGCGGCGTCGGTTTCCGCGTCGCAATTGGAATCGCTGCCGGTGATCGGGTCGAAGCGGGAATGGAAATCATTGATATGCAGGATGTTGAGCGTGAACTCAGCATAGGCGGCGCTCGAAAAACCCGCGCAGAGTGTGAGCGCTGTCGCGCCCAGCAGAAGTTTCTTCATCCCTGTTATCCCTTTGCTTATTGCGTTTGACGTCGCAACATTGCCGGGAGGGCCGGCATGCCTCGCGTCAACAAAGAGTTAAGCAGCTATTTGTGACATGGGAAAGTGGACCTTTTGGTCAAATCTCTCCCTTTGCGCGGTGGCGGGGCCGAGTGTGATCGGAACGGGGTTTCAATACCGAAACAGTAGGGTATTCTCCGCCCGCTTGATTTGCGGGGTATATCTATGCGCAGTGCTTTGATCGTTTACGGTGGCTGGGAAGGTCATGACCCGGAGGAATGCGCCTCCATCTATCGCCGCTGGCTGCATGAAGATGGCTTTTCGGTGCGGACCGCGACGGAGACGAGCGCCTTTGGCGATCCGTCCATTCACGATCTGTCCCTGATCATTCCAATCTACACCATGAGCAAGATCGCCAAGGAAGAGGCCGAAAACCTCACCAAGGCGGTGGAAAATGGCGTCGGCCTGGCCGGTCACCATGGCGGCATGAGCGACGCTTTCCGCGACTCGGTGGATTATCAGTTCATGGTCGGCGGTCAGTGGGTCGCCCATCCGGGCAATATCATCGACTATACTGTCGATGTGACCAAGCCGGACGATCCGATCATGGCGGGGATCAAGTCGTTCCCCTACACGTCCGAGCAATATTACATGCATGTCGATCCCTCGATCGAGGTGCTGGCGACTACAACCTTTACCGGCGAACACGCATCCTGGATCGACGGCGTGGTGATGCCGGTGGCGTGGAAGCGCCAGCACGGCAAGGGCCGGGTCTTCCACATGACCCTCGGGCACCAGGCCAAGGAATTCGACAATCCCAATATGGCGACGATCCTGCGGCGCGGCATGAACTGGGCGGCGCGCGACGAGGCGTAGGCTGCTCCTTTTAAGGTGCATTGAAACCAATCGCGTTTTGGCATCGTATCTCCTCTGGGAGGCGTGATATGAGCCAGGACGCAAAGCCAAGCCTGCCAGCGACCAAAGGGCCGCTGGTCTACCGCCAGTCGATCTGGACGCGGGTGACCCATTGGGTCTGGGCGGTGTGCCTGTTTTTCCTGCTGCTGTCGGGATTGCAAATCTTCAACGCGCATCCTGTGCTTTATGTCGGCCAGCAGAGTGGCTTCGAGTTCGACAATGCAGTCCTGCGTATCGGGGCGGTAAATACGCCCGAGGGGCCGCGCGGACGGACGGTTCTGTTCGGGCAGACTTATGACACGACCGGCGTGCTCGGCATGAGCGGGCCGGAGGCGAGCCCGGTTTTTACCGCCTTTCCCGGCGCGGTGACCATTCCATCTTTCCGCGATCTGGCGACCGGGCGCGTGGTGCATTTCTTCTTTGGCTGGATTTTTGTCGCGGCGCTGTTTGTGTGGTTTCTGGCCAGTTTCATCAATGGACATTTGCGACGCGATATTCTGCCCAAGGGCAGCGATATCGGTGGGTTACCGCGCGATGTGGCCGACCATGCGCGGTTCCGGTTTCATCATGGACGAACGTACTCGCCCTTGCAGAAGCTGAGCTATTTCGCGGTGTTCTTCGTTCTCTTTCCGCTGATCATTCTCACTGGACTGACCATGAGCCCCCGCATGGATGCGGCTTGGCCATGGCTGCTCGATATCTTTGGCGGGCGGCAGACGGCGCGAACCATTCATTTCGTCGTCATGATGCTGCTAGTGCTGTTTTTCATCGTCCACATCATCATGGTGTTGCTGGCCGGGCCGCTCAATGAGCTGCGCTCGATGATCACCGGCTGGTATCGCACCGGCCCCGGCACGATCGGCCAGAAGGGAGACAGGCCATGAGCCGCCTGATCGTCAATCGCAGACGTTTCCTGCTTGGCTCGGCTGCTGTCGGTTCGGGGCTGGCGCTGTCAGGCTGCAACCAGTTCGACTTTCTGGCGCAGCGGGGCAATCCGGTGCGCGAGGTGATCGAGCAGGCCAATGTGCTGACCTATTCGGCGCAGCGCGCGCTGATCGGCGATCAGGTGCTGGCGCGCGAATATGGGCAAAGCGAAATCCGGCAGGGCATGAAGCCCAATGGTTCTACCGAGCCGACCACGCCCGAATATATGTTCCTGCGACAGACTAATTTCGAGCCTTATCGGCTGACCATCAAGGGCATGGTGGAGCGGGAAGTCAGTTTCTCGCTGGCCGAGCTGCGCAATATGCCCGCCCGCACACAGATCACCCGGCACGATTGCGTCGAGGGATGGAGCTGTATCGCCAAATGGACCGGAACGCCGCTGGGGCCGGTTCTCGACCAGGCCGGGGTGAAGCCGGGTGCGCGCTTTGCCGTCTATCACTGCTTCGACAATATCCAGCGCACGCTCAGCGGCGACATTTTATATTACACCAGCTCCGATCTGGTGGACGCCTATCATCCCCAATCGATCCTCGCCTATGGGCTCAATGACCAGACATTGCCGGTGAGCAATGGCGCTCCGATCCGGCTGCGGGTGGAGCGGGCGCTGGGCTACAAGCAGCCGAAATATCTGCACACGATCGAGCTGGTGGATGATCTCGCCGCCATCGGTGGCGGCAAGGGCGGCTATTGGGAAGACAATGGCTATGACTGGTATGGCGGAATTTGAGGCGGCTCAATCCACCAGATGTTCGTCGCTGTTGCGGATCAGGTTCGCCAGATTGTCGATTTCCTCGGCATAGCTGCCATAGGTGCGGATCCACTCCGCCGGCCAGTCACCGGTCTGCCCGGCACTGATCGCCGGCAGGCGCTGACCAATGGGATGGTCCCGCATGGTGGTGAGCGCGGATGTTTCCCAGCGATCGTCAAGCAGCATGATATCTGCGGGATAGGTTTCGGCATTTTCCCATGACAGGGAGAAATAGCTGGTGCCCGGCGCAGCGTCCGGCGAGACGATATTGAGACCCCAGCTCTGCCAGTCATGCAGTTCGCCGAAATAGTCCGGCACGCCAATCGACAGGCCGGACGCATAAGGAGACAGCGCCAGAACCGTCAGGTCCGGCTTGGCGGCGACGACCTCGCGGAATTGGGCAACCGATTGTTCAAAGCGCGCCTGTTCGGCCAGCAAGTGCGGCGTTTCGGTATCGGCGCCGAGGCTTTCCGCGACGTCACGATAGGTCTCCAGCATGTTGACGATAGAGGTGCTGCGGGGAATGCCGATAATCGGTGCGATGCTGTTGAGACGCTCGAAGATGGCGTCTTCATGCGTGCCGCCCTGATAGATTTTCTCGGTCAGCGAATATTCGGTGATGATGATATCGGGATCGAGATTGAGCACCATCTCGGCATCCAGCTCGAACCAGCCGCGGGACACGACTGGAATATCGCTGACATCGACCGCATCCAGCGAGCGGTCGCGTGAGGGCGGACCATCAAGCAGGATGCCAACCGGAATGATGCCATAAGGGATGAGTGCTGCGGCGACGCTGGCATGGGCAATAATGCGCTGAGGTGGCTCGGGCAGGGTGACAACAACGCCTGCACCATCTTCATAGCGCCATTCCGCCGCCATGGGGCTGCTGGCAAGCACGGTAAAGGCGGCGAGAAAAGGCAGGAAAAAAGCGCGTGTCATGGGTGGTTAGTGGCACTGTGCCTCCGCACTTGCAAGCCTCCCATGCTTGGCGAAAACGCGATTTGTCTTGCCAAAAGCAGGTCGCTCCCCCATATCGGGGCCACGTCGCGGCTGAAAAGCCGTTGATGGACTTCTCTTCTTGCTAAAGCGGTGAGCGGCGAAGTCAGCCCGATGACGTATTCCGGGTTTGAGCCAGCACCCGCGCGATAATCCCTATCGCCCGATTGCATTATTCAAGACGCGCCCGCTGTTTCGCAGCCGGGCGAATGCGCTTTTGGGCGCAATGTGAAAGACAAGAGTTTGAACGATTTCATTTCGCTCGGCCTGCCGACCCAGATTACCGACAGCCTGACTGCCGGCGGTTTCACCGAGCCTACAAAAATCCAGAGCCAGGCCATCCCCAAGCTGCTCGAAGGCCGGGACATGATGGGCATTGCCCAGACCGGCTCGGGCAAGACGGCGGCGTTCGGCCTGCCGATCCTGGCGGGCATCATGGGCCTGACAGGGCGACCAAAGCCGATGACGACGCGGGCGTTGATCCTGGCGCCGACGCGCGAGCTGGCCGTGCAGATCGACGAAAATATCCGCAAGTTTGCGGGCAGCAAGATGCGGCTCGATACCGTGCTCGTTCTGGGCGGCGTGTCGCGCTATCATCAGGTCGGCAAGATCGCCAAGGGCGTCGATGTGGTTGTTGCCACGCCCGGTCGTCTCAAGGACCTGATGGACGACAACAAGATCCGCCTGAATGAAACGCGCTGGCTGGTGCTGGACGAGGCCGACCGGATGCTGGACATGGGCTTTATTGCCCCTGTTCGCGCCATTGCCAAGGCCATTGGCCTGCGTCGCCAGACCATGTTGTTCTCGGCGACCATGGCGGCGGAGGTCGAAGACCTGGCCAAGACGCTGTTGAAAGACCCGATCAAGGTTGAAGCTGCGCCGCAGGGCTCTACCGTGGTCAAGATCGACCAGCGCGTGATCATGTCCGGCTCCAAAGCCAAGCGGGGCGTGCTGAATGACCTGCTGGCCGACGAGAAGGAAGGCATGGAGCGCGTCATCATCTTTTCGCGCACCAAGCATGGCGCCGATCGTGTTACCAAGAACCTTGCCATCGACGGGCATGAGGCCGCCGCCATTCATGGCAACAAGAGCCAGAACGCCCGTCAGGCGGCGCTCAAGGGCTTTGCCAACGGTTCGGTGCGCATTCTCGTCGCCACCGATATTGCGGCGCGCGGCATCGACGTGCAGGGCATCACCCATGTGGTGAATTATGAGCTACCGGACGATCCCGAGAATTATGTGCACCGTATCGGGCGCACTGGCCGAAACGGGGCTTCGGGTATTGCGATCACGCTGTGTGACGGCACTGAAAAGAGCAAGCTGCGCGATGTGGAACGGCTGATCCGCCGTACGCTGCCGGTTTCCGGCGACGTCAATCTGGTGGAAGAAGCTGCGCCGCCCCGTAATGCCCGCAATATGCCCGGTGCTCCGGCAGGCGCGCGCACGGCACGCAATCCCAAGCCCAATCCGCGCAAGTTCAACTCGCCGCGTCCCGGTGGCGAGCGGACCAAGGGCGGTGCTTCCCGTGACGCGAACGCCGCACGGGACGCCAGTGCCGGTCCTGCCCGTGATGCCCCCAATCCGCTGGCACCGGCTCGCTCCGTGAAGCCCCCGCGTGCGGATGGTCTCAAGGCCAAGACGCGTTGGACAACAGCGGCGAAAAAGTCCGCCGCACGCAATCGTCGCGGCGAAGGCTAATCATAACAAAGGGCGGCCTGACGGCCGCCCTTTTTGTATCCAGTCGCCCTCAGCGCTCATGCCACGGAGGCGAGGTACAAAAAATCACGAGTGCCAGATGTCTGTGTCGTGCCGGGTGCTAGCCGGTCGATAAAATCGGCGGCCCAGTTGTCGACATTGTGCTTTTGGGCCGCGGTCATCAGTGCCGCCCAGCGCTCCTTGCGCTCTTCCAGTTCCATGTCGAGCGCAATGCGCAATGCTTCGGCTGTCTCGTCGGTATCGAATGGATTGACCATCAATGCCTGCGGGAAAATCTCGGCGGCGCCAGCAAAGCGCGACAGCACGAGCACGCCGGGGTCTGCCGGGTTCTGTGCGCCGATATATTCGTGGGCGACCAGATTCATACCATCGCGTAGCGGAGTGACGAGCCCGACCTTGGCGAGGCGGTAGAGGCCGGCAAGGCTGGGCTGGCCATAGGCGCGCTTCACATAGGTCAGCGGCTGCCAGTCGGGCTCGGCGAAATGGCCCATGACGCGTCCGCACATGGCGTCGAGCGCGTCGCTGGTTTCCTGATATTCCTTGATGGAGTCGCGGGAGGGCGGGGCCACCTGCAACAAATGCACCAATCGGCGCAGACGGGCATTGTTGGCGAGCAGTTTTTCATAGGCTTCGACGCGCTGCGGCAGGCCCTTGGAATAGTCGAGCCGGTCGACGCCCAGGATCAGCCGCTGTTCGCGAAGCACCCGTTTCATGCGGTTGACCATCTTGGTGGCGGCAGGGCTGACGGAAAGGCGGGCAAAGGCATCGGGGTCCGAACCGATGGGGAAGGCGTCCACTTCGGTGCGGCTGAAATCGATGTTCTGGCTGCGATGACCGCCAAAGGTGGAAGGCATCTGATGTTCGGCAAATTCGGTAAAGGCCGCCACATCGCGCTTGGCCTGCATGCCCACCAGATCGTAGCGGGAAAGGTCGCGCATCAGCTCTTCATGGTGCGGAATGGCGTAAAGCGCATCCGCGGTGGGGAAGGGGATGTGGAGATAGAAACCGATGCGGTTGCGTGCGCCCAGAGCACGCAATTCGGCGGCGAGCGGGATCAGGTGATAATCGTGGACCCAGATAATGTCGTCGGGCCGGAGCAGGGGCAGCAGCGCATGGGCAAATTGCCGATTTACGCGCCGATAGCCCTCGTACCAATGGCTTTCAATGGTGGCCAGATCGAGCCGTAGATGAAAGCTGGGCCAGAGGATGGAGTTGGAGAACCCCGCATAATAGGCGTGGTGATCCTCCCGGGTGAGGTCGATCTGGGCAACGCTTAACCCTTCGATATCTTCGACCCGCGCCGTTTCGGCAGGCTGTTCGGTGAGCTTGCCGGACCAGCCGAACCAGAAGCCCTCGCGCTCGCTGAGTACCTTGCGCAGGGCCACGGCAAGCCCGCCAGCGACGGGGCCTTTGCCGGGGGTGCGGTTGGATACGATGACGATGCGGCTCATGGGCGTTCTGGCTCCTGTTTCGGTTCGGTTTAGTGGTGGGTGTCGGTGATCAGGGGCGCATGGTCTTCCTCGCCATGAGCGAGGTTGCCCAGCCCCAGCAACAGGGCATGAACTGAGGCGACATCGGCGATGCGCATGCGTGCAGAGGTTTCTCCGGCACCCAGCTTGATGCCAACGCCGCCGAGTTCCTGCGCAGCGCGGAAAGCATCTTCGTCGGTGCGGTCATCGCCAATAAAAATTGGCGTTCGGCCTGCAAAGGGTTCTTCCTGCATGAACGCGCGCAGAGCGGCACCCTTGTCAAAGCCGAGAGGACGAGCTTCGAGCACCATTTTTCCGGGCACAAGAGTGAACTGGGGGTGATCGATCAGGGCTTCCTGCATGGCGAGATGAACGACATTCTCCAACTCGGGCGCCTGGCGGAAATGCAGAGCGACCGCGCCATCCTTGGCTTCCACCAAAAGGTCTGGATTGGCCACGACCAGCGGGTGCAGGGCATGTGCAATCTCATCGGCACCTGCGGTAAGGGCCTCGTCGACTTCTTCCAGCGTGCCGTCGGCGCGGCGACGCTGAGCGCCGTGGGCTCCGGCAATCGGCAATTGCAAGGGGGAGAGATAGCGGTCGATATCGGCAATCTCGCGCCCGGTCAGGACGGCGAAGGCATTGTCGAAATCGTGCAGGGCACGGTCGATGCGCTCTGTAAGTTCGGCGGGCACATCAATGGCGTCTGGGGTTTCGGCGATTTCGACAAGCGTGCCATCGAAGTCGGTGAAAACGGCAAGGCGTGGTAGCGCGACGCCGGGCTGGGCGAGCGGATCGGACATGGCTGCTTCCTGGGTTACTTTGATTGCCAGAAAGAGCAACGCCGGGCCGACCAAAAGGTTCGGCCCACATACCAGACATGCGCCGAGCGGGACGGGGTAGTTTAGTCCTCGGTTTTGACCAGACCGATCAGGGGAATACCCGCCGCATCGAGCAGACGCAGGCGGTCGGCTTCGAGATCGAAAGCTTTTACTGCTGCCAGCACTGAGAAAAAGGCGCTTTCCTGCGCCATGAGATCGGGCGCACAGGCCATGCGGGTTGCGGCGGCAGGGCCAAAGCTCATGCCGCTATCGCTGATGCTGGTTTCGGCGAAATAATTGTTGCAACCGCTATTGCCGGATGCGCGCAGGTCGGCGGCAATGGTCAGGGTAACCGGCCTTTCTCCCGTGACCGGCTTGCCGCCGATAGACGTCACTGTCCAGAGCGTATCGATCAGGGCAGAGGGTGGGGCGGGGATGGGTTGGGCGGGTGTCTGCGGCATTGATTGCACCATGACGGTGACCGGAAGGGTGGCGGAAGGATCAATGATAACGGGTTCTGCATTGCGGAAGAGCATTCTGCTGCCGTGATGGATTTCCGCAATCAGCCCATAGGTCTTGTCCGGCAAGGGGCGATGGACATTGAGCGAGAAGGCCAGTGGCGGTTGACCTTCTGCGGGAATGTCGGCTGTGGCTCCCACAACATTGTTGCCAGAGGGCAGGGCGACGAGGGTAACCCGCAGAAATGCACCATCCGGCAGGGCGATACGCTCCCGATAGGCAACCGACCCGCTGATATTGATGGTTTGGGCAAAGGCCGGTGCCGTCAGCAACAGCAGCGCCAACAGGATGCGGACAAGGCTGGGAACAGGCATGCTTTCCTCCCTCTATTGCTGAGGAAACTACAGCAGGGGTGAAAGGGATGCGAGCATTGAGCGCAATCAGGGTTACGATTGGTGCTCGATCAGCCGATGATGCGCCATGGCTGATCGAAGTGATGTTCTTCGAGATTATTGCCGTCGCCACCACGATCGACGACGAGGAAATCGCTTTCTCGTTCCAAAACCGTCAACACGCCATGCCAGGTATTCATGGCGATATTGACGCCCTGACCCGGCCCGGGGCGAAAGGCGCGGAGGTGTGTAGGTTCGCCGCCTTGGTCTTCGGCCACGATCACCAGCCATGAATGGGCGCCCAGCGGATAAAAGGCCTGACTGCCCAGCGGATGGCGTTCCACCAGTTTGAGATCGAGCGGTAGCGTATAGGGCTTGCCGCGAAAGATGGAGATCAGCGGGCGGGCATGAACGCCGCCCAGTTCGACCCGCGCCAGATCATGATAGCGCTCGGTCATGCCATTATTGATCGGATAATGCTGCGCATCGGCAAGCGCGATCACCTGACCGAAGGGCGCAAAGGCTTCCGGCGTCAGCTTTTCGATGATCAGGATGCGTTCGCTCATGGTCAGAAGGGCAGTTTGGCCTGGCGGTTGACGTCCTTGTAGAGCAGATAGCGCAAGCGTTCAGGCCCGGCATAGCAGGCCTGCGGGCAGAAGGCGCGCAGCCACATGAAATCGCCGGGCTCGACTTCGACCCAGTCCCGGTTCAGCCGATAGACGGCCTTGCCCTGCAGCACATAAAGCCCGTGCTCCATGACGTGGGTTTCCTCAAAGGGAATGACCGCGCCTGGTTCGAGGGTGACGATATTGACGTGCATGTCATGGCGGACATCGGCGGGGTCGACAAAGCGGGTGGTGCCCCAGGTGTCATTGGTGCCCGGCATCCAGCGGATGGGTTCGTCCTGTTCATTGGCGATGAAGGGCGCTGGGATATCGATGCCGTCCACGACTTCATAGCGCTTGCGAATCCAGTGAAACCGCGCTGCTTCGGTCATTCTGTTGACCAGGCTCCAGTTGCATCCGGGTGGCAGGAACGCGTAGCCGCCTTCCTTGAGCAGATGCGCCTGGCCCTCAATGGTCAGCGTCACCTGTCCCGCGACCACGAATAATACGCCTTCGGCCTCCGGGTTCTGCTCGGGGCGTTCGCTGCCGCCGCCGGGAAAGACTTCCACGATATATTGCGAGAAGGTCTCGGCAAAACCGCTGAGCGGGCGAGCGATGACCCAGACGCGGGTCTCGCGCCAATGGGGCAATGCCGAAGTCACGATATCGCGCATCACCCCCGAAGGGATCAGCGCATAGGCCTCCGTGAACACCGCGCGGCCGGTATGCAGGGACATCTGGCCGGGCAGGCCGGCGGGCGGGGAGGCGTAGGTGGAAGCCATGACTCGCTATCGAATTTCGGGCGGCAACACATGACCGCCGCCCAATGCTAGCGGGAAGTTATGGCGCTTGGCTAGACCGGGTAGCGCAGGATCGCCGCCAGATCACCGTTGCGCGGAATATCGTCGCGGCGCACTGCCATGACATTGGCACCTGAGGCCAGCGCGCGTCCGGCAATTTCGTCGACGATACCGTAATCGATGGCATCTGGCTGGTCGGAGAAGGTGAGGGCGCCTGTTTCTTCATCGATCGTGCCGTTGACCACATTGTCGATATCAATCAGCAGCGTGTCGATGGCGCCGAAGGTGGCAGCGCGGGCAGCATCGGAAATGTCGGTAATGGCGCGGTTCTGCCCTGCGCGGGTATCGAACAGCTCCGCAAAGTTTTTGAGCCTGCGCGCATAGCGGGCGTCGAGCACTTCTCTGGCCGCTTTGGCCAATTCGGCTTCACTGAGCCGGTCGGGGCTGCCAATAATGATTTCTGGCTCAAAATCGAGACCGCTCACTGAGCGCACTATTGAAGCGACCGGTTCGGTGGCCGCGAGGATCAGCGGCAGATCCTGATTGGCGAGCACGGGGCGCAGGGCGGCGTCGATCCGGCGGATATATTTGGCAAGCTGGACCTTTTCGCCCTCCGAGCCGTGAATACGGCGGGAATGGGAGCGGTCATTGATGGTGGATTTGTTGACCGAATCCGCGGCCCCGTTGGGAAAGTCGGGGACATTGACCTCGGTGGGTGGCAGGTCGGCCGCGATTTCAACCAGACGGACCGCATTTTCAGAGACGGCCAATATATGAGCGGCGTTCCGGAAAGTGACGGCGCGCAGCAGCGGCTTGAGATGGAAGCGGTCGGACACCTCGACCATGTCGGTCAGTCGATTGGCGAGACGAAAGGTGCGAATATTGTCCGGCGTGGCGAAAATAGCCAGACTATGAGCCTGCCGTCGCCAGAACTCTTCATCTTCGGCGAGGTCGTCCAATTCGCTGATCAGACTGGCGAGACGGCGTTTGTCCAGCCCGGCATCGGCCAGCTGCGCGAGGGCCTCCTTGCCCAGATTGCCGAAGGTAATGCGGCTTTTCTCGATATCCTGCGTCAGCGGCGTGGTTTCCAGATAGATCGAAATGCTGGCCTCGTCGCGCATGGCGCGCAGATTGGCGAGGTCTTTCTGGCTGGGGATATCGACATAAAGCATGCGGGATTGTTCCTTTCAGACATAGGCTCTGAAAGGGCGAACGTGACGCAACCAGATCAGGTTGCGTCTTTGGTCCGGTTGGGCGCTGACTTTGATGTGATCGCTCTCATCAGCATCACGGCAGGATCGCCTTCAGCCGCAGAAGCGCAATGCGTTCGACCTGAGTGCAGGCCGCTGCAAATTCCTCCGCTGCGGAATGGGTCAACCGCTTCTCGAAATTTTCGAGGATCGACGCCTTGGTGTGGTCGCGCACGGCGATGATGAAGGGAAAGCCGAATTTTTCGACATAGGCGATGTTGAGCGAGGTGAATTTTTCGCGCTCCTCATCGGTCAGGGCGTCGAGACCCGCCGAGGCCTGTTCGGCGGTGGAATCGGCGGTGAGCCTTTTCGCTGCGGCCAGCTTGCCTGCAAGATCGGGATGGGCCCGCAGCACATCGAGGCGCTCGGCGTCGCTGGCGAGGCGGAATTGGGTGCGCAGGGCAAAATGAAGGCCGATGGCGCTGTCATTGGCCGGGCCCATTTCCCCGTCCCATGCCCGTTCGGCAATCCAGGGGGAATGCTCGAAGATCGAGCCATAGCGGGCAATGAAATCATCTTTGCCGAGCTGGCTGGGGATCACGTCCGGCGCGATATAGGGATGTTCCTTGGCCCAATGCTGGGCAATAGCGAGGCGGGTTGGCACCCAGACCTTGTCGAAGCCCCTGATATAGTCGACGAATTTTTTGAGGCCTTGATAGCGGCCCGGTTGGCCGACGAGGCGGCAATGCAGGCCAATGGACATCATCTTGGGCGAGCCGGCCTGCCCCTCGGCATAGAGGCAGTCGAAACTGTCCTTGAGGAAGGTGAAATATTCCTCGCCATTGTCGAAGCCCGGCCCGGTGACGAAGCGCATGTCGTTGGTGGAAAGCGAATAGGGAATGATCAATTGCGGCTTGCCGCCGATCAGTTTCCAATAGGGCAGGTCATCGTCATAGGTATCCGAGATATAGGCGAAGCCCCCGTGATCGGCGACCAGATCGACGGTGTTGAGGCTGGAGCGGCCCGTGTACCAGCCAAGCGGACGAGAGCCGGTGGCAATGGTGTGCAGGCGCACGGCCTCGGCGATCTGGGCGCTTTCCTCGGCCGCCGGCATATCCTTGTGCTGTACCCATTTGAGCCCGTGGCTGGCGATTTCCCATCCTGCATCCTGCATGGCGGCGAGCTGGGCCGGGGCGCGCATCAGCGCGGTAGCGACACCATAGATGGTGAGCGGCAAACCGGCCTCGGTGAACAGGCGATGCAGCCGCCAGAAACCGGCGCGGGCGCCATATTCATACATGCTCTCGACATTGGCATGGCGCTGATTAGGCCAGGGCTGGGCGCCGAGCACGTCCACCAGAAAGGCTTCGGATGCGCCGTCGCCGTGCAGGATATTGTTCTCTCCACCCTCTTCGTAGTTGAGCACGAATTGCACCGCCACATGCGCGCCGCCGGGCCAATTGGCGTTTGGCGGATTGGCTCCATAGCCGTGCATATCGCGGGGGTAGCGGTTCATCGTAAATCCCTTGGGTGTCGCGTTCAGCGGGAGTGTAGCTGTGCGGTGCCTGCGCACAAGATGCACAAAAATGGACCATCTGGTAAAAAATGTGCATTGCGCAATGGCATTGTTGCGATAGTCTTGTTCTTCAGGGGAACGAAGATGCGCATGCCGCCCATGGGTGGGGTGCGGAAGGAGCAGCACAATGGCGAGTGGTCGCCTGACAACCCATGTCCTTGATACGATGCATGGCAAACCGGCACGCGGCATGCGGCTGGAACTGCATTACGTGCATGGGGACCACACCCATCATCTGCTCGATAGCTATACCAATGAGGACGGGCGCGTAGATCGTCCCTTGCTGGATGATGAATTCCAGCATGGCGAATATGAAATCCGCTTCCACGTGGGGCAATATTTCGAGCGCCTGGGTGTTGAAATCGAAACGCCGTTTCTGGACGTGGTGCCGATCCGTTTCACCATTTCCGAAGACAAACATTATCACGTGCCGTTGCTGGTCAGCCCCTTCGCCTATTCGACCTATCGGGGGAGTTGAGGTATGGCCGAGATTGCCCACGCCATCCGCTTTCTGCTCAATGGCGAGGACATCTCGCTGACCAATGTTGCGCCGGACCTGACGCTGCTGGACTGGCTGCGGCTGGAGCGGCGCCTGCGCGGTTCCAAGGAAGGTTGTGCCGAGGGCGATTGCGGCGCCTGCACCGTGCTGGTCGGCAAGCTGCTGGGCGATGAGATCATCTATGATTCAGTGACGGCCTGTATTCGCTTTGTCGGGAGCCTGCATGGCACGCATGTGGTGACCATCGAGCACCTGCGCGGCGAGAACGGCAATCTTCATCCGGTGCAGCAGGCCATGGTGGATCATCATGGCAGCCAATGCGGCTTCTGCACGCCAGGCTTCGTCATGAGCCTTTATGGGCTGTGGATGCGCGATCCCAATCCATCGCGTCCCGCCATCGAAAAGGCCCTGCAGGGCAATCTCTGCCGCTGCACCGGCTATGCGCCCATCGTTCGCGCCGGGCAGTCCATTTCCACCTATGGCCAGCCGCAGGGTGATCCACTCTGGGCCGAGCGCATTGCGGTCAAGGACAAGATCAAGGCGATCCATGATGGGCGTCGGGTCGAGATCGGTGAGGGCGAGAGCCGGATCATCGTTCCGGCCAATGTCGATGATTTTGCCGAGATCTACGCCGCCAATCCGGACGCACGCATTGTGGCTGGGTCGACCGATGTGGGCCTGTGGGTCACCAAGTTCATGCGGCGTATCGGGCCGGTGATCTTCATTGGGCATTTGCAGGATTTGAAGCATATCGAGGTGCGCGACGGCGCGGTCCATATTCGCGCGGGCGTGACCTATTCGGAAGCGCTGCCGACCGTCACCGGTGCCTTCCCGCAGCTCAAGGAATTGTGGAACCGCTTTGCCGGCGAGCAGGTGCGCAATATGGGCACGATTGGCGGCAATATCGCCAATGGTTCGCCCATCGGCGACACGCCGCCGCCCTTTATCGCGCTGGGTGCGCGGCTGACCTTGCGGCGGGGCGGCGAGCGGCGTGAAATGGCGCTGGAAGATTTCTTCATCGCCTATGGCAAGCAGAACCGGCTGCCGGGCGAGTTCGTCGAGAGCGTGACGCTGCCATTGCTGCCGGAAGGCGAGCACTTCGCCACCTACAAGATTTCCAAGCGCCGCGAGGAAGATATCTCGGCCCTGTGCGGCGCGTTTCGCCTGTCGGAAAAAGGCGGGATTGTCGAAAGCGTTCGCATTGCTTTTGGTGGCATGGCGGCGACGCCCAAGCGCGCCAAGGCTGTCGAGGCTGCATTGATCGGCAAGAGCTGGTCGATGGAAACAGTCGAAGCGGCTCTTGCCGCTTTTGGCGAGGATTATCAGCCGTTGACCGATATGCGCGCTTCCGCTGAGTATCGCCTGCTCACTGCGCAAAACCTGCTCAAGCGGTTCTTTCTCGAAACGCAGGGCCAGGGCGAGCGGCTCAAGCGGGAGGTGGCGTGATGGTTGTGTCTCCGCAAAACCCCCTCATCCGCCCTTCGGGCACCTTCTGCCACAAGGGGAGAAGGGGGGCACGGCGCTTGCCTGAACACCGGACTTCCCTTCTCCCCTTGTGGGAGAAGGTGGATCGCGCGCAGCGCGAGACGGATGAGGGGTTCTCTGCATGAACAAGCACCAGTCCCCCATCAATCTCTCCGTCCTTCACACCAATACCCGCCACGATAGCGGGCCAAAGCATGTCACGGGCACGGCGGAATATATCGACGATATGGTCGAGCCGGTCGGCACCATGCATGCCTATCTCGGCCTCTCCACCAGGGCCCATGCCGAAATCCTTTCGGCGGATTTTTCAGCGGTGAAAGCCGCGCCAGGCGTTATCGGCGTTCTTACCGCGGAGGATATTCCCGGCGAAAACGATGTGTCGCCCAGCCACAAGCATGACGAGCCGATCTTTGCATTGGGCAAGGTGCACTTCTGGGGCCAGCCGGTCTTTGCGGTGATTGCCGAAACGCGTGATCAGGCGCGGCGGGCGGCGCAACTGGCAAAGATCGAGTATTCCGATATTGACTGGCTGCCCGATGTGCGGGCCGCACAGGCCGCTGGCGGCAAGCTCGTGACCGAGCCGCTCAAGCTCGAACGCGGCGATGTCGAGGCTGGACTGGCGTCCGCGCCGCGTCGCGCCAGGGGCGCTATCACCATTGGCGGGCAGGACCATTTCTATCTCGAAGGCCAGATTGCCTTTGCCATTCCGGGTGAGGATGAGGATATCACCATCCATTCCTCCACCCAGCACCCCAGCGAAGTGCAACTCATGGTGGCGCAGGTATTGGGCATTCGCCACAATGCCGTGACCATCAATGTCCGCCGCATGGGCGGCGGCTTCGGCGGTAAGGAAACTCAGGGTAACCTCTTTGCGGCAGTGGCAGCTATCGCGGCCAAGAAGTGGAACCGTGCCTGCAAGATCAGGCCGGACCGTGATGACGACATGCAGGCCACCGGCAAACGCCACGATTTCGTGGTGGATTACGATGTTGGTTATGATGATGAGGGCAAGATACTTGCCGTGAACGCGGTTTACGCGACGCGGGCCGGATTTTCCTCTGATCTGTCCGGGCCGGTTTCCGACCGGGCGCTGTTCCACGCCGACAATGCCTATTGGTATCCGACGGTGCGTCTGCGCTCGGAGCCGCTTTATACCAATACGGTCTCCAATACCGCCTTCCGGGGCTTTGGTGGCCCGCAGGGCATGATGGGGGCGGAGCGTTGGATCGAGGATATCGCCTATGCGCTGGGCAAGGACCCGATCGATATCCGCAGGGCCAATTTTTACGGCACCGACACGGATAATGTGACGCCCTATCACCAGAGCGTGGCGGACAATATCATCCATCGGGTGGTGGATGAACTCGAAGCATCGTCCGACTATCAGGCGCGGCGTCGGGCGATTGTCGATTTCAACAAGACCAGCGCTGTCATCAAAAAGGGCATTGCGCTGACGCCGGTCAAATTCGGCATTTCCTTCACCGCCACCTGGTACAATCAGGCCGGCGCCTTGGTGCATGTCTATAAGGATGGCTCGATACATTTGAGCCATGGCGGCACCGAAATGGGGCAGGGGCTCTATATCAAGGTGGCGCAGGTCGTCGCCGACGCCTTCGGGGTTAATCTCGACACGGTCAAGATCATGGCGACCTCGACCGGCAAGGTGCCCAATACATCCGCCACGGCGGCTTCGTCCGGCTCCGATCTCAACGGCATGGCGGCCTGGGACGCCTGCGAGCAGATCAAGCGGCGGCTGGAGGCGCATGCGGCGAAGCTTTATCAGGCCGATCAAAACGATTGTCACTGGGTACAGGGCGGCATGCAAATCGGGCGCGAATTCGTGCCCTTCGCCGAACTTGTCGCCTCCGCTTACCTCAACCGGGTGCAGCTCTCTGCGGCAGGTTTTTACAAGACACCGACAATTCACTGGGATCGTGCGACGGGACGCGGGCATCCCTTCTATTATTTCGCCTATGGCGCTTCGGTCAGCGAAGTGAGCATCGACACGCTGACTGGCGAATACAGCGTGGATCGCGTCGATATTCTGCACGATGTCGGCAAGTCACTGAACCCGGCCATTGATATCGGCCAGGTTGAGGGGGGCTTTATTCAGGGCATGGGCTGGCTCACCACGGAAGAGCTGGTCTGGGACGCCAAGGGGCAGCTTCGCACTCATGCACCATCCACCTATAAAATCCCGCTTGCGAGCGATATTCCGCCGGTCTTCAACGTCAAGCTGGCCGAATGGTCGGTGAACCGAGAGCCGACGATTGGCCGGTCCAAAGCCGTGGGCGAGCCGCCTTTCATGCTGGCGATCAGCGTGGTCGAGGCGCTCGGCATGGCGGTGGCGAGCATGGGCGAATATCGCATCGCGCCGCAACTCGATACACCCGTCACCCCCGAACGGGTGCTGATGGGGGTGGAGCGGATGAAACGGGAGGCGCGAGCATCCTGACATGACGCAAGCGACCGCACTCGAAGCGTTTTTCTCAGCCAGTCCCAAAGCGATTGCGTGTGAGCTGACTTCGGTGCGGGGCTCGTCGCCGCGCGAGCAGGGTACGTTCATGTTGGTAGGCCAGGAGGCTATTTTCGGCACGATTGGCGGTGGCGCGCTCGAATATATGGTTATCGATCACGCCCGGAAATTGATCGCAGAGGGCCGGGCCGAGGCCGCGATGGACGTGCCGCTGGGCCCGGAAATCGGCCAGTGCTGCGGTGGGCGTGTCGGCGTGTCCCTGCATTTCGTCGATGCCACGACACGCGCCAAACTTGCCGAGCGGATCGCTGCTGACGACGCAAAGGCTTCTCATATCTACATTTTCGGCGCTGGGCATGTCGGCAGGGTGCTGGCGCAAATCCTCGCGCTGCTGCCAGTGAAGGTCGAAGTGATCGACACGCGGCGGGAGGAACTGGCCCTGCTCGCGCCCGAAATAGCGCACCGGCTGGTTGCGATGCCTGAATCTGTGGTGCGCTCGGCACCTTCTGGCAGTGCTTTCGTGATCGTCACGCACGATCATGCTCTCGATTTTCTCATTGCAAATGAAGCACTTGCACGGCAAGACGCCGCTTATGTGGGTATGGTGGGATCCAAGACCAAACGCGCCAAATTTTCGAGCTGGTTTATCGAGCAAGGCGGGGATGGGGCGCAGCTTGAGCGTCTGATTTTACCAATCGGCGCGCAAGGGATTGGGGATAAACGTCCTTCTGTGATTGCAGCACTGGCAGCTGCTGAAGTTATGGTCCACATTGGGGAACGGGAAGCGTCTGTCAGGTCGTTGCGTACCCCCAGCGAAATGGGGGTGGCGAGTGGATTCTGATATGCCCAATCGGCTTGAGTTGAGCGGAATTACCAAGCAGTTTCCGGGGGTTCTGGCGAATGACAATGTGTCTTTCGCAGTCAAGCCTGGCGAAATTCATGCGCTGCTTGGTGAGAATGGCGCCGGAAAATCCACCCTCGTTAAAATGATCTACGGGATCATGCAGCCCGACGCCGGTGAGATCCGCTGGGACGGCCAGCCGGTGGTCGTGGCCAATCCCAAAGCGGCCCGCAAGCTCGGTATCGGTATGGTTTTTCAGCACTTTTCGCTGTTTGAAGCCCTGACCGTGCTGGAGAATATTGCGCTGGGCATGGACGCCAAAATCCCGTCGCGGGAACTGGAGGCCCGTATTCGGGAGGTCATGGCGACCTATGGGTTGGCGCTGGACCCGCATCGTACAGTGGCGACACTTTCGGTGGGCGAGCGCCAACGCATTGAAATCGTTCGGGCTTTGCTGCTCGATCCGAAATTGCTGATCATGGATGAGCCGACCTCGGTGCTGACGCCGCAGGAGGTGGAGCAATTGTTCACCGTGTTGCGCAAGCTGGCGGGCGAAGGGTGCTCCATTCTCTACATTTCGCATAAGCTTCATGAAATCAAAGCCTTATGCGATACGGCCACTATTCTGCGTGGCGGCAAGCTGGTCGATACCTGCGATCCGAAGCAGGAAACCAGCCGGTCCATGGCCGAGAAAATGATTGGCTCCGGGCTCAAGGATATCGTCAAGGAAGATGGACGCAGCATTGGCGGTCCGAAGCTTGTTGTTAACAGACTGTCAACGTTGAAGTCCGGCCATTTTGACGTTCCGGTCGATGATGTCAGTTTCACGGTGCGCGCTGGCGAAATCCTTGGCATTGCCGGGGTTGCAGGCAATGGACAGAACGCTTTGCTCGATGCGCTGAGCGGGGAAATCCGCAACGATGACCGCGACGCGATCACCATTGACGGGCTCGGCATCGGCGCGATGAGCACGACCGAGCGGCGTCGGCATGGATTGTGCGCCGTGCCCGAAGAACGCAATGGCCACGCAGCGGTGGGCGATTTTACGCTGGCTGACAATTCGGTGCTGACGGCGCGGGATCGGCTGGGCATGGTGGTGATGGGCCTGATCAATTCGGGCGCTGCAAAGACCTATACCGGCAAGGTGATCGCCGATTTTGCGGTGAAGGCGCTTGGTCCTGCGTCTACAGCTGGGTCGCTGTCTGGCGGCAATCTGCAAAAATACATTATGGGCCGGGAAATTCTGCAAAAGCCGTCGGTTCTGGTGGTCAGCCAGCCGACCTGGGGGGTCGATGCCGGAGCGGCAGCGGCCATCCATCAGGCATTGGTCGATCTGGCCGCAGCGGGGTCTGCCATCGTGGTCATCAGCCAGGACCTCGACGAATTGCGGGCGCTGACCGATACGCTCGCGGTCATCAATATGGGCAGGCTGAGTGAAGCGCGCCCGGTGAAGGATTTCAGCGTGGAAGAGATTGGCCTGCTGATGGGTGGTGTGCATGGCGGGACGGAGGCGGCATGATGCAATTGCGTCTGGAAAAACGTCTCGAACCATCCAAGACGATGCTTTATGGGACGCCTATTGCTGCCGTTCTGGTGACGGCGCTGGTAGGCGCAATTGTCTTTTCGCTCATCGGCTATAATGGCGTCGGCGCGGTACGGGAAATCTTCCTCACGCCATTGCTTAACCCGCTGAAATGGCAAGATCTGGCGGTTAAGTCGGCGCCGCTCATCATCATCGCGGTGGGCCTCTCCATCGGTTACCGGGCCAATGTGTGGAATATCGGCGCTGAGGGGCAATATGTGCTGGGCGGACTGGCGGCGACCGGCATTGCGCTGTTGACGCGGGACATGAGTGGCCCCTGGATCTTGCCGCTGATGATCGCGGGCGGCATGGTGGGTGGAATGGCCTGGGCGCTATTGCCTGCCTTCCTCAAGACGCGGCTGCAGGTCAATGAAATCCTCACCAGCCTGATGCTCACCTATGTGGCCATCCATCTGCTGAATTATCTCGTGATCGGCCCGTGGAAAGACCCCATGGGCTTCGGCTTCCCGCAGACGCGCATGTTCACCGCAGATCAGATGCTGCCGCGCGCGATCCCGGGGACTATCGTGCATCTGGGGGTGCCGATCGCCATCGTGGTGGCGCTGGCCGCCTGGTTTTTCATGAGCCGATCGGTGCTGGGCTATCAGATCAAGGTGGTGGGCACTGCGCCCCATGCCGCGCGCTATGGCGGGTTTTCGGTCAACCGCACCATCTGGATCGCACTGCTGACCAGCGGCGCATTGGCAGGATTGGCCGGTGTTCTCGAAGCCACCGGCCCGTTCGGTCGCATGGTCCCATCCTTCCCCACCAATTACGGCTTTACCGCAATCATCGTTGCCTTTCTGGGGCGACTACATCCGGTGGGGATCGTGTTTGCGGGCCTGGCTCTGGCGATCAGTGTCGTCGGCGGTGAGGTGGCACAGACAACGATCGGTCTTCCCGTTGCCGCAGTGGGAATTTTTCAGGCTATGATGCTGTTTTTCCTACTCGCCAGCGATATTCTGGTTCGCTATCGCGTCAGTTTTGCAGGCCGCGATGTGGAGGTGGCTCGATGAACACGGACCTCTTGATCCCCATCATCATTACCTTGATCGGCGCTTCGACGCCGATCCTCATCGCGGCGCTTGGCGAACTGGTCGTCGAAAAAAGCGGTGTGCTGAATCTGGGCGTAGAAGGCATGATGCTGGTTGGCGCGGTGATTGCCTTTGCCGTCACCTATACCACCGGCAATCCCTGGCTTGCGATTGTCTGTGCGGCCATGGCCGGGGCCGCATCGTCGATGATCTTTGCATTTCTGACGCTGACACTGTCGGCGAGCCAGGTGGCTACCGGACTGGCATTGACCATTTTCGGCACGGGGTTCTCGGCCCTGTTCGGGCAGAGCTATACCGGGCGTCCGATCGACCTGTTTCGTTCGGTTTTTCCGGCTGAGCTGGCAATGCATCCGGTGTGGCGGCTGGTGTTCGGCCATAGCCCGCTGGTGTATTTTTCGCTGATCCTCGTCTTTGCCGTTTGGTTCTTTTTGACCAAGACCCGTGCGGGCCTGATCCTGCGGGCGGTGGGGGAGAATGATTTTTCGGCCCATTCCATAGGCTATTCGGTGATCGGCGTGCGCTATGCCGCCGTTGCTTTCGGTGGCGCCATGGCGGGCATTGCAGGCAGCTGCTTTCCATTGCTTCTCACGCCGCAATGGGCTGAGCGACTGACCGCAGGGCGTGGCTGGATCGCCCTGGCGCTGGTGGTCTTTGCAGCGTGGAAACCCTTCCGCCTGCTGGCCGGTGCTTATCTTTTTGGACTGGTCATGACCATCGAGCTTTACACCAAGGCTTCGGGCAGCACGGGTTTCTTCCCGTCCGAATTCTGGGCGGCGTTGCCTTATCTGGCGACGATCGCAGTGCTGGTCCTCATCTCGCTGCGCCGCTCCGGCAATTCGGCGGCGCCCGCATGCCTCGGCAAGCCTTTTCTGCCCAACTGATACCTAAAACAAAACATCGTCATGTAAGGAGAAACGCAATGACATTGATTACCCGGCGTAATGTACTTCGCATCGGTGCGGCCGGTCTGGCGCTACCGCTGATCGGCTCGGCCGCCTTTGGTCAGGACGGCCCGCTCAAGATCGGTTTCGTCAATGTCGGTCCCAAGGACGACAATGGCTGGACCTATGGCCACTGGGTCGGCGCCGAAGCGCTGAAGGCCGAGTTCGGCGACCAGGTTGATATCACCTTCGTTGAAAGCGTTGCCGAAGGCCCGGATTGCGAACGCGTCCTGCGTGAACTGGCCCAGCAGGGCAACAAGATCATCTTCGCCACCAGCTTTGGCTTCGGCGACTATGTGATCAAGGTGGCGCGCGAATTCCCGGACGTGGTGTTCGAGCACGCCACCGGCTACCAGCGCTCCGAAAATGTCGGCACCTATAACGCGCGCTTCCATGAAGGCCGCGCCGTAATGGGCACCCTTGCTGGTCACCTCAGCAAGACCGGCACGATTGGCTATATCGGCTCCTTCCCGATCCCCGAAGTGGTGATGGGCATCAATGCCTTCACCCTGGCAGCCCAGAAGGTCAACCCGGATATCAAGGTCAATGTCGTTTGGCTCTCGAGCTGGCACGACCCCGCCAAGGAAGCCGACGCGGCCCGCGCGCTGATCGACCAGGGTGCAGATATCCTCGCACAGCATGTGGACGGTCCGACCAGCCTGCAGGTTGCCGAAGAACGTGGCATTGTGGGCGGTTTCGGCCAGGGCGCGGACATGAGCGCGTTTGCGCCCAAGTCGCACCTGTCGGCCATCATCGACGTCTGGGCACCGCACTACATTCAGGTGGTCAAGGATGTGCAGGCCGGTGCCTGGGTATCTGATGACAGCTGGCCCGGCATCGCCGAAGGCGAAGTGGTCATCGGCGGTTATAACGAGAAGATCCCTGCCGATGTCGTTGCTGCTGCCGAAGCCGTAAAGGCCGGTATCGTGGATGGCTCGATCAATCCGTTCACTGGCCCGATCATCGACAATGCCGGCACCGAGCGCGCTGCTGCTGGCGAAATCATCGACGACGCCGGCCTCTGGGCCATGGACTGGTACGTTGCTGGCGTGAACAGCTAACAGCGACCGGCTTAAGCTTCGGGGGCGGGCTTTCGTCCGCCCCTTTCTTTGCCGCGATATTGCGGTTGTGGCCTTCTCCCCTTGAGGGAGAAGGTGCCCGAAGGGCGGATGAGGGGTGCTGCGCTCTGAAAGGGCGTGGAGCGCATGGAGGGTGCAGCACCCCTCACCCGTCTCGGGCTTTGCCCGATCCACCCTCTCCCTCAAGGGGAGAGGGGAGGCCGGTGGATGGGAGGATGAGATGCCCGATTACGCAATCTTTTATGAATGGGCGATGTTTGCCGTGCGCTGGTTGCATGTGGTTACGGCCATTGCCTGGATCGGCTCGTCCTTTTATTTCATCGCGCTCGATCTTGGCTTGCGCAAGACGCCGAGCCTGCCGCCTTTGGCGCATGGCGAGGAATGGCAGGTGCATGGCGGGGGCTTTTATCACATCCAGAAATATCTGGTGGCGCCCGAATTTCTGCCTGAACACCTGACCTGGTTCAAATGGGAGAGCTACGCGACCTGGCTTTCGGGCGCGATGCTTTTGGCCTTGCTCTATTATGTGGGCGCGGATCTGTTTCTCGTTGATCGCAATGTGCTCGATGTGCCGAGCTGGGTGGCGATCCTGCTCTCTGCTGGGTCGATCGTGCTGGGCTGGCTGCTTTACGATACGCTCTGCAAATCGCCCATCGGTCAATCGACCACCGGGCTGATGCTGGTGCTGTTCGGCATTCTGGTGGCGATGAGCTGGGGCTATACCCAGCTGTTCACCGGGCGGGCCGCCATGCTGCATATGGGCGTGTTTACCGCCACGATCATGACCGCCAATGTGGCGATGATCATCATTCCCAATCAGAAGATCGTTGTCGCCGATCTCAAGGCGGGCCGGGTGCCGGACGCCAAATATGGCAAGATTGCCAAGCAGCGTTCGCTGCACAATAATTACCTGACGCTGCCCGTAATCTTCTTCATGCTGTCGAGCCACTATCCGCTGGCCTTTGCGACGCAGTGGAACTGGATCATTGCCAGCCTGATCTTCCTCGTTGGCGTCGTCATCCGGCACTATTTCAACACGCGCCATGCGCGCAAGGGCAATCCGCATTGGACATGGGCGGTGGCGGTGATCCTGATGTTGATCATTGCCTGGCTTTCCACCTCGCCCAAATTGCCCGGCTCCGACAGCGATATGCTGGTGAGTGCGACGGGCGAGCGTTTCATGGCGACCGAGCATTTCGCGGCGGCCAGCCTTGCGGTGCAGACGCGCTGCGCCATGTGCCATACGGCCGAGCCGGTGTGGGAGGGTGTCTATCAGGCGCCCAAGAATGTTATTCTGGATAATGACGTGGCCATTGCCAATCACGCGCATGAAATCGCCATTCAGGCGGGGTGGAGCCATGCCATGCCGCCGGGCAATGTCACCGAAATGACCGCGGCCGAGCGGGCGCTGCTGGTGGAATGGTATCGAGAGGGCACAGGCTCATGAGCCGGACCATTCTGCGGGGGCGCGTGCTGAGCTTTCATCGCGCGCCGCTGGGGCTCGATGATGCGACAAGCTATCTCTATCTTGAGGATGGCGCGGTTTCGATTGAAGACGGCATTGTCGTCGCGGTCGGGAATTTCGCCGAGGCCGAGGTGGCGGGCGCGCAGGTCATCGACCATCGACCGCACCTGATCATGCCCGGTTTTATCGATCTGCATCTGCACTATGTGCAGAGCCAGATGATGGCCGCTTATGCAGGATCGCTGCTCGAATGGCTCAATACTTATACATTCATCGAAGAGCAGAAGTTCTCCCAGCAGGGCCACGCCGACGCGGTGGCGGTGGATTTTTACGATGCGCTGATCCGGCATGGCACGACCACGGCGGTGGCCTATTGTTCCAGTCATCCGCGCTCGGTGGATGCGTTTTTTGCCGAGGCGCAGCGGCGCAATATGCTTGTTGTCGGCGGCAAGGTGATGATGGATCGCAATGCGCCCGAAGGGCTCTGCGACACCGCCCAGTCCGGCTATGACGATACCAAGGCGCTGATCGCGCGCTGGCATGGGCGCGGGCGCGGGCTTTATGCCATTTCGCCGCGCTTTGCGATCACCTCGACGCCAGAGCAGATGGAGATGGCGCGGGCGCTCGTGGCCGAGCATCCGCAATGCTATGTGCAGACCCATCTCAGCGAGAACGACGCCGAGATCACCTATTCGATGGAGCTTTATCCTGACAGTCCTGATTATACCGGGATTTACGAGGATTATGGGCTGCTTGGCCCCAAGACACTGCTGGGGCATTCCATCCATCTCAATCACCGGGAAGTCGGGGTTTTGGCGGAAACCGGTTCGGTGGCGGTATTCTGCCCCACATCCAATCTGTTTCTCGGCTCCGGTCTGTTCGACCGCGAGCGGCTGCTGAACAATGGGGTGCGGATCGGGGTGGCGACCGATATTGGCGGGGGCACCAGTGTTTCCATGCTGCGCACGCTCGATGAGGGCTACAAGGTGCTGCAATTGCGCGGGCAGCGGCTCAATCCATTCGCCTCATTCCACATGGCGACACGCGGCAATGCCGAAGCGCTGGGGCTTGAGGATACAATCGGCTCGATCGCGCCGGGGCGGGCGGCCGATCTGATCGTGCTCGATGCGGCGGCGACGCCGATCATGGCGATGCGGAAAGCGAATGTGGAGACGCTGGCCGAGGAATTGTTCCTGCTGCAAACGCTGGGCGATGACCGGGCGATTGTCGAGGTCTATGTCGCTGGCGCAAGGGCGAAGTCGACTTTAGGCGGGTTGTGAGGGCCTTTGCGATGGCCTAAAGCTGTCGCAAAGCTGTTTTGAGAAGGCTCCCCCATGACCGATTATCTGACGAAATCCGGACTTTCCGTCCATCCGCTGCTGGTGGATTTCGTAGAAAAAGAAGCGCTGCCAGGGCTTTCGGTTTCGGCGGAGCAGTTCTGGGATGGCTTTGCCGCCATGCTCGCCCAGCATGTGCCGACCAATTCCAGGCTTCTGGCAAAGCGCGATGACTTGCAGGGCCGGCTCGATGATTGGCACCGCGAAAACGGGCCGGTCGCCAATAATGCAGCGGGTTATGAAAGCTTCCTGCGCGAGATCGGCTATCTCGTCGATGAGCCGGGCGATTTCACTATCGAAACCGAGGGGCTGGACCCTGAGGTTGCCAGCATTTGCGGGCCGCAATTGGTGGTGCCGGTTTCCAATGCGCGTTATGCGCTGAACGCTGCCAATGCGCGCTGGGGCTCGCTTTACGATGCGCTTTACGGCACTGATGTGATCAGCCGCGAGGGCGAACTGGCGCCGGGCAAGGGGTTCAATGCTGCTCGTGGCGCGGCGGTGGTGGCCCGCGCCGCAGATTTTCTCGATGCGACATTCCCGCTCGCTGGCGGCAGTCACAAGGAAGCTACTGGCTATCACATCATCAAGGATGGCGAGACGCGAGTTCTGGTGGTCGATACCTCCATTGGCCGCACTGGCCTGCGCGACCCCGACGCCTTCGTCGGCTATGGCGGCACGGAAACGGCCGGTGAAATCGTGCTCAAGCACAATGGCCTGCATGTGGTTCTGGTCATCGCGCCGGATACCGAAATCGGCAAGGCGCATGCGGCTGGGCTGAGCGATGTGATCGTTGAAGCGGCGCTGACCACTATTCAGGACTGCGAAGACTCGGTCGCGGCCGTGGATGCCGAAGACAAGGTCGGGGTCTACCGTAATTGGCTGGGCCTGATGAATGGCTCGCTGGAGGACACCTTCGAGAAGGGCGGGAAGATGATTACCCGCAAGCTCAAGGCGGACCGCAGCTACAAGGACATTGAAGGCAAGCCGCTGGAGCTCAAGGGGCGTTCGCTGCTGCTGGTGCGCAATGTCGGGCATTTGATGACCACAGACGCGGTGCTGCTGGATGGCAAGCCGGTGGGCGAGGGGCTGATGGATGCGGCTTTGACCGTGCTCTGCGCCCTGCATGACAAGGGCAATAATGCGCGCAATGGCGCGATCTATGTGGTCAAACCCAAGATGCACGGCCCTGAGGAAGTGGCCTTTGCCTGCGCGATCTTCGCGTCGGTGGAAGACTTCCTTGGCCTCAAGCCCAATACGATCAAGATCGGCATCATGGATGAAGAGCGCCGGACATCCGCCAATCTCAAAGCCGCGATTTATGAGGCGCGGGCCCGGGTGTTTTTCATCAATACCGGCTTTCTCGACCGCACGGGCGACGAAATCCATACCTCGATGGAAGCGGGCGCGGTGCTGCGCAAGGACGAGATCAAGTCCGAGAGGTGGATTGCCTCTTATGAAGACCGCAATGTGCTGATCGGGTTGGCCGCCGGGTTCTCTGGCAAGGCGCAGATCGGCAAGGGCATGTGGGCGCGGCCTGACGATATGGCGGCGATGATGGATGCCAAGATCGGTCATCCCAATGCGGGCGCCAACACGGCCTGGGTGCCGTCGCCGACCGCTGCGACGCTGCATGCGCTGCATTATCATCAGGTCGATGTGTTCGAGGCGCAGAAGCGTCGACATAATCAGGCGCTGCCGCAGCTTGGCGATCTGTTCTCGATGCCGGTATTGGCGCCCTTTGCGCTGAGCCGGGAGGAGATCACCCGCGAGCTGGAAAACAATGCGCAGGGTATTCTGGGCTATGTCGTGCGCTGGGTGCAGCAGGGCGTCGGCTGCTCGAAAGTGCCCGACATCAATGATGTGGGCCTGATGGAAGATCGCGCCACCTGCCGGATTTCATCGCAGGCGGTTGCCAATTGGCTGCGGCATGGACTGGTGAGCCGTGACGAGGTGACGTCGGTGTTCGAGCGCATGGCGAAGGTGGTCGACGAGCAGAATGCTGGTGATCCGATCTACCGACCGATGAGCGAGAATTTCCAGTCGGTGGCGTTCAACGCGGCGCTCGATTTGGCATTGCACGGCGCGGATCAGCCCAGTGGCTATACCGAGCCGCTCCTGCATGCGGCCCGGCGCAAGGTGAAGGCGCGGGACGGGAAGTAGGGGGCTCAATAGCTTTCTGCCGTAGCCGCCTGGTTCTGATTGAAGCCTAACGTTCACCGGTGCTGTCATCCCGGCGCAGGCCGGGATCCATCCTGAGATTTGGAGATGGGCCCCGGCCTGCGCCGGGGTGACAACCGAGTGTGGGGCCTGTTCTCGTTCAAACCTGTATTTACTTCGCCGCGGCTTCTGCCAGAAGCGGCACCAGGTTTTCGATGGTGTCGGCAATCGAAAGTGGCGAGCCGGTGGCCAGGGCGCGGTACATCGGGCTTGGGCTATCGATGAAGATGGCGCGGCCTTCCTTGACGGCGGGGACCTGTGCGAGGATCGGGTCGGCCTTGAGTTCTTCGAGGCTATAGCCGAGCGCGAAGAGGATCAGAACGTCGGCTTCGGCCAGTTCGAAATTCTCGACGCCAATGCCCAGATAGGGCGCGCCAGCGGCGGCTTCGAGGACGACTTCGGGCCCGACAAAGCCAAACTGGGTGAGCAGGTCGAAGCGGGCGTCGCCGGTGAGATAGGTGCCATAGGCATCACCGAACTTCACCACGACCTGAATGGTCTTGCCGGCAAATTCGGGGTGATCGGCAGCGACCTTGGCGATGGCGGCCTTGGTGTCGTCGACAAGCTGCTGCCCCTCGGCGCTTTTGCCAAGGGCCTGCGAGATTTGCAGCACCTGCACATCCCATGGCGTGGCGAAGCCTTCGCCTTCCAGCGAGTAGATCGTCGGCGCGATAGCCGCGAGGCGATCATAGGTTGCCTCGTCATTATCCGAGCGCACATTGGTGATCAGGTCGGGATCGAGCCCCAGCACCTGCTCGAAATTGAGGTCCTGTTCGCGGCTGAAGACCAGTGGGGTCTCGTCACCAAACAATGGCTCGGCCCAGGGACCGACACCCTTGCCGGCATTGCGGTTCCAGTCGAAGACGCCAACCGGCTTGACGCCAAGCGCCAAGGCGATTTCGGCATCGGCCCAGCCCAGCGAGACGACGCGCTGCGGGGTGTTTTCGATCACGACATCACCGAAACGAGTGGGAACGGAGAGCGGGAAAGCATCCTGAGCGAAGACAGGCATGGTGCCCAGCAGTGCGGCGCCCAACGCCAGTGCAGGGAACGGGGAATGACGAAGCATGATGAAGCCCTCTTTTGCGGAATAGAGGCGCAACTAGGCCATTAATTCATGACAGTCAACATCAAGAAATAAGGGTATTTTTGGAACCATTTTGTTTCCAAATCGGCTTTCAGTCAATGTTGTAGGTCGGAATGGATAGAATTGTACCGTCATGCAGAATTTTTATGTCATTGGCCTGCATGGTAATGGCGACATTGATCGGCTCTGCCGTGCCCATGTTGCGGGCATAGCGGGGGTGTGCGCCCGAGGCGATCAGCAGGCGCAGGCGATGGCCCGGCAAGACGCTGTGTGCGGTGGCGTGAAGGGGAATATCCAAACGCCACGAGCCGTCCGGCTCGGTGGGGGTCTGCGGCGTCACGCGGATAAAGCCATCGCAGATATTGGTTGAAACACCATTGGGCGCGACATCGTTGAGCCGCACGAAAAAATCGGCATCGGGCAGGCGGGCGCTGGCGTGCAGACTGACCCGACATTGGCCGATAATGGTGAGCCTTTGGGTGAGGACGGGGCCGGTATAGGTCAGCACATCGGGCCGGGCTTCGAGCGGCGCATTGTCGATGGCACCAGCGCCGGTAAAGGCAAAGATCGCGCCGCCAAGGCTGGGCGTCGGGTCGGCAGGATCATAGCGATAGCTGTCCGAACCTGTGCTTACGGGCGCTGTGGCGGAAAGCTGGCCGGAGGCTGCGATGCGCCAGAGTGAGGGCGTTGGCGGGCCGGGCGGATAGCGGTCGAATTCGTGCCATTCCTCGAGGCCAGAAATGTGCATGCGCACCGGGCGCTGGCGCAGGCCGGAAGCGTCGCCGAGCAGTTTGGCCCGCATCCAGTTGAGGGTTTCGCGCAGGTTGTCGCGCTGGAGTTCCTCGGCAACATGGAACCAGGTGCCGATGGTCAGATAGGGCTTGTGTCCGAGATCGACGAGGCGCTGGTAATCGGCCAGCAGCGGATCGAGCATGAAATCATACCAGCCGGAAATGAAATGAACCGGTGGTGTCGTCTCGCTGAGACGGTGGCTGTGGTCGAGATCGGTCCAGAACGCGTCATTGCCAATGGCGTGGGTGAACCAGTGTCGCCAGAAGGCAATCTTGTGCCCGACCACGGCCTTGTCGGCGTCCAGCAAGGGCAGGGTTGCGGCGGCCTTTTCGGTCTGGCGTTCGATATCGCCGGAAAACATGCGCGCAGCGGTGGCGAGGGGCTTGTTGCGCAGGCCCTCTATGACCTGCACCCATGATAGCCAGAGATTGAGGTGAAAAGCGCCGGCGGGAAAGACGACCGGCTTGAAATTGGAGGTTGTGACCTTGACCGCCAGCGCCGCGACCGGGGGCAGCGCGTCGGATAGCGCCCATTGGGCATAGCCGAGATAGGAGGGGCCGGTGAGCCCGATGCGGCCATCGAACCAGCTTTGGGCCTTGATCCAGTCCAGCGTGGCCAGACCATCTGCCCGCTCATTGGCAAAGGGGTCGAAAGTGCCGCCCGAGCGCTCGGTGCCCCGGCAGGCCTGGACGATGACGTGAAAACCACGCTCGGCATAGGCCTCGGCGATGGGCCGGAAACCACGACGCCCATAGGGCAGGCGCATGAGAATGGTGGGGTGCTGGCCCGGCGTGTCCGGCGCGTAGTGATCGGTCTTGAGAACAATGCCATCGCCCATGGTCAGGGCGATGGAGCGCGTTTTCTTCACCCGGTTCAGCCGCGGCGGCAAATCCTCCACCCATGCCAGATAGAGCGAGGCCAGGCTCATCGCATCAGCTCACGAAATCGAATTTGTCGACATCGAACAGTCCGCGATCGGTCATCTTGAGATGGGGTATGACCGGCAGGGCGAGGAAGGCGACCTGCAGGAAAGGCTCGGGCAGGACGCAATCGAGCGCCTTGGCGGCATCGCGCAGGCGGTGCAGATCGTCGGCCACCGCCTCGAAGCTTTTCAGGCTCATCAGCCCGGCAATGGGCAATGCCAATTCGGCCGTGACAATGCCATTGTCGGCAACGGCAAAGCCGCCACCCAATTCGATCAGGCGATTGACCGCGGCGGCCATGTCTTCGTCATGGGCCCCGACCACAGTAATGTTGTGGCTGTCATGCCCGACCGAGGAGGCGATGGCGCCTCGTTTCAGACCGAAGCCGGTGACAAAGGCGCGGCCGATATTGCCGTTCCGGCCATGGCGCTCGATGACGGCGACCTTGATGACATCGGCATTGGTATCAGGTTGCAGGCCCTTGTCGGTGGAGGCGAGCGTGGCCTCCTCGCGGAAGGTGAGGATGAGGCCGGGCTTGACACCAATGACGGGGACGCGGTTCTGGCCGGGTTTGGGTTCGGTGACGAAGGCGTCGGCGCTGACCGGCTTGGCCTTCATCGAGTGGAGACCAACCGGGGGGACATCGCCGCGCGTGTCGAACAGTTCGGGGGTAACAAGCCGCCCCCCGGCAATGACATCGCTGACGCGGCAATCTTGCAGGCTATCGAGAATGGCGATATCGGCGCGCCAGCCGGAGCCGATCAGGCCACGATCCCTGAGGCCGAATATGCGGGCGGCGGAATGGCTGGCGGCGCGGTAGACGTGGTGCAGCGGGCGGCCCATGGCGATAAGCCGACGGATGGAGCTGTCGAGATGGCCTTCCTCGGCAATATCGAGCGGGTTGCGGTCATCGGTGCACAGCGCGACGAAGCTCGAGGTGTTTTCATCGAGGATTTCCGCCAGCGCGTTCAGATCCTTTGATACCGAGCCTTCGCGGATGAGGATGGACATGCCTTTGGCGAGTTTTTCGCGCGCTTCTGCGGCGGAAGTGGCCTCGTGGTCGGTTCGGATACCGGCGGCGAGATAGCCATTCAATGCGCTGCCCAGAACCAGCGGCGCGTGGCCGTCAATATGGCCGTCCTGAAAGGCGACGAGCTTGGCCAGAATGCCCGGATCGGCATTGAGCACGCCGGGGAAGTTCATCATTTCGGCGAGGCCGACGACCTTGGGATGGCTGCGGAAGGGCAGCAGGTCGTCAATTTCAAGCTGGGCGCCAGCGGTTTCAAACGGGGTGGCCGGTACGCAGGAGGATAGATTGATGCGCACATCCATGATGGTGCGCTCGGCGCTGTCGAGGAAATAGCGAATGCCTTCGGCGCCCAGCACATTGGCGATTTCGTGCGGATCGCAGAGCACGGTGGTAACGCCATGGGGCAGCACGCAACGGTCGAATTCGAGCGGGGTCACCAGCGAGGATTCAATATGCAGATGCGTGTCGATAAAGCCGGGGACGGCGAAGCGACCAGTGCCGTCGATGATCTGGTGGCCCTCGAAACTGGCATGGGTGCCGACGATGCGGTCTGCAACCACGGCGATATCGGTGACGGTCACCGCGCCGGTGATGATATCGAGCAGGCCGATATTGCGGATGACGAGATCGGCGGGCGTTTTGCCCTGACCCGCCATGATCATACGCGTGAGGAGTTCGGGCGACGGAGATGATTGAGTGATGGTCATGCCAGAGCCTTCATCGCGGCGTGTCCGGCGTCAAGCCCCGGTTTTGCACGGCAGGGAACCGCTTGGACTTGCAGGCGTTGGCTTGATGACTATCAGGAGCCCCATATGGAAACCTATGATCCCCACAAGAGCAAGTCCGAGGTCCGGCAGGGCAGCGACCGCAAGATGAATATGCGCGTTCTGGTGACATCGCTGTCGCTGATTGTGCTGGCCTTTGCTGCGATCTATCTGATTTTTTCGCTGATGCAGGGCGGTTAGCCCTGCCGCAGTTTATCCTGTCTGCGCGGTGAAATTGTCGCGCAGGCGTCCATCAAGCTGGACGACTGAATTGGGCTCGTCCGGCGTATAGAGGCAATAGCGGTTGCGGCCACCATTTTTGGCGCGATAGAGCGCGTCGTCGGCGAAGCGGGCCAGCTCGTCCTGATTGAGTGCGATATCGGGCGCGGTGGCAATGCCGATACTGGTGCCGATATTGGCGGCACCGGTACTCAGATAGACCGGCTGGGCCAGGGCGTCGATAATGGCCTTGGCCAGTGCTTCGGGTTCGGCATTGCTGGAAATATCGGGCTGGATGACGGCGAATTCATCACCCCCCAGACGCACCAGCGTATCCTGCGGACGCAGTAGAGCGGTGATGCGCGCGCCGACCTGACGCAGCAATTCGTCGCCAGCGGCATGCCCCATTGTATCGTTGACCTGCTTGAAGCGATCGAGATCGAGCGCCAGCAGGGCAAGGCTGGGGGCGCCACGCGGCATGGCGCGCATGCTCTCGCCCAGTTTGGTGTGGAAGAGGCTGCGATTGCCCAGGCCGGTCAGAGGGTCGTGCAGGGCACGGTGATGCGCCTCTTCGCGTTCCACTTGAAGCTGGGCAAGGGTTGCCCTGAGGCTGCGCAACAACAGGCCGATGATCACCGCCGCCATGATCAGGCCTCCAAGCAGGGCCGGAATGGTTTCGAGCAACAGGCGCGCGCCGGGCCGGTCGGCCTGCCAGGTCAGCCAGGCGATGGTTTTTCCGTCAATGTCCAGAATAGGCAGGCTGGCCTTGTCCTGCGACGGCTCTACCGAAAAGCCCGGCTCGGCAACCAGATATTGGTCGCCCAGGTATTGGGCGAGGAAGTCATCCAGAAAGACAGCGGAAATGTAATAAGGCTCGGTGCCGGCCGGGAGCGCATTGTCCCCGCTATAGGACAGGAGCGGCATGGCGCTGACCAAGGCGGGCCTCGATTCATACATCATGAACCGCATGGCGGCTGGTACAGTGTCGCTGACGCCACGGTTGAAGGCCGAGATCGCGGCGCGGCTCGCAACATTGCCCAGCTCATCAAACAATGGCTGCAATTCCGGCAGGAATTGCACGGCCGTTTCGGGGGCAACCTCGCCGCCATCGAGAATGGCGAGAATGGGCTCCAGCGTGTGCTCGACCAGCATGATGCGGTTGTGGGTGAAAAGCTCATAGGCCCCGACACCGATACTCTCGATCAGCCAGTCGATATCGCCTTCTTCATAGGCGGTAATGGCGTCGTCCCAGACCGCCATCTCTTCGATGGCCGAACGCATGCGCGCTTTTTCTTCCTCGATTGCGCGCTGCATCAGCCGGGTTTCGCGCTGGAGCGCATCGGCGTCGATACGGTTTGCCGACCATGCCAGGAACCCCGTCAGGGCCAGAATGGTAATCCCGGCCGCTGCTGCGACCGGCAGAAGGAATCGGGTGGAAAAATGTGCGGAATTCCTCAACACCTGACGCGCGCCCCCATTTGTGCTGCTCGCAGAGTGGTGATCTGATGTTATCGGAGCGTAAATCCACCAAAATGCTGGGAAACGGCGTTAATGCCGCGTTGCCAAGGGAGCGTTTCGCAGGTGATTTGCGTGGCAAATGCCCATCTAATGCGCTAATGCTCATGCACTATCAGGAGGGTTGAATGGCAAAAATGCGTGCGCTGGTGCTGGAACGACAGCACGAACTGGCCTTGCGGGAGATCGAACTGCCGCTCGAAACCGGGCCGGGCATGGTGCGGATTGCCATTCATACGGTCGGCGTCTGCGGATCAGATGTCCATTATTACACCCATGGCCGGATCGGGCCATTCGTGGTCGAGGCGCCGATGGTGCTGGGCCATGAGGCGGCGGGCACGGTCGTTGAGGTGGGCGCGGGGGTAA
>PJUL01000358.1_pt1 | contig 35644 bp, 29 predicted proteins | sample 1512221 | NCBI WGS metagenome assembly PJUL01 (sample SAMN08177667, study PRJNA422409) | Feces metagenome, whole genome shotgun sequencing project.
GACCCGCAAGCTTGTCCAGGAAGGGTTCGCAGGGCCCCGGATCTATCCACGAACAGACCCTGTCCCGCCTTCCCGAGACCCTCTTGCGGCCCCGCTCGATGCGGTCCTCGCCACGCTTGGGCCCGTACCAAGAGCCCTCCCCATGGCGGGGACGGCTTTGATTATGACCCGGGTTTCAGCCCGTCTGATTGAATTGGCTGAGAAAGTTGTAGAGCGTTGAGTTCGTGGGACTTTTTTCGACGAACGCCGGGGATCCACGCTGCTCTATCCCCGTCCGCCTTCCTGATCCTTCTCCCTGGAGGGAGAAGGTGGCCTGCGAAGCAGCTCGGATGAGAGGTTAGGGACGGTCGACGGCGCGCTGGCGCGCCGGCTGACACCGTAACCCCTCACCCTCCCAGGCTATCGCCTGGGCCCCTCCCTCTCCCCTCCGGGAGAGGGTCTTACGCAGCTTTACAGCGCCGGAAGCCGGATTTCAGCCCGCAGGCCGCCCTGGGGGCGGTTGCGGAGGATGAGTTCGCCGTCCTCGCGCTTGAGGATCTGCTGGACGATGGTCAGGCCCAGGCCCAGGCCGCCGGTGTTGCGGGCGCGGGCGCTGTCGAGGCGGTGGAAGGGTTCGAGCACGTGGGCCAGTTCGGCCTCGGGGATGCCGGGACCCTTGTCCTCGACCGCCAGCACGACCATCCGGCCTTCGCGGCTGAGCGTCAGGGCCGCCTCGCCGCCGTAGTGCAGCGCGTTCTCGACGATGTTGCTGATGGCGCGCTTGAGCGACAGCGGGCGGGCGCGCACGGGCAGGTGCTCGGGGCCGTCATAGGTGGCGATGCGCTCGGAGTCGGTGGCGTCGTCCACCAGGGTCATGGCGATGGCGGCGATGTCGGTGCGGCGCGGCGGCTCGGGGTCTTCCTGGCCGCCCAGATAGGCCAGCAGCGAGTCGAGCATGCCGGTCATCTCGTCGACGTCGGCCTCCAGCGCGTCGCGGGCGTGGTCGTCGGTGACGAAGCCGGCGCGCAGGCGCAGGCGGGCCAGCGGCGTGCGCAGGTCATGGCCGACGGCGGCCAGCGCCTCGGTGCGGGCCTGGAGCAGGCCGGCGATGCGGTCCTGCATGGCGTTGAAGGCCTGGGCCACGAGCTTGAGGTCGCCGGCCCCGGTCTCGGCCACCCGCACGCGCGCGCCCTGGCCGACCTTGTCGGCGGCCTCGGCCAGCGCCCGCAGGGGACGGCTGAGATTGCGCAGCACGAGGGCCGCGGCGGTGATGACGCCCAGGCCCAGGATGAAGGCCGAGCCGACGCTGCTGAGCAGCACCGCCCAGGGGGCGGCCCGGATCTTGGTCTTCATCGTCAGCCAGGTGCCGTCGCGCATCTTAAGCGCCACCTTCAGGTGGGTGTCGCGCGGCAGGGTGCGGTCGATCTCGGCGTTCATCCGCAGGTCGCGCCGGGCCAGGCTGGGCTCGGCGGCGCGGAACTGGTCCTTGAGCTTGCGCTCGGCCGAACGCTCGCGATCGACCAGGTGGGGCAGGGGCGTCCATTCCAGCTGGCTGGAGCGGCTGGACAGACCCGCGGCGCGCGCGATGCGCTCGTGCTCGGGGCGGGTCTCCAGGATGGCTTCGGCGGTCACCAGCTGTTCGGCGGCGCGCTGAACCTGGTTGTTGCGGTTGGGGTAGATGCGGCTGTTCTCGAACAGGATCGAGCTGCCGATGAATTCCAGAGCCACGGCCAGCATCAGGACCAGGGTGACCTGGCCGACCAGACGCTGCGGCCACAGCCGCAGAGGCTTCATCGCCGCTCGACCTGCGCGGTGAAGATGTAGCCGATGCCGCGCACGGTGCGCAGCAGGGACTCGGCCTGGCCGCTGACGGCCAGCTTGCGGCGCAGGCGGCTGACCAGCACGTCGATGCTGCGGTCCGAAGCGTCGGAGATGCGGGCGCGCGACATCTCCAGCAGGCGCTCGCGGCCGATCACCCTCTGGGGCGAGGACAGGAAGGCCAGGAGCAGGTCGAACTCGGCGCCCGACAGATCAACGAAGGCGCCGTCGGGCGAAAGCAGTTCGCGGCGGCCCGGATCCAGCTGCCAGCCGGCGAACACCATCTGCTGGGCGCCGCGGGGCTGGCTGGCCTGGGCCCCGCCTTGCGTGCGGCGCAGGATGGCGCGGATGCGGGCGATCAGCTCCTTCTTGCTGAAGGGCTTGCCGATGTAGTCGTCGGCGCCGAGCTCCAGGCCGATCAGGCGGTCGCTCTCGTCGTCGCGCGCGCTGAGCATGACGATCGGCACGTCGCTTTCCTTGCGCAGGCTGCGGCACAGCTGGAAGCCGTTGCTGCCGGGCATCATCACGTCGAGCAGGATGATGTCGACGGTGTTGGTCTCCAGCACGCGCGCCATCTCGCCGCCGTGGGCGGCGCTCAGCGGCTGGAAGCCTTCCTCGCGCAGCAGGCGCATCAGCAGGGTGCGCAGCGCCGGATCGTCCTCGACGATGAGCACGGTCGGGGCCACGGGGGCCGTGGCCAGCTCCCGCTGCAGAGCGTTCAGTCCGTTACCTGAGCTATCCATATGCCTGGGCTATCTAGGAACGATGAGGCCGCGAGCAAGGTAGAAAGCGGCTGTTTTCCACCGACTTCAAGCCAATACCAGGCCAGATTGCATCGTTCTCTGAAAAAGGTGCGCCCTCGCGCGCACTTCGGGGGAAGAGGACTCGCGCGAGGGCCGGCCGTCGGGACGGCCGTCTTGTATGCCGTGCTTGCTGGCCCTTAGGCCGCGCGGCAGATGTCGGAAACGGCGGCGCGGACGGCGCCTTCCTGGGTGGCGGCGGCGTCGGCCGAGTGGAACACGACGCGGACCACGCCTTCCTTGGCCTTGGCCGTGGCGACGTCGTCACGCTTGGCCAGCTCGACGGCGGCCGGGGCGGCGCAGGCGGCCGAGGCGGCGATCTTCACCGTGCGCTTGTGAAGGTTCTTCTTGGCGACTTCTTCGGTGAAGGTCAGGCCGTGGCCGGCCGGACCGGCCATGGCGGGGAAAGCGACGAGGCCAGCGGCCACGCCGAGAACAGCAGCGAACTTCATGACAGGAAACTACTCCGGATACGGGGACGCGACGGCTCAGCCGCCGGTGGCGGTGTCGGCTTGCGCCTGGACCGCGGGAAGGGTGGCGCGATAGGCCTCGACGCTCTTGAGCAGGCCGACGATCTCGGCCTGGGTGATGGCGGTGCGATGCTCGTAGCCCTTGGGCGACTTGAACTTGAAGCCCCAGGCCTGCGGCTTGGCGGCGACCTTGCGCAGTTCGTCCTCGCCGATCGAGAAGGCGACTTCTTCCGTGCACAGCTCCGGCGCCTCGAACAGGAAGCAGCGGCCGGCGTTGTCGCGGATCTTGATCGCCTGGGTCTGGACCGGCCAGGCCGAGGTCTCGTAGGCCACCGTGTCGTACTCGCGCATCGAGCCCTGGTACATCAGGGTCTGGCGGACCTCGTAGCGGGTCGCGCCGGTACGCTTGTCGACGACCGCGCGCAGGTAGTTGTCGTTCGACGGGTTGCGGAACAGGCCCTTGCCGGTCTGGAAACCGGCCTGCGTGCTGACGACGGTCTCGACGTCGAGTTGATCGTCGATGACCTGCGTCTTGGCCTGGAAGTGATCGGCGCCGAGGGCGACCTGCCTGGCGGGCAGCTTCACGGTCTCGGCGACGGCCGCGCCGCCGATGGCCAGACCGCCCAGGGCGGTCAGGGCCAGCAGGCGATTGCGGGTCTTGCTCATGGTCTTCTCCTGTGAAGCGCGGGCCGATCCCTCGTTCGGCGGGCGCTTCTGACAGGTGTTAGGGTGGCGAGGCCGCCTTGCGGCTCTGCATCGTGTTTGTGACAAAGCATTGCCGCGCGCTATCGAGGGCGCCGGCGCCTCAGAATGCGGCGGATCCGAGATAGCCCAGGCCCGTGGCCCGGTGGATCGCCTGGGCCCGGCCCGCCACCCGCAGCTTCAGGGCGGCGTTCTGGACGTGGAAACGGACCGTGGGACCGGAGATGCCGATGATCTGGCCGATGTCGGCGTCGGTCTTTCCGGCCGCCGCCCATTTGAGGCACTGGATCTCGCGCTTGGTCAAGCGCACCAGCGGCGCGTCGTCGGCCAGTCCGTCGCGGTAGGCCGATACCAGGCGCAGCGCCGCGCCGTGCAGCTGGTCGGCGCGGGCGGCGTAGAGGGCGGGCAGGTCGGGCAGGGTGCTGTCGGAGGCCCAGACCACGGCGCCGATCACCCCGCCGGTCAGGTAGGTCGGGGCGATGATGGCGGCGGCGACGCCGAAGTCCTGGGCCGCCTCGGCCACCGGGATGGCCTCCAGCTTGGCCAGCGGCCGCCAGCTGCAGAAACGGCCCTGGTGATAGAAGAACGGCTCGGCGGCGTAGCGGGCGGCCAGGATGAACGGCGCACGCAGGGCGAAGGCGCGGTCACGCCAGTAGCGAAGGCCGGCGTCCAGCCACTGGAAGGTGGTTTCGGCGAGCGGCAGGCCGTCGGAGCCGAGCATGGGTTCGGGGCTGGAGATGTCGGCGCTGGCGGCGACGTAGGGCAGGCCGATCTCGGCGCCGAGGTCGCGCACGGCCAGCGCCAGGTCCATGACCCGCGCCAGGCGCTCGTGATCCTCCCCCGTCGTCGCCGTCATGCGGGCGCTCTTTCCCTATCGGTTCCGATAGCTTGCGCACCGGGCCCAGGCTTTCGCAAGTTTCCCCGACGTTGGCATGGAGCGCGCGCGTGGACCTGGAGCTGTCGCCCGAAGACCTGGCCTTTCGCGACGAGGTGCGCGCGTTCCTGGACGCCGAACTGACGCCGGACCTGCGCGAGGCGGGAAGGCGGATGACCAGCGTCTTCTGCGACAAGGACCACAGCCTGGCCTGGCAGAGGATCCTGCACGCCAAGGGCTGGGTCGCGCCGACCTGGCCGGTCGAGTACGGCGGGCCGGGCTGGAGCGAGATCCAGCGCCACGTCTTCCAGGCCGAATGCGCGCGGGCCGGCGCGCCGGGCCTGGCGCCGATGGGCCTGAGAATGGTGGCCCCGGCGATCATGCGGTTCGGCAGCTCCGAGCAGAAGGCCCGCTATCTGCCAAGGATCCTGTCGGGCGAGGACTACTGGTGCCAGGGCTACTCGGAGCCCGGGGCGGGATCGGACCTGGCCTCGCTACAGATGAAGGCGGTCGCCGACGGCGACGACTACGTGCTGAGCGGCTCGAAGATCTGGACCACCCACGCCCACTGGGCCACGCACATGTTCTGCCTGGTGCGCACCAGCACCGAGGGCAAGCCGCAGGCCGGCATCACCTTCCTGCTGGTCGAGATGGACCGGCCGGGGATCCGGGTCGACCCGATCCTCACCCTGGCCGGCGAGCACGAGGTCAACCAGGTGTTCTTCGACGAGGTCCGCACGCCCAGGGCCGACCGGCTGGGCGAGGAGAACCAGGGCTGGACGGTGGCCAAGCACCTGCTGGAGTTCGAGCGGGGCGGGGGCTACGCGGCGGGGCTGGAGGCGGGCCTTTGCCGGCTGCGCGAGGCGGGCGCGGCCGACGATCCCGACCAGCGGCGCAGGCTGGCCGAAGCGCAGATCGCCGCCCTGGCCATCGACGTCACCGAGCGGCGGGTGCTGAGCGCCCTGGCCGGCGGCGCCAACCCCGGTCCGGCCTCGTCGATCCTCAAGGCGCAGGGCTCCGAGGCGCTGCAGCGGCAGGACGAGCTGGCCGTGGCCCACCTTGGCGCCTGGGCGGCCGTGCACCAGCCGGCGGCGCGGGAGGCGGGCTCCAACGCGGCGCTGATCGGCCCCGAGCACGGCCGCACCACCATGGCCCGCTATCTCAACAATCGCGCCGCCTCGATCTATGGCGGCTCCAACGAGATCCAGCGCGACATCATCGCCAGGCTGGTGCTGGGGCTGTGAAGCGCGGTGCGTCCTTCGAGGCCCGCTGCGCGGGCGCCTCAGGATGAGGAAATCGGTGCAAGGAGGCCCTCATCCTGAGGTGCGAGGCGAAGCCGAGCCTCGAAGGACGCACAGCCCCGGATGCTCACCCTATCAGTTCCGATAGCTTGTTAGAGCCCGGCGACACCCGCACGCTCCGATAGAGCCAGCGTCCAATGAAGGCGCGGCCGGAGGGAGGTTTCGCATGCAAGGACCGTTGCGTGTCGCGTTGGCGCTCGGAGCGTCGGCCCTGGCGCTGTCGATGGCGGCGCCTGCCTGGGCCCAGGTCGCCAAGCCCGCGCAGGAGGAGAAGGACAGCCTGGCCATCGAGACGGTCGTGGTCACGGCCCAGCGGCGCGAGGAAGCGGCCAACGACATCGGCATGCCGATCCAGGCCTTCAGCGGCCAGGCCCTGCAGCAGCTGCGGGTCACCGACCCCAAGGACCTGTCGACGGTCGCGCCCAGCTTCACGGTCAGCCAGAGCTATCAGGGCGTGCCGACCTATACGCTGCGCGGGATCGGCTTCAACACCATCAACCTGTCGGCCACCTCGACGGTCGGGACCTATGTCGACGAGGTCGCCTACGCCTATCCGTTCATGAACACCGGCCCGATGTTCGACCTGGAGCGGGTCGAGGTGCTGAAAGGTCCGCAAGGCACGCTCTATGGCCGCAACACCACGGCGGGCCTGGTCGACTTCGTGACCAACAAGCCGACCGAGGCGTTCGAGGCCGGGCTGACGGCCGAGGCCGGCAACTACGAGACCCGCAACATCGAGGGCTATTTCAGCGGTCCGCTGGGCGACAAGGTGCAGGCGCGCCTGGCCTTCCGCGCCGAGCACAGCGGCGAGGGCTGGCAGGTCAGCAACAGCCGGGGCGAACGCCAGGGCGAGATCCACCGGCAGGGCTGGCGCCTGTCGCTGGCGGCCCAGCCCAGCGACAAGGTCGACATCGACTTCTCCTACGCCGGCTGGCGCAACACCTCCGACACCGTGGCGGCCCAGGCGATCGGCTTCACGCCGGCGACGGCGGCCAGCCCGTTCAACGCTGCGGGCCTCACCGCCTACATCGCCGCCAACAAGCCGACCAAGGGCAGCCAGGCCGACTGGGCGCCGCTGTCGGTGCGCGGCGCCGACGTCGGCACGGGCCTTGGCATCGGCGATCCGGCCGAGGAAGACGACCGCTTCGATGCGGCCAAGCTGCGGCTGGCCTGGCATCTTTCCGACGACGTCAGCCTGATCTCGCTGACCAGCTACAACAAGCTGCGGCGCGACGCGGTGTTCGACTGGAGCGGCGCGCCCTACGAGATCCTGGTCCAGAAGGCGCACGGCGACATCGAGTCCACGGCCGAGGAACTGCGGCTGGAGGGCCGCACCGAAAAGGGCTCGTGGCTGGTCGGGGGCTATATCGCCCACGACGAGATCCTCGACATGAACCGCACGATCCTGGGCCAGAACGCCAATGTCGGCCTGATCCGGTTCTACGGCTCGACCCTGCTGGCGACGCCGTTCAACAGCGGCGGATACACCGCGCTGCAGATGAGCCAGGCGTTCCGCACCTATGAGGACGTGGGCAACATCGAGACCGACACCTGGAGCCTTTTCGCCAACGCCGACAGGGCCTTGACCGAAAGTCTGAAGCTGACCGTCGGCCTGCGCTACAGCCAGGACAAGCAGGACTATGTGGGCTGCTCGCGCGACTTCAACGGCAACATGCTGCCCAACGTCAACGTCGTGAACCGCGCGCTGTTCTTTGGGGTCTACGGCCTGGTGGCGCCGATCACGCAGGGCGCGTGCAACACCTTCGATCCGGCCACGGCCGCCTTCGGCTTCGTGCGCTCGACCCTTGACGAGGACAACTTCGCCTGGCGCGCAGCGCTGGACTGGCGGGCCAGCGACGACGTCCTGATCTACGGCTCGATCTCGCGCGGGGCCAAGGCCGGGGCGACGCCGATCAACGCGGCCAACATCTCGACCCAGAACGCTCCGGCGCGCCAGGAACTGCTGACCGCCTACGAGGTGGGCGTGAAGGCGGCGCTGTTCGAACGGCGCGTGCAGGCCAATCTGGGCCTGTTCTACTACGACTACACCGACAAGCAGCTCAGCGTGTCGTTCGCCGATCCGATCTACACGGCGCTGTCGCGGCTGGCCAACGTGCCCGAAGGCATGGCCCGCGGCCTGGACGGCGACGTCACCTGGCGCGCGACCAAGTCTCTTACCTTCCTCGCCTCGGCGACCTGGCTGCACACCGAGGTCCAGGGCTACACCGGCATCAACGGCGCCGGTCAGCCCCAGGACTTCGACGGGCGGCCTTTTTTATACAGCCCGAAGTTCCAGGGCGGCCTGACGGCCCTGTTCGACCATGACCTGCAGAGCGGCCTGAAGCTGCAGGCCGCGCTGAACGGCCGCTGGCAGAGCAAGTCGAGCGCCGACCTGGAGGGCAATCCGCTGTTCGTGATCGACAGCTACGGCCTGCTCAACGCCAGCGTCGGGATCTCTTCGCCCGCCAAGGGCTGGGAGCTGTCGCTGTGGGGGCGCAACCTGACCGATGAGTACTATTGGACCGCAGTCAGCAGCAACGCCAACACGGTCGTGCGCTTCCCCGGCCGCACAAGGACCTGGGGCGCCGCCCTGAGCTGGCGGTTCTAAAGGGAAGGGCGCGACGCCGGCGGTCGATCGCGTTAAGGTCGCAAGGCCTTGCCGCCGAGAGCGCCGGACCGCCATGCCCTACGACCTTGTCACCGACCACGGGTCCGAAACCGCCATCGCCGAGTTCGAAGCCGGACCGCTGCGCTACCGCGCGGAGGTTCGCGTCACGCCAGCGGGCATACTGGCGGTCGGCGCGCTGCTGAGCGGGGTGCTGTTGTCGACGGCGGTGATCGTCTGGGCGTCGAAGGCGGCGGTCGGACGACGCTGATCAATTGATGCGTGTCATCCCGGCCGAAGGAGCGCGTCAGCGGTCCGTAGAGCCGGGATCTCACACGTCTGCAGCGTTGGAACGGTGGGAGATCCCGGCGTTCCGCTTCGCTACAGCCGGGATGACAGATTGAAACTGCGACGCCGGCGACTAGGCCGGAGGCCGCGCCGTGAAGGCCCAGCGGGCGTTCTCGCCGGGCTGCAGGGTGGCGGCGTCGACATAGGCGTGGCCGCAGCGATCGTCGGCCTTGCGGTAGGCCAGTTCGATCAGGCCGCCTTGCGAGCACAGCACCGAGGCGCGGGCGCGGTGGCCGCAGCGGAGGACGAGCTCGACGGTGTCGCCGTCCGCCACGGGAAAGGGCGTCTTCTTGGGTTTGCGGCGAAGCATGGCGCGGGTTCCGAAAGCTGAAGGCCCCGGACCCCGGCTCGTGTCTTGCGAGACGAACCGGGATCCGGCGCGGGTACGACACCACGATCGGCTTTTCAGGATTAATCGCGCCTGAACAGCGGCTTAAGGCCGCAGTCTGACCTGGTGGGCCAGCCGGTAGAGCGCCGGCAGCACCAACAGGGTCAGCAGGGTGGACGAGACGATGCCGCCGATGACCACGGTGGCCAGCGGACGCTGGACCTCGGCGCCGGCCCCGACGTTGAAGGCCATGGGCACAAAGCCGAGGCTGGCCACCAAGGCGGTCATCAGGACGGGGCGAAGGCGCGCCAGGGCGCCTTCACGGATCGCCGGATCGAGGTCCATGCCGTCCTGCCGCAGCGAGCGGATGAAGCTCAGCATCACCACGCCGTTCAGCACCGCCACGCCCGACAGGGCGATGAAGCCCACCCCGGCCGAGATCGACATCGGCAGGCCGCGCAGCAGCAGGGCCGCCACGCCCCCGGTCAGCGCCAGGGGCACGCCGGAGAAGACGATGGCGGCGTCCTTGCCCGAGCGGAACAGGGCGTAGAGCAGGCCGAAGATCAGCAGCAGGGCGGCCGGAACCACCAGCTGCAGCCGCCTGGCCGCCGAGATCAGCTGCTCGAACGTGCCGCCATAGGTGATCCAGTAGCCGGGCGGAACCTCGACCTCGGCCCCGACCTTGCGGCGCACCTCGTCGACGAACGAGCCCAGGTCGCGGCCGCGCACGTTGGCGGTGACCACGACGCGGCGCTTGCCGTCCTCGCGGCTGATCTGGTTGGGGCCGATCACCGTCTCGATCCGCGCGACGTCCTGCAGGGGCACGAAGCCGCGCGGCTGGTCTATGGAGCCCGGCAGCGGGATGCGCAGCCGGCCGACGTCGTCGACCTTGCCCCGCTCGCTTTCGGGCAGGCGCACGACGACGTCGAACCGCCGGTCGCCCTCGAACACCTGGCCGGTGACCGTGCCGCCGATGGCGGTGGCGACCACCGACTGCACGTCGTCGACGTTGAGGCCCAGGCGAGCCAGGGCCGCGCGGTCGGGGGTGATCTGCAGGACGGGCAGGCCGGTGACCTGCTCGACCCCGACGTCCTGGGCGCCGGAAACGCCCTCGACGACCGCGCCGATCTTCTCGCCGACCGCCAGCAATTGCTCGAGATCGTCGCCGTGGACCTTGATGGCCACGTCGGCCCGCACGCCCGACAGCAGCTCGTTGAACCGCATCTGGATCGGTTGGGTGAACTCGTAGTTGCTGCCGGGCACCTCGGCGACGGCCGCTTCCAGTTCGGCCACCAGCCTGGCGCGGGGCTTTCTCGGGTCGGGCCAGTCCTTGCGGTCCTTCAGCAGGATGAAGGTGTCGGCCACCGAGGGCGGCATCGGGTCGGTTGCGACCTCGGCGGTGCCGATCTTGGCCACGACCCGCTCGACCTCGGGGAAGCGGGCGATCCGCTTCTCCAGCGCCGCCTGCATGGCCACGGCCTGGGAAAGGCTCGTGCCCGGAATGCGCATGGCGTGCATGGCGATGTCGCCTTCGTCGAGGCTGGGCGCGAACTCCGAGCCCATGCGCGAGGCGGCCAGGGCCGCCACGACCACCAGCACCGCGGCCCCGGCCACGAAGGGGACCCGCAGGCGCAGGGCCGTCTCCAGGGCCGGCTCGTAGAGGCGGCGGGCGCCGGCCATGATGCGGCTTTCCTTCTCCTCGACCTTGCCGGTGACGAACATGGCCACGGCGGCCGGGACGAAGGTCAGGGACAGCACCAGGGCCGCCGTCAGGGCGATGACCACGGTGATGGCCATCGGGTGGAACATCTTCCCCTCCACCCCGGTCAGCGCGAAGATGGGCACATAGACCAGGGTGATGATCAGGACGCCGAACAGCGAGGGCCGGATCACCTCGCCGGCGGCCGAGGCGACGAGGGAGAAACGCTCGTCGCGGGTCAGCAGCCGGCCCTGACGATGCTGGGCTTCACCCAGCCGCCGCAGGCAGTTCTCGACGATGATCACCGCGCCGTCGACGATCAGGCCGAAGTCCAGCGCGCCCAGGCTCATCAGGTTGCCCGAGACGCCGGCCTGCACCATGCCGGTGATGGTCAGGAGCATCGACAGCGGGATGACCGCCGCCGTGATCAGGGCCGCGCGGATGTTGCCCAGCAGCAGGAACAGCACGACGATGACCAGCAGGGCGCCTTCGAGCAGGTTCTTCTCGACGGTGGCGATGGCGCGGTCGACGAGGTCGGTGCGGTCGTAGATCGGCTTGGCCGTGACGCCCGGCGGCAGGGCCTTGGCGGCCTCCTCCAGGCGAGCGGCGGCGGCGCGGGCCACAGTGCGGCTGTTCTCGCCGACCAGCATGAAGACGGTGCCCAGCACCACCTCCTGGCCGTTCTCGGTGGCCGCGCCGGTGCGCAGTTCCTGGCCCAGCCCCACGTCGGCGACGTCGGCCACGCGGATCGGCGCGCCGTTGCGGCTGGCGACGATGACCGCCGACAAGTCGGCGATCCCCGCGGCCTGGCCAGGCACGCGCACCAGCACCTGTTCGCCGTAGCGCTCCAGGTAGCCGGCCCCGACATTGGCGTTGTTGCGTTCCAGCGCCGCGACCACGTCGCCCATGGTCAGGCCGTAGGCCGACAGCCGTTCGGGCAGGGGCGTGACGTGATACTGCCGCTCGAAGCCGCCGATGGTGTTGACCTCGGTCACCCCCGGCGTGTTGCGCAGCTGGGGACGGATCACCCAGTCCTGCAGCGTGCGCAGGTCTTCCGGACCCCAGGCCCTGCCGTCGGGACGGCGAGCGCCGGGCTTGGCCTCCACGGTGTACATGAAGATCTCGCCCAGGCCCGTGGAGATCGGGCCCAGTTCCGGCGTCAGGCCCGGCGGCAGCTGGCCGCGGGCGCTCTGCAGGCGCTCACCCACCAGCTGGCGGGCGAAGTAGATGTCGGTGCCGTCCTTGAAGACGACGGTGACCTGGGAGAGGCCGTAGCGCGAGATCGAGCGGGTGTACTGCAGGCCCGGAAGGCCGGCGATGGCCGTCTCAACCGGGAAGGTGACCCTTTGCTCGGCCTCCAGCGGCGAGAAGCCGGGCGCCTCGGTGTTGATCTGCACCTGGACGTTGGTGATGTCGGGCGTGGCGTCGATGGGCAGGCGCTGGAAGCTCCAGACCCCGACGGCGATCGCGACGGCGACGAGCGCCAGCACGACCCAGCGCAGCCGGATCGCGGCGGCGACGATGCGTTCGAGCATGATCTTCGCCTCCCTCAGTGATCGTGGCTCGCGCCGGACTTCTCGATGTCCGCGCGGATCAGGAAGGCGCCGTCGACGACGTATTCGGCGCCGGGCTTGAGGCCCGAGAGCACCTCGGTCCATTCGGGGGTCTGGCGGCCGATCTGCAGCATCCGGACCTCGTAGGTGTTGTTCACCTTGACGAAGACGACCTGGAAATCGCGGAAGCGCTGGATCGCCTTGGTACGCACGGCCAGCGGCGCGGCCTGGGCGCCGACCTGGAACGAGCCTTCCACGCCCATGCCGGGCCGAAACGCGCTGTCGGCGCCGCCGGGCAGGTGCACGTGCGCCAGCAGGGTCTGGCTGACGAGATCGGCGGTCGGCAGAACCGCCTCGACCTCCGCCGTCAGTCGCGTGTCGCCCGACAGGCTGCGCACCTCGACCGGCTGGCCGACGCGCACCTTCTCGGCGTCACGCGGATAGACGAAGAACTCGGCGTGCAGCTTGGTGGGGTCGGCGATCACGAAGATCGGCCGCTCCATAGCCACGTCGCCGACATTGAGGTTCTTCTCGATGATCACGCCGCCGATCGGGGCGGGGATCGCGTAGGTCTGCAGGCTTTCGCTGGACTCCACGCGGGCCAGGACCTGACCCTTGCGGACGGTTTGGCCCAGCTGGCCCGACAAGCTCATGATCCGGCCCGGATACCAGGCGCGGACCTCGCCCTTGCCCTCCGGCGTGATCTCGACCCGGCCGGCCATGTCGACCAGCTGCGCGATCGGGGCCGGACCGGCGATCTCGGTGCGCACGCCGCCGGCCTTGGCGGCTTCGGCGGAGATGGTGGTGCGGCCCTCGTAGGAGTCGTAGCGCCAGTTGCTGGTCTTGCCGGCGATCGTGGCGGCCACGGCGACGTCGAACGAGTGCGGCTCTGCAACCACGCCCTGGCCGCGCAGGTAGTCGCCTTCGGGCTTGAAGGCGAAGCGGTTCACCTCGCCGTCGAGGCGGGTCAGGGTGACGGCCAGCTGGACGCCCTCGGGCGCCAGCGGGCGGTCCTTGCGGTAGGCGTAGACGCGGAACTCCGGCTCGACCCCGTCCTCGAAGATCGTGATCTCGACCGAGAGGTCGCCGTCGTAGAGCATCCGGCCGCCGTGGGGGCCGCGCTTTTCGGCCTCCTCGGCGGCGTGGGTCTCGGTCTTGGCCGGGGTGTTTCCGCAGGCCGACAGGGTGAGGGCGCCGGCGATCGCCAGGGCCAGGGGCGCGGAAGCGCGCATGAAGCGGCGGGTCATCGGGCGGACTCCGAAGCGGGGATCAGGCGCGCATGGGCGCCGGTCAGGCGGTCGAGCTGGGCGCGGTCGACCTGGAAGGCCTTCAGCACGGTCAGGCGCCGGCTCCTGGCCTCCATCAGGGCCTTCTGGGCCTCCAGCACGTCGAGATAGGAGAAGCCGCCGCGGTTGAAGCCGTCGCGGACGAGGTCGACCGTGCGGGCGTTGGCGGGCACGACCTCGCCCTGGATGCGGCGAGCCTCGGCGGCCTTCTGGGCCAGAGCCGCCTGGGTCGCGGCGATGCGGCGCTCCAGCACGCTGCGCGCGCCGGCCAGGTCCAGATCGGCGGCCTGGCGCTCGGCCCGGGCCTGGTCGATGGCGCCGCGATTGGTGTCATGGCGGCCGAGCGGGATCGAGCCGCCGACGACGGCGGCCACGGCCCCGTCGTCGTTGAGATAGCGCAGGCCGGCGCGCCAGGTCGGGTCCTGGACGGCCTTGCTCTCTTCCACGCGGACGCGGGCGCCGGCCAGATCGCGCTGGGCGTCCAGCAGGGCCAGATCCACGGGCGAGGCCGGGCCGGCGACGCGTTCGGCGACCGACAGGTCCTCCAGCGCAGCGGCGTCGATCTCGATCTCGCCGCCGCCCCAGTAGGCGGCCAGGGCGCGGCGGGCGTCGGCGGCGCGGATGCGGGCCTGGGCCAGGGCGATGCGGGCCTCGGCGACCTGGGCGTCGGCGCGGGCGCCGGCGAACAGCGGATCGCGCGCGGCCTTCACCCGGCGCGAGACCTCGCCGCGGGCGCGCTCGGCCAGCGCCAGGCGGTCGGCGGCCAGGGCGGCCTCGGCCTCGCCGAACACGGCCTCGACCCAGGCCAGGTCGACCTCGTGCAGCAGGTCGAGCACGCGGACGTCGTCGCGCAGCCGGGCCAGGGCGATGTCGCCCCGCGCCAGGGCCACGCGGGCGGCGCGCTTGCCGCCGCGCTCGCGGGTCTGCTCGTAATAGAAGGTGGCCTGGGCGCGATCGACCAGGGAGTAGGGGCCCGAGCCGGCCAGGTCCTCGACATCGACGCCGACGACGGGATTGGGACGGACGCCGGCCTGGCGCACGCCGGCTTCGGCGGCGGACAGACGGGCGGCGAGGGCGGGGCGGGCCGGATCGGCGGCGGCCGTGCGCCCCAGCGCCTCGGCCAAGGTCAAGGGGCTGGCCTGCGCGGCCAGGGGCGTCGCCAGGGCGAGCGCCGTGGCGAGCAGCCAGGACCGCGCACGGCGGCCTTGGATAACGGAATGCATGAAAGGTCCTCGAAACAGGTCGTAAGAGCGCGGCGCGGCGGCCGCGCGGCTTCAGGCGACGTGTGCGAGGGCCTGCTTGGGCGGGCGTTCCTGCTGCGGGCCGCCGATGCCGGTCAGCCGCTGCTCGGCGAGCGCCCAGCGGCGGTCGTCGACATGGCGGGCGGCCGGGCGGGGCAGGTCATCGAGCGCGCCGAACACCGAGGGGGTGTCGTGGTGGTGATGGTGGTGATGCGGCGCGACCGGATCATCGCCCAGGCCGTCGGCCGCGATGATCGAGGCGTCGAAATGCACGTCGATCGAGGTCAGGCGGCCCTGATAGACGTGGTCGTGATCCTCATCGAGGGCGGCCAGGGCGCTGGGCGGACCGTGCAGGGCGCGGTCGAGGCTGGTCATCGGCGCCTGGACGACGAACACGGCGACGAGCATGCCGGCCAGAGCCGTCATCCATCGCCTCGTCCATGCGCCCCAGGCCGAGCTCACCGAGCCCCCTTGCTTGCCGAAATCGTTTGCAGTGTCGCCTCTGCGAGAACCGTTCGCAAGAGGCGTCGCCGCCTTACGTAGCCGCGGCGCCGGTCGAAGGCGCCTTGGGGATGAGGAAGCGGGGCAGCAGGCTGGCGACCACGCGGCGGCCCGCGCCGTCCGGCAGGTTCAGCATGTCGCGCAGCGGCGGACCGATCAGGGCCTCGCCGAAGGCGCTGAGCGCGATGAACAGCACGGCCGCGCCGACGCCCTCACGCGCCTGGGCGTCCTGGGCGCCCATCTTCTCGGCGATGGCCTCGACCAGGTTCTGGACGGCCGCGCGCACGGGTTCGAGGTGCGAGAGATCGCCCGACAAGGTGATCCACGCGGCCAGCCGACCCGCGCCACCGGTGTCAAACGCGTCGAAAACGGCGTTGACCAGCTCCAGCGGCGCGCCCTCGTCGGTCTTCAGCCGGGCGATGGCCTCGTCGAGCGCCTGGGTCAGGTCAGAGACCATCGAGCCCATCAGCGCCGACTGCAGGCCGGCGGCCGATCCGAAGTGGTGGATCAGGTTGGCGTGGGTCACGCCGATCTCGGCGGCGACCGCCGACAATGTCACGGCATCGGGTCCGCCCCTCAGCAGCAGGGCGCGCGCGGAGGCGATCGCTTCGCGGCGCGCTTCTTCGGGCACGCGGCGTCGACGGCGGGTTGCGCTTTTCTCAATTGACATCGATGTAAATGACATTCATGTAGATAAGGCTTTTTCCTTAGGCTTCAACAAGGGGAACCGCAAGTGCAAGCTGCGCCCATAGCGCCCGTACTGCGCCCAGTTCACGGCCAGAATCGCCAGCCTTCCCATGCGGCGCCTCGCCGCATCCAGCCGGTCCGCGCGATGCGGGCGTTTGGCAAGCTGGTGGCCGACAAGGAGGACACCCGCCAGGTCTTCGAGATCATGAACGCGCTGGCGGGGCGTTCGATCGAGTGGGGCTACCAGCGCCTGATGGACACGCCACAGGGCGGCATCCAGGCTTACGAGCAGGTCGAGCTTTCCGACCGCCTGCAGGACCGGCAATGGCTGGCGGGCTTTGCCGAAGGCACGGTGGGCGCGGCCTACCTGACCTTCATCGACAGCCGCAACCTGTCGGCCTACGGCCTGGCCGAGGAAAGCGCCAAGGTCGCCGACACCGAGATCGAGGCAGCCCATCCGCGGGCCTGGTACGCCCGCCGCATCCGCGACGTGCACGACATCTGGCACGTGCTGACCGGCTACCAGACCGACGCGCTGGGCGAGGCCTGCGTGGTGGCCTTCTCGCTACCCCAGACCCGCAGCACGGGGTTCGGCCTGATCGCCGCGGGAGCGGCGGTGCAGTTCATGCGGGCGCGAACCGGCCATCCCTGCGGACGGGCGGTGCTGCAGGCCTGGCGCAACGGCCGCAGGGCCGCCTGGCTGCCCGGCGAGGACTATGTGGCCCTGATGGCCGAGCCTCTCGAAGCGGCGCGCGAGCGCCTGCGCATCCCGCGTCCCACGCTGTACGAGCGGGTGCCGGCCGAGATGCGCAACGCCTATGCCGGGAGCCAGGCATGAGCCGGCTGCTAACGACCCTGGCCCTCGCGGTTTCGGCGATCGCCGCGCCGGCCCTGGCACAGGAGGCGGGACTGACCGGGCGATGGCGCACTTCGGCCGAGAACGGCGTGGTCGCCATCGAGCGCTGCGGAGACAGCTTCTGCGGCCGCCTGAAGGACGCCAAGCCGCTGCGCGCCGACCCGGACCAGCGCGACGTGCGCAACCGCAACGCCGAGCTGCGCACCCGCAAGCTCAAGGACCTGACGGTCCTGGCCAATTTCTCCGGCGGACCCAAGTCGTGGTCCGGCGGTCCGCTCTATGACCCCGAGACGGGGCAGGGCGCGTCGACCGGCACGCTGACCCTGGTGGACGACGACACCCTGGCGGTCAGGGGGTGCATCGCGCCCCTGCTGTGCCGCACCCAGACCTGGAAGCGCGTGCGCTGAGCGCCGCTCAGTTTGAGTAACTGGGCCGCCGCCAGGGCGCCCAGCGTTCCGAGTATCCGACTTTTGACACAGCCGACGGGGGCCGCCCCGCCGGTCGGGGGATTGCGACCATGCTGATCTGGATTGGCGCCGCCGCGCTCATCGCCTTCGTGCTGACCTTCGTTCAGGCCAGAGCCGCCCTGTGGGCCGTCGCGACGGCGTTATGGATAGGCGCCGGCTTCGCGGCCGGGGTGATCGGCTCGACCGCCACGCTGGTGCTGGCCGCCATCGCCGCGCCGATCGCGGTGCTGACCACGTTCCGCCCGCTGCGCGCCGCGCTGTTGTCGGGGCCGGCCATGGGCGCCTTCGCCAGGATCATGCCGCGCATGAGCCCCACCGAGCAGGCCGCGGTCGAGGCCGGCAACGTCTGGTGGGACGCCGAGCTGTTCGCCGGCAAGCCCGACTGGAAGCGCCTGCTGGCGACGCCCGCGCCGGCGCTGTCGGCCGAGGAGCAGCGCTTCCTCGACATCGAGGCCGAACACCTGTGCGACCTGTCGAACGACTGGGAGACCACCTCGGTGTGGCAGGACCTGCCGCCGGCCGCCTGGGAGTACGCCCGCGACAAGGGTTTCCTGGGCATGATCATTCCCAAGCGCTACGGCGGCCTGGGCTTCTCGGCCTACGCCCACAGCCAGGTGGTGCAGAAGCTGTCAACCCGCTGCTCGGCCGCCGCCGTGTCGGTGATGGTGCCCAACTCGCTGGGCCCGGCCGAACTGCTGCTGCACTACGGCACAGACGCCCAGAAGGACCACTACCTGCCCCGGCTGGCGCGCGGCGACGAGATCCCGTGCTTCGCCTTGACCAATCCCTATGCCGGCTCTGACGCGGCCTCGATCACCGACACCGGCGTGGTCTGCCGGGGCCTGTGGAACGGCCGCGAGACGCTGGGCTTCCGGGTCAGCTGGCGCAAGCGCTACATCACCCTGGCGCCGATCGCGACGGTGATCGGCCTGGCCTTCCGCGCGGTCGATCCCGACGGTCTGCTGGGCCAGGGCGCCGAGCCGGGCATCACCTGCGTGCTGCTGCCGCGCGACCATCCGGGCGTGAACATCGGCCGCCGCCACTGGCCGCTGAACGCGGTGTTCCAGAACGGCCCGATCACCGGCGACGACGTCTTCGTGCCGATGGAGATGGTGATCGGCGGCCAGGCCCAGGTGGGCAACGGCTGGCGGATGCTGATGGAGTGCCTGGCGGCCGGCCGCGCGATCTCGCTGCCGTCGTCCAATGTGGGCATGTCCAAGCTGGCGGTTGGCATGGTCGGCGCCTATGTCGCGATCCGCCGGCAGTTCAACATGCCGATCGGCGCCTTCGAGGGCGTGCAGGAGCCGCTGGCCCGTATGGCCGGCCACCTCTACGCCTCCGACGCCTTGCGCCGCCTGGCGGCCGCGGCCCTGGACCAGGGCGAGAAGCCCTCGGTGGTCTCGGCGATCGCCAAGTACCACGTGACCGAGCGCGCCCGCATCGTCGTCAACGACGCCATGGACGTGGTCGGCGGCAAGGGCGTCTGCATGGGACCGGGAAACTTCCTGGCCCGCGCCTATCAGCAGATCCCGATCGCGATCACGGTCGAGGGCGCCAACATCATGACCCGCACCCTGATCATCTACGGCCAGGGCGCGATCCGCTGCCATCCCTACGTGCTGACGCTGATGCGCACGGCGCAAAGTCAGAACCTGAAGGACTTCGACGCGGCCCTGTTCGGCTATGTCGGCTTCCTGCTGCGCAACCTGGCCCGCGCGAGCGCCTTCGCCCTGACTGGCGGCCTGCTGATCGGCAAGCCGGCGGGCGCCGCCGCGCAGCTGGGCCGCTACTACCGGGCCGCCACCCGCTATTCGACCCTGCTGGCCCTGGCCTCGGACCTGTCGATGGCCACGGTCGGCGGCGCGCTGAAGCGTAAGGGCGCCCTGACCGGACGCCTGGGCGACATGCTCTCGCAGCTCCTGATCCTGTCGAGCGCCCTCAAGCGCTTCGAGGACGAGGGGCGCCCGGCTGAGGACCTGCCGCTGGTCCACTGGGCCGCGCAGGACGCCCTGGCCCGCACGAGCGAGGCCTGGCGGGCGCTGCTGGCCAATCACCCCAGCCGCATCGCCGCCTTCGTGCTGGGCCTGGTCGGCGCCGGCGTGGGTCGCGCGGGACCGGACGACCGCGTCGCCGCCGAGGTGGCGGAGCTGATCCAGCGCCACGGTCCGGCGCGCGACCGCCTGCTGGCCGGCTCGTGGACCCCCCGCATCGAGGTCGACCCGATCGCCGCCACCGCCGTCGCCTTCGATCTCCATCCGCAGGTGGAAGCCGTCGAGCGTCGCCTCAAGCCCGAGATCGCGGCGGGCCGCATCGCCCGCGCGCCGCAGAACCTGACCCTGCTGGACGCCTGGGCCGGCGAGGTGCAGGCCAAGGGCCTGATCTCGAGCGCGGAGCGCGACCTCTTCGCCCGCTTCGCGGTGCTGGCCGACATGGCCATCCAGGTCGACGACTTCCCGCAGGACTTCGGCCTGGCCGAGGGCCTGGCCCGCCGCGGCGGCAAGCGCGCCGCCAAGCGCGAGAAGGTGGCCCAATGACCGACCGCTACCTGGAGTTCGCCAACAGCGGCCTGGGCGGCTGGATGGTCGGCGCGCTTGGCCTGCCCAAGCCCGCGCCGCTGCAACGGCGCGCCGAGGCCGGCGCCGTCGCCCTGCATCCGCTGCTGCTGGAGTCGGCCGGAAGCGGCCGGATGGGGCCGGTGCTGGAACGCGTGGCGCTGGCGTCGGGCGCGCCGCTGCGCCGGCGCTGGTCGGCCGACGAGCGCTATGGCGGCCTGGTGTTCGACGCTTCGGACTGCATTGACGTGGCTTCGGCGAGAGCGCTGTACGCCTTCTTCCACCAGGCGGTGCGCTCGGTGGCCGAGCACGGCCGGATCGTCGTCGTCGGTACGCCCCCGGATCAGGCGGCCAGCGCCGAGGCCGAGGCCATCCAGAGGGGACTGGAGGGCTTTGTCCGCTCGCTGGCCAAGGAGGCGCGGCGCGGGATCGGGGTGCAGCTGCTCTATGTGGCGCCCGGTGGCGAGCAGTCCGCGGCCAGCACGCTGGACTTCCTGCTGTCGCCGCGCTCGGCCTATGTCTCGGGGCAGGTGGTGCGGGTGGCCGCGCCCGGCGTCGCCGAGGACGCTCGCCTGGGCCATGCCGGCCGCCATGTGCTGGTCACCGGCGCCTCGCGCGGGATCGGCGAGGCGATCGTGCGATTGTTCGCCGCCGAGGGGGCGCAGGTCACGGCGCTGGACGTACCGGCCGCGCGCGAGGACCTGGAGGCGCTGGCCGGCGCGCTGGGCGTGCGGCCGCTGGGCCTGGACATCACAGCGGCCGAGGCGGGGGCCGCCCTGGTGACGGCGGCGCGGGCCGCGGGCGGCTTCGACGTGGTTGTGCACAACGCCGGCATCACCCGCGACCGGACCCTGGCGCGGATGGACCAGCGCGAGTGGGACAGCGTCATGGCGGTCAATCTCGGCGCGCCGCTGGCCCTGACCCGGGCGCTGCTGGAAGCCCAGGCGATCCGCCGCAACGGACGCATCGTAGCCGTCTCCTCGCTCAGCGGCGTGGCCGGCAACATGGGCCAGACCAACTACGCGCTGTCCAAGGCCGGCTGGATCGGCGCCGTGCGCCGCCTGGCCCGCGACGGCCTGGGCGAGGGGGTGACGATCAACGCCGTGGCGCCCGGCTTCATCGAGACCCGCATGACCGCCGCCATCCCCTTCGCCATCCGCGAGGCCGGGCGGCGGATGAACAGCATGGGGCAGGGCGGCAGCCCGGTCGACGTGGCCGAGACCATCGCCTGGCTGGCCCATCCCGCCAGCGGCGGCGTCAACGGCCAGGTGATCCGCGTCTGCGGACAGAGCCTGCTCGGGGCCTGACCATGACCGACATGGCCGAACCGGTCTCGACCCTGGCCCTGGCGGGCGGGGCCCTGCGAGGACTGCTGCGCCGGGGCGGGGCGTTTCCGGACGCGACGCTGGAGGCGGGCGGGGTGTGGCTGCGCCGCGAGGCGATCGCCGCCTATGCCGAGCTCTGCGGCTTTGATCCCCGCGCCGGGGTTCCGCCGACCTTTCCGCACATCCTGGCCTTTCCGCTGCAGATGCGGCTGATGCTGGCGACGGACTTCCCCTATCCGGTGATGGGGCTGGTGCACCTCTCCAACCGCATCCGGCAGCATGCGCCGCTGAAGGCGGGGGACCGCCTGGCCATCAGCGTGCGAACGGGGCGCCTGCTGGCGCACGACAAGGGCCAGGCCTTCTCGCTGGAGACCACGGCGCGGCGCGACGGGCTGGTCGTGTGGGAGGGGGCCAGCGTCTACCTCCGGCTGGGCGCGCCGGGGCGGGGCGATCCGGCGCCCGTCGTCGACGGCGGGCCGGCCGACGCGCTGGTCGGCGCCTGGTCGCTGCCGGCGGATCTGGGCCGGGCCTACGCACGCGTGTCGGGCGACGCCAACCCGATCCACACCTCGGCCCTTGGGGCCCGGCTGTTCGGCTTCAAGCGAGCCATCGCCCACGGCATGTGGGTCAAGGCCCGGGCCGTCGCGGCCTTGACCCAGGGCCGGGTCGTCGAGGCCGGCGAGGTCGAGGTCGCCTTCCGCGCGCCGGTGCTCCTGCCCGGGCGGGTCCAGCTGCTGGCCGGTCCCGAGGGGCCGGAGCGCTTCTTCGAAATCAAGGACGCCCAGGGCGCACGCACCCACCTGCGCGGCCGCCTGAGCCTCAAGACACAGGACCTTTCATGCTGACCCTGCCCGCGCCGCGGCGCGTCGCCATCCTCGGCGGCAGCCGCATCCCGTTCGCGCGCTCCAACACCGCCTACGCGCAGGCTTCCAACCAGGAGATGCTGACCGCGGCCCTGCAGGGCCTGGCCGACCGTTTCAACCTGCACGGCCTGAGGCTGGGCGAGGTGGCGGCGGGCGCGGTGCTCAAGCACTCGCGCGACATCGCCCTGACCCGGGAGGCGCTGCTCTCGACGACGATCGGCCACGACACCCCCACATACGATGTCGTCCAGGCCTGTGGCACGGGGCTGGAGGCGGCGATCCTGGTGGCCAACAAGATCGCGCTGGGCCAGATCGACGTCGGCGTGGCCGGCGGGGTCGACACCACCTCGGACGCGCCGATCGCGCTGAACGAGGGCTTCCGCAAGGCGCTGCTGGCGGCCAATCGCGAGAAGACCAACGGCGGCAAGGTCAAGGCGCTGCTGGGGGCTGGCCTCACCGCGCCGTTCAAGCCCGAGCCGCCGCGCAACGCCGAGCCCCGCACGGGCCTGTCGATGGGCGAGAGCTGCGAGGTGATGGCCAAGCACTGGAGCATCCCGCGCGCCGAGCAGGACGCCCTGGCCGTGCGTAGCCACCAGCGGATGGCCAAGGCCTATGCCGACGGGCTGTTCGACAGCCTGGTGGTTCCGTTCCGGGGGCTGAAGCGCGACAACAACCTGCGGCCCGACATCGACCCGGCCAAGATCGCCACGATGAAGCCGGTGTTCGACCGCGAGCACGGCACGCTGACGGCGGCCAACTCCACGCCCCTGACCGACGGCGCCTCGACGGTGCTGCTGGCCAGCGAAGAGTGGGCCAAGGCGCGGGGGCTGCCGGTGCTGGCCTACCTGCGGGCGGGCGAGACGGCGGCGGTGGACTTCGTCAAGGGCGACGAGGGCCTCTTGATGGCCCCGGCCTACGCCGTGCCGCGCATGCTGGGAAAGCTGAACCTCTCCCTGCAGGACTTCGACTACTACGAGATCCACGAGGCCTTCGCCGCCCAGGTGCTGTGCACGCTGAAGGCCTGGGAGGACGAAGCCTACGCCCGCACGCGGCTGGGGCTGGACCGGGCGCCCGGCGCGATCGACCGCGAGAAGCTGAACGTGCACGGCAGTTCGCTGGCGGCGGGCCATCCGTTCGCGGCCACCGGCGGGCGGATCCTGGCGCATCTGGCGACCATGCTGGACCGCAGGGGAAGCGGCCGGGGGCTGATCTCGATCTGCGCCGCGGGCGGCCAGGGCGTGGTGGCGGTGCTCGAGAAATGACGGACGCCCAGACCCTCGCCGCCGACGCCGACCGCCTGTGGGCCGAACGCTTCTGGACCCGCAGCTACCGCGCCGACGTGCCGGCCACGATCGACGACGAGCTGGCGCTGTGGCGCTCGGTCGGCGAGCTGTTCGAGGCCGACGCCAGCCGCTATGCCGATCGGACCGGCTTCGTCAGCCTGGGCACGGGCGTCAGCTACGGCCGTGCGCTCGCCGAGGCCAAGGCCTTCGCAGCCTGGCTGCAGGCGGTCGGCGTGCGCCAGGGCGAGCGGGTGGCGCTGATGATGCCCAACTGCCTGCAGTATCCGGTGGCGCTGTTCGGCACGCTGATGGCCGGCGCCGTGGTGGTCAACGTCAACCCGCTCTACACGCCGCGCGAACTGCGCCACCAGTTGGAGGACAGCGGCGCGGTGGCCATCGTGGCCATGGAGATGTTCGCCCGCACGCTGGAGCAGGCCATCGAGGGCACGGCGATCCGCCATGTGGTCGTTACGGCCATGGGCGACATGATGGGCCCGGCCAAGGGGGCAGCGGTCAACGCCATGATGCGCCACGTCGAGAAGCTGGTCCCGAAGTGGCGGTTGCCAGGCGCGCTGCGCTGGCGCGCGATGATGCGCAGGGCCCGGCGGCTGAAGCCGGCGCCCGTCGAGATCCACCCGGGGGACCTGGCGTTCCTGCAGTACACGGGCGGCACGACCGGCGTGGCCAAGGGGGCCATGCTGACCCACCGCAACATCATCGCCAACGTGCTGCAGGGCCGGGCCTGGATCATGACCCAGATCCCGCAGGACCAGGCCGTGGGCAACGTGACGATGCTGCCGCTCTATCATGTGTTCTCGCTGACCGCGAACCTCCTGATGTTCGTCGGCGTGGGCGGGCGCAACATCCTGATCGCCAACCCGCGCGACGCCAAAAGGGTGGAGTGGGTGCTGCGCAACGAGCGGTTCACCGGGCTGACGGGGCTGAACACGCTCTTCACCAGCCTGCTGAACAACGAGGCGTTCCGAAGCCGCGACTTCTCGGACCTGCGCCTGACGATCGCCGGCGGCATGGCCACCCAGCGCAGCGTCGCCGAGGAGTGGCAGGACGTCACCGGCGCGCCGGTGATCGAGGGCTACGGCCTGACCGAGTGCTCGCCGGTGGTCTGCATCGGCTATGTCGACATCGACAATCCGCAGACCATGGGCTTCGACGGCACGGTGGGCCTGCCGGTGCCGTCGACCGAGGTGCGCATGCGCCGCGACGACGGCTCCTGGTGCGGGATCGACGAGCCGGGCGAGCTTTGCGTGCGCGGCCCGCAGGTGATGAAGGGCTATTGGGGCCATCCCGACGAGACGGCCAAGGTGCTGTCGGCCGACGGCTGGCTGGCCACCGGCGACATCGGCGTGATGCAGGCCGACGGCCGCGTGAAGCTGCTGGACCGGCTGAAGGAGATGATCCTGGTCTCGGGCTTCAACGTCTATCCCAGCGAGATCGAGGACGTGGTCGCCGCCCACCCCCTGGTCGAGGAGGTCGCCGCCGTCGGCGTGCCTGACCCGGTGCAGGGCGAGCGCATCAAGATCGTGGTCGTGCGCCGCTCGGCCGACCTGACGTCAGAGGCCCTGGTCGCCCACTGCCGCGAGCGCCTGACGGCCTACAAGGTGCCCCGCATCGTCGAGTTCCGGGCCGAGCCGCTGCCCAAGACGCCGGTGGGCAAGGTGCTGCGGCGGGAGTTGAAGTAGGGGTTCTATAGCCCATTCAGCTCGTCATCCCGGCCGCAGCGAAGCGGAGAGCCGGGACCCAGGAGCCGACGCATTGCCTGTGGCCCCTGGGTCCCGGGTCTACGGCCCGCTTCGCGGCCCTCCGCCCGGGATGACGTGGATTTCTAGCGCGTCGAAGGACGAGGATGGCGCGCGACACCCGCCGCCCGCGTCAGCACGATCCCGAACACGGCCGCCAGCGGGAACATCAGGACGCCGTAGACCGCGGCCGGCAGACTCATTTCCGGTCGCTGGAGCACCGATTGGGCCACCACGATGGCCAGGGCGGCGTTGTGCAGACCCACCTCGAAGGCGCTGGCGATGGCCTGGTCGCGGGCCACGCGCAGCAGGCGCGGAACCACGAAGCCCACCGTCAGGCTGAGCAGGCAGAAGACGACGGTGACGCCGGCCAGGCCGACGACCTCGTCCTTCAGGGTGGCGATGTTGGCGGCGACGGCCGCGCCGATCAGCAGGGTCAGGAACGCCACCGACACCACGCGCACCGGTCGGTCCATGGCGTTGGCGAAAGCCGGGCGCAGGCGGCGGACCAGCATGCCAAGCGCCACCGGGCCCAGCACCACCAGGAAGACCTCGACCGTCTTGGAAAAGCGCAGGCCGACGCTCAGTTCGCCGGGCTGGAAGAAGGCGACCGACAGATTGACGACGATCGGCAGGGTGACGACGGCCAGGACCGAGTTGATCGCGGTGAGGCTGATGTTCAGCGCGACGTCGCCGCGGAACAGGTGGCTGTAGAGATTGGCCGCCGTGCCGCCCGGCGAGGCGGCCAGCAGCATCAGGCCGACGGCCGTCTCCGGCGGCAGGCCAAACAGCAGGGCCAGGCCAAAGCCCAGCACCGGCAGCAGCAACAGCTGGCACGACAGAGCGACGACGGCGGCGCGCGGCCGCCTGCCGACGCGGGCGAAGTCGGCCGGCGTCAGGCTGAGGCCCAGGCCGAACATGATCAGGCCCAGGGCCGCGGGCAGGGCGACCGTGGTCAACGGCGAGGCCAGAGCGTCGGCGCCCATGGTTCAGACCGCTCCGGCCAGGGCGCGGCCGGCGGCCAGGCCCGAGAAGATGCAGCCGCCGAGGAACGTGCCTTCCAGGGCGTTGTAGCCGTGCAGCCCGCCGCCGCCGAAGCCCGCGGCCTCGCCGGCCGCATACAGCCCCTCGAGCACGCCGCCGTCCGGCGTCAGCACGCGGCCCGAAAGGTCGGTCTGGAGGCCGCCCAGCGACTTGCGCGTCAGGACGTGCAGCTTGACCCCGATCAGCGGTCCGGCGGCGGGATCCAGAATCCGGTGCGGCGCGGCCGTGCGGGCCAGCCGGTCGCCCAGGGAGCGGCGGCTGTTGTGGATGCCCATGACCTGCAGGTCCTTGGCGAAGGGATTGCCCATCTGGGCGTCTCGGTCCTCGATCTGGCGGCGGATCAGGGCCGGGTCGAGCAGCGGCGCCGCCGTCAGGGCGTTCATCTTGCCGACCAGCTCCTCCAGGTTCGCCGAGACCACGAAGTCGACGCCGTTGCGCTTGAAGGCGTCGACCTCGGGCGGCGCGCCCTTGCCCAGGCGCGACTTCAGCAGCGACAGCCGGCGGCGGTTGGTGATGTCGCCGTTCTGCTCGGAACCGGAGAGGGCGAACTCCTTCTCCAGGATCTTCTGGCTGACGATGAACCAGGAGTGGTCGTGTTCGGCCAGGTCGGGCGTGGTGCGCAGGTGGCGCAGCGTGGCGATGGTGTCGTAGCCGGGCAGGGCGGGGAAGGGCAGGCGCCGTCCCAGGGCGTCGAACCACATCGACGACGGGCCCGGCAGGATGCGGATCGCATGCCTGGGCCAGATCGGGGCCCAGTTCTGGACGCCCTCGACATAGTGCCACATGCGGTCGCGGTTCACGAGGCGGGCGCCGGCGTCGGCGGCGATGTCGAGCATCCGGCCGTCGACATATTCGGGCACGCCGGTGATCATGCTTTTCGGCGGCGCGCCCAGGCGCTCGGGCCAATAGCGGCGGACCAGGTCGTGGTTGCCGCCGATGCCGCCGGTGGCCAGGACGACCGCGCCGGCCTTGAGGGTGAAGTCGCCGACCACCTGCCGGTTCGACGGCGCCCCGCGCGGCGCGTCGTCGGCCGCCAGCACGGCGCCGGAGACGCCGGTCACGCGGCCGGCCTCGACGATCAGCCGATCGACGCGATGGCGATGATGGAAGCTCAGCACGCCCCGGCCGGCGGCCTGGCGGGCGCGATCGGCGAACGGTTCGGAGACCCCGGTGCCCGTGCCCCAGGCGACGTGGAAGCGCGGAACCGAATTACCGTGACCCAGGGCCTGGCCCGCGCCGCGCTCGGCCCAGCCGACCATCGGCGTCAGCGTGATCCCATGCCGCCGCAGCCAGTCGCGCTTGTCGCCCGCGGCGAACTCGACATAGGCGCGGCCCCAGCGGATGGCCCATTCGTCCTGCGGCAGGGCGCCGTCCAGCCGGTCCCAGTCGGCGCTGCCCAGCCAGTCGCGCCAGGCCAGGTCGAGGCTGTCGCGGATGCCCAGGCGCCGCTGCTCGGGCGAGTTCACCAGGAACAGGCCGCCGAACGACCAGAAGGCCTGGCCGCCCAGGTTGGCGGCGTTTTCCTGGTCGACCAGCGCCACGCGCTTGCCCGCCTGGACCAGTTCGTTGGCGGCCACCAGCCCGGCCAGCCCGCCCCCGACGACGATGACGTCAGCGTCCATTCCTTGCCCTCCCGTGCGGCGCAGACATTGTCCGTTTTTACAGCGATGTAAATATTAATTCCACGTCAGGCAGGGGCCCTAGGTAGCCGTACGGAGCTTACGTCAGGGAACTGAACATCGGTGTAAGTAATGTATTGACATGCTAGTGAATAGGTAGATCGTACAACCCAACCGTCGGCGGATCCGCCAATGCCGTCGGAGATTGATTTGGGGCGGGGGAAACGTTCATCGGCCTGGACGGAGAGCTGGGCCGAGGTAGGGGAGGATAGGGCATGGCTTCATCAGCCCGCGCACGCGCGCGTCTGGCTGTCACCGCGTCGATTTTCGCGCTCGCCGCCGGGGCGGGCCAGGCCTTCGCGCAGGAAGTGACGCAAGTCGAAGACATCATCGTCACGGCCCAGAAGCGTTCGGAATCGATCCAGGACGTGCCGATTGCGGTTTCGGCCCTGTCTTCCGAAAGCCTGAACGAACTGAAGATCGAGGGTGGTTCGGAACTGATGCGGGCCGTGCCCAACGTGTCGTTCTCGAAGGCCAACTTCAGCATGTACAACTTCTCGATCCGCGGGGTCGGGACCAAGGCGATTTCGGCCAGCAGCGACCCCGCCGTGGCCGTCAGCTTCAACTCCACGCCGCTGATCCGCAACCGCCTGTTCGAACAGGAGTACCTGGACGTGCAGCGCGTGGAAGTGCTGCGCGGGCCCCAGGGCACGCTGTACGGCCGCAACGCCACGGGCGGCGTGGTCAACATGATCCCGAACCTGCCGGGCCGGGAATTCGAGGGCTTCATCAAGGGCGAGGTCGGCAACTACGACAGCCGCCGGATGCAGGGCGTGATCAACGTGCCGGTGGGCGAGACCTTCGCCCTGCGCCTGGCCGGTTCGGCCACCCAGCGCGACGGCTTCGACTACAACAGCTTCAACGACACCAAGGTCAACAATCGCGACCTGTGGTCCACGCGCCTGTCGGCCGCGTGGGAGCCGACCAGCCGCTTCCGCACCAACTTCATCTGGGAGCACTTCGAGGAAGACGACCAGCGCTCGCGCACCGGCAAGCAGCTGTGCACCACCGATCCTGGCCCCACCCAGATCGGCACGGTGGCGGTGACCAACTCGATCCTTCGCAACCGCCTCAGCCAGGGCTGCCTGCCCGGGTCGCTCTATGACGACGCGGCCTATGGCGTGCCCAACGGCGGCGCCTTCGCCCACATCTTCCTGGCGTCGTTCTCGTACGGCCGCAACGCGGCGGGCCAGAACGTCTCGGCCATCCCGCTGGGCACCGACCCCTATGCCGGCCTGACCCAGTCGCGCGACCTGCGCGAGATCGCCACCAGCTACGACCCGATCTTCCGGGTGAAGAACGACGTCTTCCAGTTCAACATGGAATTCGACCTGAACGACAACCTGAAGCTCATCTCGCAGACGGCCTACGCCAAGGACGACTACTACTCGTCCCAGGACTACAACCGCTTCGTCTCGAACCCGATCTTCAGCAACTCGGACGGCCTGTTCAACCTGCTGAACCAGCCGTACATCAACGCCACCACGCCGACGCCGGGCGGATACTACACCGATCCGCAGCTTGGCCGTTCCAACCGGATGGTCTCGGCCGACCTGTCGCGGTCCGACAACCGTCAGTGGACCCAGGAACTGCGCCTGCAGTCCAGCTATGACGGCCGCTTCAATTTCAGCCTCGGCGCCAACTACATCGACTTCAAGTCGAACGACGACTATTTCGTCTTCAACAACGTGTTCACGTTCCTGGCCGAATACTACTACAATTACATCCCCGGGCAGGCGCCCAACATCCTGCGCCCAACCGAGCGCTGCACGCCGCAGACGACCAAGGAATGCGTGTACGTCGACTACTCGCCGCTGAACCAGCTTGAGGGCGACGGCCACAACTACTTCCGCAGCAAGAACCAGATCCACACCCGTTCGTGGGGCGTGTTCGGCGAGGCCTATTACGATCTGACGCCGCAATGGCGCGTGACCGCAGGCCTGCGCTACACCGACGACCGCAAGGTCAGCACGCCCTATCCGAGCCAGCTGCTGCTGGGCGGCGACCGCGGCAATCCGGGTCCGCTGTCGGGCGGCTATGTCAGCCGCGGCTATCCGGCCCTGCCGGACATCGACCAGCAATGGGACGCGCTCACCGGCCGCCTGGTGGTCGACTGGAAGCCGACCGTGAGCTTCACCGACGAGACCATGGTCTACGCCTCGTTCTCGCGCGGCTACAAGGGCGGCGGCGCCAACCCGCCGCGGGTCGACATCAACCCGACCGTCATCCAGTACCAGCCGCTGCCCGAGACCTTCGATCCCGAATACGTCAACGCCTTCGAGATCGGCGCCAAGAACACCCTGGCCGGCGGCAAGCTGCGGCTGAACGCGACGGCCTTCTATTACGACTACAAGGACTACCAGGTCTCGCAGATCGTCGACCGGATCTCGCTGAACGAGAACTTCGACTCCCGCACCTGGGGCGTCGAGCTCGAGGCCGTGTTCCGGCCGAACCGCAATTTCCGCGTCGACGCCAACCTCGGCTACCTGAACACCAAGATCGACGACGGGGAGGGGTCCATCGACGTGATGAACCGCACCCAGGGCAACAGCGAGTGGACCGTGCTGCGTCCCTGGCTGCAGGTGCCGTCGAACTGCATCGCGCCGACCCGGCACGTGCAGACGATCCTGTCGCGGCCGTTCCCGGCGGAGCAGACCGCGATCGCCCTGCAGGCGCTGTGCGGCGGCTCGCTGCGGACCGGTACGTTCAACCCGAACTTCAGCTCGATCGCGCCGTTCTGGAGGCTGTACGGCTTCACCTACGATCCGCTGACGGAAGCGCCGAACGGCGGCCGCGGCTTCGAGGCCGACCTGAGCGGCAACGAACTGCCCAACGCCCCCAACTGGACCGCCAACATCGGCGCCCAGTACACCTTCCACCGCGACGACTGGGCCCTGACCCTGCGCGGCGACTACTACTACCAGGGCGAAAGCTACGCCCGGGTCTACAACACCACCTACGACCGCCTGAAGTCGTGGGACAACGTCAACATCTCGGCCACGCTCGAGCGTCCCGCCGACGGCCTCGTCATCCAGGCCTACGTCAAGAACCTGTTCGACAAGACGCCGATCACCGACGCCTTCACCAACAGCGACGACACGGGCCTGACCACCAACGTCTTCACGCTCGATCCGCGCCTCGTCGCGGTCAGCGTCTCCAAGCGCTTCTAGCGCTCGATCTCGGTGACTCGCCGCCTCGGGAAACCGGGGCGGCGACCTTTTCGCCGCCTCCTCGGGGGTGCGGCGCGCATTGTCGTCTTTTCACTATAACGCATTGAATTTTATGTATTTTTTGGTTTGACTCCTTACACGATTGATAGTTGCATATAGCTCGACCTCCAATGAGGGGTTGCACAAAATAATCGTAGGAGGAGACGTCATGTTGAAGAGCGCTTCTGTTCTCGCCGCCGCCGTCCTGGCCGCCGCTGGTTTCGCCGGCGTGGGTTCGGCCCAGGCCCAGACCATCTCGCCGGCCAACACCGGCTTCACCCTGAGCGGCACGCTGCAGCTCAGCCAGTCGACCACCGTCAACTGCGCGGTCTCGCTGAGCGGCACGACCAACGTCGGCGGCACCGGCGCCTCGATCACGAGCGGCTCGTTCGCTCCGGGCGACTGGCAGTGCGGCTGGCTGGTTTCGCCCAGCAGCTTCCCCTGGGCCGTCACCCTGACCGGCGGCACCGGGATCTCGATCTCGGGCATCGGCGCCAACTCGATCCTGGGCAACTGCTCGGGCGTGGTCGCCACCACCTGGACCAACCCCACCACCACCCCGACGGTCCAGCCGAGCAGCGTGAGCTTCTCCAACCACAGCATCCCGGGCTCGCCGAGCACCTGCTACATCACCGGCACCCTGGTCAGCAGCCCGAACCTCACCGTCACGCCGTAAGGCGTCGACGGCGGAATGGGATCCTGATCCTTTCCCCCCTCGTCTCGCCGGGAGCCTCCCCACGGGCTCCCGGCGTTTCTTTTTTCGGCTTGCCTCGCGATCGCGCCGCCCCGGCCGGCGGCTGGGCGCTTGACGCGGAGGCGCGTCCGACAGACCGTCCGCGGACGAAGAGGGCAGGGAGCCCTTCCGAAGGGGGACACGTCATGGCGCGGGCGAAGAGCCGAACCTGGGCGACGAGGGCCGGATTGGGCGTTGCGGGCCTGGCGCTGTCGGTTCTGGCCGCCTCGGCCCAGGTGCAGCCGCCGCCCGCCACGGACGGCATCTACGGCGTGTGGCGCAATCCCAAGGGCAGCGTCCACGTCGAGATCAAGCCCTGCGGGCCGGAGGTCTGCGGCTATGTGGTGTGGGCCAACGACGAGGCGCGGACGGACGCGCGCAAGGGCTCGGGCGGCGAGCTTCTGGGACGTCAGCTTCTGAGAGACTTCACGCCCAGCGACAAGGGCGAATGGCGCGGCAAGGTCTTCGCGCCGGACGTCAACATGACGTTCTCTGGCCGGGTGCTGGTGCTGGACGCCGGCAAGCTGCGGGCCAAGGGCTGCGTGCTCGGCAACTTCCTCTGCAAGACCCAGGTCTGGACCCGCGTCGCCTGAGGGCGACGCGGGCAGAACCTTTCGATCAGGCGCCGGCCTTGGCCTTGGCGCGGATGCGCCGGCGGCGGTCGAGGCTCAGCGCGACCAGCGTGGCCACCGCGCCCGAGGCCAGATAGAGGCCGATGGCGGGCAGGCCCCAGTAGCTGGCCAGCGCCAGGGCGGCCAGCGGCGCGAAGCCCGCGCCGACCAGCCAGGACAGGTCCGAGACCACGGCCGAGCCGGTGTAGCGGTAGTGGCGCAGGAAGCCCGAACTGACCGCGCCCGAGGCCTGGCCGAACGACAGGCCCAGGATCGCAAAGCCCGCCACGACATAGACCGTCTGGCCCACGCTGCCGGCGTCGAGCAGCCACGGCGCGGCGAGGCTGAACACGCCGATCAGCACGGCCGACAGGGCCAGCTGGTTCTGGCGGCTGATGCGGTCGGCGATCCAGCCGGAGGCCATGATCCCGACCACCCCGACCAGGGCGCCGGCCAGCTCGATGCGCAGGAAGTTCAGCGCCTCGCCGCCGTCGTCATGCAGGCTGACCCAGGACAGCGGGAAGACCGTGACCAGGTGGAACATGGCGAAGGTGGCCAGCGGCGCGAAGGCGCCGATCAGCACGTTGCCGCCCTGGGCCTTCAGCAGGCTGGTGATCGGCACGGGGCTGAGCTGGCCCTTCTCGAACAGCTTGCCGAACTCTTCGGTGGCGACGATGCGCAGGCGGGCGAACAGGGCCACGACGTTGATGGCGAAGGCCGCGAAGAACGGATAGCGCCAACCCCAGTCGAGGAAGTCGCCCGAGCTCAAGCTGGCGACAAAGTAGGCGAACAGGCCGCTGGCCAGCATGAAGCCGAACGGCGCGCCCAACTGCGGGATCATCGCGTACCAGCCGCGCTTCTTTTCCGGCGCGTTCAGCGCCAGCAGCGAGGCCATGCCGTCCCAGGCGCCGGCCAGCGCCAGGCCCTGGCCGATGCGGAAGGCCGCCAGCGCCCAGATGGCCGCCGCGCCGGCGGTGGCGTAGCCCGGCAGGAAGCTGATGGCCGCGGTCGAGCCGCCCAGCAGGAAGAGGGCGATGGTCAGCTTGACCCCGCGACCGTAGTTGCGGTCGATCGCCCCGAAGATCGCCGAGCCGATGGGCCGCGCCACGAAGGCCAGCGAGAAGATGGCGAAGGAGCACAGCACCCCCGTCAACCGGTCGACGAAGGGGAAGAAGAGCTGCGGGAACACCAGCACCGAGGCGATGGCGTAGACGAAAAAGTCGAAGAATTCCGAGGTCCGGCCGATGATCACGCCGATGGCGATCTCGCCGGGGCGCACCCCCTTGTGATCGGCATGCAATCGCCGTGCGTCGCGCTCTAGGCCCGATGACGTCGGAATTGCGAAATCCTGGTTCATGCAGCTACGCGCCTTGTTCCTGTTGTTTTCGTCCCAAACTCTTTTCAAGCCGCCTTTTCGACGGTCTTGAGTCCGAGCATGAGACCAACTTGCCCTTTCTGGCAAACGTCTTGAGGCCTCTTCGGCTCCGCTCGGAGAACACGGCTTCGTGTGATAAGGCTGCCCCTAGGACAAATGGTCCAATGTCACGCACTGGCGGACTGGCTTAACGGCGCCGCCAACGTCCGTAGTCCAGGTCCCTCATGACACCGAGTTCCTTGAAGAAGCTCGCCCTGTTGCCCGTGCTGCTCCTGCTGAGCGGCTGCGACTGGGTGGTGATGAATCCGTCGGGTGATATCGCCGCGCAGCAGCGCGACCTGATCATCCTGTCCACCGTGCTGATGCTGATCATCATCGTGCCGGTGATCTTCCTCACCCTGTTCTTCGCCTGGAAGTACCGGCAGTCGAACAAGACGGCCAAGTACGATCCCGACTGGCACCACTCGACCAAGCTCGAGATCGTGATCTGGGCCGCCCCGCTGGTGATCATCATGATCCTGGGCGCCGTGACCTGGACCAGCACCCACCTGCTGGACCCCTATCGCCCGCTCGACCGCCTGGCGCCGGGCCGCACCGCCGAAGGCGTCAAGCCGCTGAAGGTGCAGGTCGTCGCGCTCGACTGGAAGTGGATGTTCATCTACCCCGAGCTGGGCATCGCCACGGTCAACGAACTGGCTGCGCCGGTTGACACCCCGATCGACTTCGACCTGACCGCTTCGTCGGTGATGAACTCGTTCTACGTGCCCGCCCTGGCCGGCCAGATCTACGCCATGCCGGGCATGCGCACGAAGCTGCACGCCGTGATCAACAAGCCGGGCGTCTATGACGGCTTCTCGGCGAACTACAGCGGCGAGGGCTTCTCGCACATGCGCTTCAAGTTCCACGGCATGAACCGTGCGGACTTCGACAAGTGGGCCGCCGAGGTCCGCAAGAGCAACGACCGTCTCGATGGAACCCGCTACCTGGTGCTCGAAAAGCCCAGCGAGAAGGTTCCGCCCCAGCGCTTCGCCTCGGTCGAGGCCGGCCTGTTCGACAAGGCGGTCAACCGCTGCGTCGAGCCGGGCAAGATGTGCCAGCACGACATGATGGCCATCGACAAGTCGGGCGGCCTGGGCATGGCCGGCGTCTACAACGTCACCACGCTCGAATACGACAAGCGGACCCGGCGCGGGGAGGGCGGCATCCGCTCGTTCATCGCCGCGCTCTGCGCCCCCAAGTCCGCGCCCGCCGAAGCGCGCTGATCAAGCCTAGAGATCATTCATGTCCCCGGACCTCGTAAAAACGATCTTCGGCCGTCTCACATGGGACGCCATTCCTCTTCACGAACCCATCCTGATCGGCACCTTCGGTGTCGTCGCCCTGGGTGGGATCACCGTCCTGGCGGCCCTGACCTACTTCAAGGTCTGGGGCTACCTGTGGCGTGAGTGGCTGACCAGCGTCGACCACAAGAAGATCGGGGTGATGTACATCATCCTGGCCATCATCATGCTGCTGCGCGGCTTCGCCGACGCCCTGATGATGCGCGCCCAGCAGGCCATCGCCTTCGGCGACGCGGCCGGCTACCTGCCGCCGCACCACTACGACCAGGTCTTCACCGCCCACGGCGTGATCATGATCTTCTTCGTGGCGATGCCGCTGATCACCGGCCTGATGAACCTCGTCGTGCCGCTGCAGATC
>PJUL01000363.1_pt1 | contig 35469 bp, 27 predicted proteins | sample 1512221 | NCBI WGS metagenome assembly PJUL01 (sample SAMN08177667, study PRJNA422409) | Feces metagenome, whole genome shotgun sequencing project.
CCAATCGGTTCTTGTAATGCCGTGGTAAACTTTACCGTGAATGCTACCGACAACTGCGGTGGAGCGGTGACTATCACAACACTTCCAGCTTCAGGATCTGTATTTGCCCTGGGCACAACAACCGTAACGGCAACAGCAACGGATGCCTGCGGTAACAGCTCCACCTGTTCATTTACTGTAACTGTTAACGATGGTCAATTGCCGGTGATCGGCACGCAACCTGTTAACCGTGCTGTATGCGCAGGACTGAATGCAACATTTACTGTTGCTTCCAGCAATGTGGTGAGCTATCAATGGCAGCGTTTTGAAAGTGGTTCATGGGTAAATGTCGGCGGCGCAACAGCCGCGTCATACACGGTATCCAATACGACAACTACACAAAGCGGCACACGCTATCGTGTAAGAATAACCGGCACCTGTACGACTATTTTCTCCAACGAAGTAACACTCACGGTGTACGCACTTCCTCAACCGGTGATCACTACGCCGGCAGAAATTTGTCTGCAAGACCGTACGGTACAATTAACAGCCACGCCTTCAGGCGGTACATTCACCGGAACAGGTGTAACCGGCACTACCTGGAATCTTGAAATTCCTGCTGCGGGCGCCAACACCATCCAGTATAGCTATACCGATGGTAATGGATGTACGGTTGCTACTTCTAAAGTATTTGACCTGCAAACCTGCAACGGCAGAAGCAGCCTGCTGGAAATTCAGGCATATCCTAATCCGACACAAGGACAGGTGACCGTGAAAGCGTTGGTGACCATCGCGTCCAACTGGACGATTGATGTAACCGACATCACCGGCAGACTGGTATACCGTCAGCAGATTCCGTTACGGAAGGGCTGGAATCAGTTCCAGGTTGACCTTACCGGAAAAGTGGCGGGTATGTATATCATCTCCCTGGGTCGCGGTGGCGGTCACAAAGGAGAAATTAAAGTCCTCAAGCAGAATTGACCCTGAGCATAGAATCGTTACAACCAAGCGGCCGGCAACGGCCGCTTTTTTTTGTGGGAGGTGTATGGCTCAAACTCCTAAATACTCCTAACAACTCCTAATTTTGGACAAATTAGGAGTTGTTGTGAATTGCGTTAAAATAAATCTATGCAGTCTTTTCTTCATACATTGGTATTACTCGGAGCGCTGCAGGGATTTATTTCAGCCATACTATTGTTGTCGGCCAAAGGCGGAAAGCTGCCCTATAAATTACTGGCCGTCCTGATCCTGGTGATCGCACTGGCCAATCTCAATGTTTTCCTGTTGTATCAGTCTTTGTCACCGTTCTGGCTGTTGATAGGCGACGTTTTTCCACTGTTGCTTTTTATGGCGGTTGGCCCATTGATTTTTCTTTATACACGTGCTTCCGTCGACCATCCATACCGCATGGAAAAAAAAGACGCGTTGCTTTTTCTCCCGGTGATATTGGACCTCGTGCCTTATGTACTCGGCTCATTTTATCATGCAGGCCTTATTAATGAACCCTATACATTCATCGACCAGTATAATATTTATGTAGACATTCCCCGCTGGATTTCCCTGACTATATACTGCGCTTTGTCGGTAAAAATGATCCGGGGAACTAATACGCCGCTGGCAAACAATGCAAAACAACTCATTCTTGCATTGGGCGTTTTTCAGCTCATCTGGTTGTTGTTTCTCGGTATTTATCTCCTACCGGGTTACCGCGAATCCTTATTAAATATGGCGGGCTGGTTTCCGCTGTACATTCCGCTGACTGCACTTATTTATTGGATTGGGATAAAAGGATTTCTTTCGCTGCGCACGGCTTATGCCGACCGAAAACGCCCGGCAGCGACCAGCATTGTTTCTGCGGAGTCCGCGGAAAATGCATTGACCAGGCTTCGCCATTTAATGGAAACGGATAAACTGTACCTCGACCCGTCGCTAAATCTCGCGAAAGTTGCGGCAAAGGCCAACCTGCCGCAAAAGGTCATTTCGTCAGTACTTAATCAACATTTGAATAGCAGCTTCAATGAGTTTGTAAACGGTTATCGCGTGGATGCATTCAAACAAAAAGTGAATGATCCGGCTATGCAGGTGTATTCCATTAAAGGGTTGGCACTTGAATGCGGATTCAATTCGCTCGCCACTTTCCAGCGCGTATTCAAACAGGTAACGGGCTTGTCACCGTCTGATTTCCGCAGAAACGGTGCATAAATAACTGCTCAAATCCGGTTTTGAGCAGGGTCTGATTTTCTGCAATTCTTTCATACGAAGACCTTTGAGAAAAAATTATGCGCTTATTTCCGTTCATTTTTTTGCTGTTCACTATTTCTGCAAACGCTCAATCATCACAGGACTCAATGATGAATAAAGTGGAGCAGGGTTTATCGCCGCGTATTGTACTTAACGGCCAAACTGTCAATCTTGCAGAAAGAATGAAGGAACGCAAAGTTCCGGGAATGAGTGTGGCCGTTGTTGATGGAGGAAAAATTACCTGGGCAAAAGGATACGGATCTAAAGACGGTACCGGTGCTGTCGATACCGTCACCCTTTTTCAATGTGCTTCTATCGGAAAAATAGTAACCGCCATTGCAGCGTTACAACTCGTGGAAAGCGGAAGGCTTTCGCTGGATGAGGACGTGAACAATAAACTCGTCAGTTGGAAGTTGCCGGAAAATGAATACACGGCTCAAAAGAAAGTAACCTTGCGGCATTTGCTGTCGCATAGCTCGGGGCTTACAGATCATTACGGATTCATGGGCTATCTTCCCGGCGCTGAAATGCCCACGCTGCTTTCGTTATTGAATGCAACATCACCGGCGCAAAACAGAAAAAAACTCCTGATCGGCACGGTACCGGGCACAGTGGAAGAATATTCCGGCGGAGGTTATCTTATCATTCAGCAGTTGATCGAAGATGTTACACAGGTTGCCTTTACCCGTTATGCAGACAGCATGATCTTTCGTCCGCTGGGAATGATCCACAGTTCCTATACTTTTTCTCCGGAAAAAAACATAGCATTTGCGCACAACGACAAAGGCCGGCGTTATGGAAAATATCCGTATAAATTATATCCCGAATATGCTGCGGCCGGCTTCTGGACAACAGCCACCGATCTTGCGCGATTGATTATAGGCATTCAAAACAAAACCCTGCTTAGAGAACTGACCACACAAATGCTGACGCCGCAGATCAACTCAATGGGATTGGGTGTGCATCTGAAAGGAGATAAAACTGTTGCGGGGTTCTGGCACGCGGGCAACAACGAAGGTTACACAGGCATTCTGATGGCAACCGTCTCCACAGGTCAGGGTGCCGTTGTGCTCACCAATTCCAACAGCGGTGAATGGCTCGCACTCGAAACCATCAGGAGTATAGCCAATGCTTATCACTGGCCAATCACCTTATCCATTTCTCCCGTAACCATTACCGATCCGGCAGCTTACAAAGGAATGTATCTGCTGGCCGAAGGCAAAGGTCTTGAAGTTGATAGTGATGCAAACGGTTTGTTCTTTACCCGCAACGGAAAGGGCAATAAGTTTTACCTGTATCAAACGGAAAACGATCATTTCCGCGTAGCGGAGAAGCCGGATAATCTGCTTTTCGTATTTGAAAGAAATACGGAAGGCGAAATAATGGCATTAAGGATGTATGAAAACGCGGGACAAACGAATAACCTGTTGCTTCGCAAAAAATAACAGGCAATAAAAAGACCGGCAAATGATGCCGGTCTTTTTTACATTTAATTATTCACGAGTTTCATAGAGCCTTCGCTGTAACGGGCTCCGGTATCGGGATATTTCTTTAGTAAGGCATCGATGCTGGCAAGATCGGATGCTGACAATTCCACATCGACCGAACCAGCATTGTCTTCGAGGTATTTTCTTTTTTTGGTACCTGGAATGGGAATGATATCATCTCCCTGCGCCAGTACCCAGGCCAGTGCGAGTTGTGCAGGTGTGGCATTTTTATCTTTGGCCAGCGCAGCAAACTCATTGACAAGGGACTGGTTGTTTTGCAAATGTTCCTGCTGGTAGCGGGGCAATGTTCTTCTGAAATCCGTTTCTGCCAGTGTATCCATATTCAATGTGTTGGTCACGAGTCCTCTTGCGAGTGGCGAATAAGGAACAAGGCTGATACCGAGTTCGCAAATGGTGGGTAAAATCTCCGCTTCTACGTCACGTGTAAGTAAAGAGTATTCGCTTTGCAGGGCGGCGATCGGGTGAACGGCATGCGCTTTTCTTATGGAAGCGGCAGAAGCTTCGCTCAGGCCGAGGTAGCGGACCTTTCCTTCTTTCACGAGTTCGGCCATAGCGCCAACCGTGTCTTCTACGGGAACGTTCGGATCAATACGGTGTGCATAATAAAGGTCGATAGTATCGATTTTCAACCGTTGCAGACTTTTTTCCACGGCTTGTTTGATCCACGCGGGCGAACCGTCGAAGTAAGTGCCGGCTGCATTGCTTGGTCCGGCAATACCGTCTTTGAAGCGGAAGCCGAATTTGGTAGCGATGAATACTTTGTCGCGGTTGGGTACGAGTACTTTGGAAATGAGTTCTTCGTTAGCTCCATTGGCATACATATCGGCGGTGTCCCAGAAGTTGATGCCGAGGTCGAGGGCTTTTTCGAGTGTGGCAATGCTTTCTTTATCATCGGTAGGACCATAAGCGAAGCTCATTCCCATACATCCGAGTCCTATGGCGGATAATTGTTCGCGGGTGGTTCCCAGTTTCCTGTATTTCATAAATGCTTTGTTTTTATCGTAATCGATGCGAGCCTTATCTTTAACCAATATGAACAGGGAAAAGTTCAATGGGAGATGGGTGGGCGAATACATTTATGGTGATGGCTATCCGGACGAAGTACAGGGAAGGCGGGAAGAATTTTCGCTGCACCTTCAATTCGATGGACATCGCTTCAAAGGTACCTGCGAGGATTGCTTTACCCGTGAATTATTTAACGAGCCTGCTACGGTGGAGGGAGAAGTGACCACGGGACAGATTAGTTTTATTAAACGCTACCCTGCGCTGTTGTTGACAGATGAACATGGGCATTGTAGTGTAGATCGCGATAAACCTCCTTATGAAATTGTTCATCATGGCTTGTATACCAAAGGCTTTTTCTCCCGCATACATTCGTTTCGTGGCCACTGGGAGATTGTACAATCTTTTGTGGATGACGAAGGGCCTTATCAATTGATCTGCAGTGGGCATTGGTGGTTTGAGCAGGTGAAGTAGTAGCAACTCCGCATGATCCGGATTTTTTATGCTGTACGAAAAGCTCATTTTTGCAGTTAAATGAGTGATATGGTTTCGCAGGCGACATTGAATTATGAACGGATTGCCAAAGCAATCGACTTTATCCGCAACCATTTCCGCGATCAGCCCGGGTTGGAGGAAATTGCGGAGCAGGTGCATTTAAGCCCTGCACATTTCCAACGCCTGTTCACCGACTGGGCCGGCACCAGTCCGAAAAAATTTCTGCAATACATCAGCGTTGAACATGCGAAATCCATATTGGAAAAAGACAAGCAGGCAACGATCTTCGATGCCACGTTTGAAACAGGATTATCCAGCACCAGCCGCCTGCATGAATTATTTATAAAAATGGAAGGCATGACGCCGGCGGAATATCGCCAGGGTGGCGCGGAACTTTCCATCCGTTATTCTTTTGGCCAAAGTCCGTTCGGCCAACTCATTATTGCTTCAACGGAGAAAGGTATTTGTTACATGGCCTTCGAAGCCGACCGGCAAAAAGCAATACACGATCTGCAGCAGAAATTTCCGAATGCGGTTTATCATGAAGCAACGGGTCCGCACCAGGAAACTGCGCTGCAACTTTTTCAACGTGACTGGACAAAGCTGCCGGAGATCCGGCTGCATCTGCGCGGTACGGACTTTCAATTGAAAGTATGGGAGAGTTTGTTGAAAATACCGATGGGTCGTTTATCCACTTATGGTACGATTGCGGAGCGCATCGGGAACGCCGGAGCATCGCGCGCGGTAGGTACGGCAGTGGGCGACAATCCCGTAGCGTTTTTAATTCCCTGTCATCGCGTCATCAGATCATCGGGTGTTATCGGACAATACATGTGGGGTACCACACGCAAGACTGCAATCATCGGTTGGGAAAATGCCATGATCGAAACTGCGGAGTAAACACAGCAAGAAGCGGATTTTTCTTCACTGCCTATTTAACCAGCTTCGCATAAAATACAAATAACAATTTTATGCGTAAACTGGAAAACAAAACAGCCCTGGTCACCGGTGCTACGAGCGGAATCGGAAAAGCCACGGCAGCAGATTTTATTGCCAACGGTGCAAAAGTCATCATCACCGGACGATACAAAGAAACTGTTGAAGAAACGGTAAAAGAACTTGGAGAACGCGCAAGAGGTATTATTTCCGATGCAGGCAAGATGAATGACCTGTTGCAGTTGCGTGAACAGACAGAAGCTATTTATCCATCGCTGGATATTTTATATGTCAACGCAGGCATTGGAAAATACGCGCCCATTGAAATGATCGATGAACAACATTTTGATGAGATGTTCAACATTCTTGTAAAGGGAACCTTGTTTACCGTGCAGCAACTATTACCACTGATGAAAAGCGGCAGTACCATCATTCTGAATACATCAATTGTTACAAAAATCGGTATGCCGAATTCATCTGTCTATTCTGCGGCAAAATCTGCCGTTCAATCTTTTCTAAAAACCTTTGCAGCAGAGCTTGCACCAAAAGGAATCCGGATCAATGCGGTCAGTCCCGGCCCTATCGAAACCAATTACTTCCAGCGATCCAATCTTACGCCGGAACAATATGAGCAGTTCACCGCATCCTTTGCGCCGGAAGTGCCATTAGGAAGATTTGGTCAGCCGGAAGAAGTGGCGAAGGTAATTTCTTTTCTCGCGTCGGATGAATCATCGTTTATGCATGGTTCGGAAGTATTTGTAGATGGTGGTTTTCCGGACATCAGGGTTTCCCGATAGTTTGTATCTTGAAGACAAATAGCGGTTATGCCCATCAATAAAGAAATCAAAGTTTACAATGACGAGCAGGCGGCTGCGGATAAGGCCATTTGTGCATTGCTTGCCAAAGAAATCACGGCTGCCCTGCCGGAAGCAGAGAATAAGATCTGGCACCGGCATCCGGTATGGTTCCTGGATGGCAATCCTGTAGCGGGTTACAGCAAGCTGAAGGACAGTGTGCGGTTGCTCTTCTGGAGCGGGCAATCATTTGAAGAGCCGGGTCTTCATCCGGAAGGCACTTTCAAAGCCGCCGAAGCACGTTATACGGATAAAAAACAAGTGGATGTGGAATTGCTGCGCGTGTGGCTGGCAAAAGCGCGGGATATTCAATGGGATTATAAAAACCTGGTAAAGCGGAAAGGGAAGTTGGAGAGATTGAAATAAGGGGAAAAATCCGGTGCCAAAAATTTGAGAGCCTGTTGCAGAAATTGCACAGGCTTTTTACATTTATGGACCTTATTAAAGTTCATGCAACCTTTCCATGGAAATAGTTTCAATTATCCTTGTTTGTGTCCTTGTTTATTTTATTGTGATAAGATTATCAAATTGGTTCGATGAAGGATACCGCGCCAATGATAGCAGCCGCAGTGGATCAAAGCCTTTCAGGCCCCGGTACCAATCGAAGTCTTACAGTAAGCAGGAACTGGATCAATTTAAAAAAAGGGCGATGAGTTCGAAAACTATATTGTCAGTCTTTTTCCCCGGAATGCGAATTTTACCCTGATTGACTGGAGAAGTGATAAAGTCGCCAGCAATGGTATGTATGCGCTTTCCAGTCTGAATCCTGATCTGGAATTTGGGTACAAAGACGACTACTGTAACCACCGGTTTGCTATCGAATGTAAGTGGCGTGCTAATTTTATTCAGGGTTGTATTGAATGGGCAAAAGAGCAACAGATAATCAACTACCGTAATTACGAACGCAGCTCAGGGGTTCCGGTATTTGTTGCAATAGGGGTAGGAGGCGTGCCCTCATCTCCTGATATTTTATTTTTTGTTCCTCTTCGTGAAGTTGAAAGATATCCGGTTGTTTATAAATCGCATTTGACCAAATTCGCCAGGAATTCCCGGCAACTTTTCTCTTTTGACACAAAAAGTGGTATCGTTTATTAGTGATCTCACTTACCCGGCCACCTCCCATTCTCCTTCGCATAAATAATCGCTTCCATTCCGGCTCTTGTCATTTTCTTCTGGCGGATCATTCGTTCTGCACGTTCCACATTCGGCATGCTCCAATTGCTACGTTTGATATTTCGCGGCGAGAACGTGAGATAGTAACTGCCCCCTTCTCTTTTTTTACAAAGGCTATCAATCCAGCCAAAGCACAGCGCTTCTTCTGTAGCCTCTATACGATCCACGGATGGCGTGTCGTTGTTTTTATGAAAAAGAATCAACCAAACCGAACGTTCGGTTTTGCCATTTTCGCGCAGCCAGTTGCGCCACTCCTGGCGTGTGCGCATATAAACTGCTTGTTTGCCGTCTTTGATTTCCATAATACTAAGGTACGAGGGGCTTGTGACAGCCCTATGTCAGCAGAGAGGAAAGGTTTAAGGGATAAGGTGTAAGGCGTAAGGTATAAGGGGTAGGGTGATGACCGAACCAGGGCATTATACTATTCACCTATTGACGATTCACTATTCACGATTCACTCCCGACACTTCGGGTTGACCATTCACTATTCACCATTCCTTAATCAAGCCTTTATGTTAAGGTAACAAGCATCGAAGAGCTTTGCGACTTTCCAAACAAACTTAAGGTTATCATGAGAGTAGCAAAACTAACTTCACTTTTCCTTTTATTAGTGTGGGTGCAACAAGCCGCAGCACAACAAAAACTGCAAGGCGTTGTCTTGGATGCCACACGTAATACAGGAATCTCCGGCGTTAACGTCACCGTAAGCGGTGCCACAGCCGGTGCCGTTACAGATGTCAACGGCCGTTTTTTAGTTGATCTTCCTGCATTGAAAGCTGCGCAAACAAACTACACATTGTCGTTTACCGCAGTAGGCTTTCAACCGGTAGAAAGAAAGATCGATCCTTCCGCCGCCGCTTCTCCGTTAGAAGTGCGCATGTCAGAAGACCTGGTTAAACTCAACGAAGTAGTTGTTACCGGTCAGGGACTGAACGTAAACAAACGCCGTTTGTCAACAAACGTTACTTCTATTTCAGAGGCGCAATTGCGCAACCTCCCGCAAAACCGTATCGATCAGTTGCTGCAGTCGCAGATCCCCAACGCACAGTTCAAAATGTCTGCAGGACAGGCCGGCGCTACTTCCATCATTCAGACAAGAGGTTTCAACTCCGCCTTCGCCAATTCTACACCTATTGTATATATAGATGGTGTGCGCGTTGACAACCTTAACACGGCGCCCATGCTCGGCATGACTTTGTCCGGCGGTATTTCACAAGGTGCTTCTACCAGCTCACTTGCCGACATTCCCGTAGAGAATATCGAAAAAATTGAATTCATCAACGGCGGTGCCGCTACTACTTTGTACGGCTCCGATGCCGCTAACGGTGTGCTGCAGATCTTCACCAAGAAAAGAGGATCCGGCAAAGCCAATTTCCGTGCTTCCGTTGATCTCGGTGTAGAAACACCCACCAACGATTACCTGTATTTTAACCGCACAAAAGATTTGCTGTTCCAGAACGGTGCCTATCAGAAATACAGTGTAGGGATGGATGGCGGCAACAGTGACTTTGGATTTAGTATGGCTGCGGCTTACAGCGAATCACAAGGTGTGCTGATCCACAACCAGAACCAGATCAAAAAAATTGATTTCCGTACGGGCTTTCACGCCCGCCTGATCAATTCACTGACTTACGAATCTTCTTTCAGTTACAACAACCAGAACCTGCGCCGTACACGCAACGGTAATTCGGGTGGATACTCAGCACTCTGGTTTGCAGAAGACGGTGCTTCCAAGATCATCGGTCCCGGCTTCAATCCCAAACTGGATTCACTTTCCGAGGCAGACTTTGCCCGCGTGAAGTCTTTTGTAGATTCCGCGGAGATGCTGATGAACAATACCTCCAAAGTGAACCGTTTCCAGACTTCACAGGTATTGAAATTGCAACCACTGAAGAATCTTGTTTTCAAAGGAACATTTGGTGTTGATTACCGCACACAGACAGAACAGTCTGTTGTTTCCAATGCATTCAACCGCCATATCCGTTCCAACACAACCGGTTCACTGAGCAAGTATGACCGTAATTTCCTTGGCCTTACATTCGAACTCACCGGCCAGTATGATGCAAAAGTCGGCGACTTCTCTTTCCTTACAACCGCCGGTACACAGTTGTTCCGCAACCAGGATCACCAGATTTCCTATATCGGTCAGGATATCCGCGACGGAGCATTGACTGTGGGTCAGGCGGCTACACGCACCAGCAACGAATACCTGTCCGTGGTAGTGAACTCCGGTGTATTTGTTCAGGAAAATGTCGGTTATAAAAACCGTTATTATCTTGATCTCGGTGTCCGTGGCGACAACAACTCGGCTTTCGGTTCTTCTATCGGCACACAATATTATCCCAAGGTTGGCCTTTCTTATATCCTGAGTGCCGAGCCCTTCTTCACCAACTGGAACCAGGACTTTATCAAAACCGTTAAGATCCGCGCCAACTATGGTGTTGCCGGTATTTTTCCTACACCGTTTGCACATGAGCGCACGATCGCTTTCACTGGTTTCAATGGAGGGCAATCAGCCACCTTCGGCCAGCCGGGTAACGATCAGTTGAAGCCGGAGAAGTCTTATTCAAAAGAAGTGGGTGTTGATCTTGGTCTCTGGAAAAATAAGGTATCACTCACCATCAGCTATTTCAATAACGAAACCCGTGACGCGTTATTTGTGGTGCCTCCGGCCGCTTCAACCGGTCAGACCAATACCTTGCGCAACATCGGCCTCATCACCAACAAAGGCTGGGAGTTTGCAGCAGTGGTATCTGTGATGGAAACCAAAGACTGGGATGTGCGCGTAAGAGCTTCTGCCAATACGGTTGACAATCTCGTGGTAAGCACCGGTGGCGCGCCCTCTTTTAACCTGAACGGGATGACTTCACGTACGGTACAAACCGTGGTCAAAGAAGGTTATCCGGTTGGTTATATCAGCGGCAACTTCGGCACATTTAAAAACGGCGTGCTCGAAAGTTATGTTCCGCAATCTTTCCTCGGTTCCACCATTCCCACACTCACCGGAAGTGCAGGCCTGAATGTGCGTTATAAATCACTTTCTCTTTTTGCCAATGCAGATTATCAGCAAGGCGGTTACCTGCACAACTGGGACAAACAATTCCGCATCAACTACGGCGCTTCAACAGCAGGCGTTCCCGCAGCAGAAATCGCTGCACATGGCACGACCAACTGGCTGAATTATTCGCAATTGTTTGTGGAGAAAAGTGATTTCATCAAAATCCGTACGATCGGATTGGTATATGAGTTTGGTAAAAATGTAACCGGTAAATACATCAAGCAACTCACGATCGGAGCAACCGCAGTAAATCCTTTCAACTTCACCGCTTCCTCTTCCGATCCCGAAGCCGTAATGGCCGGTGGCGCACAGGGGCAGGGCTCGGCAACAACAGGCGGTCTCAACTATGCGGCTTATTCAATGCCTCGTCAGTTTATTGGTACGATCCGTGTGAATTTTTAAAAATCTAACAGCATTTTATTTATGAAAAATATATCCGCAATCTTTTTTGTAGCTGCCTTGACCCTAATGGCTTCCTGTCAGCTCAAAGATGTTGAGAACCCCAACATCACCGACAAATCTTTTGTCGGCACCACGCAGTCATCTTCTATCTGGCTCAACGGCATGTACCGCCAGTTGGCACTGACGCTTAACGAAGTGGTTTCGTTCACCGAAATCACTTCTGACAACTATTATAATAACAGTTCACTTTCCAACAAGGTGTTCGACATTCCGACCATTCTTTTTTCTGATCTCGACGTTGATAACATGCAGCGTGCGGTTGGCCGTCTTTATCAAATGGCGGAATACGGCATCAACCAGGTGGCGCCTGCCGACGTAACCGCTACGAATGATATCAAAGCGGAAATGAATTTCCTTGGCGGATATGCCTGCATACTGGCATCCGAACTGTACAAAGGACTGCCGCTTGAAGCAAACGGTCCTGTTGTGAGCTCCGGTGATATCCTGCGTAAAGCGATCGCTTATTTTGACAAAGCCATCAGCCTGCAATTGGATCCGAACGAGAAAAACAATTACACATTGGCAAAGGCCCGCGCGTATTATAATCTCGGAGACCGTGCCAATGCCCAGGCCACTGCGCAAACCATTGTTACTACTGCACCGACGCTGGTATTGAATGCCGTCTACGATGGCATCAACGGCGTGTCCAACACCATGCAATCAAATACGTTCAGCAGTTCTACCAATACGTTTGCGCCGCTGCCACGTCTCGATTTTCTCGATCCGAAATATTATCACACAGGCAATGCATCTTCCGACCAAAAGCCGATTGCTATGCTGAAAGGAGAAGAAGCTTTCCTGATCGTTGCGGAAGCGCAACTGGGCAGCAACCTGCTGGCTGATGCACGCACTACATTGAAACAACTGATCACGAATGTTGTCAATGTCCGCCCGACTGCATCAGTTAACGCAGCCACACAACAACGCAAAGGCAACCGCAGCGACTATCCGCTGCTCGCTACCGTACAGGTAAAATTTGATGCGGCTTCTCCTGCACGTTCGGGATTTATTCTCGATCGGCAGGCTGGTAACATTACGGTGAAAAGAGTGTCCGGTACGTCGGTGAGAACCACAGATATCGATGCCGCCGGCACCAAAGATGAACTCGTTTATCTGTTGTGCCTGATGCGCCAGGAAATCTTTTTATCCGAAGGCCGCCGCATGACCGATCTCGGTATCCGTTTTCCCATTTCCCAGGTAGAAAAACAAAACAACCCGAATGTAACCGATGCACAAACAATCGCAACCATTCCGGCCTATATTCCCGGGCAACTGGGCATGGATGATTTTACCTATGACCGTACGGCAGGTATCGTTACCATGAAGCACGACATGAACAAAGTATTGGTACAACAGCAAACTGCTGCCGGTGTACTGCCACTTCTTAAATAAACGGAGATGCATTTTATAAAAAGAATTCCTCTTGTTTTGTTGCTGGTATTATTTACAAATGCCGTAATTGCGCAGATGAAAATTGATTCCACTGCAAAAGAGGCAGGAATAGAATTCCGGCGCATCATCGCCGGTTATACCGGCAGCACAGCAACAGCCGACTCACTGTGGGCAGAAGCGGTGCAATTGTATACAGGTCCTGCGCGTTTCTACCATAACCTCGAGCACATCTCCAATTTTTATAACCAGCTTTCGAAATGCCGGAAGCTGGTGCAGGACTGGGATGCGCTGATCCTGGCGATGGTGTATCACGATATCATTTACGGATCAGCCGATCACCGTGATGAAGAACGCAGTGCCGAGCTGGCAGTAACACAACTCACTAAAACAGGACTGGCGAAAGAAACGATTGTGAAAGTAGACAGCCTGATCCGCGCTACCAAAGCACATGCGCTGTCGCCGGATATGGATATAAATCTCTTCAACGATGCGGACATGTCGATACTCGGGCTCGATTTGCCGTACTATCAGCAATATGTGATCAATGTGCGGAAGGAATATGCCAGTTCACCCAACTTTGATGCGGGTCGTAAACGTGTGCTGCAATACTTTCTGAAGATGCCCCGTATTTTCAAAACAGATTTTTTTCATCAACTCTATGAGGAAAGTGCGCGTGCCAATGTGAACTGGGAAATCAGTACACTTCCATAGCGCACCATAAAATAAATAACTATGAGGGTTCTCATATTTCTCGTGTTTGTTTGCCTGCAAACTCTGGCAATACAGGCACAACAACGCCCTGCCCATGTGATCATGGTGAGTGTGGATGGATTCCGTCCCGACTTCTACCAGGATACGATGTGGCCGGCACCTAATATTCAATTGCTGGCGCGTCAGGGTGTGATGGCCAAAGGCGTTGACGGTATTTTTCCATCCGTAACCTATCCCTCGCACACCACCCTTATCACAGGCGCTTACCCGGCTGAACACGGTATCTATTACAACACACCGTTTCAGCCGGAGGGCGCTACAGGGATCTGGAACAGCGAAACGGAATTGATCAAAACCGAAACTTTATGGTCGGCGATAAAAAAAGCGGGACGCGTCAGTGCCTCGGTTTCGTGGCCTGTGTCGGTAGGCGCACCGGTAGATTACAACATTCCGGAAGCCTTCACGATAAAGAATCCGCTGGATCGCCGGGAGCCGACAAGTCTTCATGCAACACCGAAAGGATTATTTGAAGAAGTGCAGCGCAAGGCCACCGGAGAAATGGAAGCCATCGATCTCAACATCAATTATTCAAAGATGGATGAGAACCTCGGGCGCGTGGCAGCTTATTTGTTCCGTACTTACAGACCTGCATTACTAACACTGCATCTTCCCGGTGTGGATCATGCCGAGCATGCCGAAGGCCGTCAGGGACAATTGGTAAAAGCGGCAATAGCCAATGCAGACCGCGTAATCGGCAGCCTGATGGAAACCATAAGACTGAGCGGTATGCAGGACAGCACAGTGATCATCATCACCGGCGATCATGGATTTGTAGACGTACGCAAAAGTTTTTCGCCAAACATTTTGCTGGTACAAGCCGGTTTAATGGACGCGAAAGAGGGTCCGGGCCGTCATTGGAAAGCGCAATTTCATTCCGGAGGCGGTTCTGTATTCTTACAATTGAAAGACAGCACGGATAAAGTAACGTTGAATAAAGTACGCACGCTTATGGAGCAGCAGCCTGATTCCATCCGCAGCATGTACCGCATAGTAGAAAAACAGGCGTTGATAAAAACAGGTGCTGATCCGCGTGCTGCGCTGGCATTGGCTGCCGTGCAGGGCGTATCCATCAATGCCCGCACAACAGGTACAATAGTAGCTAAAGGAAAAGGTGGTGCACATGGTTACTATCCCGACTTCCGCGAAATACAAACAGGGTTTGTAGCATTCGGCGCAGGAATAAAGAATGGGGTGATAGTAAATGAAATGAAGCTGGTTGATATTGCACCGTTGATAGCGAAGCTGCTGAAAGTGCCGTTCAGGGAAGTGCGTGAAAGCTTGTATAAGGAAGTGGTAAGGTAACTCGTGCAATAAGTCAATCAGTGAATAAGTGAATGTCGTACGAAGCCCGCTTTTTGAAGCGGGCTTCGTAATTGAAAATTCAAAACGCAGCTATGGCTGTTTTTTATTCACGATTGACGATTCACGTAGCGCTGCCCTTCGAGAGGCCGAAGCATCGGCCTCAGGGGGGCGCCCTGCATTCACTTATTCACTGATTGACTTATTACCGCAGGAAAAACAGGAAAGCCAGAAGCCGTAACATCTGCGGAAACACAGAAAGACTGGCTGGAAAGCTGACATTAATCAGCTATTTCTACCAACAGAAGTGTCATTTTTGCGTATGAAAATTTTCGTTCTGCTTGGTCATCCGGATGCCGGAAGTTTCAACGGTCGTATAGCTGACCGGTACGTGGAAGCGGCCGTAAAAGCCGGGCATGAAGTACGGGTACAAAAACTGGGAGAGCTGCAGTTTGATCCCATTCTTCACCAGGGATATAAAATGATTCAACCGCTTGAACCCGATCTGCTCATCAGCCAGCAAAATTTATTGTGGTGCGAGAAATGGGTGATCATTTATCCGCTCTGGTGGGGTTCGCTGCCGGCATTGCTGAAAGGATTTTTGGATAGAACATTATTGCCGGGCTTTGCTTTTAAATATCATGAGAAAGATCCTTTCTGGGATAAATTACTTTCCGGCAGAAAAGCTGAAGTAATCAATACCTGCGACAGCCCCTCGGTGTGGGTATGGCTGGTAAACCGCAATAGCGATAAACGTGCGCTTGTAACCGCAACGTTGAAGTTCTGCGGCATCAAACCTGTTCGTTTTACACGCGTAAGCCGCCTCCGGTATTTATCGGAAAAGCAACGGGAGAGATGGTTAGTGAAGATTGAACGGCTGGCTGCGCGTAACTGATGTTCAGTATGAGAACCGCACAACCCCCTTTTCTTTTTTCAATTGTGTGATGAATGCTTCATGCCTTGCGCGACTGCCTCTGATTTGCCAGGACGTGATAAGCCATTCATGATCCTTTTGTTCACCGCTTACATATCCATGTAGTTTTATCTCTTTTATGAAACGCCTGATCTGTTCATGTGTCTGGCTGTCGAGCGCATAGGTGATTGTATAAACCCTGGACTGATGTAATTGGTCGATCACATTTTCGAGGGAGGGAAGTACGGCAAGCACAATTACCACGAGAATGCTGGCATAAGCGGATGCGGAATATAATCCTGCGCCAATGGCCATGCCTACTGCAGCCACCGTCCAGATACTGGCAGCAGTGGTGATGCCTAATACACGTGAATCACCGCGGAAGATGACGCCGGCACCCAGAAAGCCGATACCCGTTACCACACCCGCAGCCAGCCGGTCGGGATTGCTGATGCCTCCCAGTTCTTTAGAAATGATGGTAAAAAAACACGCACCGATGGAGATCATGATCATGGTGCGGAATCCGGCGGATTTACTTCTGTATTCTCTTTCCGCACCTACAATGCCGCCCCATAGGGCCGCCAGTAAAAAACGCAGTAGAATTTCCCATTCCATAAAAACAGTTTGATTTAAGCGACCTGTGTTCCAAAAAGGTATCCTACAAGGGCGGTAACGAACATGGCAATGGTGCCCCAGATCACAATACGCAGCACAGACTTAAATACGGGAGCGCCGCCGGAATAGGCCGCGAGCCATCCGGAAGCTGCGAGGAACAGGATGGATGCAGCGTATTGGATCCATACCATTTCCTTCAATGGTGCTACAAATGCCAGCAGCAGCGGACAGGCACCGCCTGCAATGAACGATGCCGCCGAAGCAAGTGCCGCCTGTAGTGGCCTGGCTTTGGTAAGATCATTAATTCCCAATTCATCCCTGGCATGTGCTTCCAGTGCATTGTGCTGCGTAAGTTGTTGTGCTACCTGTAGTGAAAGTTCGGGAGAAAGACCACGGCCTTCATAAATGGCGGCCAGTTCTTTCAGTTCTGCTTCCGGCATGTCTGCAAGTTCCTGCTGTTCTCTTTTGAGATCCGCGTTTTCCAGGTCGGCCTGTGAGCTCACGGATACATATTCTCCCGCAGCCATCGACAAAGCGCCGGCTACCAATGCGGAAAGAGCGGCGATGACAATGGGGTAACGCCCTGTGCTGGCGGCTGCCACGCCAATAGCAATACTCGCGGTGGAAAGAATGCCGTCGTTGGCGCCCAACACGGCCGCCCGCAACCAGCCCACGCGGGTCATGTAATGTTTTTCGTTGTCCATCATAATGCAGTACTACAATCAAGGTACGATAAAAAGGAGGGAAAAAAAACTTCCCGCCGTGAGCGGGAAGCAACGTAGGAGCAGGGTAGGACCGTTTATTTAACCTGTGCAAAAAAGTCTGTTTCGCCATTAAGGTCTGACCGGAGTATCACTTTATCTGTGCCTTTGACCACTTCAATAAAATAATTGTCTTCATCGTCGAACTGCTGACCGTACAGCAGCATGTCTGTATCGTTCCATTCATTATCGTCGAAATAAATAACGTGCATCACGTCATAGCCGACCCATTTCTTATTAATGTATTGCCGGGCTTTTTCGGGAAGGTCATTTACTGTTTTCGGTTCAACCGTGCCGACCAGTTTGGAATTGCTGTCGTAATACGCAGATTTTTTGATACCATCCTGCGTGAAGGCTGCGATATCATAGTTTTCTGTGCGGCGCCAGGTTTCACCCGTGATGCCATCGAAATCATGATAGAATTGTTGTTGGGTCATATAACTGACCTCTTTGCCTTCCAGTTTCTTCAGTTCCTTTCGTGTTTCTTTCTTTTCTTCCCGGAGCTGTTTTTCTTCCTGCTTCAGGGATTTCTCGTTTTTTTTGATGGCCACTTCGTTTTGCGCCAGGGCAATGCTGCTGATCAGCATGGCGCCGGCTGAGAGCATCAGGAACTTTTTCATAATTCAAAATTAAAAAGTCAAAAATCAAAAAGGTGACCGATGAAATAACACACCAGATTTTCAAATCAATAAGAGCCCCCGGTCAACGCCGGGGGCGAGGGTCGGATGGATGAACAGGATCAGCTTTTCTTCTTATTTTCTGTGTAACGTTTGTCGGGTGTTCCATCCTTCTTCAGGTGTTTGGGTGGTGTGGCTGCAACGGATGTTTTATTGGTTTTGTAACGCATATCCGGGGTGCCGTCTTTTTTAGCGGGGCCGGTGGCGGTTACAGGTGTTGTTTGTTTTTTCTGCATTGTGGCCGGAGCGGTGGCGCTTGTCATGTTCGCCTGGTTTTTCGCTGCAACAGTTTTTGCAGGCTGCACCATTTTATGCTCTTTCTTTTGTACGGGTTCGGCAACTTTTTGTGTTGTTTGCGCAAAACCGGCTGCACAGAATCCGATGATGGCAAAGGCGGCAAGAATGATTTTTTTCATGATGTTTATTTTTTGTATGAAATCAGTTGTTCATCACTGATGTAAACCTACATTCACCTTTACTGTTTTTATTGGGGCAATCGGTCATTGGGCAAAATCAGTCGGTGAAATCCTTTTCAGTTTAATAAAAAAGGCAGTTATAAAGACTGCCTTTGAAGAGAACAAGCAAAAAAACGAAAACGTATCATGTGGGACTGGTGATCGCCTGCACGGAACCGGTGCGTTGCAGTACGCCCCATCCCTGGCTTTCTCCTTTGATGGCTTTGCGTATCGACTTGAATAAGATGATGTACATCAGCTGACGATAGATAAACCGTTGTGGCAGCAACCAGATCAGCTTCCACGGCTTTTCATTTTCAAAAGCGAAAGCAATTGCTCCCACGAGCAGGTCAACTGCCAGGAATACCAGGTAGTACAGCCCGATTTTTTCAAGACTCTCCGGGTGATGGCGGTTCCAGATCAGGCTGCTGATCAGTACCAGGTCGGCAAGCGGTGCCAGCAAAGGCAACAGGATCTGAAAGAACAGGATGTTGGGCATGGCTACAAATCCTAGTCCTTTTTGTTTTGTATTGAACAAAGCCTGCCTGTTTTTCCAGAATGCCTGCATTACACCATAGCTCCAGCGAAACCGTTGCTTCATAAACTGCCGGAGTGTCTCGGGGGCTTCGGTAACCGCGATGGCATCCGGACAGTTCACCACCGTATAACCCTGCCGCAGCATGCGGATCGTAAGGTCGCAGTCTTCTGCCAATGTATCGGAAGTAAAGCCGCCGGCTTTTTCTATCGCTTCTTTTCTGAATATGCCGATAGCACCGGGCACCACCGTTATAGCATTAACCAGTTCCAATGCACGACGGTCAAAATTCTGCGACGTAGTATATTCAATACTTTGCCATCGTGTGAGTAGGGTGCGCGCATTGCCGACTTTTACATTGCCGGCCGCCGCTCCTGTGAGAGGTTTGCGCAACATGGCTTCTACCAATCGTCTGATAGCGTCGGGCCGCAATAGTGTATCGGCGTCTATGCAAACGACCATTTCGGTGGTGGCTTCCTGTACACCGGTGTTGAGGGCTGAAGCTTTTCCTCCGTTAGGTTTCGATATCATCCGCACGCGTGGCTCGCTGCCGAACGCCATTTTTACTTTTTCAAATGTTTTATCTTTTGAGCCGTCGTCGATAAAGAGAATGGAATAAGCCGGGTAGTCCTGCATCAATAAATTGCGTATCGTTTTGACGGCTGTTATTTCTTCATTGTAAGCGGGAACGAGAATCGTTACTTCGGGCAAAGATTGTTCATTGAATGCCAGGTTCACCGCTTTTCTCTTGCGGATTTTCTGCACAACCGCCATGATGCCGAGTAGGGCAATCCGGCCAAGCCCCAACAGTATAGCGAGCCAGAAGGCTGTCGTCATCAGGTATTGCAGCCAGTATCCTGCTTCAAAGATGCTTCCGTTCAGGCCGATCCATCCGCTATGTACGGCGGGCATGATGGTTTCTTTGTTAGTATGAAGCAAACCGGCAACGGTGGTAAACTGAATGTTTTTGTTTTTGAAATAATGGATGATGCGTGGCAATGCTTCCACTGTTGCGGCGCGGTCGCCACCGGCATCGTGCAACAGGATAATTCCCTTGTCAGGATTGGCTTCGTATTGCCTGACCACGCGATTGTAAATAGTGTCGGCATTGATCGGTGTTTCCCAGTCTTCCGGATCGATGCTTTCACCCACGGTATAATAATGTTGTTGTTTGCTGAGCGCTACGGGTCTTAGTTCAACATCGGTGCTTGGTTCCGCATCGGCATTGTAGGGTGCACGGAACAAAACGGTGCTGTGTCCGGTTACCGCTTCGATCAGCAATCGGGTGGTTTCCATTTCAGTTGCTGCACGATCTGCACTTACGGCCGCAATGTTGGGGTGTGTAAAAGTGTGATTGCCGATCTCATGGCCTTCACGATAGATCCTTCGCAACAAAGGAAGATTTGTTTCCGCTTCTATTCCCACCACAAAAAAGGCGGCGGGTACTTTTTCTTTTTTTAAAATATCAAGGATCTGCGGTGTATAGACGGGATCCGGACCATCGTCGAAGGTGAGCACAACCTGTTTGTTTACTTTTCCATATTTCTGAATCACATAGCGTGAAGGCATCGAAACATACCGTTGTTCTGCGATCATGTTCTCTGTGCTGTCGATGTCGATTTTTATCTGGCCTTGCTCGGGGGCGCTGATCACATTGAGTATCTCGCCATCACCGATATAATCAGGCCGTTCCACAACGGCCTTTACCTGTTCCAGTGATTGGTAATTGAACGGATGCACCGCCAGGCTTTCATTGTCGAGCGGTTTATTATAAAAGCTCCACAAGCGTGCGTCTTCGCTTCCCAAACGCCAGAGGGCGGTGCCTGCCGTTCCGTATTCGTCGGCAAAACGGATGGTATTGAAATTGCCGGCCGCATCGGTAAAATATACTTCATGTTTCAAACCATCGGCGTCTGTGTATTGGTAATGACTGCTGTAGGTATCGTTATTGAAATCAATGGTGGCGTTGTATTGTTTGGCTTTTGCCAATGCCTGCTGATAGGTGATGGTCGTGGCTTCACGGCCTTCGGGCCAATCATAACCATAGCCTGCAATACAGAGGATGATCTTGTCAGACGGAATGTTTGCCGCGGTTTCGTCGAGCATTTTTTCAATCCACCGCTGGCTGCTTACAGGGCCGGGCACACTTTCGCTGTAATGTTCATCGTAAGCCATCAGGAACATATAATCATTGTACTTCGATAGTTCGGTGATGTTGAAATCGCTGTTGTTGGCCATGATGTCCTGTGTAACCAGCAAGCCTTCAGCATGCAGCCGGTTGTACAACGCCTGTTGAAAAGCGATGACCGGTTCGTCGCCCTTTTCCCGGAAATCTTCGAAGTCGATATTAATGCCCTGGAAATTGTTGGCTTTCAGTGTTTGCGCAAGCTGGTTGATCAGTTTGGCTTTTTTGGCCGGATCATGCAGGATGCGGTGAAGCAGGTTGCCGTCGAAGTTCCCGTTTTCATCATGGATGTTCACGTTGTTGAGCAGCGGCAGAATCTTCATACCCGCTTTTTTCATACTTGCCAGTGCGGCTGTATCGATACGGGTAACTAATGTATCTTTTACGGGATCGAGGAAGAACCATTCGGGGATAACGGTATTCAGGCGGTTGGCATTTTCCTGTAAGGAATAAAAAGACTGCGGGTCCCAGTCCACGTAGAAAGCAGCTCTGATACGTTGGGTGTTGGTTTTTGCCCGACAGGAATCTGTAAGTTGACGAAGATGCTGGCGCGCTTTGAGGTACTCATTAAAACCTTTGTATTTTTTAAGCTCCTTGTTGTTGAGACCTGCCGGAATAACCGGATGTGCATTCGTGCGCAGCAGACTGTCTTCACCGGTGAGGGCGGGCAATCCGGGGCGCAGGCCACGTGCGAGCGTGATCAGTACTACGGGCACCATCAGGATCAGGCAAAGCAGTACCACGCGGGCGGTCCATTTAAAAGCCCTCCAGCGGAGCCGTGATGATGTTTGGAAGACCTGTTTACTGCCTGACATAAGAAGTGGTTTTTGCCGTTTGATAATAACAGCTCAAAACTACTTATGCCACAGGCCTTACCTGGTCGGGATTAGCCGAACGGGCAAAAATGCTCGGTGAATTATTTAAGTGTAAGCAGGAAATGAGCGGCTTCATCCAATGCGGCCATACATTTTTCCTGTAAGCCGGCGAAGGTGGCGGCAAAAGAAGCATTGTCCAGTTGATCGTGTTCAAGCCGGTCGAGCAAGGGTTGCAGTGCGATATCGAGGCCCATAATGGAAACGGTCGTTTTCATATTGTGGGCAATGCGTTTAACGCTGGTATGATCGCCATGCTGCCACGATTGTTGCAGGTTGGCGAGGTCTTCCGGTATAGCTTCAATGAATTGCGCGGTTACGGTTTGTTCATATTCCTTGTCGCCGCTGCTCACCTCTTTCATATAAGTAAGATCGATATGTTGATAAGATGGTCGCGGTTCGTTGGGTGATGTTGCCCGGCGGTCTGCAACCGGCGCACCGGTGAATTTTATGAGCAATTCTTTTAACTGCTCTTCGCGGATAGGTTTGGCGATGTATTCGTTCATACCGAAGCTGAGGCATTTCTCTCTTTCGCCTGCGAAGGCATGTGCTGTCATGGCAATCACCGGTGTTGACAGATGCAATACGTCGCGGATGTGGCGCGCCGCAGTATAGCCATCCATTTCCGGCATTTGAATATCCATCAATACCAGGTCGTAGGCTTGTTGTTTTAATTTTTCAATAGCCAGCAGGCCGTTTCCCACCAGATCAAAAGAGATATTCCATTCATGAAACAAGTGGCGGATCAATTGCTGGTTGATCGGATTATCTTCTGCTACCAGTAATCGGACATGACCGAGATCGATGGTCGTGTTGCTTTTTTCTACCGTTGCAATAACGGGCTGGTCTTTGGCAATATGATAAGGAAGTATGACGGTAAAAAGGCTTCCCTGTCCGGGTTCGCTTTCGAGTAGTAGCTCTCCGTTTTGCAGGCTCACCAGTTCCTGTACGATGGAAAGTCCAAGACCGGTTCCGCCATATTGCCGTGTAACGTTGTCTTCTGCTTGTCTGAAGCGATCGAAAATCGCGGCTTGTTTGGCGGTGGCAATACCGATGCCGGTATCTTTTATCAAAATGCGTGTCTGTAATAGATCGCCGGTGCGCAGGCCTTCTTCTATGTATACGGAAACTTTTCCCTGTTGTGTAAACTTGATAGCGTTGCCAATGAGGTTGACCAGTATTTGTGTGAGGCGTGAAGCATCGCCTTCGAGTGTGTCCGGTAAGCCCGGTGCCACGCGGGCTTCCAGTTCGATGCCTTTTTCAGTAGCGCGCGAACGCAGCATTACCGAAACCGAATGCAACAATCCTCTTATACTGAATGGCGCAGACTCGATGCGCATCATGCCGGCTTCTATCTTGGAAAGATCAAGGATGTCATTGATCAGGCTGAGCAGGTTTTCACTCGACTTCTGAATGGTTTGAACATATTCTTTCGACGTATTATCGAGCTGACGGCGCTGAAGCAGGTTGGTAAAACCCAGGATCGCATGCATGGGCGTGCGTATCTCGTGGCTCATGTTGGCCAGGAAGTTTTCTTTGATCCGTGCGGACTCGAGCACTTGTTTTTCCGAAACATTCAATGCATCTATCAGTCGTAGCTGCTTGCGGATGATATTGATGATGTACCAGAATAATCCCGCGGCACTGATGAGTACGATTACAATTAATATGGTGCTTAATTGTAATGCACGTTTGCCGCTCCGGTCGATGGCGGCGGTGGTATCGGCTAAAATTTTCCGGCGGGCGCTGTCTACTTTTTCAATGGTGGAGGTAATGGCAATGGTCAGGTCATGTCCTTTTTTGGTTGAGATCAATGTTTCGGCGGAGGCCTTGCCATGTTCGCGGAGGGAGTCGAGTATGATCCTGTTGAATAAAAGTTTCTCGTGTACGAGATCGTCGAGCTGGTCGATGAAAAGAATGGAGCTGTCGTTGTCGGATAATTTCTGCAGCAATAATAATTCACTGTCGATGCGGGCCATTTGTTGCGCCAGTCCCTCAACGAGTGATGTGTCGCGTGTGGTGACGGCGCCACGCACTTTGCTTTCCACGGTCAGTACGCCTTTCTCCAGGTCTTTGAGTTGATTGCTGACATTCATTTCCCCCAGCAATAATTCATTACCGCGGATCAGTTCGTTGATGTTTTTGGAAGAATTGTATTGAATATAAACCAGGGTCAGCGTTCCCGCTATAAAAGCGGCCAGGATGTAATAGACCAGTTTTTTTGCCGTCATACGCTATACATCGAATGTACTAAAAATCAGGGATGATGATGGTGATCGGGAGTTCTGATGTTGAGATAACGGCGGAGCAACCATACCAGCAGCACGATGCTGCCACCGATACCGGCCACGGTGAGCGTGCAGTTCAGCGGGCGCATGCCTTCATCGAGTCCCCGCAGCAGGAAAAATGCCAGCAGGATCAGGATCAGCGTGTCTGCAAAAAATAATATGGTGTAAAAGAATTTTTTCATGATAAAAAAGAGGGCCGTATAGACATACAGCCCGGGTAAACCAAAACCAACTGCTTATGAGAAGAAAGATTGAAAATATTTTTATGTCGATTCGTTCGTAGTATTTGTTTCGATCGCTTCTGAGAACAAATCTATCACCGTCCGGAAGGGTTGCGGCGGGCCAATCGGTAAAAAGGCAAAATGAGTCGTTGAAAAGGGGAAAAGGCGGGCTTACAGGATATTCATCCGGCGGTTGAGGGCCGCGCGGTAGGCATCCGCTACGGGAACCGGCTTGCCCTGGATCACAATGGCGCCGTCCTGGATGGTGTCGATCTTATTGATTGCCACTACATAAGAGCGGTGTACGCGGATGAAACGGGACACGGGCAATCGTTCTTCCACCGCCTTGAGGGTGGTATGAATGGCAAAAAATTTCTGAAGGGTGTGCAGTTTTACGTAATCGCCCATTGCCTCGGCATACAGGATTTCGTCGAGGTTGAGCCGTCTGACAATGGCGGAATCGCGGATGAAAAGGAAATTGTCTTCTTCGAGTTTTACCTCTTCACGGCGGCTGTCGATGATGTCGCGGGCTTTGTCGATGGCCTGCAGAAAGCGTGCGGGATTAACGGGTTTGATCAAATAATCGGCCACGTTCAGGTCAAATGCTTCGGAGGCGTATTCCTTTTTTGACGTAGTGAAAATGATAACGGGCCGGTTGTCTCCCAGGTGTTTGGTCAGCTCGAGGCCGGTCATGCCGGGCATTTCGATATCGAGCAGCAGCAGGTCAACAGGTTGTTCCTGCATGAGGTTGTAGGCGTCCATAGCGGTTTCGCACTCTCCGGTTACCGTAAGGTCACGAACCTTGCCGGCCATTTGTTTGAGCGTGGTTCTTGCTATTTTATTGTCGTCTACAATAAGGCAATTCATGCGCTAAAGATAATAAATACCTGTTGGCGCAGGAATACCCTTATGCGATCAAATTCAAAAGTCAAAAATCAAAAGTCAAAAAGCGAGAACAGCTTTGCACCTTGATTTCTTTGCAGCTTTGCGTGAAAAGAAGCCTCAGGTTGCACGCAAAGCCGCTTAAGGAGCAAAGGCGCAAAGGAGGAATACTGATAACCTAATATACCTTAACCTTAAACCTTAGCCCGAAGTGTCGGGCCTTATCCTTCTCACTTTACACCATAATCAATCACGGTATCATTAACCAATACCTGCCCATTGCGTGTTACCTGTTTGCCGCCGGCGGGGCAGATTACAATAACTGCCGAGCTCCTGGCGGGAATGGAAATTTTGCTTTTACCACTCACATTGCGTGCAATGAAACGGCGCGTAACCGTATTGTACAAATCGGCTTTTTCCCCTTCGGGAATTATCACCGAAACCTTTCGTGCTGCGGTATGCGGATTATAATAGAGGTAAGAAGGGAAGGCGTTGTCGCGGAAGAAATCGGTGGCCAGCAGATTGAGCCGCAAAATACCCTGTACATCCGTGGTGTCGATGATGCTGCCGAAAATACCGACATGCCCGCTGCCGTATACGCTGAACTGCGATTCGGGAGGGTTCTGGTCCTGCACCCACAACGGACCGTCGCCCTGGGCAACAGGAGCTTTCAGATGGCGGTACGCTTCGTAAGAAGGATTTTTGATGATGCCTTCGTAAGCGATCACGCCTTTGGTTACTTCGGCGAGATCCGGCAATGTCTGATGTTCGGCAGGGATGTATTGAGGATAAAAGAAACGGGCGGCATTGGCAGCATTGAGCATCCAGCGTCCGATCGCATTGGCCGAAGAAGCATCATAGCGCACCATCGGTACCAATGGCCAGGCGGCGTCATAAGTATTCATTAAAAATCCATAACCACCGCGGTCAACGGTGCTGCCAACGATACCGGAAATATCGAAGCCATTCCATTTTCCTACCAATACACCCCAGCCTTCGCGGCATTTAGGTGTGCCGTCGAAACTCCAGCGCAACATTTTATCTGTATCAAACCGCTGTCCTGTTTCGGCATACATACGCGCAGCGAGATAAGCACCAAAAGGCATCAGCACTTCGTAAGTAGGATTGGCGGGCTGTGCCTGCAACGCTTTCATGGCGCGTTGGGCTCCCTGCAAATAACGTTTGTCGCCAAATTTTTTCCAGGCGCTGTAAAGCACCCATGCATGTCCGGCTGCCGCATCTGGTTGAATGCAGATATCGTTTTTCATGGGTTTCATTTTCCCGTAGTCAAAAAACGACCAGTTATAATTACCGTTCAGTATGGAGTCGGCTGCATAAAATCTTTCCGCAATCGTGCGCGCGATATCGGTGAAGCCCGGCTCGTTGGGGTAAAGATCATAGATGGCATAAAACAACACATTCGGGTAAACATCATACCACCAATCGCGGCCATAGCCGCCACCGAGCAATGCCACTTCGGGGCACGTGTTGTTCATCATGATGTTCCAGCCGGTGCCGCTGTTGAAATAATTTTTCAGCATAGACACATAGTTGTGTTGCTGTGCTGATTTATCGATGCCAACGAGTGTTGCGCCCAACACAGCGCCCATCGTGGCCAGAGATTCATGAAACATTCCTTTGTTGTGGGCAGGTCCCTGGCGCACGTCGCCGATGGCGGTATAAATGCCGGCCACTACCTGGTCCACATTTTTGCGTGAGCTATCCATCCAGATCAGCGGCCAGTGTTTGCCTTTGGCATTGAAGTCGTATACCGTTTCATCGAATTTATGTGCCAGCTCACGGTAGTCGATGATGTGGTAGGGCTGTGGCAACTGAGCCATTTTTTCCACGCGTTGCAATTTGCGTTGAGCTACCTGGGTGTGAGCTATGAATACGGTCGATAATGCCAGTCCAAGGGTTATAACTTTCTTCATGATCATTTACTTTTTAAAATATCATTTTCGCATTCCCGAGGCTTCGGGACACATGGCCCCGCCGCCGGCGGGCACATTTTCACATTTGTATAATGGCTCTTGCCATTATACAATAGATTCCGCCACGGCGCTCGTCACTTTCTCTTCTTCCGGTTCTTCTGCGGGCTGAAGCTTTTCTCCTTCGGCGATGATTTTCTTTGCTACAAAAATGGAGCAAAGCTGTAGTGCGGCAATGATCACGATAGCGTAGCGCAAAGCCGCCTCTCCCGATACAAGATAAGCCAGCGCCAGGAATGTGCCCGCGCCGAGAAAGCGACCAATATACAATCCCCATTCGTGGTTCATGATGTAGGCAAACTCACCGCGGTTTTCAATCTTTGATACGATATCGATCACTTTGAATTGAATGGGAAAATAAGCGAGGTCCATCAGCGGTTTGGCAATCAGCAACAGCAAAATAAAGATCACCACGCCGGTGCCGTTGAACAGTATACCGTTGAACAAAGCCCCAAGGAAAAACAGGCCAAGCCCTACTGCGAATATTTTAACACGGTCGGATGGCTTTGATAAACGCCCGAGCACATACATGACTACGGCAGCTATGATGGCGCCGATGGATTGAGCAGAACCTAATGCGCCTTCTTTCCCCAATAATTGCATGATCAGCATGGCCGGTGCCGTTACCAGGAATCCCTGTGCCAGTCCTTTCAGCATCGCCAGTGATAGCAGGCGGTACCAGAGCGGATGAAATTTAAAGAAGATGTATTTTTTCTGCGCAGGATTTTTAAAGTTACCCCTGAAACAAACGATCGATGCGAGGATCGTAATAACCAATACGGCTCCTGTAATGATCTGGTAAGAACCGTTTACTTTTTCGTCGGTGCCGCCGCCTCTGAACTCGATGAACCATCCGATTGTAACCGGAATAATAACGGCAATAATGGTATAGAAAAAAGTTTCCATTCCATAATAGTAATTACGATTGCGATCGTTGGTGATGGCCAACGCCAGGTAATCGCGGTTAGCCCAATAGAAGCCAAAAGACAGGCCCATCGTGATGCCCGCTACGCCAATGCCTACAAGGTCAAGTGTTTTGAGCGACATCATGATGATCATGGAAATGCCGCTCAGCATCATGCCTGCCGAATACAGTTTGCGGATATTGAAATGTTTAAGCAGGATGCCATTCAGTAAAAAGGTAAGCGGAATGCCTGTATAGATTGTCAACTGATAGATCACTACTTTGGACGGATCGTTGGAGTGACGCATCACATATGCAGCCACGAAGATGTCGATCACCGGCAACACAAAAGCATATACCAGGTTGGTCAACACCAATATCTTGAAGTCGTGAGGTTGCTGCTGAAAATGTCTGACCTCTTTGTTTAATTTACCCAGCATATTTTCAGATTAATTGTGATAGAATTTCTTTGATTGAAAAGTCGGCTGCACATACATGTTCATCAGCCGCGCCATAATAAATGGTAAGCTGGTCGCCGTCGGGATGAAGGATATGTCCGTTGGTAAATACCACATGACCAAAAAATCCGGTGCGTTCATATTCCGCCAGCGGTTGCATCAGCGGTTCTTCGCTTCTTGCAAGCACGATGGAAGGATCATTGAGGTCTAATAAAACGGCACCAAGGCAATATTGATGTGCTTCGTTTGCGCCATGATAAATTTCCAGCCAGCCTTTTTCCGTTTTGATGGGAGCCGCACCGGCACCAACACGTTTGCTGTCCCAATGTCCGGGACGTGTACGCAGTAAGCAACGGTGATCTCCCCAATGAAGGCCATCGGGAGAAGACGCAAGCCAGATATAATTGCCGCCAAGGTCTACGCTGCTGGGCCTGTGCAGCGCATAATATTTTCCATTGACGGTTTCTTCGAAAATGGCGCAGTCTTTATTGTGCGGCGGAATGATCATACCGTGGTCGGTAAATGTTTTCCAGTCGTGCGTCGTTTTCATACCAACGCCTACGCCGTTTTCAGAAACGGAGGTATAGGTCAGGTAATATAAATCACCAACCTGGCTGACGCGGCAGTCTTCGATGCCGAAGGTTTGTAATTTACCCTCGCCCATAAGTTTGGGATAACCTTGTGGCTCGCGGAAGTTGATGCCATCGTTGCTGCAGAGTAAGCGCAGGTGAGAAAGCGTCGTGAGAAAGTCCTGTCCTTTATAATTGATCACACGTGCATCGGAGGCGTCGAGTTCCGGTGAGTCCGATGGTATTTCCATGATCTGCATGCCGCCTTTGCCATCGAGCACCGGGAAGGAGATGATGCCGTCCTGCTGCTTGGGTCTTTCTGCCACGCGAACGATCAGCCATGTTTTTCCATCAAACTGAAATACGCCGGGATTGAGCAGGCAGGCGATTTCCAGTCCTTCCATACTTGGATGAAGATCGCCGGGTGAGAGCAACGGGTTTTGTGAAAAACGGTTTGCCAGATCGGTAGCGGTGCTCATGAATGTGTCAATTGATAGGTGCGGGAAAAAGTTTCCTGTCCCTCCGTCCCGCAAGCGGGACAGAAGGCAGGAAGTGTATGAATCGTAAACGAGAAATCAGTAACCGGAGTTCTGCGTCAGTGTGCCGGCAGAAGCGTCAATTTCACTTTGCGGAATCGGGTAGAGATAGTGACGGTCCTGGAAATTTTTTCCCTGTGCCGTCATTACCTGTTTGGCGATGCCCCAGCGTTTGAGGTCGGCCATGCGCTGCTCTTCAAATCCAAGCTCCACGCGGCGTTCAGCAATCAGCCAGTTTTTAATGGTAGCCGCATCTGTTGATGCCGGACGATCGGGCAATGTGCCGGCGGGAGGCACGGTGCCGGTGGCGCTTACAGATGTGCGGGCGCGTGCACGCACCAGGTTAATTGCGGCGATAGCCTGCGGGTATTGCTGTGTTTCAAGATAAGCTTCGGCCTTCCACAACAACACATCGGCATAGCGGATATAGATGCGGTTGTTAGGCGCATCGTCGTTGCCTTTGTTGGTGCCGTCTATACTGCCGAGTAATTTGTTGACGTTTTGCAAAGCCGTGTTCACCGTATAAAGTTTACGCGGATCGTTTGCTTCAAAGGCATTGAGGAAGTCGGTACTAGGTGCCAGGAATCCCCAGCCGAGCGGCGCACAGATGCCGTTGCCGTTTGCAGGTTGCTCCTGCGAGCGGTGATCGTAGGCAAAGATTACTTCGTCGTCGGTGAACTCGGTATTGAAGGAGCTGAAATAGTTCGCATTGAGGTGATAGAAACCAAGTGTTTCCAGCTCGGTTACGAAGGTTAATACATCCGCCCATTTTTTTGTATACAGGGCAGCTTTGGCCTGCATGGCGATGACGGCGCCTTTTGATACGCGCCATTTTTCCGTAGTGGAACTGTACTTGCTGTTGGGCAGCAGCGTTTTTGCGGTTGCCAGGTTGGCTTTGATGGTGTCCCAGATCTGTGCTGCCGGAGCGCGCACGGCCACTTCAAATGCTTCCTGGTAAGTGCTGACAGGTTTCAGGATCAGCGGCACATCGCCGAAGTTGGTGATCAGGGAGAAATAATAATGCGAGCGGATAAAATAGGCTTCGCCGAGTAATTGATTTTTGCGCGCCGGTGTGATACCCGTGATCGCTTCGATGTCTGGTTTGGTCAGGAGCTGAATGGCCAGGTTAATACGTTTGATACCTTCATAGTTGTATTTCCAAAGACCATTAGGGCCACCGTTGGTAGACGTGAAAGTGAAGTTGTTTACTTCATCCATCCAGGGCTGGTCACCATCGGGGCTCCATTTTTTTTCTACATCATCGGAGGCAATGTCCTGCAGTACGAAATCATTGTGAAAAACAAGGCCGCCTCCCCAATCCCACTGGCCGAGTATATTCAGGCGGTTAGACATGAGCTGGTAAGACGAACGTACAGAAGATTCAACAGTATTGAGCGTAGGTACGCTATTTACCTGGTCGATCGTTGTAAGACCGATGGCATCCGTATCGAGCGTTTTCTTGCAACCGGTAAAGGCAAGTAAACCGGCTATGCAAACAGAAGTGATTATCGCTTTCATCAGTTTCTTTTTTTATTGATTAAATAACCGGTTTGTTTAGAGTTTGAGTCTTGCCCCAACCAGGAATCCGCGTGACTGAGGATAAGTACCCTTGTCGATCAGCGAAGTGGATTCGGGATCCAGACCGGAATAATCGGTAATAGTGATCAGGTTTTGCGCAGCAACATAAAAACGCAATGCTTTCAGGTTGCCTTTCTTCATCGACAGGTTATAACCTATCTCGATATTTTTAAGACGTACATAAGAAGCATCTTCTACAAACACACTAGATACGTTGGCTCCGCCGTTGTTATTGAAAGTAAGGCGGGGCGTGGTATTGCTGCTTCCTTCTCCATCCCATGACTTGAGTACATCGGTGGTTGAGTTAAAGGGACGGCTGTCATAGTTCAGGATTTGTTTCAGGTCGTTGTAGCGGTCTACATCCTGCACGCCCTGTACCAGGAAGCTGATGTCGAAGTTTTTGTATTCGGCATTGAAGAACAAGCCATAGGTGTACTTCGGAATGGGATTACCGATGAAAGCGCGGTCATCCGCATTGATCTGGCCATCGTTGTTGATGTCTTTAAAACGGATATCGCCGGGCAATGCACCATTGGCGTTGGTAAACAGGTGACGGGTGATCTCGCCGGCGTTTTGATAGATGCCGTCGAATACGAGTCCGTAATAAGAACTGATCGGCTGGCCTACCACTGTGCGGGTATGCGTGGCATCGTCGATGATATTTTTTACGAATGTCTGGAGTTTGTCTACGCGATTGGTAACGGTCGACAGGTTTGCGTTCACGCCATATTTAAAGGCGCGGTCGCGGTTCTGGTAACCGAGGGAGAACTCAAGACCTTTATTGGTTACTTCGCCGGCATTTACATACGTAGGCGCAATAACACCAACTGACACGGCGGGCAGCCCTACAGCGAGCAGGATATCGGAAGTTCTCTTGTTGAAATAATCAGCGGTAAAAGTGAGTTTGTTGCGTAATGCAGACAACTCAAATCCGATATCAGTCTGGCTGGTCGTTTCCCAACGGATATCGGGGTTGCCGTAGCGAACGATGTTAACGACACCACCTACTTGTGAAACCAGGGTTTCGTAGGCCTTGTCAGGAATTTCCTGGTTGCCGGCCTGGCCCCAGCTTGCACGCAATTTCAAATCATCGAGCCAGGACACATTTTGCATGAATGATTCCTGTGAAATGCGCCATGCACCTGAAACCGACGGGAAGTAACCCCAGCGGTTATTCGGTCCGAAGCGGGAAGAACCATCCGCGCGGAGTGTTCCGTTCACGAAATATTTGTTTTCAAAACTATAACCAGCCGATCCGAAGAAGGAAACGAGATTCCATTCTGTTGCGGAGCCTGCGCTGTTTTTGTTTACATCACTTCCATAATCGAGGTAGCGGAAAGGAGGCGTGCTGTTGTCAAAATTCTGACGGCTGCCGCCTATGCCGGAGGTGCGGAGGCTGATGCTTTCTGTACCAACTAATACGTTGATGTTATGACGACCAGCCAGGGTTTTCGCATAATTCAAGGTGTTGGTAAAAGTGAACGTGAAGGCTTCGCCGAAATTTTCGTCGAGGTTATTGGGGCGGTTGTTACGTCCCTGGCCGGGATACAACTCAGCCGGATCATTGTCGTTGTCGTCGCCGAAATTCTGTGCAAAATTTTTATTGTGAGAAAAGCTGATATCGGCACCGAGGTTGGTGCGGAAGCGCAGCGACTTATCACGCAGGAAAGCATATTCAGCATACGCATTTCCGAAAGTCTGGTAAGTTTTGCGTTTATCATCGGTGAAATGCACAATCGCGATCGGGTTGGATGAATATTCGTAATTGCGGCTCCATCCACCGTTGTTGCCCGTGTAAAATGGCAGATCGGTATAAGGATCGTTGGGTTTGTAAGTTGGATCGGAAGGATCTTTATACACAGGAAGAACCGGAGGGCGGATCAAAGCGTGGCGGATCACACCGGGTGCGTCGCCGGCAGAAGACATTTTATCCTGCTTTGCGTAGCTCAGGTTGAGGTTGGTGCCTATTCTGAGGCGTTCGGTTAACTGGGCATTGACATTGATGCGGAAATTATAACGCATGAACTGGTCATTATCTTCCACCACAATACCGTTCTGTCCGAAATAACCGGCAGAAAGTAAGAACTGCACTTTATCGGTACCGCCGCTTGCGGAAACCTGTACGCTGTTGGTGATGCCGGTTTCAAACAATTCATTCAACCAGTCGGTATTGGCCATACCCGGGCGGCCAAGGTCAGCCTGGTAAGGGCTGGTGCCGTTGGGATCATTACCCAATGTATTGCGCCAGGCTTTGTCTTTTACGGTCATGTATTGACTGGCGTTCAACATTTTCGGCAAGTTGGCAGCGTTGTAAAAACCAGTGAAGTAGTCGACGTCGATGCTGGTCTTTCCTTTTTGTCCGCTTTTGGTGGTGATCACCACAACGCCCGCGGAGGCGCGTGAACCGTAGATGGCAGCAGAAGCCGCATCTTTTAATACAGTCATGGACGCGATATCATTTCCATTTAAAAAACGGATATCACGTGTAGGTACACCATCCACTACATATAGTACATCGTTGTTACCGAGTGTGGATTCGCCGCGGATACGCAATTTAAAACCGTCGCCGGGCGCGCCGGTATTGGCGGCAACGAATACACCTGCCACCTGGCCCTGCAATGCCTGGCCAACTTCCGGAATACGTGTTCTGGAGAGGCTGTTCATGTCCACAGAACTCACGGCGCCGGTGATCGAATTTCTGCGCTGGCTGTTATAACCAACCACTACCACATCGCCGAGTGTATTTTCCTGTGGTTCGAGTGTGAGATTTAACTGAGTGCCGCCGGCTGTGATCACGCGGCTGACTGATCTGAAGCCGACATAGGAAATCTGCAGGGAATCGCCGGGTGTGGCGTCCAGTGCGTAATAGCCATCGTTGTCGGTAACGGCGGTCTGGCTACCTGCTTTTACGGTAACGCCGCTCATGGGTTCACCCTGGATGTTGGTGACTTTACCCGAGATGCGCGTTGTTTGCGCAAAGGCGAAAATGCTGAAACATAAAAAGAAGAGTAAAAAGGCCAATGGTCTGACGACGCCAAAATGCGCACGCAGGCCTGAAGCAATCATAGTTAGTTTTTTCATAATACAACCGTTTTAGCAGTGAATGACTTGAAGAGCATCAGCAAACCGATCTCTTCACCGGAGGATGAAAATTGTTTGGTGAGATAGATGACGAATCGGATTGGTAAGAATAAGGAATACCGGGAGTGGCGCCCGGAGGGAACAAGCATCGTTTTGGAAATGGCATACAGCAAAATTTGAGGTTGAAAATTAGTCTCTTATAGAAAAGAAATACTACACTATCGTTTCAATTCACTGTACTATAGTTGCAAAATGGGGGTTTTTTGATTGGGTAAGATGAAATGTGCGCGTTAGATGATTTCTCCGGTAGGTGGGCGAATGGGCCACCCGGTATTCCCTGGTTCGTGTATACACGAACCAGGGAATGCTGCTCAGGGACATATTTTATTTTTTATTTATTTGTTTAGGTAAGATGCTTCTTGTTTGTTGTTGGTCAGGAGACCAACAACGGCGAGGCATTTCGTCCTTGTATTTCTCATAATGCCCGTGTTGGTCTCCTGACCAACGGGGAGGGCGTCTTTTAAAATGGCGGTAAAGACCAACAACGGCGAGGTATTTCGTCCTTGTATTTCTCATAATGCCCGTGTTGGTCTCCAGACCAACGGGGAGGGCGTCTTTTAAAATGGCGGTAAAGACCAACAACGGCGACGGTATTTCATCCTTGTATTTCTCATAATGCCCGTGTTGGTCTCCAGACCAACGGGGAGGGCGTCTTTTAAAATGGCGGTAAAGACCAACAACGGCGACGGTATTTCATCCTTGTATTTCTCATAATGCC
>PJUL01000364.1_pt1 | contig 35415 bp, 22 predicted proteins | sample 1512221 | NCBI WGS metagenome assembly PJUL01 (sample SAMN08177667, study PRJNA422409) | Feces metagenome, whole genome shotgun sequencing project.
CGCCAGGTCCCCGGACGCGACGGATCTTCCCAATCCGCCCCAGTCCCGCTCGATCGCATCCCGCCGCCGCATGGTCGCTGGCCGCGCGCCCCTTCGGTGCGGCGAGACCCAGTGATTATGCAGGTGGTTTGAGCGCGTCTGATCCAGAGCGGTGAGAAAGTTGCAAGGGGTTGGATTGGTTGGGGTTTGGTCTGAGGTTTCCGGGGATTGAGTGGGCTCTATCCCCGTCAGCCCACCCCAAACCGTAAAATCCCCGCGAAAGCGGGGACCCAGGCTTTTTCTGAAAGGCCGGGCGCCCGACGATAAAACACCTGGGTCCCCGCTTTCGCGGGGATTTTACGGGAGGGATGGGCCGAGCCCAGTTTCGCCCCCGCCGTCACGTTGCGTATCCGCCCACTCCCCCTTCACGCGAAAGGATGCGTTGTTGCGTCGCAGCATTCGGCCTTGAAATGACAACGTTGTCAGCATATATGGCGGGCGTCGGGGCAATTCGGCCCTGGCGACGAAGATGACTGGATCTCCCATGCTGACCCTGATCGCTCTGGCCGTTTCGGCCTACAAGAACCGCGCCGTCCTCTGATTTCGGCGGCTTAAGCGCCTCTTTCGGGGCGTCCTAGGAAATGGCCCGCGCGCTCCGGCACGCGGGCCTTTCTTTTGTTTGCGATGCAGCAAGCCGGTCGCCCAATGATGAAGCTTGCATAACGAGACCTAGAGTCTAAGCTTCCCGGGCCAGCCTGGGGAGGACGGCATGAAAGTCGCGCGCCAGCCATCGGTCCGCACATCGCTGCGACCTACCGACCATCCGTACATGACCGGCGCCTGGACGCCGCAGCACGAGGAGCTCGACGCCGAGGACCTGGTGGTGCTGGAGGGCGCGATCCCGGCGGAGCTGGACGGGGTCTATCTGCGCAACACCGAGAACCCGGTGCACGACCCGCTGGGCCGCTACCACCCGTTCGACGGCGACGGCATGGTGCACCAGATCGACTTCCAGGGCGGCCGGGCGCGGTATCGCAACCGGTTCGTGCGCACGCGCGGCTTCGAGGCCGAGCAGGAGGCGGGCCAGAGCCTGTGGGGAGGCCTGGCCGACGGTCCGGGCACCTCGCTGCGGCCGGGCTTCGGCGCCCATGGGGGGCTGAAGGACAGCGCCAGCACCGACATCGTCGTCCACGCCGGCGAGGCGATCGCCACCTTCTACCAATGCGGCGAGGCCTATCGGCTGGACCCATTGACCCTGGAGACCCTGGGGCCGGCGCCGTGGGCGCCGATCGACGGGGTCTCGGCCCACACCAAGGTCGATCCAATTACCGGCGAGCTGTTGTTCTTCAACTACTCCAAGCACGCGCCCTACATGCATTACGGCGTCGTCGATCGGACGGGGCGGCGGACGCTGTACCAGCCCGTGCCGCTGCCGGGCCCGCGCCTGCCGCACGACATGGCGTTCAGCCAGAACTGGGCGATCTTCAACGACCTGCCGGTGTTCTGGGACGCGGGGCTGCTGGAGCGGGGCATTCACGCCGTGCGGCTGCACAAGGGCGTGCCGTCGCGCTTTGCTTTGGTGCCGCGCCAGGGCGGGGAGCCGCGCTGGTTCGAGGCCGCGCCGACCTATGTGCTGCACTTCCTCAACGCCTATGAGGAGGGCGACGAGGTGGTGGTCGACGGCTATTTCCAGGAGAACCCGACGCCCAGGCCCCTGGCCGACGCGCCCGAGCAGTACGCCCACCTGATGGCCTATCTGGACGAGCACAGCTTCCGGCCCAAGCTGCATCGCTGGCGGTTCAACCTGGCGACCGGCGAGACGCTCGAGCAGCGGCTGGACGACCGGGTGCTGGAGTTCGGCATGTTCAACCAGGCCTGGGCGGGCAAGCCCTATCGCTACGCCTATTCGACGACGGCCAAGCCGGGCTGGTTCCTGTTCGACGGCTTCGTCAAGCATGACCTGGTTTCGGGGGAGAGCTTGGAGCTGAAGCTGCCGGAAGGCCGCTACGCCAGCGAAGCGCCGTTCGCGGCGCGGCCGGGGGCGGTCGAGGAGGACGACGGCTGGCTGGTGAGTTTCGTCATCGACGAGGCGCAGGGGACGTCAGAGTGCCTGATCGTGGATGCGCGGACGATGGAGCCGGTGTGTCGCGTGGCGCTGCCGCATAAGATCAGCAGCGGGACGCATAGCGTCTGGGCGGGGCGGGGTGAGCTTCGCGGCTAGTCTCCCAGCCCTCAACTCACGTCATTCCCGCCCTTGTGGCGGGAACCCCTCTGTCAGCCGCAAGGGCGGATGAGGCGGATCGCTTGGCGATCCGCTTGCGCTTCACCTACGAGCGGAACCGGGGTTTCCCGCCACAAGGGCGGGAATGACGGGAAGTTTTGATGGAAGGCGGCCAGGGTTCCTAACCCCTCCCTCTCCCTATGGGAGAAGGGTCAGGTGCGCGGAAACCACGGCACGAAGCCCGAGGTCCGCGCCACGTACGCCGCATATTCCGGCCGGGTCTTCTTCAGCCGCCCTTCCGTGGTCGGCACGCCGCTCCAGCGGGTGAGGGTGATGGTCAGCAGGATCGGGCCGACGATCGAGGCCGCGCCCCAGGGCAGGGCTTCGGCGGCGATCAGGAAGAGGCCCCACCAGACGCAGGCGTCGCCGAAATAGTTGGGGTGGCGGGTGTAGCGCCACAGGCCCTGGTCCATCACCTTGCCGGCGTTGGCGGGATCGGCCTTGAAGCGCACGAGCTGGGCGTCGCCGACGGTCTCGAAGGCGATGCCGATGATTGCGAGCGCCGCGCCGATGGCGGCCAGCGGGCCGAGCGGTCCGGCCGCCTGGCCCAGCTGGACGGGAAGGGCGACGACGTACTGCATGACGTATTGCAGGGAAAAGACCAGCAGCAGCGAGGCCTTGGCGAAGCTCCAGCCGCGGGCCTTCTCGGCGTGGCCCAGCATGGCGACGTAGCGGCGGTCGGCCCCGTGCTTGCGCCAGCGCCAGAAGAGATAGCCGCCCAGGCGCGCGGCCCAGACGGTGCAGAGCGCGGTCAGCAGCATGCCGCGCGGCGTGGGCGGGCCTTGCAGGAAGGCGGTCCAGGCGATCAGGGCCATGCCGACGCCCCACCAGGCGTCGATGAAGCTGACGTCGCGGATCTTCAAGCTGACGCCCCACAGGACCAGGAAGGCCAGCGCCGAAACGGCGGCGTCGACGAGCAGGATCTGCAGCATCTCAGGTTCCGATCACCAGGCTGACCGTGGTGGTGGTCGAGCCGCCGATATTGAGGGTCTGGACGGTGCGGGCGCCCTCGACCTGGCCGTCGCCGGCCGTTCCCGTGGTCTGCTTGAAGGCGTCCAGCGCCATGCGCACCCCCGTGGCCCCGACCGGATGGCCGGCGCCGATCAGCCCGCCGGACGGATTGACCGGCAGGCGTCCACCCATGGCGATGTCGCCGGCCTCGATCGCCTTCCAGGCCTCGCCCGGCGCGGTGAGGCCCAGATGGTCGATGGCCATGTATTCGGTGATGGCGAAGCAGTCGTGGGTCTCGACGGCGTGGATCTCCGACAGGTGGCCGATCCCGGCCCGGGCGCGGGCGTCGTCGATGGCGCGGCGCACCTGCGGGAAGACATGACCGCCCTCCTGGCTCTTGGCCAGCTTGCGGTCGAGCGGAATGGGCGCCGAGCGATGGCCCCAGCCCTTGATGCGGGGCAGGCTGTCGAGCGGAATGCCCCGGGCCTCGGCATAGGACCGGGCGCGTTCGGGCGAGGCCAGGAAGAGCACGGCGGTTCCGTCGGTGACTTGGCCGCAGTCCTGCTTGCGGGTGCGGCCTTCGACGACCGGGTTGGCGACGTCGTCGGCGGTGAAGGCCTCCGGCGGAAAGCGCCAGTCGCGGGTCTGGGCGTTGGGATTGCGGCGGGCGTTGGCGAAGTTGTTTTCCGAGATCGCCATCAGGTGTTCGTAACGCAGGCCGAAGCGGTCGTCGTAGACGTCGGCCAGGTCGGAGAAGGCGGCGGGCCACAGGAAGCGGGCGTCCTGGTGCTCGTGGCCGGCCCAGGCGGCCGCGCCCAGGTGCTCGGCGGCGGTCTGACCGGAGACGTTGCGCATCTGCTCGATGCCGACCACGCAGGCCAGGTCGTAGCGGCCGGCCTCGAGTTCGGCGGCGGCGGACAGGATGGCGACGCTGCCCGAGGCGCAGGCGGCCTCGTGGCGCATGGTCGGCAGGCCGTCGAGATCGGGATGGACGAGGCCGAAGAAGCCGCCCAGCAGGCCCTGGCCCGCGAACAGCTCGCCGGCGAAGTTGCCGACGTGGCCGGTGTCGATGTCGGAAGGCGCGAGGTCGGTGGCGGCAAGTCCCTGCGCCACCGCCTCGCTGAAAGCGTCGGCCAGGCCCCAACCCTGGCGCGACCAGTTGGCGGAAAAGTCGCTCTGCCATCCCCCCAGGATGTAGGCCATCGCTCTTCTCCGCACAGGCAGGCGAGTTTCCCGTCCCCCGCTCTTGTTAGTCTCGTTATAAAAGCGAGGGTGCGGCGAGGCAATTGACAGGGATGGGCGAACGCCATCACGACAGAACGATGTCGCCTGAAAACCACAGTTTTCGCACGGTGCGCGCGAGTTCGGCGGCGCGGGCTCTGAATCTGATCGGTGACCGCTGGACGCTGCTGGTGCTGTACGCGGCGTTCCGGGGCGTGAACCGGTTCGACGGCTTCGTGGCGCAGACCGGCATGGCCCGCTCGCTGCTGACCGATCGACTGGCGCGGCTGGAGGCGGCGGGGGTGCTGGAGAAGCGGCTCTACCAGGAACGGCCGGCGCGGCATGGCTATCATCTGACGGAAAAGGGGCGGGGGCTGTTCGACGCGGCCCTGATGATCCTGCGCTGGGAGGAAAGGCGCAGCGGCGAGCCGGCTCAGCGGGTGATCCACAAGCCCTGCGGCTGCGTGCTGAAGACCGAAATGGCCTGCAAGGCCTGCGGCGGGGTGGTGAGCGCGCGCGAGGTGACGGTGGCGCCGGGACCGGGCGCCGGTTTCGATCCCGCCCCGCCGCCGCGCGCCCAGCGCCGCTCGATCGCCGAAGGGGAGGGGCGGGGCGACCCGGCGGTGGAGCGGGCCGTGGCAGTGCTCGGCGACCGCTGGACCTCGTACCTGGCGGCGGCGGCCTTCTACGGCCTGAGGCGGTTCGGCGACTTCCAGGCCGAGCTGAACGTGGCCAGCAACATCCTGTCCGACCGCCTGGGTCGGCTCGTTTCGCTGGGGGTGCTGGAGAAGGTCCGCTACCAGGAGCGGCCCGAGCGCTGGGAGTACCGGCTGACCGGGGTGGGCCGCGAGCTCTTCCCGTTGATCGTGGCGCTGATGGCCTGGGGCGACCGCTGGCTGGCGGGGCCGGAAGGTCCGCCCGAGGTGCTGACGCATGTTCCGTGCGGGCAGCGGCTGGAGGCGGTTGTGATCTGCGCGGCCTGCGGCGGGACGGTGGGGCCTGAGACGACGGCGGTCGCGCCTTGAGGAACCTCCCCCTGTGGGGGAGGTGATCGCGCAGCGATCGGTGGGGGGCGTGAATGCGAAAAAGGCCGGCGGAGCGGAAGCTGAAAGCTTCCCCCCACCGGCCTTCGGCCGCCTCCCCGAGAGGGGGAGGTTCTCTTACAGCCGATCCACCGGCGTCGTCGCCTCGCCCTGCGCTTCGCGGGGCGTGGTCCAGCGGGCCATCTTCGGTGTGATCCAGCGTTCGAAGTCGTCGATGACCTCGTAGACCACCGGCACCAGCACCAGCGACAGGATGGTCGAGGTGATCAGGCCGCCGATCACGGCCACGGCCATGGGCTGGCGGAACTCCGAGCCTTGGCCCAGACCCAGGGCGGTGGGCAGCATGCCGGCCATCATCGCCAGGGTGGTCATGACGATCGGGCGGGCCCGTTCGTGGCAGGCGTCGATCAGGGCCTCGCGCTGGCTCATGCCGGCCCGCTCCTGCTCGATGGCGTACTCGACCAGCAGGATCGAGTTCTTGGCCGCCAGGCCCATCAGCATCAGGAAGCCGATCAGCGACGGCATCGACAGCGGCTGGCCGCAGACCACCAGCGCCACCAGGGCGCCGCTGATCGCCAGCGGCAGGGCCGAGAGGATGGTGATCGGTTTGAAGAAGCTGCGGAACAGCAGCACCAGCACGCCGAACACCAGGCCCACGGCCGACAGCAGGGCCACCGCGAAGCCCGTGAAGAGCTCGGTGAAGGCCTCCTGGTCGCCGGCCGAGGCCGGGGCCACGCCGGCGGGCATGTTCTTCATGGTCGGCAGGGCGTTGATCTCGGCCAGGGCCTGGCCCAGCTGGGCGCCGCCGTTGAGGTCGGCCTCGATGGTCAGCTGCCGCTTGCGGCCGAAGCGGTCGATCTTGGCGGGACCGGCCTGGAAGCTGATGTCGGCGACGCTGTCGAGGCGGGTGATCCCGCCGGCGGCGGTGGGCACCTGCAAGGCGCCGATCGCCGCCAGGTCCGACCGCGCGCCTTCCGGCAGGCGGATGCGGATCGGGATCCGGCGCTCGCCCTGGGTCATCTTGGCGACGTTGGCGTCGATGTCGCCCACCGTGGCCACGCGGGCGATGGAGGCGATGTCGGTGACCGAGACGCCGAGGCGGGCGGCCTCGTCGGCGCGGGGCCGGATGACGATCTCCGGACCGCTGGGCGGCGAGGACGGACGCGGGTCGGCGACGGTTTTCAGGCCGCGCATCTCGCGTTCGATCTGGAGAGCCGCCTTGTCGAGAGCCGCGCCGTCGTCCGAGGTGATGATGTTCTGGATGTCGGACGAGCCCCAGTCGCCCTGCAGGTTGACGCGGGCGTCGGGGATGTCGCGCAGGCCGGCGCGGATCTCCTGCTTGATCTCCGTGACGGTCAGCTTGCGGTCGCCCTTGAGCACCACGGTGACGGTGCCGTCGCGGACGTCGGCGCCGCTCTGGCCGCTGAAGCCGCTGGCGATGTTGGAGCCGACCTGGACGAAGACGTGGGCGGTCTCGGGCCGGGCCGCGAACATCCTGGTCGCCGCCTGGGCCGTGCGGTCCATGTCGGCGATGGTCGCGCCGGGCGGGCCTTGTAGCTTGATGTAGTAGTAGTTGGCGTTGCCGGCCGGCTGGAAGCCGACGGCCAGGACGCCGATCGAGGCCAGGAAGCCGGCGCCGGCGATCGAGCCCAGGGTCAGGACGCCGCCGATGATGAAGGCGATGATCCGGTGGTCCAGCGCCCAGTCGAGGCTCTTGCGATAGAGGCCCTCGAACGGCTTGCGCTCGTGCGGGCGCAGGACGGGCTTGAGGAAGTAGGCGGCCAGCAGCGGCGTCAGCAGGCGGGCCACGACCAGCGAGAACAGCACCGCGACGGCGACCGTCAGGCCGAATTCCTTGAAGAACTGGCCGGGGATGCCGGGCATGTACGACACCGGCACGAACACCGCGACGATGGTGAAGGTGGTGGCGACCACGGCCAGGCCGATGGCGTCGGCCCCCTCCATCGCCGCGTGATAGGGCCGCTGGCCCTTGGCGACGCGTTTTTCGATGTTCTCGATCTCGACGATGGCGTCGTCGACGAGGATGCCGATGACCAGGGTCAGGGCCAGCAGGGTGACGACGTTCAGCGAGAAGCCGACCATGCCCATGAAGGCGAAGGTCGGGATCAGCGACACCGGCATGGCGATGGCGGTGATCAGGGTGGCGCGCCACTCGCGCAGGAACAGGAACACCACCAGCGAGGCCAGCAGCATGCCTTCCAGCAGGGTGTGCTTGGTGGCCTCGAAGCTGGCGCGGGTCTCGTCGACGGTGGAGTAGATCTTGGTGAAGGTCACCCCGGCGTTCTTCTGGCCCAGGGTCTCGACGGCCTGCTTGACGCGGTCCTCGACCTCGACGTCGCTGGACTCGCGGGTCTTCATCACCTGGAAGGCGACGACGGGCTTGCCGTCGAGGCGGGCGAAGCCGCGTTCCTCGCCCGCGCCCTGGCCGACGTCGGCAACGTCGGTCAGCTTCACGTAGCGCGAGCCGACCGGGATGGTGATCTGCTGCAGCTGCTCCAGGGTGTTGGCCGCGCCGAGCACCCGCAGGGTCTGCTCGCGACCGCCGACCGTGGCCCGGCCGCCGGGGGCGTCGAGGCTGAAATTGGCCAGGGCCTGGTTGAGCTGGGGCGCCGTCACCCCGAAGGCGGCCATGCGGGCCGGATCGAGGACGACGTTGATCTCGCGCTCGGCGCCGCCGACGCGGGCCACCTGGGCCACGCCCTTTTCGCCCTGGAGGGCGCGGGTGATGGTGTCGTCGACGAACCACGACAGGTCGGCCGTGCTCATCGACGGGGCCGAGACCGCGTAGGTGATGATCGGGGCGCTGTCGATCTCGAGCCGCTGGACGATCGGCTCGTCGACCTCCTTGGGCAGGCTGGCGCGGGCCTGGTCGACCTTGGAGCGGACCTCGTCGGTGACCTTCTGCAGGTCTTCGCCGAGCTCGAACTCGATGGTGGTGGTCGAGGCGCCCTGCGTCACTGAGGAGCGGATCGTCTTGACGTTGGAGATGCCCGAGACCGCGTCCTCGACGACGCGGGTGACCTGGGTTTCAAGCTCGCCCGGGGCCGCGCCGCTCTGGGTGACCGAGACGGTCACGGCCGGGAAGGTCACGTTCGGGAACTGCTTGACCGGCAGCGACAGGTAGGCCCCGACGCCGGCGATGATCAGGGCGATGAAGACGACCGCGACCGGGATCGGGTTCCTGATCGACCAGGCTGAGATGCGGAGGTCGGCCATCAGTTGGCGGCCTTCTGCCCGTTGGCGGCCACCGGGATCGGCTTGACGACGTCGCCGTCGCCGATGAAGGCGCCCGAGCCGATCACGACGCGCGCGCCGGGGGCGGGGCCCTGGACCAGCTCGACCCAGCCGCCGCCGCGGCGGCCGGTGCGGACCGGAACCTGCTTGGCGCGGTTCTGGGCGTCGATGACGACCACCGACAGGCCCGAGGCGTCGTAGCGGATGGCCGCTTCCGGCACGGCGACGACCGCCGCGCCCGAGGCGCCGAAGATCGCCTTGCCGAAGCCGCCTGCGCGCAGGTCCTCGCGCACGGGCAGGCGGATGCGCACCTTGCCCAGGCGGGTGTCGGAATTGACGCGCGGGCTGATCAGGCGGATCGCGCCCGAGACCTGTGTACCGCCCGGCAGGGTGACGGTGGCCGGCTGGCCGACCGACAGGCCCGCCAGGTCGCTTTCGTTGACGTCGGCTTCCAGTTCGACGAGGCCGTCGCGGACGATACGGAACCAGGCCGTCGTGCCGCTGCCGGCGATCTCGCCCGGCTTGACGCCGCGTTCGATGACCCGGCCGCCGACGGGGGCGACGATGGTCAGGCGGCTCTGGCGGGTCTGGAGTTCGGCCAGCGCCGCGGTCTGGGCCTTGGCCGTGTAGCGGCGGCTTTCGATCTGTTCCTGGCTGAGCACGCCCTGGCCGTCGAGGCCCGAGACGCGGGCGGCTTCGGCCTGGGCCTGGGCGGCGACGGCGGCCTGCTGGCCGATCTGGGCGCTCAGCAGGGTGGCGTCGAGCTGGACCAGCGGCTGGCCGGCGCGCACCCAGTCGCCCTCGTCGGCGTAGATGCGGGCCACGCGGTAGCCGGAGAGTTCGGAGCCGACGGCGGCCTCGTCGCGGGCGATCAGTACGCCCGAGGCCTCGATCCCGCCGCCCAGGGGGCGGGTCTGGACCTCGCCGACGCTGACGGCGCGGGCCTGGCTGGCGGGCGCGGTCTTCTTCTCGTCCTTGCCGCCGCAAGCCGTCAGGACCAGGGCGGACGCGGTCAGCAGGGCGAGCGCGCGGGCGGTTTTCATCGTCATGGGCGGGGTTCTCATCGCGGAGCGCGTTCGGAAGCGGCGGCGTCGGCGGACGCGCGGGGCGGAAGCGGGGCGGGGGCGTTGGGCGACCAGCCGCCGCCGAGCGCCTTGTAGGTCTGGACGGCGCGTTGCAGGGCCTGGGTCTGGGCGCCGGTCAGGGCGCTGCGGGCGCTGCGCCAAGTCTGCTCGTTCTGCAGGTTGGTCGTCTGGTCGACGAGCCCCAGGCCATAGCCCTTGCGGCTGGCCGCGTAGGCGCTGGCGGCGCGGGCCTCGCCGGCCTTCAAGAGGGCTACGCGGCGGTTGTCGGCGGCCAGCTGGGTGATGGCGTTCTCGGCCTCGCCATAGGCCGTCTGCACGGCCTTCTCGTAGGCGACGGCGGCCTGCTCGGTGCGGGCGTCCTGGGCGTCGATGTCGGCCAGCAGCTGGGGGATGTTGAGCAGCGGGATGGTGAGGCCGCCACCGAGGGTCCAGGAGCCGGTGGTGGTCGAGGTCGTGCCGCCGCTGGCGCCGCTGCCGGTGAAGTCGAAGGCCGGCGAGACGCTCTTGGCCCAGCCCAGACCCGGGGTCAGGTTGAAGGTCGGGAACAGGGCCAACTGGTTGACCTTGAGATTGCCGGCGGCCGAGGCCAGGCGGGCCTGGGCCTCGCGCACGTCCGGACGGCGCTCCAGCAGGGCGCCCGGCACGGTGGCCGGAACCGGCGGCGGGGCGTCGAGGGCGGCCTCGACGTTCAGGCTGGCCAGCGGGTCGATCCCGCGTCCGACCAGGATCAGCAGGCTGCGGCGGGCGGCCTGGAGCTGGGCTTCGTAGTCGGCCGCCTGGGCCTCGGATTGAGCCAGGGTGGCGGCGGCGCTGTCGGATTCCGAACCGGCGGACAGGCCCAGCTTGGCCTTCCTGGTCGCCAGCTCGCCCAGCGACTGGCTGATGCGGGCGCTCTCGCGGGCGTCGGCCAACTGCACGGCCAGGCCCTTGGCCTCGAAATAGGACTGGGCGACGTTGGCGGCCAGGGCCGCGCGGGCGCCCTCATAGGCGAAGCGGGCGGCGGCCAGGTCGTTGTTGACCACCTGCAGGCCGGCCTTGCGGCGGCCCAGATAGTCGAGCTCCCACGAGACGTCGAAATTGGCGCTGTAGCTGTCGGTGTCGCCGCCGAGGGTGAAGCTGGTCCCGCCGCTCTGGTCGAGGATCTCGGTGTGCTTGCGGCTGGCCGCGCCCTTCACCTGGCCCGAGGGGATGTAGAGCTGGCGGATGTTGCTCTTGCGGACGGCGCGGGCCTCTTCCAGCACGGCGGCGGCGCTGCGGGCGTCGGGGCTGCGCTCCAGGGCGGTGGCGATCAGGGCGTCGAGCTGGGGATCGCCGAACTGGGTCCACCACTGGTCGAGGGCGGCGGCGGGCAGGGGCGCGCCGGCCGGGGCCTCGAAGGCCGTCGGCAGGCGGGTGTCGGGCGTGCGCGGGGCGGCGGTGTTGCAGCCGGCCAGCAGCAGGGCGGCCAGGCTCGCGCCCGCCAGGGCGGATAGGCGCGCAGCCGTCGGCCGGCGATCCGCGATCGCGTCGGAACTCATCGAGATTTCACCCCACACTGTCGGACGACCGACCCATAACGGATAGACAGGACCGTCGTTCGCTCAATTAGGGCGACAACTCACAGGAAAAAAGCCCGTCTCGCCGCTGTGCGACGGGAATTGTCCCCGATTGCGGTCACTACGTAGATGACCTCGTCCCGGCTTGGCGCCTGCGCGGCGGACGCCCGGGGTGGTCGCTGCGTCTCGATACCCGGAATTCAAGACGCCCGAGCTTGCCGGAAAATTACGGCGGTTGACGCTTGGGAAAACATACTCAATCATCGAAACAGTCGTTCGACTCTCGATGTCGAGCCCGCTCGTCCTGCGGTCGAGCGGCCAAGAAAGCTTTGCGTACAAAGTATCCGGCGAGAGGGGGATCCCAAGGTGTCGGCGTCTAAGTTCGCATCTTCCATTTTCGAAACGCGTGATTTCGCGACGGCGGGCGGCCGTCCGAGGCGTTGGCGCGTGGAGGATACCGTCGACCCCTAGAGAGAGATCCGTCCTCGCCCAAGCGCTCCGAAAAAGAAGAGACAGACCGGGAGAGGGAAGATGACCAGGAAGACCTATCTGCGCGCGGGCTCGGCCAGCGCGCTGGCGATGGCGCTCGCCGCGACGGCGGGCGCGGCGTGGGGGCAGGAGGCGACGCAGGTCGAGGAGGTGGTGGTCACCGGCTCGTTCATCCGCGGCACGCCCGAGGACGCGGCCCTGCCGGTGGACGTGATCGGGGCCGAGGAGCTGCAGAAGCGCGGCTCGCCCTCGACCGTCGAGATGATCAAGGCCCTGTCGGTGTCGAACGGGGTGCTGGGCGACACCAACCAGTTCGACAGCCGCGCCCAGGGCTCGGAAGGCTCGGGCTCGGTGAACCTGCGCGGGCTGGGCTCGCAGCGCACGCTCGTCTTGCTGAACGGCCGGCGCCTGGCGATCAATCCGCTGGCCGCGGCCGGAGCGGGCATCGTCGACACCAACATCATTCCCGCCGCCGCCATCGGCCGGGTGGAGGTGCTGAAGGACGGGGCGGCGGCGACCTATGGCTCGGACGCCATCGCCGGGGTGGTCAACTTCATCACCAAGAAGAACGTCGACGGGCTGGAGATGGCCGCCGACTACCGCGCCATCGACGGCTCGGACGGCGACTACGGCCTCAGCCTGACCTACGGCAAGCGGTGGGAGAACGGCGACATGCTGCTGAGCGCCGGCTGGCAGCACCGCTCCAAGCTCAGCGTCGCCGAGCGCGACTGGGCCAATCGCGGCTATCTCGACAATCCGGAAGCCGGCTGGTCGGCGGCCGGGAACCCTTCGACCTTCATCCCGCTGGCGGCGCCGACCAACGCCTATCGCGACACCGGCTGCGCGCCTCTGGGCGGCTATCCGGGCTTCAGCGGCGCGACGCCAGTCTGCTACTGGCACTACACGCCGTTCGACAATCTCGTCGAAAAATCCAACGCCGTGCAGGTCTATGGCGAGGTCAACGCCCGGCTTTCCGACACCACCAAGTTCCATGTCGAGGTGCTGTACGCCCATACCGACGTGCCCGACTGGAACACCTCGCCCTCCTATGCCGCCCTGGCCACGCCGACGGCGGAGGGGTCGGGAATCGCGGGCCGCTACATCGTGCCCGCCGGCAGCCCCGGGCTCGTGGCCTATCTGGCGGCCAATCCGTCGATCCCCGCCGCCCAGTTCGCCTTCGGGGCCATCAACGCCGCCAACCGGCCCTACGGCATCGGCGGCAATCCCAAGTTCGGCTACGGCCCGTCGATCGGCTCGCGCTCGTTCGACGCCTACCGCCTCTCGGCCGATCTGAAGGGCGAGTTCGACAACGGCATCGGCTGGGAGGCGGCGCTGACCTATTCCCAGGAGGTGGGCATCCGCACCGGCTACGACACCCTGGTCAACCGCTTCGCCCTGGCGCTGCGAGGGCTGGGCGGGCCCAACTGCGACACCGACCCGAACACGGCGGGGATCCAGGGCACGCCGGGCGTGGGCGGGTGCCTCTATTACAACCCCTTCGCCAGCGCGATCCCGAGCAACGCCATCACCGGCGTCGCCAATCCAGGCTACGTCTCCAGCCTGGCCAACAGCAAGGAGCTGACCGACTGGTTCTTCAAGAAGCTGTCGACCAAGCAGACCTCGCGATTGTTCGTCGCCGAGGCGGTGCTGAACGGCAAGACGGCCATCACCCTGCCGGGGGGAGACATCGCCTGGGCGGCCGGGGTGCAGTACCGCCGGACCTATTTCACCTCGACCTTCAACGACATCTCCAACGCCCTGATCAATCCGTGCGTCAACACGCCGGACTTCGGGGTGACCAACTGCACGGGCTCGGCGCGGAACGGGCCGTTCATGTTCCTGGGCGTCAACACGCCGGCCGACAATCAGAGCGACGTCGTGGCGACCTTCGGCGAGCTCAGCCTGCCGATCACCGAGACGGTGCAGGCCCAGCTGGCGGCGCGCTACGAGGACTACGGCGGGGCGGTGGGCTCGACCTTCAATCCCAAGGCCTCGGTGCGCTGGCAGGCGACGCCGTGGATGGCGGTGCGGGCCTCGGCCGGCTCGACCTTCCGCGGGCCGCCGGATCCGCTGACCACCACGACCTCGGTGACCTCGCTGCAGGGGATCCTGGGCGTCTTCCGGGCGGTCGACATCTTCGGCAATCCGGACCTCAAGCCCGAAAAGGCCAACACCTACAATTTCGGCCTGCTGTTCAAGGCCGGCGCCTTCAAGGCCAGCGTCGACTACTTCCGGTTCGACTTCAAAAACCCGATCGTGGCCGAGCCGGTGGCGGGCATCACCAGCGCGCTCTATCCGAACGGCGCGGCCGGGACCAACAACTGCGGGAACAGCGCCTACGCGGCCTTGCAGGCGCGCTTCACCTTCAACGGCGCGTGCGGCACGCCGACCACCAGCATCGCGCGGCTGAAGACCTTCTACATCAACGGTGCGCCGGTCGAGAATTCAGGCTTCGACTTCTCGGCCGACTACGCCTTCCAGGGCGTGCTGGGCGGCGAGTTGGCCGTCGGCGGCAGCGCGACCTGGATCCAGAAGTACGAGGTGGGGGCGACCAGCGTCGAGGGCGTGGTGGTCGAGAAGGCCTTCGACGCGGTGGGGCTGCTGAACTACCAGACCACCGTCGTGCCGATTCCGCAGTGGAAGGGCGACGTCTTCGCCGAATGGAGCCGGGGGGCGCACAACCTGCGCCTGACGGTGCACTATATCGGCAAGTACACCGACCAACGCACCGCGCCGTTCGCCACCGGGGCCTACAGGGACACGACCGGGGCGGCGGTGACGGTGGCCAACGGCAAGACCATCGACGCCCAGGTGCTGACCGACCTGGCCTATCGGGTGCTTCTGCCGCGGGATGCGACCGCGAGCATCGCGATCACCAACCTGTTCGACAAGGACCCGTCCTACGCCCGGCTCGACCTCGGCTACGACCCGTTCACCGGCGATCCGCTGGGCCGGACCTACAAGCTGAGCCTGCGCAAGAAGTTCTAACCCTTTGCTTCACCGCATTTTCTTCACGCGAACCGGAGTCCACTTCGCTCGAAAATGCTTGAGATCCCCGCCTCGGGGAACTGGCGATCGACTTCCTCCGTCGATCTCCCTGGGCCGGAGCCCGCTTGGCCGTCGCGCCAGGCAGGCTTCGGCCTTTCTGTTTTTTGGACGCAAAACTCTTCGTCATCCCGGCCGCAGCGTAGCGGAGAGCCGGGACCCAGGGGCCGGCGCATTGCGGTTGCCCCTGGGTCCCGGGTCTACAGTCCGCTTCGCGGACTTTCGCCCGGGATGACGAGATTTGATGAGCGAACGAAAGTGGGAACTTCTCGGCGGTTCAGACCTGAGCCACCGCGCGGCGCACCGCTTCGGCCAGGTCGTCGAGGTCGGCGATGTCGAGGTCGGCGGCGAAGGGCAGGCCCAGCATCTTGCCGGCCAAGTGGTCGACGACGGGAACGGCGTCGGCGGCGGCCTCGGGGTCGCGCACGCCCACGCAGGTGACGAAGCGGCCCTCGACGGCCAGCAGGGCGGCGACGGCCGGCGCGCAGCCTTCGGCGACGCTGACGACGCAGGCGCTGGACACCCACGACAGGCCCCAGCCGGGCTGGAACTGGATCGGCGAGCCGAGCAGCAGCATGCGCAGGCGCTGGGCGTTGGTGGCCAGCTGCTGGCGCTTCAGGGTCCAGCCGTCGAGGCCGGCCTCGCCCTCGAAGGCGGGGGCTTCGAGGCGGCTAATCAGGTCGGCGTCCTCGGCGGCGACGAACACGCCCTGGCCGCCCGGCAGGCCGACGACCACCGGGACCGGGGCGTCCATGATCACGTCGTAGCCGAAGGTGGCGTCGACCACGATCGGCAGGCCGGTCTCGGCCTGGAAGGCGGCCAGCGCGGCGAGGTCGGGGGCTCGGCCGAAGGCGCAGGTGGTGACGATGGCTTCCAGCGGGCAGGGGGCCTCGGTCAGGCGCTCGCGCAGGTGGGCGGTGTCGACCATCCAGGTGAACGGATCGACATCGACCAGCCACGGCGTCAGCCCGGCGGCGGCGACGCCTTCGAGGGTTTCGCGGCCGGCCAGGGCCGAGACGATGCAGACCCCGCCGGGACGGGCGCCCTGGGCGGCCAGCAGGTCGGCGGTGGCGGCGCCGCGGTCGGCGGCGGCGCGCACGGCGGTTGGGCGGGAGAAACGCTGGGCCAGTCGCCCGTTCAGGTCGTCGGCCGGGACCAGGGCGCGGGAGACGGCGTCGAAATCGATCGGCGCGTCGGAGGCTGGACCCTGGACTTTCGGCTGCGACGCCAGAACGGCGGCTGTGAGAGAGGACATGCGATCAACGCTTCCGCAACAAAGGCGCCCCGACGACGCCATCATGGTTAACTGAAGGTATCGAGTGACTCGGGGCCGCCCGATGCGGCGCGCCGTCGCGGTGCAGGTCGGGGTTTGTTGCGGATTTTCCGTAGCTGGCGAGGCCCAAACTTCGCTGTAGGATCGCGTCATGGCGGCGTTCAACTTCAGCTACTTCACGCGCGGCGGGGGCGTCCGACACTCTCGAGCGCAGGCGATTGGGATCCTCCTCGTCGTGCTTTGCGTGCTGACCGGCTGCGTCTGGTTCGACCGTTCGAGCGAAGCCGAGCGCGTGTTCGCCATACGCGGGCTGCTGGAGACGCACGGCTTTCATGACCCGTCGTTGCGGCGCGTGACCTTCTCGGGATCCTGCGGCAGGTCGGAAACCGCCTACCGCTGGCGGTCGGGACGGGCCGAAGGCTATGCCTGCAGCGTCACCCTGCAGCCGAGGGACGTCAGGGCCGGAAAGGCGTCCGGCCCGCTGGATTGACGCCAGCGACCACGTTTGGAGCCTCTATTTCCCGCAGGGATAGGCGTGCTTGATGGCGAGCATGGCGCCGACGGCCCGCGACAGGCCCAGCTTGTCGGGGTTTTCCTCGACCCATTTGTCGAACGCCGCGTGCAGCTTGCCGCCGGTCGGCGCGACCGAGGTGCAGAAGAGGGGCGCCTTGATCATCTCGCCGTAGACCAGGACGCCGTCCCAGACGCCGAGCAGATATTCCTCGCAGGCGGGCGCGTCGGCCTTGCACTGTTCGGCCAGGGCCTTGGCCCTGTTGCCCTCGTCGGCGTGAGCGGGTTGCGAGACGGCGCTCAAAGCCAGACCCAAGACCAGGCCCAGCTTGGTCAGCGATTTTCCGATCGGCGTCACGTTCCGCTCCCCATCCGCAAGCTTCGCCTCAGGCTTACACCGGGTCGCGAGAGACCGCTAAGGGAGAGTGGCGATCAGCCGGCCGGCTTTCTCCAACCGTCGCGCAGTTCGCGCTTGAGCACCTTGCCGATGTGGCTGCGGGGCAGGGCGTCGACGAGGACGAGGTCGGAGAGGCGCTGGGTCTTGCCCAGGCGCTCGTTGGCGAAGGCGCGGACGGTCTGCGCGTCGGCCGCGGCGCCAGGCCGCAGGGCGACGAAGGCGATGGGGGTCTCGCCCCAGGCCTCGGACGGTACGCCGACCACGGCGGCCTCCAGCACGTCGGGGTGGGCGGCGATCACCGCCTCCAGGTCGCTGGGATAGATGTTGAAGCCGCCGCTGATGATCATGTCCTTCTTGCGATCCATTAGGGTCAGGAAGCCCTCGTCGTCGAAGCGGCCGACGTCGCCGGTGCGGATGAAGGAGAGGCCTTCGGGCGAGGTCCAGGTCGCCTCGGCCGTCTTGCCGGGCTGGCCGTGATAGCCGTTCATCATGCCGGCCGAGCGGCCGACGATCTCGCCGACCACGCCGGGACCGACCTGCACGCCGTCCTCGTCGATCAGGCGGATGTCGTGGCCGGGGGCGGGACGACCCACTGTGTGCAGCTTGTCGGGATGCTCGTGGGCCATGAGGATGCAGGTGCCGCCGCCCTCGGTCATGCCGAAATATTCGACGAGGCCGCCGGGCCAGCGGCGCAGGACCTCGGCCTTCAGTTCGGGGGCGAACGGGGCGCTGGTGCAGAACTTCAACCGGGTGGTCGACAGGTCGAAGCTGTCGAAGTCCGGATGGGCCATCAGGCGGCGATACTGCACCGGCACCAGCATGGCGTGGGTCATGCGGTGCTGCTGGGCGAGCTCCAGGAAGCGGCCGGCGTCGAACTTCTTCATCAGCACCACCGTCCCGCCGCCGGCCAGGGTGGGGAAGAAGCAAACGAGCGTGGTGTTCGAATAGAGCGGGGTCGACAGCAGGGTCACCGCGTCGGCGCCATAGCCGACGGCGTCGCCGCGGAAGACGTGCTTCCAGCGCATGCCGTGCGACTGGACGATGCCCTTGGGCGCTCCGGTGGTGCCGCTGGAATAGATGATGTTGAACGGATGCTCGGGGCCGATCTCGACCGGCGCCGGCGTGGCGCCTTCAGGCGCCAGCCAGGCCTCGAACGCCTCGCCGGCGGACGAGCCGTCCAGGGCGATGGTGCGGGTCGCGACCGGGGCAGGCGTCTGGGCCTCGCCCACGCCCGCATCGACGAAGAACAGCCTGGCCCCGCAGTCGGCGACCATGCCGGCGATGGCGTCGGGCGTGGAAGAGGGGGCCAGCGGCGCGACCGCCACCCCGGCCCGCAGGCCGCCCAGGAACACGGCCGCATAGGGGATCGACGACAGGGCGCAGACGGCGACCGCCTCGCCGGGCTGGACGCCGTCGCGCTGCAGGGCGACGGCGACGCGGTCGGCCAGGGCGTCGAAGGCGGCGTAGGTGATGGTCTCGCCGGTCTCCATGATCACGGCGGGATGGCCTGGGGCCTCAAGGGCGCGCTCGCGGAGGATGTCGCCCATCACGCCGTAGTCGGCGGTGATCATGGAGGGGATGCTCATGGGGACTCCTTGCACTTTGCGGGCGCCTGCGCTGGCCCCCTCCGGCCCTCCGGGCCAGCTCCCCCAAAGGGGGAGGATCTTGCGGCGTAGATGCTCCCCCTCTGGGGGAGCTGTCGCGGAGCGACTGAGGGGGCGCCGCGCAGCGGCGGCTAAGCGTCCTTGAAGCCCTTGCCCTCGGCGACCAGCCGTTCCAGCAGGGCCGATGGCTTGAAGTCGTCGCCGTGCTTCTCCTGGAACTCCTTCATCTTGGCCAGGACCTTGTCGAGCCCGACCAGTTCGCCCCAGAACATCGGGCCGCCGCGATAGACCGGCCAGCCGTAGCCGTTGATCCAGACGATATCGATGTCCGAGGCCCGGATGGCCTTGCCCTCTTCGAGGATCTTCGCGCCCTCGTTGACCATCGGGTAGAGGCAGCGCTCGAGGATCTCTTCGTCGCTGATCTCGCGCCGCTGGATCTGGCGCTTCTCGGCGAAGTCGAGGATGACCTTCTCGACCTCGGCCGAGGGTTTGGCGACGCGGTTTTCGTCGTAGTCGTAGAAGCCCTTGCCGTTCTTCTGGCCGCGGCGGTCCATCTCGCAAAGCGCTTCGCGCACGGTGGAGGAGCTGGTCTTGGCCGGGTCCCAGCCGATGTCGAGACCGGCCAGGTCGCTCATGGCGAACGGCCCCATCGGCAGGCCGAAGTCGTAGAGCACGCGGTCGACGTCCCAGGGCATGGCGCCTTCGAGGATCAGCTTCTGGGCCTCGCGCTGGCGCTGGGCCAGCATGCGGTTGCCGACGAAGCCGAAGCAGTTGCCGACCAGCACCGCGACCTTGCCGATCTTCTTGCCGGTCTGCATGGCGGTGGCGATCACCGACTTGTCGGTCTTCTCGCCGCGCACGATCTCGAGCAGGCGCATGACGTTGGCCGGCGAGAAGAAGTGCAGGCCGATGACGCTTTCCGGCCGGCTGGTGACGGCGGCGATGGCGTCGACGTCGAGATAGGAGGTGTTGGTGGCCAGGATGGCGCCCGGCTTGGCGATCTTGTCGAGCTTGGTGAAGACCTCCTTCTTGATCTCCATCAGCTCGAACACGGCCTCGATGATCAGGTCGCAGTCGGCCAGGTCTTCCAGGTGCATGGAGGGGGTGAGCAGCCCCATGCGCTTTTCGACGTCGTCCTGGGTGAGGCGGCCCTTCTTGGCGGTGTTCTCGTAGTTCTTGCGGATGGTGGCGACGCCGCGGTCGAGGTTCTCCGACTTGGCCTCGATGATCGTCACCGGTACGCCGGCGTTGAGGAAGTTCATCGAGATGCCGCCGCCCATGGTGCCGGCCCCGATGACGCCGACCTTCTTGACGGGAATGGTCGGGGTGTCGTCTGGCACGTCGGGGATCTTGGCGGCCTGGCGCTCGGCGAAGAACACGTAGCGCTGGGCGGCCGACTGGCTGCCGGTCATCAGCTCCATGAAGAGGCGCCGCTCTTCCTTCAGCCCCTCGTCGAAGGGCAGGTTCACCGCCGCCTCGATGCACCTGATGTTGTTTTCGGGCGCGAGGAAGCCGCGGAACTTCTTGGCGTTGGCCTTGCGGAATTCGTCGAAGATCTCGGGCTTGCCGCGGGCGGCCTCGACCTTGGCGGAAAGGTCGCGGACCTTGGCCAGCGGCTTGTCCTCGGCCAGCACCACGCGGGCGAAGGCGATCGCGCCGTCGCGCAGGGCGCCTTCCTCGACCAGGCTGTCGAACAGGCCCATGGCGAGGGCGGCCTTGGCCGGCACGTGCTGGCCGGTGGTGACCATCTCCAGCGCCTTCTCGACGCCGACGATGCGCGGCAGGCGCTGGGTGCCGCCGGCCCCGGGCAGCAGGCCGATGTTCACTTCCGGCAGGCCCGCCTTCGCCGAAGGCACGGCGACGCGGTAGTGGGCGACCAGCGCCACCTCCAGCCCGCCGCCCAGCACCGTGCCGTGGATCGCGGCGATCACCGGCTTGGGCGAGTTTTCGATCGTGTTCTGCACGTCCTGCAGCGAGGGGCCGGTCATGGCCTTGCCGAACTCGCTGATGTCGGCGCCGGCGATGAAGGTCTTGCCCTCGCAGATCAGCACGATGGCCTGGACGGCCGGATCGCCGATCGCCGCCTCGAAGGCGTTCTTCAGCCCTTCGCGGACCTGGGCCGACAGGGCGTTGACGGGAGGCGAGTTCAGCGTGACGACGCCGATGTCGCCTTCGACGGTCAGATCGGTGACGGCGTTGATCGCGGCCATGCGGTTCCACCCTTTTGGTTCGTTTGAACGCTTGTTTGATCCTAGCCTGCACGACGCCGCGCGAGAGTCCAGAGGGGCGCGGACGGCGCCGCTTTTTCGGGCGCCGCAGGTTGACGCCGTGGGCGTCGTACTGGACATTCGAAGGGTTCAGTTTCGGCCGAGAGAGCACCTGCCGGTGCGGGCCGACGTGACGCCCACGTCGGCGCGTAAGCCTACGGTCTCCCGAGATAATCGGCCAAACTGGGGAGGGAGTTCGCACCAGGACCGGCCGGCCGTCGCCGCTTGCAGGCGTGCGGGACATTCCAAGACCGTTTCAGGCGCGAGCGCGACGCGGTGCATACGACGCGTCGAAACTAAGAGGTGAAGCGCACCTCGGCGCGGGGGCACGGCTCCCGCGCCGCCTTGTGCGGGCTTGACGCGCGGACTTGACCCTGGCGCCTCGCGAGCCGATGGAATTCCCATGACCGACACCACGCTCGAAGCCTTCGCTCGCGGCCTGCCCAAGGCCGAACTGCACATGCACATCGAGGGCAGCCTCGAACCGGAACTGATGTTCGCCCTGGCCGAACGCAACGGGATCGCCCTGCCGTACAAGTCGGTCGAGGAGATCCGCGCCGCCTACGCCTTCTCCAACCTGCAGGACTTCCTGGACATCTATTACCAGGGCGCGGGCGTGCTGATCACGCGGGCCGACTTCAAGGACCTGGCCCTGGCCTATTTCGAGCGCCTGGCGGCCGACGGCGGGGTGCACGCCGAGATCTTCTTCGACCCGCAGACCCACACCGAGCGCGGGATCGCCTTCGAGACGGTGATCGACGGGCTGCTGGACGGCATGGCGGAAGCCGAAAGCCGCTGGGGCGTGACGTCGAAGCTGATCCTCTGCTTCCTGCGCCACCTGTCGGAAGACAGCGCCTTCGAGACGCTGGAGCAGGCCAAGCCGCACCTTTCCAAGATCGCCGGCGTGGGCCTGGACTCCTCGGAGGTCGGCCATCCGCCGGCCAAGTTCGCCCGGGTGTTCAAGGCCGCGCGCGATCTCGGCCTCAAGATCGTCGCCCACGCGGGCGAGGAGGGGCCGCCGGAATATGTCTGGGAGGCCATCGACCTAGTGGGCGTCGACCGCATCGACCATGGCAACCGCGCGCTTGAGGACGAGGCGCTGACGGCGCGTCTGGTCGCCGACGGGACGACCCTGACGGTGTGCCCGCTGTCGAACCTGAAGCTCTGCGTGGTGCCGGAGCTGGCGGCGCACCCGATGCGGAAGATGCTGGACCTGGGATTGAAGGCGACGGTGAACTCCGACGACCCGGCCTATTTCGGCGGCTACCTGCTGGACAACTATCTGCAGACCGCCAAGGCCGTGAACCTGACGCGCGACGATCTGGTGGTGCTGGCGAAGAACAGCTTCTCCGGCTCGTTCCTCGACGAGGCCGAGAAGGCGCGGCGGCTGGCGCAGGTGGATGCGTACGTGGCGCAAAATCCCTCTCGCTGAGAGAGAGGGAGGGGCCCACGCCGAAGGCGTGGGAGGGTGAGAGGCTACACTCATCTCCGGATGAGGCGCGGTGGTTGGAGCTGCGGTTCCACCCCCGTGGGTTTGCTTGTGGGTGGTGAAACCTCTCACCCTCCCACCGCTGCGCGGCGGGCCCCTCCCTCTCTCAAAGAGAGAGGGGTCTGGCGGAGCGGTCAGTGCGGCAGCACTTCCACCCCGCCGGCCTTGTAGACGACCCCGCCCTTCATCACGAACGCGACCTTGCGCATCAGGCTGATGTCGGCGGTCGGATCCCCGGTTACGGCCACGAGGTCGGCGAAGGCGCCGGGCGCAACCCGGCCCACGGCGGGATCGCCGATCAGGTCGCCGGCGGCGCCGGTGGCGGCGGTCAGGGCCTGGGTGGGGGTGAGGCCGCCCTGGACCAAGAGGTCGAACTCCAGCGTGTGGTCGCCTTCGCCCAGGTCGGTGCCGTAGGCGATCTTGACCCCGGCCTTCACGGCGTTGGGGAAGTTCCGCTTGGGGATCAGGTCGTTGGCCAGCTCCTTCTCGGCCGTGCCGGGCGGCAGCAGTTCGGGGTGCTTGGACGCCGTCTCGTAGAAGACGTCGTAGACGCTGAGCGTCGGGACCAGATAGACGCCGCGCTCCTTCATCAGCTTCAGCGCCTCGGGCGTGGCGAACGAGCCGTGCTCGACGGAGTCGATCCCGGCCTTGACCGCCGTCTCGATGGCGGGGGCGGGATAGATGTGGGCGGCGACCTTGAGGCCTAGGCCATGGGCGGTGCGGACGGCTTCCTCGATCTCGTCCTGGGCCATGGTCTGGTGGCGCGGATCGTCGCCGATCGAGGCGATGCCGCCGGACGGCATCAGCTTGATCACCGTGGCCCCGCGGCGCTTGTGCTCGCGCACCTTCAGCCGGGCTTCCAGCGGCGAGTTGACGATCCCGTTGTCCCAGGCGGGGTTGGACAGGGCCGGGTCGATCCCGCTGCGGCTGTCGCCATGACCGGCGGTGGGGCCGAGCGGCTCCAGGGCGATCCACAGGCGCGGCCCGGCGATCTTGCCGCCGTCGATGGCGTCGCGGACGGCCGCCGTCTCCGGGCCGCCGCCGAGGTCGCGGGCGGCGGTGAAGCCCTGCAGCAGCATCTGGCGGGCATAGAGCGCGCCGTCGAAGGCGCGGTCGATGTCGGAGTGGGTGACGCCGTACTCGACGGCGTTGGTCTTGCTGGGCAGGGCCGCGCCGATATGAACGTGGGCGTCGATGAGGCCGGGCAGGACGGTCTGGGTCTTCAGGTCGACGATCTCCGCGCCCGCCGGGGCGGTCCAGCCGTCCTCGACGGCGATCACGCGGTCGTCGCGGATCACGACGGTGCTGGGGCCGCGCAGCTTGGCGCCATCGAACAGCTTGCCGGCCTGGACGGCCTTGTCGGCGGCGCTGGCCAGGCCGGGCGCGACGAGCAGGGCCGCGCTCGCCAGCAGAAGGGCGCGGATCGTGGACTTGGGCATGGACGCTTCCCCGAAATGAACGCTTCCGGCTTGGCGCAAGCCTGGGCCGCCGTACAGGGCAAACCTCGGCGTGAGCCGTTGAATTGGCGCCTTCGCCTAAAGGGCGGTCGCGACCCACTCCCGCCGTCATCCCGGCCGAAGCGAAGCGTAGAGCCGGGACCCAGGGGCCGGCGCAATGCGATGGCGAGCGTCAGCGGCGCTTGATCTGACCGCCGAGCCCAGTCCCCTGGGTCCCGGATAAGCGCTGCGCGCTTTCCGGGATGACGAGCTTTGGGTGCGTGGAGGGTAAGGACGCGGACCCCTACCGCGCCATCAGCCCCATCAGCAGCGGCCGGGCGAACAGCCGCGCGGCGTCTTCGCGGGTGACGCCCGGCGCCCAGGCCTGCAGCGAGGCCGCCGCGTTGAGCATCGAGTTGATCATGTGCGCCGCCACCAGCGGATCGACCGCGCGCACCGAGCCGTCGGCGATCCCGTCGGCGATCATGCCGGCGAAGCGGTTGGAGCCGCGGGCGTAGCCGTCGCTCATCTCGTGACGGATCTCGATCGGCAGGGCGCCCATCGACGAGGCGCGCAGCAGCGGGCCGTGGTCGGACAGCTGGTACTCGACCAGGGCCGCCGTCGCCGCCGACACCGCCGTCCAGCCGCCGCCCTGAAGATCTGACTGGGGCAGGCTCAGAGCAGCGAGCTGGGCGCGGCGGGTGACCGCGAAGGTGCGCTTGAAGCACTCGACCACCAGGGCGTCCTTGTCATCGTGGTGGTGGTAGAACGAGCCCTTGGTGACGTTCAGCGCCGCCGAGATATCCTCGACCGAGGCCCCGCGATAGCCGCGCTGGTTGATCAGGCGGGTGGCGGCGACGAGGAAGGTCTCGCGCCATTCCTGGCCTTCGTCGGAGGCCGGGGTCGGGTCGGGCAGGGCGGGCGGGGCCCAGTCGCGTCCGGCCGCGGCGATGCCGCCGACCAGAATGTCGTACATCCGCTCGCGCACCCGCTCGTAGTCGTCGAGGTCGAAGCGGCGCAGCCAGGCGCCAGTCCAGAAGACCTGTTCGAGCAGCAGGTGGGCGCGGGCGTTGCGCTCGGCCTTGTCGAGATGGGCGAAGGCCTCGCCGTCGAAGAAGCCGCGCACGCGGCGGAAGATGTCGGCGAAGGCGGCCTGGACCGAGGCCCGCATCGGCTCCTTCAGGGCGCGGATCTCGGTGAAGCTGGCCAGGGGCGGAGCCTCGCCGGCGCGGACCTGGCGGGAAAGATCGAGATAGAGGGTCAGGAACTTGCGGATGCGCGTGGCGGCGTCGGGCTGCGCCGCGGCCTCGTCGATCATGGCGTCCAGCCGCTCCAGCCCGCGGATGAAGCAGGCGGCGGCCAGGTCGTCCTTCTTGCGGTAGTAGTAGGTGACGCTGGTGGTGATCAGCCCGACCTTGGCGGCGACGTCGGCCAGGGTCATGCCCTTGACGCCCTGGCGGTTCAGCACCGCCGTCGCGGCCGCCAAGATGGCTTCCTTCTTTTGTGCGTAGCGCGCCGTCGCGGCGGTGACGGTGTGGCCGTCGTCCATTGTCAGGCCCCCTGCAACGCCTCGTGCAGGCGTTGGACTCTCTGGTCCAATCTAGGCCTGGAACGAGGCGGCAGAAAGGCCTTCGTTCAGGAGGTCTCCAGCGTGCGGGCAGGCAGGGCGTTGGCGACCGCGCGGATCAGAGCGGCCGGCGACAGCGGCTTGGCCACCGCGCCGTTCATGCCGGCCTCGACATAGGCGGCCTGCTGGTGGGCCATGGCGTTGGCGGTCATGGCCAGGATCGGCGCGGCGCCGGCCCGGCCGGGCAGCTTGCGGATGGCGCGGGTGGCCTCGACGCCATCCATCACCGGCATCTGGATGTCCATGAAGATCAGGTCGTAGCCCAGGCGGGCGGCGGCGATGCCGGCCGCGCCGTCCTCGGCCGTGGCCACGCGAGCGCCGAGGGCCTCGAGCATGCGGGTGGCGATCAGCCGGTTGACGGCGTTGTCCTCGACCAGCAGCACGTCCAGGCCCGCCAGCAGCGGCGCGTCGGGCTCGGCGGGAGCGGGGTTGCGGATCGGGGCCTCGGCCGGGGCGGCCAGGATCTCCAGCCAGAAGGTCGAGCCCTGGCCCGGCGTGCTGGAAAAGCCGATGTCGCCGCCCATCATCCCCGCCAGCCGGCGGGTGATCGACAGGCCCAGGCCCGCGCCGCCGAACCGCCGGGTGGTCGAGCCGTCGGCCTGGCTGAAGCGCTCGAACAGGGTCTCGGCCGCCTCGGGCGAGATGCCGACGCCGGTGTCCTCGACCTCGAAGCGCAGGCGCAGGCCCTCAGGGTCGGGCGAGACGGAAAGGCGCGCGGTGACGCCGCCCTCCAGGGTGAACTTCACGGCGTTGCCGATCAGGTTGAACAGCGCCTGGCGCAGGCGGACCGGGTCGGCCAGGACCCAGCCGGCGCCCACGGGCGGGGCCTCGACCGTCAAACGCAGGCCCTTCTGGTCGGCCTGGGGCTCCAGCAGGTGGGCGACGCTGCGCAGCAGGGCCGACGGATCGAGCGGCTCGGGGGAAAGCTCCAGCTTGCCGGCCTCGATCTTGGAGAAGTCGATGATGTCGTTGAGCAGTTCGGCCAGCATGGCGCCGCAGCCCTGGGCCTCGGCCAGCAGGTTGCGGCCGTCGTCGGACAGGCGTTCGTGCTCCAGCAGGTGCAGCACGCCCAGCACCCCGATCATCGGGGTGCGGATCTCGTGGCTCATATTGGCCAGGAAGCGCGACTTGGCCTCGGCGGCGTCGAGGGCGGCGTTGCGGGCGACCAGCAGTTCGGTGACGTCCTGGCTGATGCCGATGACGTCGAAGAGCTCGCCGGCCCCGGCCCGCACGCCGCGCCAGTCGGTGCGCATCCAGATCCAGTTGCGGCTGGTCGGGTCGGCGTGGCGATAGACCAGCTGGGCGTGCTCGCCGGTCTCCTGGGTGCGGACGAAGGCCTGGCTCATCATCGTCCGGTCGTCGGGGTGGATGGCGGCCATCATCTCCGGCACCGTCATCTGCCGTGCGTCGCCCATCGGGGCGGCCAGGGTGGTGATCTCCTGCTCGAAGAAATAGATCCCCTTGCGGGTCTCGAACCGCCAGACATAGACGCCGGCGGCGTTGCGCAGCATCTCGTTGGCGCGGTCGGCCTGCTGGCGCTGGAGGCGGCGCACGCGCTCCTCGGAGAAGTCCTGGAAGACGATCAGCAGCGCCCCGTCGGGCAGGATCTTCGAGCGCGAGCGCACCCACAGCCAGCCGCCGCCCTTGCGGGCCAGGCGGTGCTCGGACTGCACCTGGCCCTCGGCCCGCAGGATGCGGCCGGCGCTTTCCAGCACCTCGGTGTCGTGCAGATGCAGGAAGTCGCGGATGTGGCGGCCGAGGGTCTCTTCGGCGCTCCAGCCGGCGATCTGGCTCCAGGCCGGATTGACGCGGACGATGGCGCGGCCCTGCACCACCACGAACATGTCGAGGCTGTTCTGGAAAAACCAGTCGGCCGCGGCGCGGTCGGTGCTGGTGGCGGGCGTCTCTTCGTCCGGCCCCTTGCCCATCAAGCTCCCCTCGTCTTCAATCGATCAACGCAGGATGAGGTGAAGGTTGCGTTATCCGTACCGCCTATTCGATCCGCGAAAAGAAGGCGACCGTGACGCAAGGTCGCGCCAGTGTGGGGAAGAACGCAAGTGAGCACGCCCGAAGCCGTCGGTCTGTCGTCCAGCCGACTGAAACGCATCGACGCCTTTCTGCAGGAAAAGTACGTCGGACCGGGCCTTCTGCCCGGGGCGCAGGTGCAGGTCTGGCGGCGCGGACAGCTGGCCCACGAGGCCGTGCTGGGCCTGGCCGACCGTGAGCGCGGCGCGCCGCTGAAGGCCGACAGCCTCTATCGCATCTACTCGATGACCAAGCCGATCACCTCGATCGCCTTCATGATGCTGGTCGAGGAGGGCAGGGTGGCGCTGGAGGATCCGGTCCACCGCTTCATCCCGGCCTTCAAGGATCTGGGCGTCTTCGCCGCCGGCGCGCTGGGCGCGTTCCAGACGAAGCCCCTGGCCGAGCCGATGCGGATGATCGACCTGCTGCGCCACACGGCCGGCTTCACCTACGGCTTCCAGCAGCGGGGCAATATCGACGCGGCCTATCGCAAGCTGCACCTGGACGACCTGCCGGGGCCGCGCGACCTCGACGGCTTCATCGCCGAGCTGGCGAAACTCCCCCTGGAGTTCAGCCCGGGCGAGGCCTGGAACTATTCGGTCTGCACCGACGTGCTGGGCTACCTCGTCCAGCAGATCTCCGGCCAGCCGCTGGATGCGTTCTTCAAGGCGCGGATCTTCGAGCCGCTGAAGATGGTCGACACCGGCTTCTTCGCGCCCGAGGCCGATCATGGGCGCCTGGCCGCCTGCTATAGCCTGGATCCCAAGGGTCGGGTGGTGCTGCAGGACGATCCGGCGACCAGCCCGTTCCTCAAGGACCCGCTGTTCAAGTCGGGCGGCGGCGGGCTGGTCTCGACGGCGTCGGACTATATGCGCTTCTGCCGCATGATCCTGAACGGCGGCCAGCTGGACGGCGCCCGCATCGTCAGCCCCAAGACCCTGAAGGCGATGATGCTCAATCACCTGCCGGGCGGGCGCGAGCTGACCCAGATGTCGAAGTCGCTGTTCAGCGAGAGCGTCTTCGAGGGCCTGGGCTTCGGCCTCGGCTTCGCCGTCACCGTGGACCTGGCCCGCACCCGCAATATCGGCAGCCCCGGCGAGGCCTATTGGGGCGGCATGGCCTCGACCGCCTTCTGGGTGGATCCGATCGAGGACCTGGCGGTGGTGTTCATGACCCAGCTGATGCCGTCGAGCGTCTATCCGATCCGGCGGGAGCTTAGGACGCTGGTCTACGCGGCGTTCGAGGAGGCGGCCTGAGCTTCAGGAAACCTCCCCCTGTGGGGGAGGTGATCGCGAAGCGATCGGTGGGGGGGAGTGACTGCTGAACTGCCGATACCTCGGAAGCTGAAAACGTCCCCCCACCGGCCTTCGGCCGCCTCCCCCACGGGGGGAGGTTTTCTGGTCACGACATCGGCGGCGCCGGGGGCGTCGGATCCTCCGGCAACGGAATGAACTCCCCGTTGTCCAGATCCGGCAGCTTCATGCGGCCGGCGCGCCAGTCGGCCTTGGCCTGTTCGATGCGGTCCTTCGACGTCGAGACGAAGTTCCACTCGATGAAGCGCGGGCCGATCGGCTCGCCGCCCAGCAGCATGACGACCGAGGGCTCCAGGGCCTCGAAGACCACGGTCTCGCCGGGCTCGAACACGGCCATTTGGGCGGCTTCCAGCACGCGGCCGGCGACCTCCACCCGGCCGCTGGAGACGTAGGCGGCGCGTTCGGGATATTCGGCGGGCAGGGCGGCCTTGGCGCCGGCGGCCAGCTGCCAGTGGACGTAGAACAGCGGCGAGTGCACCGGCACCTTGGACTTGGCGCCAAAGGCCTCGCCGGCGATCAGCCGGGCCTTCAGGCCGGCGCTTTCGTAGAAGGGCAGGTCCAGGTCGCCGGCGTGGTGGGTGAAGCCGGGGTCGATCTCCTCCAGCTCGGTGGGCAGGGCGATCCAGGCCTGCATGCCGTCCATCAGCCCGCCGTCGTGGCGCAGGGTCTCGAAGCGCTCGGAGTGGGTTATCCCTGCGCCGGCGGTCATCCAGTTGACCTCGCCGGGCAGGATCTCGATGTCGGAGCCGACGCTGTCCTTGTGGGTGATGGCCCCGTCGAACAGGTAGGTCAGGGTGGACAGGCCGATGTGCGGATGCGGCCGCACGTCGACGCTCCGGGGAAAGCCCGGCTGGAAGTGGGCTGGCCCCATGTGGTCGAGGAACACGAACGGCCCGACCATCCGCCGCCTGGCGAACGGCAGCACCCGCCCGACCTCGAAACCGCCGATGTCGCGGCGGCGGGCGTCGATGACGAGGTCGATCATGGGGGGCTCCGTATCGGGGAAGCTGTTGCGCGGGCCGGAAAGTCCCACGGCCCGCGCGCGGCGTCTTGCAGTTTCTGACCCTTCGTCCCGGTGCGTGGTCCTCGTCCTTCGACAGGCTCAGGATGAGGATCACTGCTGGCTCGGCGCTGGAAAAACCTCATCCTGAGCTTGTCGAAGGACGAGGTTTTCGGCTCCCCCGGGGGCCTCAGCCCGCCATCGAGGAGAAGCGGTCGATGACGCCCAGCAGCCGCTCGCCGGCCCAGATCAGGCCGCCGACCACCATCAGGGTTCCCTGCCAGATCCCCATCGGCCGGTGGGTGACGCGGTAGCCGTCGTCGGCGTCCCACGGGGCGACGCGCTTGTCTTCCAGGGCCTCCTTGCCCTGCCACATGGTGTAGAGGCAGATCAGCGGCGCGCCGAGGCCCATGCCGAACACCGCCACCCGGGCCTCGCGCTTGATCGACTGGATCAGGCTGAGGCGCTTGCCGTCGGCGCGGACCACGCGCACCCCGAACAGCCACTTGCCGAGGCTGCCGCCGCTGAGCGCCATCGACACGGCCACGAACGGCGCGGCCAGCAGCACCGAGACCGGCCCGGCGATCAGCCGGCCGACGATGTCCAGGTCGAACAGGCCCAGGAACTGCTCGGTGAGCACCGGGGCGAAGAGGCCGCCGAAGCCGCCGACCAGCACGATGCCGAGCATGCCGAACACGAAGGTGTCGACCGCGCGGGCGAAATAGCGCCGCCAAGGCTGGGGCGAGGCGTCGGTCCACGGATGCGGCTTGCGGCCGGCAGGCGCCGTCTCGGGCGCGGCCGTTTCCGGCGCAGGCGCAGGCGCAGGGTCGAGTTCGGGCGCGGCGCCCGCGGTGATGTCGGTCATGTGGAAAGCCCCCTGTACGCGAAACGCCCCGAGCCCCCTCGGGAAGCGTCACCATGGACCGAGGCGCGAGCGGACTCAACCTTCGGGGAAGCGGCGCCGCCCGCGCCGGGCGTACCGGCGGCGGGGTCCATGCGGGTCGTCGCGTCGCGATCAGCCGTCGGCATAGGCTGACGACCACAACTCGGCCAGCCCCCGCAGCGCCTCGCCGGGCTCGCTCGTCCCGGCCCGCACGCGCTCGACCTGCAGCGCCGCGCGGGTCGCCAGCAGTCGGTCCTCCAGCCGGCGCTTGGCCTCGACCAAGGCGGGGGAGAGGGCGGCGGCGAGGCCGCGCTTGCGGTGCGGGCGCTTGGGGGCGGGGTTGCGGCGCTTGTGCTTCATGGCGGGGCTCCTCCCTTCCCCCTCGATGGGGGAAGGGCCGGGGATGGGGGTGACTTCGGCGTTTCGACCGGACCCGCCGGCGGAGGCTGAACGCGCGGTTCCACCCCCATCCCAACCCTTCCCCCATCAAGGGGGAAGGGCTTTGGACGTGCGACGACGGCCTTCCGCGCGAAACGCGAAGGGGAATGGAGAGGGCGCGGGGCGTCCGGACCGCGTCCGGAGCTGTGTTTGGATGTACCGTTTCGACGAAGCCTTGACGCCCCGCGCGATCGTTTGACCTCAGGCCGGGGCGCGCGGGCCTCTTCCGCCCTTCACCCCTTCCACCGCGCAGGCTCCCCGTTTCTTGACGGCCGGGAGGCGCGTATGGCGCGGACCCTCGGGCGGGCGGGAGCCTATTGCAGGCAAGCCCCCGATAGGCGGGTTTACGTCCCCCGCCCTCCGTTCAAGCCCCGCCGGCCCGGCTCACGCCGCTCCAGGAGGCCCCGCTCGATCGCATCCCCTCGCACGCATCGGGCCGGATCCTTGCGCCCTCTCCCCGCGACGGGACGAGGTCCATTATGCGGCCGGTTTGGAAGGGGCGGATGGAAAACGCTGGGAATTTTGTAGGGCGTTGATTGGGTTGGGGTTTGTGGGGAGGGGGACGGGGGATAGGCATCTAGGCAGCTACCCAAGGGCATTGATCGAAGTGCCTTGATAAGTTGGCCGCCTTAGCTGATTGAGACGAGCGTTCTATTATTGGCCAGCTTATCTTTTGTATTAAGCGGGGGCCATCAGTCATTTTGTCATACCTTCCAGGGCCAATTACTCTCGATGCGTAATCGGTACCTTTCGTTCCTTCTGATTTTGTAGACTTTCCAATCTTTTTTCCAAAATAGGACTCGCAAGCAGCTTTGTCAGAGAAAATCCAGCTCTCAATGTCTCTATCTGGAATTGCAATGCAAAATTCAATATTTGGAAATTTTACTTCAAGAACTTTTCTAAGTGATGATGATAATTCATCTGCGCTTTGATTGCGTTGCTCTCTGTCAAACATAATAAATACAAATTTTACATTTGCTGAGTATAAAAGCTGTACGCAAATTTTTTGTGCTATTTTTTCCATGCTTACGCTGTGGCCGTAAGCACCTAGCTTGCTGGCGCGTATTTTGAATTTTTCTCTGAATGCTAGGCGCTCCATGTCGCCTTCCACTAAATATAGTGAGTTGGGTCTATTTTTACAATCTTTCATTTGAATACAGGAATCCCAATCCGAATCCGGTTTCATTTAGGGCGTTTTGAACTTCTTCTGGGTTTGAAACTTTTCTTGTTACGGTGCCGTTATTTTCGATTTCCGTGATTATAATTTCTCTAACATCTGTGCAATTAACTATTGTCTCACTATGTGTTGTTACAATATAGAACTTATTATTCTTGGACTTGCACGTGTCACGTAATATTTGCAAAAACATCCTCTGTGCGGATGGGTGCAAATAGTTCTCGGGCTCTTCAATGCAGTATCCTCCCGTCCCTCTGGTGCGGGCGATGGTTAGTATTGCCAGCCATTTAGCTGTTCCATCGCTCACGGCTGTAAGGGGAAGTCTGAGCGGTTTGTTGCGATCTCCCATATTCACAAAGCATTCATACTTTCCGGTGGCAACGTTTGCCAATACGTCTATTCCGATAACATTATCATTAACCTGTGAAAAGTTTTGACATATCTTTTCGTATGTCGATGTAGATTTGTCTCTTTTTCTATTTTTTCCTTTTTCACTTCTGTTTTTTAGATCATATAATTTGCTTATAACGCCAGATCCGTCGTCCGATATAGATTTTCTGGAGGCGATATCTTCTGGCATTCTAACTTTTAACGGGGAAATATTGAATGATCGATCGAATTTCAATGCATCTCGGATCTGTCTAATGTCCGGATACATCATAATTCCAGGTAGTTTAAAAAATGAATTATTTTCTAGTGTAGATTTTTTCATGTCCTTTATATTGCTTTGATCAAAGTCAGTTATAGAGGATATTTGATTGTAAAAATCCTCGTTCATAATCTTTATTGGATCTATTTTTCCTCCTGGAGAAAATATATTCTTCTTTCCTGATTTTGATGATGAGACGGTCCCCACAATAGTTGATTGAGTGTCTGATGTCTTTTTCCAGGAAATATATTCTTCTTCAACGGATACTTTAAAAGTTTCTTTATCAATCGATATTGATACGTAATATTTGTATTCAATGGTGCATGGAAGTATATTGTTATTCTTGAAGTCAAAAGATCTGATGTCGTCAGCTGATATGGTTCCGGAAATTTCGCAAAAAAGCTTGCATTTTGAATGCAATGAATCCGATATTAATTCGGTTGGAAATACGCGCAGGGCTCCGCCCGACTTTGAAATCGCGGTGTGCAGTCCGCTATTTATAAAATTGGATATGAATTCTAGCAGGGAAACGATGTTTGTCTTTCCGCTGCCATTTGAGCCAACTAATACGTTTATTCCGGCACCAATTTCGCAATCTAGACTTTTAATTGAGCGAAAGTTATTTGCTTTTATACGCATACTGAAAGGTGCAGGTGGCATTGTGGTACCGATAAGAGAAAGATCGGCCAAGCTGTGGCGATCTAGGGGTGTGATTGTGGTCGAGCTTGCCTTCTGGGTGTGTTGCGTGCAAGCCCCCTACCGCCGCCCCTTCCGAAACGCCTCCGCCTGCTCCGCCCGATGCTCCGCCCGCACCCGCTTGGGCGCTGACTTGTCCACGGCCTCGCCGGCCCCCGTCAGGATCTCGTTGGCGAATTCCAGGTCCAGCAGCTTCATGCGCTTGATCTCGTCGCGCAGGCGGGCGGCCGTCTCGAACTCCAGGTTGGCGGCGGCTTCGCGCATCTTGGCTTCGAGGTCGCGGAGGGCGGACTTGAAGTTGTCGCCGCTGAAGGGCTTTTCGGCGCCGGAGGCGTCGCTGACGCCCATGGGCGCCAGGACGCGGTCGCCGCGCTCGTAGGGGCTGGCGAGGATGTCCTTGATGTCGCGCTTGACGCTCTCGGGCGTGATGCCGTGTTCGATGTTGTAGGCGTTCTGCTTGTCGCGGCGGCGGGAGGTCTCGGCCATGGCCCGCTCCATGCTGCCGGTGATCCGGTCGGCGTAGAGGATGACCTTGCCGTCGACGTTGCGGGCCGCGCGGCCGATGGTCTGCACCAGGGAGGTCTCCGAGCGCAGGAAGCCTTCCTTGTCGGCGTCGAGGATGGCGACCAGGCCGCATTCGGGGATGTCGAGGCCCTCGCGCAGCAGGTTGATGCCGACCAGCACGTCGAAATTGCCCAGGCGCAGGTCGCGGATGATCTCGATGCGCTCGAGGGTGTCGACGTCGCTGTGCATGTAGCGGACGCGGATGCCCTGTTCGTTGAGATATTCGGTCAGGTCCTCGGCCATCTTCTTGGTCAGGACGGTGACCAGGGTGCGGTAGCCCTTCTGGATGGTCTGGCGGATCTCGTCGACGACGTCGTCGACCTGTGAGGCGCCGTCCTTGGAGACCGGGCGCACCTCGACCGGCGGGTCGATCAGGCCGGTGGGGCGGATGACCTGCTCGGCGAAGACGCCGCCGGCCCGCTCCAGCTCCCAGTTGGCGGGGGTGGCCGAGACGTGCACCGACTGGGGACGCATGGCGTCCCACTCCTCGAACTTGAGGGGGCGGTTATCGAGGGCCGAGGGCAGGCGGAAGCCGAACTCGGCCAGGGTCCATTTGCGGTTGCGGTCGCCCTTGTACATGGCGCCGATCTGCGGAACCGTCTGGTGGCTCTCGTCGGTGAAGAGGAGGGCGTTGTCGGGGATGTATTCGAAGAAGGTCGGCGGCGGCTCGCCGGGCTGGCGGCCCGAGAGGTAGCGGCTGTAGTTCTCGATGCCGGCGCAGGAGCCGGTGGTCTCGATCATCTCCAGGTCGAAGGTGGTGCGCTGCTCCAGGCGCTGGGCCTCCAAGAGCTTGCCGTTGGCGGTCAGCCACTCCAGGCGCTCCTTCAGCTCCTTGCGGATCTCGATGATCGCCTGGCGCAGGGTGGGGCGCGGGGTGACGTGGTGGCTGTTGGCGTAGACCTTGATGGTCTCCAGCTCGGCGGTCTTCCTGCCGGTCAGGGTGTCGAATTCCGACAGGGCCTCGACCTCGTCGCCGAACAGGGTGACGCGCCAGGCGCGGTCCTCGTAGTGGGCGGGGAAGATCTCGATGGTGTCGCCGCGGCGGCGGAAGGTCCCGCGCTCGAAGGCGGCGTCGTTGCGCTTGTACTGCTGGGCCACCAGGTCGGCCATCAGCTGCTTCTCGTCGACCCGGTCGCCCACCGTCAGGGTGAAGGTCATGGCGGTGTAGGTCTCGACCGAGCCG
>PJUL01000365.1_pt1 | contig 35086 bp, 38 predicted proteins | sample 1512221 | NCBI WGS metagenome assembly PJUL01 (sample SAMN08177667, study PRJNA422409) | Feces metagenome, whole genome shotgun sequencing project.
CGAACCAGGCAGCAAAGGCCGCAGCCGTCGCATAGACTCTCCCACTCGGGGACGGTCATCTGGTGAAGGGATTTCGTCTCCCAGAAAGGTTTGCGCGCCATCATCGGGGCGTCCTAAACCCAAACGCCCATAAGACCAACCGGACGCAACACCGCACGTGAACGACTGGACGCTGCCGCCCTACAAGTTCGACGACCCGCCCGCGCGCCCGACGCCGCCGGCGGGCGGCGGTTTCGCGCCCGTTCCGCCGCCGCCTCCCGAGCCCCCGAAAGGTCCGCCGCAGCGTCCGCCGGAAGAGCCTTTCCGCGCCGACCTGAAGACGCCGCGCAAGAAGGGCGGCTGGGGCTGGGTGTGGATCACCCTGCTGGTCAGCGCCCTGATCGGCTTCCTCGCCGTGGGCGGGGCCGGGGCCTATGTCTGGTTCAAGTACCTGAAGGATACGCCCGACCTGCCGTCGCGAGAGGCGCTGTTCGCGGTCAACCGCGCGCCGGGCGTGCGGTTCGAGGACCGCAGCGGCCAGGTGATCGCCACGCGGGGCCCGCGCTATGGCCAGCGGGTGACGGTCAAGACCGTGCCCGGTTATGTGCCGCTGGCCTTCCTGGCGGCCGAGGACAAGCGCTTCTACAAGCACGGCCCGATCGACCTCTACGGCATCGTGCGGGCCGCTTGGGTGAACTGGCGCGCCGGCCGCACGGTGCAGGGCGCCTCGACCCTGTCGCAGCAGCTGGCCAAGGGCCTGTTCCTGACGCCCGACCGCACGGTCGAGCGCAAGCTGCAGGAAATGCTGATGGCCTGGCGCCTGGAACAGGTGCTGACCAAGGACGAGGTGCTGGAGCTCTATCTGAACCGCGTGTTCTTCGGGGCCAACACCTATGGCGTCGACGGCGCGGCGAGAACCTATTTCGGCAAGCCGGCCAGCCAGCTGACCCTTTCCGAAGCCGCCCTGCTGGCCTCGCTGCCCAAGGCGCCCTCGCGCCTGGCCTTGACCCGCGACATGGAGGGGGCGCTGGCCCGTTCGCGCCTGGTTCTGGCCAACATGGAAAAAGAGGGCTGGATCACCGCGGCCGAGCACGCCGCGGCCCTGGACGACACCCCCAAGCTGTCACCCGACGCCGTCAACAACGAAGGCGACTACGGCTGGGTGTTGGACTACGCCACCACCGAGGCCATCCGCATCGCCGGCCAGAACGCGCCTGACCTGGTCGTGCGCCTGACCATCGACACCCGCCTGCAGAAGGCCGGGGCCGACATCGTGCGCCAGGCCATCGCGCTGGGCGGCCAGCACGCCGGCGCCAGCCAGGCCGCGCTGCTGTCGCTGTCGGCCGACGGGGCGATCCGGGCGATGGTGGGCGGCACGGACTACATCGCCAGCCCCTTCAACCGCGCGGTGCAGGCCAGGCGCCAGCCGGGCTCGACCTTCAAGCCGTTCGTCTATGCCGCGGCCCTGGAGAAGGGTGTGCTGCCCAGCGACGTCCGCGTCGACGGGCCGGTGCAGTTCGGCGACTGGAAGCCGGAGAACTACGGCGGCGACTATCGCGGGCCGATGACGGTGGAGCAGGCCCTGGTCAATTCGACCAACACCATCGCCGTCAAGCTGGCCCAGGAGGCCGGCGGCGCGCAGGTGGGCAACCTCGCCCGTCGCTTCGGGATCACCAGCCTGCCCGACCGGCCCGACCTGTCGGTGGCGCTGGGGGCCTACGAGGTGAACCTGCTGCAGATGACCTCGGGCTTCCAGGTCTTCCAGCTGGGCGGCCAGCGCGTCGAGCCTTATGTCATCGAGAGCATCACCGCCCAGGACGGCCGGCCGATCTACGCCCGCGGGCCGATGGCCCCGGCCCAGGTCTACGACATCGCCAAGGCCAGCATGATGGTCAAGATGATGAAGAAGGTGGTCGACCAGGGCACCGCCAAGCGGGCGGCGTTCGGCTGGCCGGCGGCGGGCAAGACCGGCACCAGCCAGAACTGGCGCGACGCCTGGTTCGTGGGCTTCACCCCCGACTTCGCCACCGGCGTGTGGGTGGGCAACGACAACGACAAGCCGATGAACAAGGTGGTGGGCGGCGACATGCCGGCCAGCATCTGGCGGCGCTACATGCTGGCCGCCCACCAGAACCTGGCGATCCGCGACTTCCCGTGGCTGCTGCCCGACCCTGGCCCGCGCACCTCGCCCGATCCGAGGAACGGCTTCTACGAGACCCTGGCCTCGGAGTTCGCCCGCACGGCCTCGGAGCTGGAGAGCGAGGCCGCGCCCGAGGCGCCGGTCGACGACGGCCGCGGGCCGGTCCCGGCGCCGGAGGAGCTGCCGTATTGATCGGGCGGGCGGCGGGTCTGGTTCTGGCTCTGGCCAGCGGCGGCGCGGCGATGGCCGAGCCGCAGCCGCGCGCCTGCTATGCCGACTGGAGCGTCGGGGGCTGGGCCGCGAAGGCCTACGCCCACGCCTGGGCCGACGGCCGGCTGGAGAAGGTCGAGGTCGTCGTCGCGCCGCCCGAGGCCGCGCCGCGCGGCGAGCCGGCGACGCCCTGGGTGCGCTACCTGGCGACGGCGACCGCCCCTGACGGAACGCCCCGCGCCTGGGCGATCGAGGCGCGCATGGTCGCCTTCAGCCGCGAGACGCGGCGCGACTGGACCGTGGACCTGCTGGCCGACGGCGTGCTGGTCGGCGGCGGGCCGGTGACGTGGACGGCGGCCCCGCCCTTGCGCGGCATGGAAAACCTGCCCGTGCTTCCGCAGAGCGACGGCGTCTATCGGATGGACGCGGCCGGCGTGCTCGACGCGATCGACCAGGCCGGGCGCCTGGAGGTGGCGGTCCGCGCCAGGGGCCGCGCGCCGGTGATCCTGGCCTTCGACGGCCCCGGCCGGGCCAGGGCCCAGGCCGTGGGCGAGGCGGCGATGGACCGCCTGCGCCGAGCGGCGGCGGGCGAGGGGCTGGACGGCGCCAACTGCCGGGCGCTGTCCGAGGGGCGCTAGGCGGTTTCGGCGCTCCGCGCCTGGAGCTGGGCGAACAGGGCCGCCACCGCCGGGCGGGTGTATTTGTCGACGGGATCCTCGATGTCGCCGGGACGCGACCATTCGCCGTCGTCGAAGGCCAGGAAGGTCTTCCAGGCGAAGCTGTCCATTCCGACCAGGTCGAGGACCGGAAAGTGCAGGGCGTTGGCCAGGGCGTCGCAGTAGTCGTAGTCGAGCGTTCCCCGGTGGAAGCCCTCGACCATGTGGGCGGAGAGACGGTCGAGCAGCGTGGCGGGCGAAAGCTGCAGGTCGACCGACCAGTCCATGATGTCGTCGGCGGAGGCGTAGCCGATCGGGATGTCGTCGAAGCCGCCCAGCCGGTCGAGCAGGTCGTCCAGGTCGGCGACCGGGTCGCGGGGCGACGGCGTCTCGATCTCCAGCCTGTGAAGGATCCAGAGGCCGACATCGCGCCAGGCGCCGGTCCGCGTCCATTCCGGCGTGGCGAAGGCGTGGATTTCCAGCACCGGGCGGGCTTCGGGCGAGCCGAGCCGGGGCGCCTGCAGCACCAGGAGGTCGCCGTCGCGCTGGAAGATCGGCAGCACCGGGTCGGCGCCGTAGCGGCCGTGCAGCCCGGCCATCGCCTGCTCGCGCTCGTCGGCTTCGCCCAGGAACCGCCAGCCGATGGCGGCCAGGCGCGGCAGGGCCTCGTCCGCGGCCACGGCGGCGAGGGCGGCGGTCCAGGCGGCGTTCCGGTGTTCGGGATCGGTGCTCATGGCCACAGCCTAGCAGGCGACGGCCCGGACGGGGATAGAGCCGCGTTCATCCCCGGCGGATGTAGAAAAACATCCTGCGATATCAGCTACTTGCAACTTTCTCATGGGGCTGGATCAGACGCGCTCGCTGGCGCCGTACACTTCTGTCATGGCCGAGAAAAGCGAACAGAACGACGCGCTGCTGACCGAGATCCGCGACCTGATCGTGGAGACCTATCACGGCGCCGCCAAGGAACTCCTCATCCAGGTGAAGGACGAGCCGCCGAAGGTTCGGCTGGACGCCAGCAAGCAGGTGGCCCTGGTCGGGCGGCCGGTGGAGATGCTCCACGCCGCCAGGCTGCGTTCGCAGAAGATCTCGGCCGCCAAGCAAGCGCGGATCGCCAAGGCGGTCGGCGAGGAGATGGCGATGAATGACGACGAACCCTGGACCGAAGACCGGATCGAGCGGCTGCATGCCGCTCTCGAGCGCCGACTGGGAGCGGTTGCTCAAAGCGCCGAATTTAAGAGCCTGGTGCGAGAGCGTCTCGATGAGGAGTGTCGAGCTCGCGGCGCACCGCTCGTGGAAACCGGCGGCTCATCAGACGCCGCCTGACGACCCCTGGTCGACCTGGCTGATGCTGGGCGGGCGGGGTGCGGGCAAGACCTTCGCCGGCGCCGGCTGGGTGACCGATCAGGCTGCCCGGCCGTGCCGGATGGCCCTGGTCGGGCCGACCTTCCACGACGTGCGCGAGGTGATGATCGAGGGGCCGTCCGGGCTGCGCGCCCTGGCCCAGGCGGGCAACCGCGTGCGCTGGGAGGGCTCGCGTCGGCGGCTGGTCTGGGACACGGGCGCGGAGGCCTACGCCTTCTCGGCGGAAGACCCCGACAGCCTGCGCGGACCGCAGTTCCACGCCGCCTGGGCCGACGAGTTCTGCGCCTGGCCCAAGGCGGCGCAGACCCTGGCCATGCTGCGGTTCGGACTGCGGCTGGGCGAGGATCCCAGGCTCGTGGTGACCACCACGCCGCGTCCGACCCGGGCGCTGAAGGTCCTGATGGCCGAGCCGGGCGTGGCGACCACGCGGGCGGGCACGGCGGCCAACGCCGGCAACCTGGCGCCCCGGTTCCTGGAGACGCTGGAGGCGCTGTACGGCGGCACGCGGCTGGCGGCGCAGGAGCTGGAGGGGATCGTCGTCGAGACCGACGGCGGCCTCTTCCGGGCCGAGGACCTGGCGCGGTGTCGCGGCGCGCCGCCGGCCAGGTTCGACCGGGTGGTTGTGGCGGTCGACCCGCCGGCCACCGCGCGCGGCGACGCCTGCGGGGTGGTGGTGGCCGGACGCCGCGACGGCCGCGCCTACGTGCTGGCCGACCGCACGGCGCGCGGCCTGTCGCCCAACGGCTGGGCCAGCCTGGCCGTCGCGGCGGCCGTGGATTTCGACGCCGACGCGCTGGTGGCCGAGGCCAACTAGGGCGGCGACATGGTGCGCAGCGTGCTGGCCCAGGCCGCCCCGCCGTGTCCGATCAAGCTGGTGCGGGCGTCGGTGGGCAAGCGGGCGCGGGCCGAGCCGGTGGCGGCCCTCTACGAGCAGGGCCGCATCGTCCACTGCGGCGCCTTCCCGGCGCTGGAGGAGGAGCTGATGGGCCTGGGCGATGGCGATCTGGGCCACAGCCCCGACCGGGCGGATGCACTGGTCTGGGCGCTGAGCGAGCTGATGCTGGGCGGGGGACGGGAGCCGCGGCTTAGGGTGGTGTGAGCGCCCTTCGGGCGACCCCCTCAGTCGCTCCGCGACAGCTCCCCCAGAGGGGGAGCATCTGGGCGCGACAGATCCTCCCCCTCTGGGGGAGGTGGCCCGGAGGGCCGGAGGGGGCCGGCGCAGGCGAGGATCGTCGCGAGGGCGTCGTCGACCGAGGCCAGCACTTCGGCGGCGGGAATACGAAGGGTCCGGATGCCGCGTGAAGCGAACCAGGCGTCACGCCTGGCGTCGCGATACGGCCGATCCTCGGTGTCATGGGCGTAGCCGTCGACCTCGACCGCCAGCTTCAGCGTGTCGCAGTAGAAATCGAGCACGTAGGGCCCGACGGGGTGCTGCTTGCGAAAGTGCAGGCCTTCGAGGCGACGCGCCTTGAGGCCGATCCACAGCAGGACCTCCGGCAGGCTCATCGTGCGCCGCAGGGCCTTGGCGTTTCGACGGGTGCGCTTGGGCGCGTCCACCGGGGTCCCCCTCCGTCGGCTTCGCCGACACCTCCCCCAGAGGGGGAGGATCTTGATACATCGTTCTTCATTTGTTCTCAACCTTCACGGGAGCGGGCATGCCTCTCTTCGCGCGCCGGCGTGCGCCGGAAATCAAGGATTCGCGGGCCGCCAGGCTGGTGGCGCTGAGCAGCGGCGGGCGGCCGCAGTGGACGCCGAGGGACTATGGCGCCCTGGCCAGCGAGGGGTTCGCCAAGAACCCGGTGGCCTATCGCTGCGTGCGGATGATCGCCGAGGCCGCGGCGGCCGTGCCGCTGGCGGTGTTTCATGACGGCAGGCGCAGCGATGAGCATCCGCTGGCGCGGCTGCTGGCCCGGCCCAATCCCGAGCAGGGCGGGCCCGACCTGATGGAGGCGTTCTTCGGGCACCTGCAGGTGGCGGGCAACGGCTATCTGGAGGCGGCCGGCGAAGGGCCTTCCGAGCTCTACGCCCTGCGGCCCGACCGGATGGCGGTGGTGCCTGGGCCGCGGGGCTGGCCGGCGGCCTACGACTACCAGGCCGGCGGGCGCACCGCGCGGATCGGGCGCGACGCCGACGGCTGGCTGCCGGTGCTGCACATCAAGCTGTTCAACCCGACCAGCGACCACTACGGGGCCTCGCCGCTGGAGGCGGCGGCCTTCGCCATCGACGTGCACAACGCCTCGGGGGCGTGGAACAAGGCCCTGCTCGACAACGCCGCGCGGCCGTCGGGGGCGCTGGTCTATGGCGGGCGCGACGGAGACCGGCTCAGCGAGGAGCAGTTCGAGCGGCTGAAGGCCGAGCTGGCGGGCGCCCACGCCGGCGCCGACAACGCCGGCCGGCCGCTCTTGCTGGAGGGCGGGCTGGAGTGGAAGCCGATGTCGCTGACGCCGGCGGACCTTGATTTCGTCGAGGGCAAGCATGCGGCGGCGCGCGAGATCGCCCTGGCCTTCGGGGTTCCGCCGCAGCTGCTGGGGATCCCCGGCGACAACACCTACGCCAACTATCGCGAGGCCAACGGGGCGTTCTGGCGCCACACCGTCGCGCCCCTGGCCGAGCGGGCGGCGCGGGCGATCACCGCCTGGCTGGAACCGAAGTTCCCCGGCGCGCGGGTCGGCTGCGACCTCGACGCCGTGCCGGCGCTAAGCGCCGAGCGGGACGCGCTGTGGGCGCGGCTGCAGGCGGCGAGCTTCCTGACCGACGAGGAGCGCAGGCGGCTGGCGGGGCTGGAGCTTTGATCTGCCGAGGCCGCGCTGGCGCGCGGCCCCCTCCGGCCCTCCGGGCCACCTCCCCCAGAGGGGGAGGATCCATTCACGCAGATGCTCCCCCTCTGGGGGAGCTGTCGGCGAAGCCGACTGAGGGGGTTTCATGACCACGACGAACCGCTGGCGGCTGGACCGCCAGATCTCGGCGGCCGTGCTGGTGGCGGTGACGCTGCAGGCGGCCGCGGCGCTGATGTGGGCCGGGCGGGCCAGCGCGCGGATCGACGACCTGACGCGGCGCCTCGACGCCCAGGCCCCGGTGGCCGAGCGGCTGGCCAGGCTGGAGACCCAGGCCGAGGCGACGCGCGCGGCGCTGGTGCGCATCGAGGCCAAGCTGGAGGGGGCCGGCCGATGAGCGATCTGCGCATCGAGGGCTACGCCTCGCTGTTCTGGACCCGCGACCTCAACGACGACGTCACCGCCGCCGGGGCCTTCAGGCAAAGCCTGGAGGCCGGGCCGATCCGCATGCTGCACCAGCACGACGAGGCCGAGCCCGTGGGCGTGTGGGACGAGGCCTTCGAGGACGCGCGCGGCCTATTCGTCCGTGGGCGGATCATCACCGCGACGCCGCGCGGACGGCTGGTGGCGGCGCTGGTCTCGGCCGGCGCGCTGGACGGGCTGTCGATCGGCTTTCGGCAGGTCAAGGCGCGGCGTGACGGGGCCTTGCGGGTGCTGACCCGCGTCGACCTCTGGGAGGTGTCGATCGTGACCTTCCCGATGCTGCCGCAGGCCCGGCTGGCGGTGGTCGACTGAAGTTTCCCTTCTCCCCTTGCGGGAGAAGGTGGCCGCGAAAGCGGCCGGATGAGGGGTCTCGCCGGAGATTCCGCGCAACCCCTCATCCTCCCACCGGCCTGCGGCCGGCGGGCCCCTCCTTCTCCCGCAAGGGGAGAAGGTAATCCGTGATGGAGAACTCCATGAAGGAAACCAAACAGGTCCCGGCCTCGCCGGAGGCCCGCTCGGCGTTGGCGCAGGTGCTGGCGGCGTTCGAGGGCTTCAAGGCCGCCAACGACCAGCGGCTGGCGGCGATCGAGGGCAAGAGCGCCGACGTGCTGCTGGAGGAGAAGGTGTCGCGCATCGACGCGGCGCTGAACGCCGCCCAGGACCGGCTGGATCGCGTGCTGGCCGACAGCCGCCGTCCGGCGCTCTGCGGCGAGGCGCCGGCCGCGCGGGTGGACGAGCGCAAGGCCGCCTTCGAGCGCTATGTGAAGACCGGCGAGACGGCCGGTCTTGTCGGGGGTCTGCTGGAGGCCAAGGGGCTGTCGGAGGGCGTGGCCACGGCCGGCGGCTATGTGGCGCCGCCGGAGCTGGAGCGGCAGATCCTGCGCCGCCTGGCCGCCACCAGCCCGATGCGCGAGATCTGCCAGGTGCGCACGATCGGCGCGGGCACGTTCCGCAAGCCGGTGTCGCCGACGGGGCTGGCGGCGGCCTGGGTGGCCGAGACCGCCGCGCGTCCGGAGACGACGGCGCCGAGCCTGGACGTCATCGACTTCCCGGCCGGCGAGCTCTACGCCAGCCCGGCCGCCACCCAGGCGCTGCTGGACGACGCCTATGTCAGCATCGACGAGTGGCTGGCCGAGGAGGTGCAGGACGCCTTCGCCGCCCAGGAGACGGCGGCCTTCGTGGCCGGCGACGGGGTCAACAAGCCCAAGGGCCTTCTGGCCTACACCGCCGCGCCGGACGCGTCGTACACGTGGGGCCAGCTGGGCTACGTGGCCACCGGCGTGGCCGGGAACTGGCCGGCCAGCAACCCGACCGACAAGCTGATCGACCTGATCTACTCGGCCAAGGCCCAGTACCGCCAGAACGGCCGCTTCGTGCTGAACCGCCGCACGGTCAGCGCGGTGCGCAAGTTCAAGGACGCGCAGGGCAACTACATCTGGAACGCGGCCCTGCAGCCGGGGCAGTCGGCTTCCCTGCTCGGCTTTCCGGTGTCCGAGATCGAGGCCATGCCCGATGTCGGGGCCAATGCGCTGGCGGTGGCCTTCGGCGACTTCGAGAAGGGCTACCTGATCGTCGACCGCGCGGGGGTGCGGGTGCTGCGCGACCCCTATTCGGCCAAGCCGCACGTGCTGTTCTACACCACCAAGCGCGTGGGCGGCGGCGTGCAGAACTTCGACGCGGTGAAGCTGCTGAAGTTCGCGGCGAGTTGATGTGAACTCTCCTCCGGCCCTCTGGGAACCTCCCCCCGTGGGGGAGGCGGCCCGGAGGGCCGGAGGGGGGACGTTTTCAGCTGTCGTGGGGCGGGCCGGTTTCGCGAGGTCTCCCCCCACCGATCGCTGCGCGATCGCCTCCCCCACGGGGGGAGGTTCCTGAAGGCCGCCCCACCGGGCGCCTCTTTCCAACCATCGGAAACATCCCCATGCCCAATTCGGTGACCTTGGCGCAGGCCAAGGCGTTCCTGCGCGCGAGCGGCGAGGACGAGCTGGTGGCGCTGCTGGTCGACGCCGCCGAGGCGCGGGTCGGGCAGGCGGCGGGCGTCGTGCTGAGCGCGGCCAGTCCCGCGCCGCTGCGCCTGGCCGTGCTGGCCCTGGCCTGCCACGCCTATGAGCATCGGCACGACGGCAAGCCGCCGCCGCTGTCGCTGGTCGAGCCGTGGATCGAGCCCTATCGGCAGGCCCGGCTGTGAGCGCCGAGGCCGCCCTGGCCCGGGCCCTGGCCGACCTGCTGGCGGCCGCGCCGGCGGTGTCGGCGATCGTGGGGACGCGGGTGCACGCCGCCCCGCCCCGGATGCTGACCTATCCCTGCGCCAGCATCGGCCGGATCGAGAGCCGGCCCGCCGGCGAGAACGACCTGCTCGAACACGTGGTGACGATCACCTGCGCCTCGCGCTTCGGCGGGCCGGAGGAGGCGCGGGCGATGGTCGCCGCCGCGCGGCTGGCCCTGCACGACGCCCGGCCGCCCGTGGAGGGCCGCGTGCTGGCCTCGCTGAAGGTGCGCTTCTGCGACGTGTTCGCTGGCGCTGACGACGAGCTGACCCTGGGCGTGCTGCGCGTGCGCGCCGTCAGCGAGCCGGCCTGAATTCCAATCATCGAGGAGACCGACCATGGCCGCGCAAGCCGGCAAGGACATGCTGCTGAAGATCGGCGACGGGGGCTCGCCGCAGGCTTTCACGACGGTGGCGGGCCTGCGCGCCCGGACCATCAGCCTGAACGCCAGGACCATCGACGCCACCGACGGCGACAGCGCCGGGCGCTGGCGCGAACTGCTGGCCGGGGCGGGCGTGCGCTCGGCCTCGGTGTCGGGGGCGGGCGTGTTCCGCGACGCGGCCTCGGACGCGATGGTGCGCGACAGTTTCTTTTCGCAGAGCGCCAGGACCTGGCGCCTGGTCATCCCCGACTTCGCCCAGCTGGAGGGGCCGTTCCTGGTCTCGGCGCTGGAATATGCCGGCCAGCACGACGGCGAGGCGGCCTTCGCCCTGACCCTGGCCTCGGCCGGGGCGGTCGGCGTGACGGCGATCTAGGCGAGGACGGCGACATGACGCTTCCCAATCCGGCCAGGGGCGAGGTGACGGCGATGCTGGGCGGGCGCGAGCGGCGCCTGTGCCTGACGCTGGGCGGCCTGGCCAGGATCGAGGGCGCGCTGGGCCTGGCCGACTGGAGCCAGCTGCCGCAGCGGCTGGCGCGGCCTTTGGCGAGCGAGCTGATGGCGGTGCTGGCGGCGCTGGTCGACGACGACCTGGGGCCGCTGGACACCGGCCGGCTGGACCCGCGCGAGGCCGTGGCGGCGGTGGCCCGGGCGCTGGCGGCCGCCGCGTGAGCGCCTGGGACGAGAGGCTGCGGCGGGCGGCGACCGCGTTCGCGGTCCCGCCGGCCGCGTTCTGGCGGCTGTCGCTGAAGGAGTGGCGGGCGCTGGCGGGGGCGCCGGCCTCGCCGGTGCTGGCGCGGCCGGATCTCGCCGCCCTGATGGCGCGGTTTCCCGACGAGGAGGACGAGGACGGATGAGCGGTTTCGACGAGGTGGAGGGCCTGCCGCTGCGCACGGCCGAGGCCGCCGAGGCCCTGGCCGCGCTGGAGGCTCCGGCGCGGGCGGCGGCGCGGTCGATCGAGGACGCCTTCGCCACGGCGGGCGCGGGCCTGGCCCGGTCGCTGGCGCGGGCGGCGGCCGACGGCGAGGTGTCGCTGGCCGAACTGGCGCGGGCGGTGCTGGGCGCGATCTCGGGCGGGGGAGGCGGCGGTTCGGGCGGTGCGGGTGGTCTGGGCGAGGCGCTGGCCAGCGCGCTGTCGTCGGCCTTTTCCGGCGCGCGGGCCGAGGGCGGCCCGGTGACCGGCGGCGGCGCCTATCTGGTGGGCGAGCGCGGGCCGGAGGTGTTCCGCCCGGCCGGGGCGGGCGCGATCGAGCCCCTCGGCGGCGGGATCAATGTGACGGTGCAGGTGGCCGCCGGCGAGGCGGCGGGCCTGGCGCGGTCGGACGCCCAGCTGGCCCAGGCCCTGGCGCGGGCCGTCAGCCTGGGGGCGCGCCGGCTCTAGCCGAAGACGTCGGCCCGGTCCTGCGGCGCGACTTCGCGTGGGCGCGAGGGCAGGCATCCGAGCAGCGCGACCGCGGCGGCCACGAACAGGCCGGCGGCCGTCTTGGCCTGGGTGCTCAGCAGGAGCAGGGCGACATCGTGCCCCCCGTCCGACTGCAGGTACAGGGTCGTGGCGAGGGTGCTGGCCACCGGCGGCAGCGCGGCCAGCCAGGTCGGCCAGCCGGCGTCGCGCAGGCGGCGCACGGCGGCGAGCGCCCAGACCAGCCACAGCATCACCCGCAGCGGCGGATCCGACGACAGATGGCCGGGCGCGAAGGCGATGATGATCGCGGTGGCGGCGAGGTTGGCGCCCAGGACGCCCAGGCTCCAGAGCCAGAACGCCAGCCGCCGGCTGCGGCCGCGAAGATAGGCCATGACCGCCCGGTTCACCCGAACACCTCGGCCTGCTCGTCGGGGCTGGGGGCGGAGGCGGGCCTGGGCTTCCACACGCCGAGGGCCACGGCGAGCGCGATGATCAGGATGACGCTGGAGATGCTGAGCGTGGTCAGCGTTCCGACGAGATCCATCACGTTGCCGGCGGAGCGGATGATCAGCAGGTTCAGGCCCTGCCAGGCCAGGTAGATGGCCACCGGGAAGGGCGCCAGCCAGGCCGGGAGGCCGGCGTCGCGCAGGCGCCGGGCGGCGAAGACGCACCAGGCGACCAGGCTGGCCCAATCCAGCCCGTCGCTGGCCAGATCGCTCTGCGCGACGCCATTGAAGACCATGGCGGCGACGGGGACGGCGATGGAGGCGATCCAGTATTCGCGCCGCTTGCCGCGCCCGCGCAGCCAGGCCACGACCGCCTGGCTCATCCGAACACCTCGGCCTGACGGTCGGGCGAGGTTTCGATCGGCTTGGACCGGGGGACGCCGATCGTCACCCAGAAGCCGAGCCAGCCGACCAGGACGGCGCCGGTGACGTAGAGCGCCCAGTCCGGCACGCTGGCGTTCGGGTCGACCGTGAAGGCCGCGGCGAACATCGCCAGGGCCCCGGCCGCCGGCGCCAGGCACAGCCAGGGCGACCAGCCGATGTCGCGCAGCCGGCGCACGCCATGCACCAGCCAGGCGGCGAGCAGCACAAAGGCCAGGACGTCCCGGAACGGCGCCTGCTTCAGAAGGAGGTTGCACCCGAACAGCGCGACGACGCCGCCCCAGTACTGGGCGCGGGCGCAGCGTCCGGTCAGGTAGCCGGTGAGGGCGTCGAGGGGCCTCACCCGAACACCTCGGCCTGGGTCTGGGCCGCCGGGGCGTCGAGGGGCTTGGACTTCCACACCCCGAGCACCACCCAGAAGCCGCACCACAGGACCAGGATGAGGACGGGGGCGATATTGAACATGATCAATTCGGCCGCCCGTTCCAGCTGGCTGGCGGCCGCGAGCATCGCGATGACGATGGCCATGCCGACGGGGATCGGCAGCAGGCCCAGCCAGGGCGACCAGCCGATGTCGCGGCACCGCCGCGAGGCGAGCAGGAACCAGGCGACGGCGTGGAGCCAGAGGAGGGCGTTGTGGGACGGGATCAGGTTCTGCACGACGTTGAGGCCGGTCAGGACGACGACCGTGATCCAGTATTCCGGCCGGCAGCACCGGCCCAGCAGATAGCCCTTGATCACGTTCACGCACGCCCCCGAAACACAAAACCCCGCCGCAGGGTAGCGGCGGGGTTGCGTCGGTGAAAGGGCTCTCGCGCCAGGACGGCGCGAGGGGGCTCAGACGGCCACGGCGTTCAGCGGCTGGTCGCCCCAGCGGTTGTCGCCGGTCTGGCCTTCGCTGCAGCCGACCCACAGCGTGAAGCCGATGCTGACCAGGAAGCCCAGCAGCAGCGACATCACCACGCCGCCGGCGCCGGCCAGGGCGAAGAGTTCGGGGTCGCCGCCGTTCAGGGCGATGGCCGCCGCGCCGAAGCCCAGCCACAGGGCCGAGCCGATCAGCATCAGCGGGCCCAGCACGATCGGCAGGGCCTGCCACCAGCCGCTCTTGCCCATGTCGTGCAGGCGCTTGGTGTAGATGCAGACGAAGCAGTAGAGCGTGGCCAGCGCCACGAGATTGCCGATGACCGGAACCCAGCCGGCCACCACGTTGACGCCCAGCAGCATGAGCCAGGCGATCCAGAACGCCTGACGGCCGATACGGCCGTCGGCGGAGAACATCAGGGTTTTCCAGTCCATGTCTTTGTCTCCCAACCTTGAGGAGAGACTAGGGCCGGCCCCTGCGCGCATGAAGTGAAATGGGTGTCATGACAAGGGTTTAACCCGCCGCCGCGGGAAGCGGGGCCGAGGGCGGCGCCTCGCCGGCGCGCCGGGGGCCGGGCTCGACCCCCAGCCAGCCCAGCAGCGCCAGCCACAGGATCCCGCAGGCCCCTGCGCCGGTGAAGATCGGCACGATGACGGCCATGCCCTGCAGGTGGCCCATCCAGGCCATCAGCGCGCCGGTGAGGATCAGGTCGACGCCCCAGACCCCGACCAGCGGCCAGGGACCGTGGCCCATGTCGCGCAGGCGTTTCAGGCACAGGACGCCGCTGATCCAGCCCTGCAGGGCCAGGATCAGCAGGCCCGGGACCCAGCCGTCGAAGCCCAGAGCCGGCCCGCTGACGTCGACCAGCCACGGGCCGATCAGCGGCACGGCGGCCATCGGCGCTGCGCCATGGCGGGCGAAGGCCAGGTAGCCGCCGATCTCGAGCCCGAGCAGCAGGAACAGGCCCAGCCAGAACGGTCCGCGACCGATGGCGCCGCGCGGCGAGAAGAGCAGGGCGAAGAAGGGCACGGCGGGGTCTCCGGCGGGGTTGGATGGAATGTAAGTAAATAATCACTCACATTGTGCAGCTGTCAAGGAGGGCTCTTCATGAGCTTGGCGATGAGCGCCTTTCACGAGGTGCGGCTGCCCGTGCGCCTGGCCTTCGGCGGGACGAGCGGGATCGAGCGCCGGACCGAGATCGTCGGCCTGGCCTCGGGGTTCGAGCACCGGTCCAGCCCGTGGGCGCACGGTCGGCGGCGCTATCTGGTGGGCACGGCGACGCGCAGCCTGGACGAGGCGGCCGAGCTGGTGGCGTTCTTCGAGGCGCGGCGCGGGCGGCTGCACGGCTTCCGGTTCCGCGACCCGGCCGACTTCAAGTCGTGCGCGCCGTCGCTGACCCCGGCCCCGGGCGACCAGGCGCTGGGCGTGGGCGACGGGACGCGGCGGACCTTCGCTTTGGCCAAGACCTATGGCGACGGCGAGACGGCCGTGTCGCGGCCGATCGTCAAGCCGCAGGCGGGCAGCGTGCGGGTGGCGGTGGCCGGGGTGGAGCAGGCGGCCGGGGCCTTTTCCGTCGACGCCGCCAGCGGCCTGGTGACCCTGGCCGCCGCGCCGGCGGCGGGGGCGGCGGTGAGCGCGGGCTTCCTGTTCGACACGCCGGTGCGCTTCGACCTCGACCGGATCGACGTGACCCTGGAGGGGTTCGGCGCCGCGCGGGTGGGGGCCGTGCCGCTGATCGAGGTGCGGGCCTGATGCGCGCGGTCGAGGCGGCGCTGGCGGCGCGTATCGAAGGCGGGGCGGCCGGCCTGTGCCACGCCTGGATCCTGACCCGGGCCGACGGCCTGGCGCTGGGCTTCACCGACCACGACCGCGACCTGGCGGTCGCCGACGTGACCTGCCGCGCGGCCAGCGGCTGGACGGCGGGGGCGGTGGAGAGCGAGGCGGGCGGCGGCCCCGGGCTGGCGGCGGCGCTGGGCGCGCTGGACGACGCGGCGATCACGGCGGCCGACATCGAGGCGGGGCTGTATGACGGCGCGCAGGTGGTCTGCCTGCGGGTGGACTGGCGCGCGCCCGACCTTTCTGTCGAACTGTGGCGGGCGCGGGTGGCGCGGGTGTCGTGGACCGGCCGGGCCTTCACCGCCGAGCTGGAGGGACCGGCCCAGGCGCTGGAGCGGATGGCGGGACGGACCTACGCCAGGACCTGCGATGCGACCCTGGGCGACGCGCGCTGCGGCGTCGATCTTGCGGCCCATCCCGGCGCGACCTGCGACCGGCGGTGGGCGACCTGCCGGACGGTGTTCGCCAACGGCGCCAACTTCCGGGGCTTTCCCAGCCTGCCGGGCGAGGACTTTCTGACCCTCTATCCCGGCGAGGGCGAGATCCACGACGGGGGCCGGCGATGAGGGCCGCGTCGCGCCGGGGCGAGGCCCTGGCCGAGGCGCGGGCCTGGCTGGGCACGCCCTATCAGCACCAGGCCAGCCTCAAGGGCGTGGGCTGCGACTGCCTGGGCCTGGTGCGCGGGGTCTGGCGGGCGCTGCATGGAGCCGAGCGCGAGCCCTTGCCGCCCTATCGCCCGGACTGGGCCGAGCTGGGCGCGGGCGAGCCGCTGCTGGAGGGCCTTGGCCGGGCGCTGGTCGCGCTCGCGCCGCGCCAGGCCGCGCCCGGCGACGTGCTGGTCTTCCGCATGGCCGCGGGCGCGGCGGCCAAGCACTGCGCGATCCTGTCGGAGCAAGGTCCGGCGGGGGCGCGGATGATCCACGCCTACTGGGGCCGGGCCTGCGTCGAAAGCTGGCTGGGACCCTGGTGGCGCACGCGGCTGGTCGCCGCCTTTTCGTTTCCGGAGCAAGACTGATGGCGCAGATGATCCTGCAGGCGGCCGGGTCGGGCCAGGGCGTGCTGAGCGCCATCGCCGCCACGGCGGCGGCGGCGGTCGACGCGGGCCTGATGGCGGGCCTGGCGCCGGCCCGCTCGGGACCGCGCATCGCCGAACTGCGCCTGAACGGCGCGGCCGAGGGGGCGCCCATGCCGTGCGTGTTCGGTCGGGCGCGGGTGAGCGGCCAGGTGATCTGGGCGGCGCGCTTCACCGAGCATCGGCGCGAGAGCGGCGGCAAGGGCGGCCGGGTGCGCACCTATGGCTACAGCCTGTCGTTCGCCGTGGCGCTGGGCGAGGGGGCGGTCGACGGGATCGGCCGGGTGTGGGCCGACGGCAAGGTGATGGACATGACCGGGGTGGCCATGCGGCTGCACCGCGGGACCGAGGACCAGGCGCCCGATCCGCTGATTGCGGCCGTCGAGGGCGGCGAGGCGCCGGCCTATCGCGGCGTGGCCTATGTGGTGTTCGAGGACCTGGCGCTGGACGCCTACGGGTCGCGGCCGCCGCAGCTGTCGTTCGAGGTGTTCCGCCGGCCGGGCGGCGACGGGACGGGGCTGGAGGATCGGCTGGAAAGCGTGTGCCTGATCCCCGGGGCGGGCGAGTTCGTGCTGGCGAGCCAGGTGGTGCTGCGCCGCGAGGGGCTGATCCGGACCAGCGCCGAGAACCAGAACAACGCCGAGGGGCGGGCCGACCTGCTGGTCAGCCTCGACCAGCTGCAGGCGCAGCTGCCGAACGTGAGGCACGTGAACCTGGTGGTCAGCTGGTTCGGGACCGACCTGCGCTGCGGCGCGTGCGAGATCGCGCCGGGCGTCGAGGCGCGCGACAAGCCGACCGAGCCGCTGGCCTGGCGGGTGGCGGGGCTGGATCGCGGGCAGGCGCGGCTGATCTCCAGCGACGCGGGCGGCGTGGCCTATGGCGGCACGCCGTCCGACGAGGCGGTGGCGCAGGCGATCGCCGAACTGAAGCGGCGGGGCCTTTCGGTGACGCTCTATCCGTTCGTGCTGATGGACGTGCCGGCGGGCAACGGCCTGCCCGATCCGCACGGCGGGACCGAGCAGGCGGCCTATCCCTGGCGCGGGCGGATCACCTGCCATCCGGCCCCGGGACGGGCGGGATCGCCGCACGGGACCGGCGCGGCGGCCGCGCAGGCGGCGGCGTTCTTCGACGGCGAGCGGGGCTATGCCCGCTTCGTGCTGCACTATGCCGACCTGGCCGCGAGGGCGGGCGGGGTGGACGGCTTCCTGATCGGCTCGGAGCTGGTCGGGCTGACCCGGGTGCGCGACGCGACGGGCTTTCCGGCCGTGGCGGCGCTGAGGGCGCTGGCCGGACAGGTGCGGGCGGTGGTCGGCTCGGAGACGAAGATCGGCTACGCCGCCGACTGGAGCGAGTATTTCGGCTCGCAGCCCGCCGACGGCTCGGGCGACGTGCGCTTCCATCTCGACCCGCTGTGGGCCGACGCCGACATCGACTTCGTGGGGATCGACTACTATCCGCCGATCACCGACTGGCGCGACGGCGAGGACCACGCGGACGCCCTGGCCGGGTGGGGCGGGCCGCACGATCGGGCCTATCTGCGCCAGGGCCTGACCGGCGGCGAGGGCTTCGACTGGTTCTACGCCTCGCCCGAGGACCGAACCGCGCAGGCGCGCACGCCGATCACCGACGGGGCGCACGGCGAGCCGTGGGTGTTCCGGCCCAAGGACCTGCTGTCGTGGTGGAGCAACCCGCACCACGACCGCCTCGGCGGCGTGCGGCAGGCCGGCCCGACGGCGTGGGTTCCGCGGTCCAAGCCGATCCGGCTGATCGAGTTCGGCTGCGGGGCGGTCGACAAGGGCGCCAACGCCCCCAACCTGTTCGTCGACCCCAAGAGCGCCGAGAGCGCGCTGCCGCCGTTCTCGGACGGAAGCGCCGACGAGCTTGGCCAGCGGCGGGCGCTGGAGGCGGTGCTGGCCATGGTGGCCGACCCGGCCGCCAATCCGCGCTCGCCGGTCTATGGCGGGCCGATGATCGAGCAGGCCAGCGCCTGGTGCTGGGACGCCCGGCCGTTTCCCGACTTTCCGGCGCGGGCCGACGTGTGGGCCGACGCGCCGAACTGGCGGCTGGGCCACTGGCTGAACGGCCGGGCGGGCGCGGCGGGGTTGGGCGAGTTGGTTGCGGCGGTGGCGGCGCGGGCCGGGGTCGAGCTGGATCCGGGCGAGGCGTCGGGCGACGTGGCCGGCTATGTGATCGACCGGCCGATGCGGCTGCGCGAGGCGCTGTCGCCGCTGACCGAGGCCTTCGGACTGGACGCGGTGGAGCGCGGCGGGCGGGTGCGGCTGGTCTCGCGCTCGGGTCCGGCGCTGGGCGCGCTGGCCGGCGACGACCTGGCCTGGCCGGAGGATCGCCCCGCGCCGGCCAGCGCCGCGCGGCGGCTGGAGGATGCGGCGGGCGCGGTGCGGATCCGGTTCGTGGACCTGGCCCGGGACTACCAGGCCGGCGGGCTGATCGTGCGGGGCGCGGCCCAGGGGCCGGTGCTGGACGTGGAGGCGCCGATGGTGCTGACGACGGCCCAGGCCGACGCGGTCGCGCGGCGGCGGCTGGACGCCGAGAGCGCGGCGAGGCGCGAGCGGATCGTCCACCTATCGCCGCTGGCGGCGCTGCGCTGGGAGGCGGGCGACCGCGTCGCGTTCGAGGGCGAGACCTGGCGCGTGGCGCGGGTGGACCTGGACGAGCGGCCGAGGGCGCGGCTGCTGCCCATCCTGCCGCGGGCGAGCGTCGGCGGCGAGATCGACTGGAGCCCGGCCCCGCCGCGTCCGGCGCAGGGGCCGCCGGCGCTGATGGTGCTGGACCTGCCGCCGCTGCCGGGGGCGGAGACCGACGCGCGGCCGCTGGTCGCGGTCGCCGCCGAGCCGTGGCGGGCCTTCGACGTGCACGCCGGACCCGAGGTGGAGGCCCTGCGCGCGCGGGCGACGGCGACGACCTGCCCGACGGTGGGCACGACGCTGTCGGACCTGCCGGCGGGGCCGCGGCATCGCATCGACCGGGCGGGCCGGCTGGTGGTGCGGCTGGAGGGCGGGGCGCCGCTGAGCCGCGGCCGGGCGGCGGTGCTGGCCGGCGAGAACCTGCTGGCGGTGGAGGGCCCGGACGGCTGGGAGCTTCTGCAGTTCCTGCAGGCGGACATGGTCGGGCCCAGGACCTGGGCGCTGAGCGGCCTGCTGCGCGGGCAGCAGGGTTCGGACGTGGCGGCGATGGTCGCGGCCGGGGCGCGGGCGGTGCTGGTCGACGCGGCCCTGGTTCGCGCCCAGGCGGCGCCGGCCGAGCGCGGCCTGCCGCTGGCGTGGCGCGCGGCGCCGGCCGGCGGTCCGGCGGCGGGACCGGCGATGACCCAGGTGGAGGTGACCTGGCGGGGCCTGGCCCTGCGGCCCTGGTCGCCGGCCCACCTGCGGGCCAGGACGGCGGGCGGGGATGCGCGGCTGTCGTGGATCCGGCGCTCGGTCGCCGACGGCGACGGCTGGGAGGCCGAGGCGCCGGCGCCGGCGGCGGGGGCGGGCGAGGCCTGGCGGGTGGAGATCCTGGACGGGGCGACGGTGGTGCGGACGGTCGAAACCTCGGCGCGGGCGTTCGTGTGGACGGCGGCCATGCGGGCGGCCGACCTGCCGGGCGGACCGTCGGGCGCGCTGTCGGCCAGGGTGGCGCAGGGGGCGGCCGACTGGGGCTGGGGCGCGGCTGCGACGATCTCGCTGTGATATTAATGCAACATTTGGCTTGCGCCCGGCGCGGAACCGCCTAATTGAGGGGCTTCGGCATTTCCGTACTTCCTTGAGGGCCTTCCTTGGCGCGCGACCCCTATCTGGAGCTTGGCGTTTCCCGCGGCGCGAGCGCGGACGAGATCCGCAAGGCTTTCCGCAAGCTGGCCAAGCAATACCACCCCGACACCAATCCCGGGGACAAGAAGGCCGAGGACAAGTTCAAGCAGGTCAGCGCCGCCTTCGACATCCTCGGCGACGCCGAGAAGAAGAAGAAGTTCGACGCCGGCGAGATAGACGCCGACGGCCGCGAGACCATGCGCGGCTTCGGCGGCGGCCAGGGTCCGTTCGGCGGCGGCTTCAACCGGGGCGGCTTCGGGCGCGGCGGCAGCAGCGGCGAGGGGCCGGAGATCGACCTCAACGACCTGTTCGGCGACATCCTGGGCCGCAATCGCGGGGCCGGCGGCGGCGGTGGCGGCGGGTTCGGCGGCGGCTTCTCGGCCAAGGGCGCGGACGTGCGCGCGCGGCTCGACATCGACCTGGAAGAGTCGATCAAGGGCGGCAAGAAGCGCGTGGCCTTCTCGGACGGCCGCACGATCGACGTGACCATCCCGGCCGGCGCCCAGGAAGGCCAGACCCTGCGCCTGAAGGGCCAGGGCAGCCCGGGTCGCGGCGGCAACGGCGATGCTCTGATCGAGTTGGCGGTCAAGCCGCACCCGATCTACCGCAAGGAAGGCGAGCACCTGGTCATGGACCTGCCGGTCAGCGTTCCCGACGCGGTGCTGGGCGGCAAGGTCGAGGCCCCCACGCCCGACGGCCCGGTCAACGTGACGGTGCCCAAGGGCGCCAACAGCGGCAGCAAGCTGCGGCTGAAGGGCCGGGGCCTGGCCGACGCCAAGGGCCATCGCGGCGATCTCTACGCCCGCCTGATCGTCACCCTGCCCGAGACCATCGACGAGGACCTGGAGAAGTTCGCCCAGGCCTGGCGCGAGCAGAAGCCCTACACCCCCAAGCGGCGGTAGGGGCGGGCGAGCTTCAGTCGACGGTCGTCTTCAAATCCTTGTTTCCCCGCCTTCGCGGGGAAACAAGGGGAGGATCGCTGAGGCAGTTCCCGGGGGCGGGGTCACCCCCTCTTAACCATGCCTGGTCAGGTCTGGTTAAGATCTGGCGACCAGATTGCGCGGTGTTTCCAGAAGGGAAGTCGCCGTGCAGGTTTCCGCAACCAACGCCGCCGTCCGCTACGCCCCGCCGCGCCCGGCCGGTTCGGGCGAGGCCGCCGCGGCGATCGTCGACCTGACGCAGCTGGCCGTGGCGCAGACCAACGCCAAGGCGACCCAGGCGGCCGGCGCGGCCCTGGCCCAGGCCACCGGCGAACTGACCGGCGTGCTGGTCGAGATCTCGGCCTGATTTCGAAGGCCATGAGCGCGGGCGAGCCGCGCGAAGGGACGCCGCGATAGCGGGCGCCCCCTGATCCTCCCTCTTCATCCAGACCATCGCCGGTTGCCTGTCGCGCCGGCGACATGAAAGCTCGCCAGGGTCGATCCTGGAGGGCAGCGCATGGGTTTTCTCGGCATCGTCCTGGCGCTGGCCCTGCTGGTGGGCCTGGCCTATCGGGGCTGGAGCGTGCTGCTGCTGGCGCCGGCGGCGGCCCTGCTGGCGGCGGGCTTCTCGGGTGAGCCGCTGCTGGCCAGCCTGACCCAGAGGTTCATGCCCGGGGCGGCGGGCTTCCTGGCCCAGTTCTTTCCGCTGTTCCTGCTGGGCGCGCTGTTCGGCAAGCTGATGGACGACAGCGGCTCGGTTTCGGCCATCGCCCGGATCATGACCCAGCGCCTGGGGGCGCGGCGGGCGGTGCTGGCCGTCGTGCTGGCCGGCGCCGTGGTCACCTATGGCGGGGTCAGCCTGTTCGTCGCGTTCTTCGTGCTGGTCCCGATGGCCAGGGCGGTGTTCCAGGCCGCCGACATTCCCCGACGCCTGATGCCGGCGACGCTGATCCTGGGCACCTCGACCTTCACCATGACCGCCCTGCCGGGCTCGCCGGCGATCCAGAACGCCATCCCGATGCCGTTCTTCGGCACCAGCCCCTATGCGGCGCCAGGCCTTGGGGTGCTGGCCGGAGCGGTGATGCTGGCCGGCGGCATGGCCTGGCTGTCCCACGCCCAGAGGCGGGCCCGCAAGGCCGGCGAGGGCTATGGCGGGACCGAGCGCGCGGCCCCGGCGGCCAGCGATCCCGACGTGCGCGAACGGGCCGTGACGGCGCGCGACTTCGATACCGCCGAGCTGGAGCGCGGGGCCGCGGCGGCCTCGGCGCCCGGCTTCCTGGCGGCGGTCGCGCCGCTGGCGGTGGTGATCGCCGTGAACCTTCTGATGTCGCTGGCGGTGCTGCCCAGGATCGACGCCTCGTTCCTGGAGGAGCCGCGCTGGGGCGGGGCGAGCCTGAGCGACGTGGCCGGCGTGTGGTCGGTGGCCGCGGCCCTGGCGGCGGGAACGGCGGCGCTGGTGGGCATCCACTGGACACGGCTGTCGAACCTCAAGCGCAGCATGGACGCGGGGGCCAACGCCTCGGTGCTGCCGGCGCTGTCGGTGTGCAGCCTGGTGGGCTTCGGGGCGGTGATCGCGGGGCTGCCGGCCTTCGGCCTGGTGCGCGACGCGGTGCTCGATCTGCCGGGCGGGCCGCTGGTGTCGCTGGCGGCGGCGACCAATGTGCTGGCGGCCCTGACCGGCTCGGCCTCGGGCGGACTGACCATCGCCCTGGAGGCGCTGGGGCCGACCTATGTGGACCTGGCCGCGCGCCACGCGGTCGATCCGGCCCTGCTGCACCGGGTGGCGGTGATCGGCTCGGGCACGCTGGACATCCTGCCGCACAACGGGGCGGTGGTCAGCCTGCTGGCCCTGTGCGGCTGCGGCCACAAGGAGAGCTATGGCGACATCGTGATGGTGGGCATCGTCCCGTCGATCGCGGCGCTGGCGGTGGTGATCGCGGCCGGGACGATGCTGGGGGCGTTCTAGGTCTACTTGCTCAATGTTCGTCATCCCGGCCGGAGCGCGTAGCGCGGAGAGCCGGGACCCAGGGGCGGGCGGCAGTGCGGCGGCCCCTGGGTCCCGGATAGCCGCTGCGCGGCTTCCGGGATGACGAGGTTTGTAGCGGCTACGCCCCGACCAGTTGCTCGCGCGCGGCCCTGGCGGCGGCGACCATGTTGGCGAGGGCCGGTTCGACTTCCTCCCATTTACGGGTCTTCAGGCCGCAGTCGGGATTGACCCACAGCTGGGCGGGCGACAGGCGCGCGCCGGCCTTGGCCAGCAGGTCGAGCATTTCGCCCGAGCCGGGGCTGCGGGGGGCGTGGATGTCGTAGACGCCCGGGCCGATCTGGGCCGGGTAGGCGTAGGCCTCGAAGGCGTCGAGCAGCTCCATCTTCGAGCGCGCGGTCTCGATGGAGATGACGTCGGCGTCCATGGCGCCGATGGCGGCGATGATGTCGTTGAACTCCGAGTAGCACATGTGGGTGTGGACCTGGGTCTCGTCGCGCACGCCGCTGGCGGCGAGGCGGAAGGCCTCGACGGCCCAGGCCAGATAGGCGTCCCAGTCGCCGCGGCGCAGCGGCAGACCCTCGCGCAGGGCGGCCTCGTCGATCTGGATGATCGCGGCGCCGGCGGCTTCGAGGTCGACGACCTCGTCGCGGACGGCGAGCGCGATCTGGCGGCAGGTTTGCCCGCGCGGGATGTCGTCGCGCACGAACGACCACTGCAGGATGGTGACCGGGCCGGTCAGCATGCCCTTCATCGGCTTGTCGGTGAGGGATTGGGCGTAGGCCCACCATTCCACCGTCATCGGCGCTGGGCGCGAGACGTCGCCGTAGAGGATCGGCGGGCGCACGCAGCGCGAGCCGTAGGACTGCACCCAGGCATGCTTGGTGAAGACAAAGCCGTTCAGCCGCTCGCCGAAGTACTGGACCATGTCGTTGCGCTCGAACTCGCCGTGGACCAGCACGTCGAGGCCGATCTCCTGCTGCCAGGCCACCGCGCGGGCGGTCTCGGCGCGCAGGAAGTCGGCGTAGTCGGCGTCGGCCAGCTGGCCCTTGGCGTGGGCCGCGCGGGCCTGGCGGACGGCGGTGGTCTGCGGGAACGAGCCGATGGTGGTGGTCGGCAGGGGCGGCAGGGCGAGCCGCGCCTGCTGCAGCACGATGCGCTGCTCGAACGGCGTGGCGCGGGTCGCGTCGCGGTCCGTGACGGCGGCGGCGCGGGCCTGGACGGCGGCGTCGTGGATGCGCGGCGAGGTCTTGCGCGAGGCGACGGCGGCCGCGGCCGCGTCGAGCTCGTGGCGGACGGCGGCGCGGCCCTGGTTGAGGGCCTTGGCCAGGATGGCCAGCTCTTCCAGCTTCTGCACGGCGAAGGCCAGCCACTGGCTGATCTCGGGGTCGAGATCGGTCTCGATGGCCAGGTCCAGCGGGGTGTGCAGCAGCGAGCAGGACGGGGCCAGGATCACTCGGTCGGGGCCGCGGGCGGCGACGATCGGCTCGACCCTGTCGAGGATGGCCGTCAGGTCGGCGCGCCAGACGTTGCGGCCGTCGACGACGCCCAATTCCAGCACCAGGCTGTCGCGGGCGAGGGCGACGACGGCGTCGAGGTCCTGCGGCGCGCGCACCAGGTCCAGGTGCAGGCCGTCGACGGGCAGGTTGGCGGCGGTGGCGAGGTTGCCGCCATAGGTCCCGAAATAGCCGGCCAGCAGGATGCGGATGCGCGGGGCGGCGTGGGTCAGGGCGCCGTAGGCGCGGCGGATCTCGGCGCGCTCGAAGTCGGTGAGGTCGAGCGCCAGGCACGGCTCGTCGATCTGCACCCAGTCGGCGCCGGCCACGGCCAGGCGCTGCAGCAGCTCGGCGTAGACGGGCAGCAGGGCGGAAAGCAGCGACAGCGGCTGGAAGTCCTTGTCCTTGCTTTTCGCCAGCTTGAGGAAGGTGACGGGGCCCAGGATCACCGGGCGGGTGAAGACGCCCTGCGCCTTGGCCTCGAGGAAGTCGTCGACGACCTTGGTCGAGGTCAGGGCGAAGGCCTGGCCGGGCGACAGTTCGGGCGCGAGATAGTGGTAGTTGGTGTCGAACCACTTGGTCATCTCGAGCGCCGGCAGGCCGTCGGCCGAGGTCTCGTGAGCACAGCCGTGGTCGCAGACCTGGCGGCCTTGGGTTCCGTCACCTTGCGTTCCTCTGGCCATGGCGAAGTAGAGCGGCAGGTCCACGGGGCCGCCGGTCCAGCCGTAGGCGGCCGGGATCGCGCCGACCATGACGGCGGTATCGAGCACGTGGTCATAGAGCGAGAAGTCGTTGCTGGGCACGTGGTCGACGCCAAGGTGGGCCTGGCGGCGCCAGGCCAGGGCGCGCAGCGTGGCGGCCTCGCGCTGCAGCTCGGCGGTGCCGAGGCGTCCGGCCCAGTGGGCTTCGAGGGCGGTCTTCAGGCGGCGCTGGGGGCCGATGCGGGGAAAGCCGAGGGCGGCGACGGTGACGGTCATTTCTAAGCCTCTGTCTCGATGGTGACGGAGGCTGGACGGGACGCAGGCGCGGGCGCGCGAACGGGCTGGCCGACCCGCGCCTGAACACGCGACCAGACCGGACACCCCGCCGGAGGACGTTATCTGTCGAGGCAGGTCTCCTGGCTCGCGGGTCAACGCCGCCGTCCTGGCCTTCCCGGCGCCCCACCGAGTCGAGTTCGGGGCGCCAGTGACACGTATCGGACGGCCGCTCGCCGCTTACAGTTGCGGGGGCAGCGCCGGTTTCACACCGGCTTCCCTCTTAGCTTTGGGCGCGAAACGCCCGCAGACCACGACCCCCTTATCAAGCCCGGGGTCGCGCGCTTTGTCAATCGGGACATAAAGATATCTTTATGTGATCTCCGATTGCGCCGGAGCGTGGCCTTGGCCCGTGACAGGACGTCGCACACCGTTCATAAACCCCGCGTTCAGTCTCCATTCAGCCGCATGCGGCTAAACCGGACGCCATGAAGCCGATCCGAGCCATACTCGCCGCAGCCGCCATCGTCGCCGCCCTTCCGGGCGCGGCTCTGGCCCAGCGCGGCCCTGACTCCCTGGGCGCCGACTGGCGGGCCCGGCAGGACCAGGCGCGCGGCGGCGTTCAGTCGGGCCGGCTGGTGCCGCTGAGCGTGGTCATCGACCGCATCGCGCGCCGCACCCCCGGCCGCCTGCTCGACGCGGGCCTGGAGGGGCGCAACTATCGCATCCGCTGGGCGACGACCGACGGCCGACGCATCGACTTCATCGTCGACGCCGAGAGCGGCCAGATCCTCAGCGGGGGCTAAGGAGTTCCTAGGTTAACATGCGCATCCTGCTCGTCGAAGACGAACCCGACCTGTCGCGCCAGTTGAAGCTGGCCCTGGCCGACGCCGGCTACGCCGTCGACCACGCCGCCGACGGCGAGGAGGCCCAGTTCCTGGGCGAGACCGAGCCCTACGACGCGGTCGTCCTCGACCTGGGCTTGCCCAAGGTGGACGGGGTGTCGGTGCTGGAGCGCTGGCGGCGCGGCAACATCGCCACGCCGGTGCTGATCCTGACCGCGCGCGGCGACTGGAGCGACAAGGTCGCCGGCTTCGACGCGGGCGCCGACGACTACCTGACCAAGCCCTTCCACACCGAGGAACTGCTGGCGCGCCTGCGGGCGCTGCTGCGGCGCTCGGCCGGCCACGCCGCGCCCAGCCTGACCTGCGGCGGCCTGCGCCTGGATCCGCGCGCGGCGCGGGCCAGCGTCAACGGCGAGCCGCTGCGCCTGACCTCGCTGGAATACCGCCTGCTGCACTACATGATGATGCACCAGGGGCGGGTGATCGGCCGCACCGAGCTGGTCGAGCACCTGTACGACCAGGACTTCGACCGCGACAGCAACACCATCGAGGTGTTCATCGGCCGCCTGCGCAAGAAGCTGGGCGCCGACCGCATCGAAACGGTGCGCGGCCTGGGCTACCGGCTGACCCCGCTGGAAGGCGAGACGGCCGGGTGATCCCGCGCGGCGGCGCCTGATGCTGCTCGACTTCCGCAAGCGCTCGCTCGTCCGGCGGCTGGTGCTGCTGGCGGCCATCTGGACGCTGATCGTGCTGCTGGCGGCCGGGGCCTTCCTGACCGCCCAGTTCCGCGACGCGGCCATCCGCCGGTTCGACCAGTCGCTGGCGGTGCTGACCGACGACCTCTACGCCGGCTCGGCGGTCGAGGACGGGGTGCTGAAGGCGCCGTTCCTGACCGACATCCGGGCCACCCGCGCCTATTCGGGCCGCTACTGGACGATCTTCGCCCAGAAGAACGGCGCGCTGAAGGCCGTCGAGCGCTCGCGTTCGCTGTTCGACAGCGATCTGATGCTGTCGACGGCCCAGGTCGACCGGCTGACCGCCGACCCGGGCAAGACCCAGTATTTCGACATGCACGGCCCGCAGGACAAGCCGCTGCGGGCGGCGGCGATCCTGGCGCGGCTGCCCAACTATCCCGATCCGGTGGTGTTCATCGCCGCCGAGGACCGCTCGCCGATCGACGCCGACGCCGACCGTTTCGGCCGGATCACCATCTTCGCCCTGCTGCTGCTGGGCGCGGGCCTGATCCTGGCCATCGTCGTGCAGGTGCGGTTCGGCCTGCAGCCGATCTTCCGCCTGCGCCGCGAGATCGCCGACGTGCGGCGCGGCAAGGCCGAGCGGCTGGCCGGACCCTATCCGGTGGAACTGGAGCCGCTGGCCGGCGAGCTGAACGGCCTCCTGGCCCACAATCAGGAAGTGGTCGAGCGCCAGCGCACCCACGTGGGCAACCTGGCCCATGCGCTGAAGACGCCGCTGTCGGTGATGCTGACCGAGGCCAGCCAGCAGGGCGGGTCGCTGGCCGACGTCGTCGAGCGCCAGGCCCAGACCATGCGCGAGCAGGTCGATCACCACCTGCGCCGGGCGCGGGCGGCGGCGCGCTCGCAGACCAGCGGCGAGCGCACGCCGGTGGAGCCGATCCTCGACGAACTGGCCGTGACGCTGGAGCGCATCTTCCAGGACAAGTCCGACGGCCGGGGCGTGGAGATCGACTGGCGCTGCCCCGAGGACCTGTGCTTCCAGGGCGAGCGGCAGGACTTCATGGAACTGGCCGGCAACGTCATGGAAAACGCCGGCAAGTGGTCGAAGGCCAAGATCCGCGCCGAGGCCAAGGCCGACGGCGAGGGCAAGATGCTGCTGATCGTCGACGACGACGGTCCGGGCATCCCGCCCGAGCAGCGGGCCGACGCGCTCAAGCGCGGCCAGCGGATGGACGAGCACACGCCGGGCACGGGCCTTGGCCTGTCGATCGTCGACGAACTGGCCCGGGCCTATGGCGGTTCGGTGCGGCTGGACGATTCGCCCCTGGGCGGCCTTAGGGTGGTGCTGTCGCTGCCGCGGGCCGAGGGTTAACGCTACCGGGCGCCATCTTTCGGCGAGCGCGCTGTCGCACAGGTGGAGTTTACGGCCCCGCGACCATTCGTCCGGCCTTCCTGCGTTGAAAAAGCAGCGGTTTCGGAAAGTTTTAACCTCGTCCGCAACATGGTTGACGCTGCCAGGACACCCCCCAGTTCCCGGCGGAGATCCATGGCCGCACTCGCCGCGCAAAAACTGCAGATCATCAGGACGCTGGTCGAGACCGCGCCCGATGCGGCTCTGCGCAGTCTGGAGCTGGCCCTGGCCAACGCCACGGGCGGAGCGCTGGCCACCGTGCGGGCCATCGTCGAGGACGAGACGGCCGACCGCTACGTCCGCAACACCATCCTTTCGCCGATCGCGCCGCTGTGCCAGCCGCGCGGGGCCGACCTGCCGCAGTTTCCGCGCCGGGCGCTGGCCCTGCTGTGGATCGCCCTGAAGGCCGAGGCCCCGCGCCAGGTCGCCGAGGGCGCGGCGCGCTGCAATCCCTGGGACCTCGACAACGGCGCGCCCGACGTCTTCAACCAGCTGTGCAAGATCGCCGCGCGCGGCCTGCGCCAGCCGACCCGGCCCGAGTTCGAGGCGGTGGGACAGATCTGCGACGCGGCTGAACTGGCCGACTACCTGGATCTGTCGGTGATCGTCCGCAACGCGCTGCCGCGGCTGTCGGAGTGGGTCAGCCGGATGAACGGCGAGCGGGCGGCCTCGGCGCGCCTGGCCTATCGCGACGCCTGCGCCATCAGCAGCGACGCCGGCCCGCGGATGTTCGAGATGCTGGCCGCCCACCTGCCCGAGCCCTGGCGGATCCTGCGGGTGATCTCGGCGGTGATGGACCGTCCCAACGACCGCTATCTGGCCTCGTCCGAGGTCAAGGCCTTCGGCGAGCGCATGCTGGCCGACATCGAGGCCAGCATCGAGCAGGTGCGCGGCTTCGACCTTTCCGGCGGCGCCGGCGCCGGGCGCGAGGCCGCCGCCAGCGCCCAGCGCATCGCCAACCAGCTGACCGAGTTCGAGCAGGCCGTCGACGTGGCCAAGGACGGCCCTTGGGGCAAGCGCCTGGCCAAGTTCAAGCAGTCGGCGGCCCAGGCGGCCGAGACGCGGATGAACGCGGCCGACAAGGAGCTGGCCCTGGCCCTGCCGTCGCGGCCGATCTCGATGATGGGCAAGATGGGCGGCGGCAAGGGCGTGCCCAAGCTGGACGCAGCCCCGGACGAGGCGCTGGTGCGGCGCGCCGCGGCGGCGCTGGCCTTCATCGAGGACCTGCGTCCCTGCGCGGCCCAGGCCGGCTATGGCGCGACGCGGACCAAGGCCCTGGAAAAGCTGAACCAGCGCCTGGACCAGTATATCGAGGACTGCCTGCACGTGGCCCGCACGGCCGAGGGCGGCGACCCCCAGATCGCCCGGGCCTATCTCGACATCGCCGCGGGCTACATCGTCCATACCCGCGACGAGAAGACCGCCGAGATCGTCCGCCGCCGCGCCGTCGCGGCGATGGCGGCGTGATCTGCTTCCTTAAGAGCGTTTTTTCACTGACGGGCGGCCGCTTCTCCGGCTAACAGCGGTCTCATGATCGGTTTCTGGATCGCAGCCGCGGGTCTGTCCGCCGCCGTCGCCGCCCTGGTGCTGCGTGGCGCGGCGCGTGGTCTCGCGTCCGCCGGGGACGATCCTGCACTGGCCGTGCATCGCCGCCAGCTGTCGGAGATCGACGAACTGGCCGAACGGGGCCTGCTGGCGCAGGGCGAGCTGAAGGCCGCCCGCGCCGAGGCGGCCCGTCGCCTGCTGGCCGCCGCCGACCAGGGCGCGGCCTGGCCCAAGGAGGGGCTGGGTCCCCGTCGCGTGGTGGTGGTGGCCGCGGCCGTCGCGCCGCTGCTGGCGCTGGGCCTCTATGTCGCCGTCGGGGCGCCGGGCGCGCCCGACCAGCCGTTCGAGAAGCGGGTGGCCGAGTGGCGGGCCGGGGACGCGGCCCTGCTGGATCCGCCGCGCATCGTGGCGATCCTCGAGCACGTCGCCAGGACCGAGCCGAACAATGTCGAGCTCCAGCGCAACCTGGCGATCGCCCGCATGGCCAGCGGCGACGCCGTCGGCTCGGCCGAGGCCCTGCGCAAGGCCGTGCGCCTGGCCCCGCAGCGGGCCGAGCTGTGGACCGCGCTCGGCGAGGCCTTCGTCACCAGCGAGGAAGGCCAGGTGGGCGCCGACGCCCGCACGGCCTTCACCGAGGCGCTGAAGCGCGACCCGAAAAATCTGTCGGCGCGCTATCACCTAGCCAAGGGCGACATCGCCGACGGCCGGGTCGAGACGGGCCTGTCGGCCTGGCGCGCCGTGCTGGCGGATCTGCCGGCCGAGGATCCGCGCCGGCCGGTGCTGGCCGCCGAGATCGACCGCACGGCCAAGGCCGGGCGCCTGGTCGACGCCGTCGCCCAGCAACAGGCGGCCGCCGGCGAGGTCACCCCCGAGATGATCCAGGGCATGGTCGAGGGCCTGGCCCAGCGCCTGGCCGCCGCGCCCGACGATCCCGAGGGCTGGGTGCGCCTGGTGCGGGCCTACGCCGTGCTGGGCGACGCCGCGCGCCGCGACGCGGCCCTGAAGGACGCCTCCGAGCGCTTCAAGGACCAGCCCCGGGTGCTGGCCGCCCTGCGCCAGGCCGCCGACACGGCTCCCCAGAACCCGAGCGCCCCCAGGTCCAACGCCCGATGAGCCTGCTTCCCAAGTCCCGCAAGGCGCGCCGGCGCCTGACCATCCTTTTGGCGATCGCGCCGGTCGCCGCGCTGGCGGTGGGCCTGGCGCTGTACGGCATGCGGGACTCGATCTCGCTGTTCTACACCCCCGCCCAGGCCCAGGAGGCCAAGGTGCCGGCCGGCCGCAAGGTGCAGCTGGGCGGCCTGGTGCAGGCGGGCAGCGTGGTCAAGCATCCCGACGGCTTGGTGGAGTTCGTCGTCGCCGATCAGAAGGCGACCAGCCAGGTGCGCTACCAGGGCGACCTGCCCGACCTGTTCCGCGAGGGGCAGGGGATCGTCGCCACCGGCGCCTTCGACGAGGGCGGCGTGTTCGTCGCCAAGCAGGTGCTGGCCAAGCACGACGAGCGCTATATGCCGCGCGAGGTGGCGAAAGCCATCAAGGAGCAGGGCGAGTGGCGCGGTGAAGGCGCCCCGCCGCCGTCCTATGGTGCGGAGAAGACCGCCAGATGATCGTCGAGTTCGGCGCCTTCGCGCTGGTTCTGGCCCTGGCCCTGTCGGTCGCCCAGACGGGTCTTTCCGCCGTCGGGGCGTGGAGGCGTTCGGGCGTGCTGGCCGGCGCGGGACGCGGCGCGGCGCTGGGCGCCTTCGCGGCGCTGGCCTGCGCCTTCGCGGCCTTGATCTACGCCTTCGTGGGCTCGGATTTCTCGGTGGCCAACGTGGCCGCCAACTCGCACACCGCCAAGCCGCTGCTCTACAAGGTGGCCGGCGCCTGGGGCAGCCACGAGGGCTCGATGCTGCTGTGGTGCCTGGTTCTGACCGGCTATGGCGCGGCCGTGGCGGTGTTCGGCGAGCGCCTGCCGCCGCGCCTGCGGGCCTGGGCCGTGGCCGTGCAGGGCGCCCTGGGCGTGCTGTTCCTGGCCTACACCGTCTTCGCCTCGAACCCGCTGACCCGCCTGGCCGACCCGCCGGTGGAGGGCCGCTCGCTCAATCCGCTGCTGCAGGACTGGGCGCTGGCCGTGCACCCGCCGTTCCTCTACGCCGGCTATGTGGGTTTCTCGGTAGTGTTCTCGTTCGCGGTCGCCGCCCTGATCGAGGGCAAGGTCGACGCGGCCTTCGCCCGCTGGGTGCGGCCCTGGACCCTGGCGGCCTGGAGCCTGCTGACCATCGGCATCACCCTGGGCGCCTTCTGGGCCTATTACGAGCTGGGCTGGGGCGGCTGGTGGTTCTGGGATCCCGTCGAGAACGCCAGCTTCATGCCCTGGCTGATCGGGGCCGCCTTGCTGCACTCGGCCATCGTGCTGGAAAAGCGCGGCGCCCTGCCGGGCTGGACGGTGTTCCTGGCCCTGGCGGCCTTCGGTTTCTCGATGCTGGGGGCGTTCCTGGTGCGCTCGGGCGTGCTGACCAGCGTGCACGCCTTCGCGGTCGACCCGACGCGCGGCGTGCTGCTGCTGACCATCATGGGGATCGCGGCGGGCTTCGGCTTCCTGACGTTCGCCATCCGCGCGCCCAGCCTGAACGCCGGCGGCCTGTTCGCGCCGGTCAGCCGCGAGAGCGCGATCGTGCTCAACAACATCATCCTGTCGGCGGCGACGGCGACGGTGCTCCTGGGCACCCTCTATCCGCTGATCCGCGAGGCCATGGACGGCGAGGCCGTGTCGGTGGGCCCGCCGTTCTTCAACCTGACCTTCACGCCGCTTCTGGTGCTGGCGCTGGCCATCCTGCCGGCTGGGCCGCTGCTGGCCTGGAAGCGGGGCGACGCGCGCCTCGTCGTGCGCCGCCTGTGGCTGGCCTTGCTGGTCGCCGCGATCCTGGGCCTGGTCGCCTACGCCGTGGTGACGCCGCGCAAGGCGCTGGCCAGCCTGGGCCTCGTCTTGGGCTTCTGGCTGATCGGCGGGGCGCTGGCCGAGCTGGCTGAGCGGGTGAAGGCCTTCCGCGTCCCGTGGGCCGAGGTGCGCCGCCGGGCCGGCGGCCTGCCGCGCGGCGCCTGGGGCACGACGATCGCCCACGCGGGCCTTGGCCTCTTCGTGCTGGGCGCCAGCTTCGAGACGGCCTGGAGGGTGGAAAGCGCCCAGGCGTTGTCGGTCGGCGGCCGGATCGAACTGGGCGGCTATGTGCTGACCCTGACCGACGTCGGCACGCTGGAAGGCCCCAACTACCTGGCCGAACGCGGGATCGTGCGGATCGAGAAGCAGGGCGGGGGCCTGGTGTGCACGGCCCAGCCCGAGCGGCGGTTCTTCCCCACCGGCGGCCAGACGACCTCGGAGGTGGCGCTGTGCCCGCGCGGCCTGGACGACCTCTACGTGGTGATCGGCGAGCGCCGGGCGGGCGCGAACGGCCAGCCGGCCTGGCTGGTGAGGGCCTATGTCAATCCGTGGGTGCGGCTGATCTTCCTGGGGCCGCTGATCATGGCCCTGGGCGGGGCGGTCTCGCTGTCGGACCGGCGGCTGCGCATGGGCGTCGCCCGGAAAGCCAAGGGAGCGCAGGCGTGAAGGCCCTTCGCTCCATCGCCATGGTTCTGGCCGCGCTGGCCTGCATGGCGGCCGCGTCGGACCCTTCCGAACGCCTGCCCGATCCCGCTCAGGAGGCCAGGGCGCGCGATCTGTTCAAGGAAGTGCGGTGCCTGGTCTGCCAGAACGAGTCCATCGACGACTCCGAGGCCGCCCTGGCCCACGACCTGCGTCTTCTGGTGCGCGACCAAGTGAAGCAGGGGCGGAGCGACGACGAGATCCGTGCGTTCCTGACGGAGCGCTACGGCGAGTTCGTGCTGCTGAAGCCGCCGTTCTCGCCCGGAAACGCGGTGCTTTGGCTTACGCCGTTGGCGGTTCTGCTGGCCGGCGGGGGGCTGATGGTCGCGCTGCTGCGGCGCCGGGCGAGCGCCGAAGCGGCACCGGAGGCGCTGTCGGCGGAGGAAGAGGCGCGGTTGAAGGGGCTGCTCGCGGACGTCCAGGAGACGAATGACACGATTGCGCCCTGATGAGGCCGCAAGAAACGCCGCGAGGATGAAGGAAAGATAATCCTGGAGCCGTTGCACGATTTGCTGGTGCAACTAGGTTCTGTTCGAGAACCCGGCGCAGAGCGTCGTGGGTGAGGAAAGACGAAAGATGGCTGCTCGGAAGTCAGGATTCATTGTTGGCGCCGTCGCGGGTGCGGGCGTTGCTTGCGCCGCCCTGGCGGGCGTGGGCATGCGCATGGGACCGGCCGGCGCGGCCGAGCAGGAGCCGTCGCTGGTGCGGGCTTCGGCGACCAGCGCCCCGATGTTCGCCCCGCCGCCCGGCGCGCCGCTGTCCTTCGCCGACATCTTCGAGAAGGTCTCGCCGGCCGTCGTGCAGATCGACGTGACCTCGAAGGCCGATCCGAAGGCGCGCCTGCGGATCCCGGGCCTCGAGGGCCTGCCGTTCGACATCGTGCCGCGCGGCCAGAAGCCGGGCGAGGAAGGCGAGGAGGCCCAGGCCCCCAAGCAGCAGTCCTCGGGCTCGGGCTTCTTCATCTCGGCCGACGGCTACATCGTCACCAACAACCACGTGGTCGCCGACGCCGACACCGACGGCATCAACGTCGTCATGAAGGACGGCCGTGAGCTGAAGGCCACCATCGTCGGCCGCGACGAAAGCACCGATCTTGCGGTGATCAAGGTCACCGATCCCAAGGCCAAGGGCGCGGCCTTCCCGTATGTGAACTTCGAGAACCAGGCCCGTCCGCGCGTCGGCGACTGGGTGATCACCATCGGCAACCCGTTCGGCCTGGGCGGCACCGCCACGGCCGGCATCATCTCGGCCTATGGCCGCGACCTGGGCGACAACTCCTCGCAGTTCGTCGACTACATCCAGATCGACGCCCCCATCAACCGCGGCAACTCGGGCGGTCCGTCGTTCGACATCTACGGCCGGGTGATCGGCGTGAACACGGCGATCTTCTCGCCGACCGGCGGCTCGGTGGGCATCGGCTTCGCGATCCCGGCCGACGTGGCCGAGGCCACCGCCAAGCAGCTGATCAACGGCGGCAAG
>PJUL01000366.1_pt1 | contig 35076 bp, 29 predicted proteins | sample 1512221 | NCBI WGS metagenome assembly PJUL01 (sample SAMN08177667, study PRJNA422409) | Feces metagenome, whole genome shotgun sequencing project.
GTCGGGCGCAATCCGGCCATGCGGAGAACCGCCGTCAGGCAGGGTTTGCGGGACGGATGGGGCCGGGCGGCAAGGCTGCGTTCGGTCATGGGGCCGGGAATGCTCGTCATAATGTCCAAAATTCCAGCTTTTCTTATAGAGTGCCGCGGCCTGCGGCACAAGTTGAACCGCTAAAACAGTCTTGTATCGCAACCTTCGGCTGTCTTGACCCTCAAACCCCACCTCTATACGAAACGAGGCTTAAGTGAGAGCGGGGATGGTCAATGACCGAGCGGCAACACGCATTTGGATATGAAGATCTGCTGGCCCATGGCCGTGGCGAATTGCCGGGACAGGGCGATGCACGCCTGCCAGCACCGCCCATGCTGATGTTTGACCGCATCACCGATATTCAGGAAAGCGGCGGCGCACATGGCAAAGGCTATGTGCGGGCCGAGCTGGACGTGAACCCGGACCTTTGGTTCTTCAAATGCCATTTCATCGGCGATCCGGTGATGCCGGGCTGTCTCGGTCTCGATGCCGTCTGGCAGATGACCGGATTTTTCCTGTCCTGGATCGGCCAGCCCGGCAAGGGTCGCGCCCTAGGCGGCGAAATCAAGTTCCAGGGTCAGGTGACCGATGATGTCAAGCTTGTCGAATATGGCATCGATCTCAAGCGCGTCATGCGCTCGCGCCTGACGCTGGGCATTGCTGACGGCTGGGTTAAGGCCGATGGCAACATCATTTATGAAGCCAAGGATCTGCGCGTCGGGCTGTTCACCGACGCCTGAGACACTTTGTCAGAGACTGCCGGGCCTTATATTACCGGCATCAGGTTACCTATATGGATGCAACGCAACCCCAAGTGCGGAACCATCGAATGATTGAAGCGAGACCGAAATGAGACGAGTTGTCGTAAGCGGCATGGGTATCATTTCCTCCATTGGCAATTCGCTGGATGAGGTCACGACAAGCCTGCGCAATGCCACTCCGGGCATTGTCTTCGCCGAAGACTATGCCGAGCTGGGCTTCCGCAGCCAGGTCAAGGGCGATCCACGCCTCGATCCGTTCGAGCTGCTCGACCGCCGCGTCACCCGTTTCATGGGCAAGGGCGCAGCCTGGAACTATCTCGCCATGCAGCAGGCGATTGCCGATGCCGGACTGGACGAGAGTGACATTTCCAATCCCATGACGGGAATTGTCATGGGCTCAGGTGGCGCGTCCACCCGCACCATCGTGGAAGCCGCCGATATCGTGCGCAAGAATACCAGCCCCAAGCGTATCGGGCCGCTGGCCGTGCCCAAGGCTATGGGCTCGACGGCTTCGGCGACGCTGGCCACGTCCTTCGGCATCAAGGGCATCAATTATTCGATCACCGCTGCCTGCGCGACATCCAAGCATTGCATCGGCAATGCCTATGAGCAGATCATGCTTGGCAAGCAGAACATCGTCTTCGCTGGCGGGCATGAAGATCTCGACTGGACGCTGAGCGACCTGTTCGATGCCATGGGCGCGATGAGCTCCAATTTCAACGCGACCCCGCAACTGGCCTCGCGCGCTTATGACGCCAATCGAGACGGCTTCGTCATTTCCGGCGGCGCCGGCGTATTGGTGCTCGAAGACTATGAGCATGCCAAGGCGCGTGGCGCAAAAATCTGGGCCGAAGTGGTCGGCTATGGTGCGACTTCCGATGGCGTCGATATGGTGGCGCCCTCGGGCGAAGGCGCTGAACGCTGCATGCGCATGGCTTTGCAGAACGTCAAGGCACCCATCGATTATATCAACCCGCATGCCACCTCGACCCCCGTGGGTGACCTCAAGGAAATCGAAGCGCTACGCGCCGTCTTTGGCAATGAAGACAAGTGCCCGCCCATTTCCGCGACCAAATCGCTGACCGGCCACAGTCAGGGCGCTACAGGCGTGCATGAATCGATCTTCTCGATCCTGATGATGAAGCACCGTTTCATCGCTGAAAGCGCCAATATCGAGACGCTTGACCCGGCATTCGCTGACATGCCGATCCTGCGCCAGCGACGCGATGAGGTCGATCTCGGCTATGTGCTGTCCAACTCATTCGGGTTTGGCGGCACCAATGCGGCTCTGGTGTTCAAGCATCCTGACGCCTGAGGCTATCAGGCTCATGGCAGAAACTATTCATGACCCTCGGGCTTGACCCGAGGGTGTTTTCTTTTGTGCGCATAAGATTTCCCGTTTCACGACGCCCCCAGCGCAGGGATGAAGCGGGAAAGAACTAATATTCCAGAGCGGTGAACCCACCGTCTTTGCCGTCATAGAGCAGCACTCGCCCGATCAGCGGCGTGCCGATGCCGGTGATGAGCTTGATCGCTTCCATAGCCATCAATGAGCCAATAATGCCGGTCACCGGCCCCAATATGCCATTGGCTTCGCAGGACGGGAGGGCCTCGTCATCTGCCTCCGAAGGATAAAGCGCTTCGTGGCGGGGCCCGCCGAGGTGAGGCGCGAAGATGGTGACCTGCCCCGAAAACATCGAGACCGCGCCCGAAACCAGCGGGATACGCAATGCCTCGGCCGCATTTGCGACGATGCGGCGGGTGGCCAGATTATCCGTACCATCGAGAACGATATCGTAACCCGACAGCATGGCTTGGGCATTGTCGGCATGGACGGTCTCGGCGATCAGCTCCAATTGCACATGCGGATTGAGAGCACGCACAAATTCGCCGGCGCTCTCAACCTTGGCCCGGCCAAGTCCGGCATTGGTGTGAACGATCTGGCGATGAAGATTGGAGAGCGATACCTGGTCGGCATCAACAATGCCCAAATGACCAATACCGGCAGCGGCGAGATAGGCAATGGCGGGGCTGCCGAGGCCACCTGCGCCGACGACCAAAACCCTTGCCGTCTTCAGTTTCTGCTGGCCGGCGCCACCCATGCCTTTGAGCACCAGATGCCGCGCATAGCGTCTGGTTTCTTCGAGCGACAATGGCTGCTCAGAGACCAAGGGGAACCGCCAGAAAGCGGCGGTCCGGGCCTTCGAAACCACGCGGATAGACCGAGACAATCGCTACCGCGTTGGCCAGAATTGCCCCACCAAAAGGCATGACCACGCCATAGAGGCGATAATCGACCGGGCAGCCACGGGAGCGCGGCAGGTTGTCGTCGCGGTGGACCATCCTTTGGGTGCCGCTGTCGCTGATGTCCAGCTGATAGCCCTGCGGTTCAAGGTCGAACCACTCCGCGCAGGGGCTGGTCGCTGTGGTGGGGAAGGTCGAGAGGCGGAGCGTATAGTCGCCGATAACTGCGCCCGGTTCATAACCCGGCGCGCCAAAAGTCAGGCTCTTGCCATCGATATCGGGGGCGCCGTCGCCGATGAGTGCGGCGATTTCTACAGGAATATCAATGCTGAAGCCGGTAATATGGCTTTCGGCCTGCGCAAGAGCTTCGGCGCGGATTGCGGCGAGGCTGTTTTCTTCAGCTTCGGCCTGCACGCGGATCGGGGTACCGACGACCCAGGAATCGCTTTCAAGATCAACGACATAGAGATTGGCATAGGCGAAGCCTGAGCCATCCTGAATGCCGAATTCCTCGAAGGCGAAATAGCGGAAATCCTGCGAAAAACCGATATAATCGATCAGCGCCCGGTCGCCACCAAGGGCGGCGCCGGGGGCCAGGAGTGCCATGATGAACGGGAAAATGGCGCGTTTTCGCCCCCTAGCCCCGTCCGGTCGATCCAAATCCGCCTGCACCGCGTTCTGTTTCGTCAAGTTCGTCCCCCACGATAAAGGCTGGCTGCACCACCGATGCCACCACCATCTGGGCGATGCGCTCGCCCCGTTCGATCCTGAAGGAATCTTGACCCAGATTGACGAGGATGACCATCACCTCGCCGCGATAATCTGCGTCGATGGTGCCGGGCGAGTTGAGCACGGTAATGCCATGCTTGGCCGCAAGACCGGAGCGCGGGCGCACCTGAGCCTCGTAACCCGGCGGCAGAGCCATGGCAAAACCGCAGGGCACGATGGCGCGTTGCCCCGGCTCGATGGTAAGCGGCTCGGCGGACGGCACCGCCGCACGCAGGTCCGCTCCGGCGGCCAGGGCGCTTGCAAGAGCCGGCGGGGGAAGACCCTCGCCATGCTCAAGCCATTTGAGACGAATGGAAACGGGTGCCTGCATCAGGGGGCACGCACCACGGCGTACAGCTCGGTCGGCAGCTCAAGCGTGCCATTGATGAGATCGAGCATCGGGATCACATGGCTGACGCTCTTGCCGTCGGCAGCGCGGGTCATATTGGTATCGGTGACTTCGCTGCCCGAGAAAGTGACGGTGATGTTGTGGCCTTCAAAGAAGGCAAGCATCATCTGCTTGGTTTCTTCGTCCATCTCGTCATCGACGCCGAGCTCAGAAGTCATGTCGGCGGTCGGCAGCGCAATGCGGACGAGGCCCGGACCGGCTTCGGTGAAGGTCATGCCGCCTTCGTCCTGCCCGAGGTCGAGATCGGCAAACGGGCCTTCTTCGACGATAGAGCAGGTTGCTGTGCCATCGGCGTTTTCGGTGAGCGTACCTTCGTCACAGAAACCGGCTTCCTGGCTCTCGCCGCTCTCTTCGCTCATCTTGACCATGGCATAGAGGTCCGCGCTCATGGTCTGGGTCATGGTCGCGCGCGCGGTGGTTGCGCTGGTCAGCGCCACATCGATATCGACATCGACGCAAGCCGAAAGACCCAGAGCCAGAGCGGTGACGCCCGCCAGCTTGCCGAACAGATTGAAGTGCATGAATTTGTCTCCCAAGGCGGCCCCAGCCGCATTTGGACGCTATCTAGTGGGAGATGGAGCCGCCCGGCAAGACTGGCGGAGGCAAAAGCCTCAGGATATTAGGGCCAGTCGCAGCGCAAGATAGGCCGCCGCCCCCAGGGCCAATATGGCAAAACCCAGAGCCACCACCATCATAGTGCGCATCAATCGGTCGCGCGGACGGTTCATCATGGCGCGGTGTTCGGCCATGGTCAGTTCCGCCTGCGCAATGAGATTGGGGACGCGACCCAAGGCTTCGCTCATGCGGGTGAGGTGGCCGGCAAAGTCTTCGAGACGGCCCATCGGCCCCTCTTCGCGGCGCAGCCAGTCGCCCACGACCGGCTCGGCAATGGTCCAGATATCGAGTTCAGGATCGAGATTGCGCGCGACGCCTTCCACCAGCACCATGGACTTTTGCAGCAGCACCAATTCAGGCCGCGTGCGCATCTCAAAAAGATCGGTAATGGCAAAGAGCTGGCCCAGAACCTTGGCCATGGAAATCTCGGTCGCCTTGCGACCATGCAGCGGCTCGCCAATGGAGCGGATGGCGAGGGTGAAATCGTCCACCGACTGATGGGCGGGCACATAGCCGATATCGAAATGGCGCTGCGCCACCAGCCGGTAGTTGCGGGTGATGAAACCATAGAGAATGTCGGCGAGGAAGCGGCGCTCGAACTTGCCGATGCGTCCCATAATGCCGAAATCCACCGCGATGACGTCGCCGGTTTTCGGATCGGCAAAGAGATTGCCCGGATGCATGTCGGCGTGAAAGAAACCATCGCGGATGGCATGACGCAAAAAGCCCTGCAGAACCTTGGCCGCGAGCGCCTTGCGGTCAATACCGGCGGCATCGATGGCGGCATGGTCGCGGATCGGAATGCCATCGACCCATGTGGTGGTCAGAACGTTCTGCGCCACCTGATCCCATTGCACTTCGGGGATGCGGAAGCCGGTATCATCCTTGATATTTTCGGCCATTTCCGAAATCGCGGCGGCCTCAAGGCGCAGGTCGAGTTCAAGCCGCATGGAATGGTCGAGCGTCTGCACCACCTGCGTCGGCTGCAAGCGGCGACTGGCGGGCGAGAAGGTTTCCGCCAGACGCGCACCGGCATAAAGCGCCTGCGTATCGGCATGGAAGCGTTCGGACACGCCGGGACGCAGCAATTTGACCGCGACGATCTTTGGCACCTCGCCGGATACGCGCAGCCTGGCCTTGTGGACCTGGGCGATAGAGGCGGCGGCTACGGGTTCACTGATCTCTGTCAGCTGCGCGGCCTTGGCGCCGAGGGCTTCATCGAGAATTCCGGGAACCAGTTTCGGATCGAAGGGCGGCATACGGTCCTGAAGGCCGGACAGGTCAGCGGCGGCCTGTGCACCCACGATGTCGGGCCTTGTGGCCAGTGTCTGGCCGAATTTGACGAAGCTGGGGCCCAGCTTATGCAGCGCCGCATTGAGCTTTTCGATAGAGCCAGTCTTGCGCACGGAGCGGCGCTCGACCAAGCGGCCCATGCCGATGCCAAGTTTCATCATCGGCGGCAGCGATTCGGCCGGCAGGATGGACAATGCGCCTTCGCGCGCCAATACCCAGCCGGCATGGATCAGGCGGAACGTTGAACCCAGTCCCATGCGTCAGATCTTCCACCCAGAGAACAGCGTGGCGATATTGCCGGTAAAACTCTGGTGCTTTGCGCGTTTGAATCCGGCCTTGGCGATCATGGAGGTGAAGTCTGCCGGATTGGGAAACTTGCGGATCGATTCGATGAAATATTGATAGGGCTGCGCATCGCCGGTCACGAGCTTGCCCATGGGCGGGATCACGCTGTCGGAATAGATTTTATAGACCGCGTCAAAACCCGGCACGTCGACCTGGCTGAATTCCAGCACCAGAATGCGCCCGCCACGCTTGAGAACGCGATGCGCTTCATCCAGTGCCTTCTGAATGCGCGGCACATTGCGAATGCCGAAGGCGATTGTATAGGCGTCAAAGGAATTGTCCTCGAAGGGCAATTGCTCGGCATTGGCCTCAAGGAAACTGACCTGCCCCGGATAGCGCCAGCTTTTGGCGCGCTCGGCACCGACGCGCAGCATGTCCGAATTGATGTCGGAGACCACCACTTCAGCATAACCCAGCGAACGGTTGACGATGCGCTCGCCGATGTCGCCAGTGCCCCCGGCCATGTCGAGGACCTTATAAGGCCGCGCGCCCGATTTGGGAGGCGCCAGTTCGGCCACCATGGCGTCCTTCCAGAGCCGGTGCACGCCCACGCTCATCAGGTCGTTCATCAGATCGTAGCGATCCGCCACATCGTGGAAGACCTTGTCGACCAGTCCCTGCTTGTCCTCAAGCGCAACGGTCTGTTCGCCGAAATGAGTGGTTTCGCTGGACTGGGCCATGATGGGACCTCGATGGTCGAAGAATTTGCGCGCACCATATATAAGGCATCGGAAAATGCCCATGCGCAAAGCCGCGCAGGGTGAAGGAGTTTTGTCACATGCCCGAATTGCCCGAGGTCGAGACGGTCAGGCGCGGCCTGGAGCCATGGCTAAAAGGCGCAAAAATCGAATCGGTGACCCTGAACCGCAAGGATTTGCGCTTCCCCTTCCCCGAAGGCCTCAAGACTGAACTCGAAGGGCAGACGGTCGATACCGTGGGCAGACGCGCGAAATATCTGCTTCTGGGCCTGTCCAATAACAAGACGCTGCTCAGCCATCTGGGCATGACCGGCTCCTGGCGCTTTGCCGAACACGGCATCGACAAGCCACCGCGCTATTACGAGCCGGGAACCGAGCCCAAACACGATCATATGATCTGGACGATCCGCCACCCCAGCCACGGGCAGAGCCATCTTATTTACGCAGACCCCCGACGCTTCGGCTTTATCGACCTTTATGATGACATCGAACAGAGCCCCTATTTAAAAGGTCTGGGACCAGAGCCATTGGGCAATGATTTCAGCGCCGCATCTCTGGGTACCGCATTCAAAGGCAAGAAGGCGCCGATCAAGGCCGCGCTGCTGGATCAGCGCGTGGTCGCGGGGCTCGGCAATATCTATGTGGCCGAGGCGCTGCACCGGGCGCATATCCTGCCCGACATCGAGGCGCGAACCCTGGTTCAGGCCGATGGCTCACCCAAAAAGGCACTGGACGAGCTCGCATCAGCGGTGCGCGAAGTGCTCATCGCGGCAATCGAAGTGGGCGGCTCGACCATCCGCGATTTCCGCAGCGTCGAGGGTGCGGGCTATTTTCAGCACAATTTTGCAGTCTATGATCGGGAGGGCGACCCCTGCCCGACGCCAATGTGTGGCGGGGTGGTGAAAAGAATCGTGCAATCGGGGCGCTCGACCTTTTACTGTCCGGTGTGCCAGAAGGCGCCGTGAACACTTTTCTCTTCTCCCGCAGGGAGCTGTGCAAAAATCGGCTCCAATCTTACCGCGTCCACCGGCGGGCACCTCCCCCTTGACGGGGGAGGCTGGGAGGGGGTGCACAAAGCACGCGATTTACAGGCCCGAAAGCCCCCCTCCCCATCCCTCCCCGTCAAGGGGAGGGTGCTCCATCGAGCCCACTTGGGCGGCGCGGCAAGTCGGATCAGTATTTTGCACCGCCCCACCGGGGAAGAAGAAGGGGAATCCAGTTGACGCCTCCCCACCTATCCCCTATAGACCCAGCGACTTGGCGGCAGCGTGCCGCCGCTTTCATTTTATTCCGACAGGTGCTGGCGTCATGGATGGCGCAGAACTTGCTGGCAGGACGCTCAAGAGGACCACATGGCCAATACGCCGTCAGCCAAGAAGGCCACCCGCAAGATTGCTGCCCGCACCGCGGTCAACAAGTCGCGTCGTAGCCGCGTGCGCACGTTCATCCGCAAGGTCGAGGAAGCCATCACCGCCGGTGATCACGCTGTCGCCTTCGCCGCACTCAAGGCTGCCGAGCCGGAAATCCACCGCGCTGCCGGCAAGGGTATCGTTCATACCAATCTTGCATCGCGCAAGGTCTCGCGCCTCAATAGCCGCGTCAAGGCTCTCGCAGTCTGACTGGACTGAGCCACGGCGCCCCGGAGGCTGACGTGGCACGACGAAAACGGGCTCCGCAAGGAGCCCTTTTTGTTGGCGGATGCGCAGCATGCTTTTTCGTCGCACCGCGCTCGCATGACGATTTGATGACAAAAAACCGGCTGGCGGAACGTTTGGTGCACGCGGCTTTTTTCTGATTGAAATCAGCAGCTTGCTACGTCACTGCCTATGCTTTCAGCACATGTATTGCCCCCTTGTTTCAAGCGGGCTGGAATAAATTTTTCATTCGGCAAATCCCGGATAAGTGTTGGAATCTGCCTTGAGTCACAGGCTCTTGCCGGAGGGTACTTTAGTTGGGGATAGGGCAGGAATTTCGCTAGTTCAGAGTCAAGCCCCTATTTCAGTGATTCACGTGTTGCGGGGGTCAAAACCAGCCTCTAAAGTATTTTTGCCGACGGAGAAAAAGAGGGGTGGAACGATCCTCTGGACCGATGGCTGACCTCCTTGGCGGGGTCAAGTTTGGGGCAGTACCGGTCATGCCGGGGAGTAAAAACCAATGTGGAATTTGTCGGTCGCCTCAGGCGGCGATCGGGGAAATCGGGATTGGCGTTCGTTCACGAGACCACCGGCCGGGTCAGGCCGGGATCAAGGGATAGGTCAATAGGCAAGCGGCAAATATAGCCGCTGATTATGTGTGCTCGCTTTGTGAGTGCAGGGGCGAAGCTGTGTCCAAAAGGCCCATGAAGGGTCAGGGCGCAGCCGGACAATGAAACAATCACTGCCGGACTTTGCGGACCGGTCAGGGCAACAGAATGGGGCTATTAACAATGACGCGACAGGCGACTGCGGGAAGAAGCGATTGGGCTGATGCCGACGCTGCTTCTCTTTCACTTTCCCAAAAAGGCAATGTTCCTGTCATGTCCGATAATTCCACCGAAGCGCAGCGTGATCTCTGGACCCGTGTTCGGGCACTGCTGAAAGCCACGGTTGGCGAGGATGTCTTCACCTCCTGGTTTGCGCGTCTCGAGCTGGAAGAACTGGTCGACGACCTGGTTCATCTCTCCGCGCCGACCCGCTTCCTCTGCTCCTGGGTTCAGTCCCATTATGCCGAGCGTATCCTCGAAGCCTTCCGCAATGATGTGCCTGAAGTGGCGCGCCTGCAGGTGACCATGCGCGTCAATGGTCAGGCCCGCCCCCGCATCGCGCCGGTCGCCGAAGTCGCGCCAGAAGCCCCCTCTGCCACGACTGCCGCATTGCCCACCCTTGCCTCGGCAGCCCCCGCAGCTGCCCCGCGTCTGGTTCGGGACAGCGCCAAGGGCGATGCCCTTTCGGGCAGCTCCATCGACCCGCGCATGACCTTTGAGAGCTTCGTGCCCGGCGCGGCCAATGAAATGGCCTTCGGCGTCGCCAAGCAGCTCGCCAATGCGGCGATCAACAATACCGTGACCTTCAATCCGGTGTATATTCATTCCACCGTTGGCCTCGGCAAGTCGCACCTGCTCAACGCCATTGCCCATTCGGTGTCGCAGGCCGATCCGTCCAAGAATATCGTCTATCTGACGGCCGACCATTTCATGTACCATTTCATCACCGCCGTGCAGCGCCAGAGCGCGCTCGGCTTCAAGGAATGGCTGCGCCGGGTCGACCTGCTGCTGATCGACGACATGCAGTTCCTGCAGGGAAAATCCGCCACCGAATTCGGCCATACGCTGGGCACGCTTCTTACAGGCGCCAAGCAGGTTGTGGTGGCTGGCGATGCGCCGCCGCGCGATCTCGAAATGCTCGATGAGCGCGTGCGTTCGCGCCTCTCGGGCGGGCTGGTCGTGCCGATCTCCACTTTCGACCTCGATCTGCGCCGCGACATCGTGCAGCGCCGCGCCGAGCAGGTGAATGCCCGCTTCGGCATGCAGTTCCCGAGCGCCGTCATCGACTATATCGCCCGCGCCGTGGTCAGCCATGGCCGCGATCTCGACGGTGCCGTCAATCGCCTCGTCGCCGCCAACCAGCTTACCGGTGAACTCATCACCGTGCCGCTGGCCGAAAAGACGCTGGCCGACCTGATCCGCGCCCGCGACGCCAAGCGCGTCCGCATCGAGGATATTTTGAAGGCCGTATCGCGCCACTACAAAGTGCCGCGCAATGAATTGCTCTCGGCCCGCCGCAGCCGCGACGTGGTGCGCCCGCGCCAGATCGCCATGTATCTGGCCAAGGCGCTGACCGCCCGCTCGCTGCCCGAAATCGGTCGGCGCTTTGGTGGCCGCGATCACACCACCGTGCTGCATTCGGTGCGCAAGGTGGAGCAGATGATCAAGGATGACCTGGAACTGGGTCAGGAAATCGAACTGCTCAAGCGCATGCTTGAGGAATAGGGATAAAGAGCGGCAAAGAGCCGCCTGCCCTTGCCTTTTCGTCCATGAATTGTAAATGTCCAAACCCCGCTTCGGTGGGGTTTGCGGCTTTAAACGGCGGCTCTTGTCGGTCAGGAATAGGTTGGGAAATGAAAGTCACGCTCGAACGCAATCATCTGCTCAAGTCTCTGAGCCATGTGTATCGCGTGGTCGAACGCCGCAACACATATCCGATCCTGGCCAATGTCCTGTTCAAGGCCAGCGATGACCGGGTCGAGCTGCGCGCCACCGACCTCGACATCGAAGTGACCGAAAGCGTTCCGGCCATGGTCTCGACGCCGGGAACGACCACCGTTCCGGCGCATACGCTTTACGAAATCGTGCGCAAGCTTTCTGATGGCGCCGAAGTGCGGCTGGAAACCGATGGCGGCGAGAACATGGTTCTCACCTCAGGCCGTTCGCGCTTCAACCTGGCCTGCCTTAACCCGGATTCATTCCCAGATCTCAAGTCGGGCGCCTTTGCGCATGAATTCGACATTGCAGCCGCATCGCTGCGCGAATTGATCGAGCGCACCCAGTTTGCCATCTCCACCGAGGAGACACGCTATTATCTCAATGGCATCTATTTCCATGCCATCGAAAACAGTGCCGCAGGTAGCCTGTTCCGCGCTGTCGCCACCGATGGCCACCGCATGGCGCGCGCCGAAATCGCCGCGCCAGCGGGCTCGGAAGGCATGCATGGCATCATCGTGCCGAAAAAGACTGTTGGCGAAGTGCAGAAGCTGCTCGATGGCGTCGACGGCGATGTGCATGTGGAAGTTTCCGACACCAAGATTCGTTTCACCGTCGGCACTGTGGTGCTGCTCTCCAAGCTCATCGAAGGCACCTTCCCCGATTATGACCGGGTGACGCCCAAGAATAATGACAAGCAGATGCTGGTCGATAAGTCCGGCTTTGCCATTGCCGTTGACCGCGTCTCCACCATTGCTTCTGATCGCGGCGGCAAGGCCGTCAAACTCGCTGCCAGCAATGGCCTGCTTGAATTGTCGGTGACCAATCCCGACCACGGCACCGCCAGCGAAGAAGTGGCCGTCGATTTCGATGTCGATAGTTTCGAGATCGGCTTCAATGCGCGCTACCTGCTGGACATCATCACCCAGATCCGTTCGGAAAATGCGGTGTTTCTGTTCAACGACGCCAATTCACCCACGCTGGTGAAAGAAGAAGGCGAGGCCAACGCGCTTTACGTGCTGATGCCGATGCGTGTGTGATCGCAGCCTTTGCGCTTGTCTTGATATCTACACCCCTCACCCGTCTCGGCCTTTGGCCGATCCACCCTCTCCCACAAGGGGAGAGGGGTGGCCCGGTGGTTGTTCCAGGCTCGATGCGCCCTTCTCCCCTCGTGGGAGAAGGTGCCCGAAGGGCGGATGAGGGGGGTGTGGCAAGCTTCTGGGCGAAGGGGAATGGAAATTGATCCGCCACATTTCCCGCCTGCGCCTCACTGCGTTCCGCAATTACACTTCGGCGGCGCTTGATCTGGATGCGCGCCATGTCGTGCTGACCGGGCCCAATGGCTCGGGCAAGACCAATCTGCTTGAAGCCGTTTCCGTGCTGTCGCCCGGGCGCGGGCTGCGCGGAGCGAGTTTTGACACGCTGCAGGCGCAGGGCTCCGATTTGAGCTGGGCCGTTGCGGCCTCGGTGGAAACCGATGACGGGCCAGCCGATATCGGCACCGGAGCCACGCCGGAAGGCGGGCGACGGGTGCGCATCAATGGGGCCAATGCACGCTCCATCGAGGCGATGAGCGATTACCTGCGCGTACTTTGGCTAACGCCCGCCATGGACGGGCTGTTTTCCGGCCCGGCAGGCGAGCGGCGGCGGTTTCTCGACCGGCTGGTGACGACACTGATTCCCGCCCATTCTGCTGCCGTTTCAGACTTCGAGAAGGCCATGCGGCAGCGCAACAAGCTGTTGGAGGAGGATGCCGATCCGCGCTGGCTTTCGGCTGTGGAAGCGCAGATGGCCGAACTGGCCGCATCCGTCCATCTCAATCGCGCCGATAGTCTGGTGTCTCTCCAGGCATTGATTGCTGAAAGTCTCGACGACGCCAATTTCCCTGCCGCTATCCTGACATTGACGCCGCTTTTCGAGGATATGGCCGAGCCCGCCACATCGGCGGCACTTGAAAACCTGCTGGCGCAGCGCTGGCATGGATTGCGCGGGCTTGATCGGGCCGCAGGACGCACCACAGCAGGACCACACCGGGTCGATCTCGGCGTCATGCATGCACAGAAACACATGCCTGCTGCCCTGGGATCGACAGGCGAGCAAAAGGCCCTGCTGATCGGCCTTATTCTGGCCCATGCACGGCTCGTGCGGTTGCGGACCGGCATCGTGCCCTTCCTGTTGCTCGATGAAATCGCCGCCCATCTCGACCCCGACCGCAGAAGGGCCTTGTTTCAGGCGCTGGATGGACTGGAAACCCAGTGCTTTCTGACCGGCACCGACGCCATTCTGTTCGAGGCGCTGGAGGATCGGGCACAGCGAATTTCGGTGCGCGACGGACGGCTGGCACGGGAATAGCCACAAGCCAGGATCGCCAGCGCTCTTATGCCCGGCAAAAGCCTAGGAAAACGGCAAATTCCTTGGGGTTTCAGCCCCGTTCCGCTAGAACAGAATTTGAGTTTTAACGACTGATTCGGACCTCATGAGCGACAGCGAAAACCCGATCCCGAACGATTATGGCGCAGACAGCATCAAGGTGCTCAAGGGCCTGGATGCCGTGCGCAAGCGCCCCGGCATGTATATCGGGGATACCGACGACGGTTCGGGCCTGCATCATATGGTCTATGAGGTGGTCGACAACGCCATCGACGAAGCGCTGGCGGGGCACGCCGATCTCGTCACCGTGACGCTCAATGCCGACGGCTCCTGCTCGGTGAACGACAATGGCCGCGGCATTCCCACCGACATTCACAAGGAAGAGGGCGTATCCGCGGCCGAGGTCATCATGACCCAGCTTCATGCCGGCGGTAAATTCGACCAGAATTCCTACAAGGTTTCCGGCGGTCTGCACGGCGTGGGCGTGTCTGTCGTCAATGCGCTTTCGGTCTTTCTGAAACTCAATATCCGCCGCGGCGGCAAAGTGCATGAAATGAGTTTCACTCATGGCGTTGCCGATGCACCGCTGGAGGTTATCGGCACCTATACCGAAGACAAGAAGCCGGGCACTTATGAAGGCCGCTCCGGTTCGGAAATCACCTTCCTGCCGTCCACCGACACCTTCACCATGGTGGAGTTCGACTTCAAGACGCTCGAACATCGCCTGCGCGAGCTGGCCTTCCTCAATTCTGGCGTGCGCATCCTCCTGCGCGACCACCGTCATCCCGAGCCGATCGAGGTCGAGCTGTTCTATGAAGGCGGGCTGGAAGCCTTTGTGCGTTATCTCGACAAGTCCAAGGCGCCTGTCATTGAGACGCCAATCGTCATGCGCGCGGAAAAGGACGGCATCACCGTTGAAGTGGCGCTGCAGTGGAATGACAGCTACCACGAAAACGTCCTCTGCTTCACCAATAACATCCCCCAGCGCGACGGCGGCACGCACCTTGCGGGCCTGCGTGGCGCGCTGACCCGTCAGGTGACGGGCTATGCGACCTCCTCCGGCATTGCCAAAAAGGAAAAGGTCGAGCTTTCCGGTGACGACACCCGCGAAGGCCTGACCTGTGTATTGTCCGTAAAGGTCCCGGACCCCAAATTCTCCTCGCAGACCAAGGACAAGCTGGTGTCCTCGGAAGTGCGGCCCGTTGTCGAGAATATCGTCAACGAGAAGCTGGGCCAGTGGTTTGAAGAGCATCCCAACGAAGCCAAGATCATTGTCGGCAAGGTGGTGGAAGCCGCTGCGGCCCGCGAAGCCGCCCGCAAGGCGCGCGAGCTGACCCGCCGCAAGGGCGCGCTCGAAATTTCGTCCCTGCCCGGCAAGCTGGCCGACTGTCAGGAACGTGACCCGGCCAAGTCCGAAATCTTCATCGTCGAGGGTGACTCGGCAGGTGGCTCGGCCAAGCAGGGCCGCGACCGCTCCAATCAGGCGGTGCTGCCGCTGCGCGGCAAAATTCTCAATGTGGAACGCGCGCGTTTCGACCGGATGATTTCGTCCGATCAGGTCGGCACGCTGATCACGGCGCTGGGCACCGGCATTGGCCGCGAGGAGTTCAATCCCGACAAGCTGCGCTACCACAAGATCATCATCATGACCGACGCCGACGTGGACGGCGCCCATATCCGCACCTTGCTGCTGACCTTCTTCTATCGGCAGACGCGCGAACTGATCGAGCGCGGACATATCTACATTGCCCAGCCGCCGCTCTACAAAGCCACGCGCGGCCGGTCCGAGCTCTACCTCAAGGACGAGGAAGCGCTGGAAGATTACCTGCTGCAGGGCGGGCTCGAAGATGCCGTGTTCAAGACCCGCAATGGCTCTGAACATGCCGGACAGGATCTGCTGAGCATTTTGCAGCAGGCGCGCGACATCACCAAGGCGATCAACAATCTTAACACCCGCTACAACCGCAATCTGGTGGAACAGGCGGCGATTGTCGGCGGGCTCGATCCCGATGGCATGTCCGACCGGAACAAGAGCGCCGAGACGCTGACGCGCGTTGCCGGGCGGCTGGATCGCATTTCCGACGAGCTAGAGCGTGGCTGGAGCGGTGAAATCACCGATGACGAGGCTCTGGGCTTTTCGCGCACCGTTCGCGGCGTCACCGAGACCCACCAGATCGACCGGGCGCTGCTGCAAAGCGCCGATGCGCGCAAGCTGCGCGCGCTCGCGGGCCGCTTGGACGAACTTTTCGGTGGCGTGCCGACGCTGACCCGCAAGGGTGATACGGTCAATATTTACGGCCCGTCATCCCTGTTCAAGGCGGTAACCGATGCCGGTCGCAAGGGCGTGTCGTTGCAGCGCTATAAAGGCCTGGGCGAGATGAATGCCGAGCAGCTCTGGGAAACCACGCTCGACCCCAATGCGCGCACCCTGCTGCGTGTCGAGATGGGCCAGACCGACGAAGCCGACCAGATTTTCACCGCCCTCATGGGTGATCTGGTGGAGCCACGCCGCGACTTCATCCAGGACAATGCGCTCAATGTGAGCAATCTGGACGTCTAGGGGCGTGACTGTGCCTCGCCGCGCTACAACAGGTTAATTGCCGTTGCCCGTGTCGACCTCGGGCGCGGCCTCCTCTGCGGGCAGCGGTTCATTCAGGGTTGGATTGTCGCGCAGCAGCACCGTCACTTCATTGTCGAGCGCGGACAGGAACGCGCCGATGCGCGTGCCATTGCTGCCGAAATCGATGGGCGCGCCAATTGAGGCCGAGCGCATATCCACCCGACCGCCCTGCGCGGTGGGGCGGACGGCGAGTACGATCTCATCCTGCCAGCCGGGCAAGGTCATCACCCGCGCATTAATCCGGCCTTCCGCCAGGACATTGAGCGGTTCGACACGCCGGCGCATGTCCCAGCCCTCAGCCTGAACCAGCCGCTCCACCAGCGCAAAGAGCTGAATGACATCGAGCGGATAGCCCCGCGTTTCCGCATTGGGGAAAATGCGCCGCTGCTCATTCGGCGGCAGTAGCCGCGCCGGGGGCATTATTGCGGTATCGGGTTCAAAGATAAGCGGCAGATCGGCGCGGGCGGCGGTGGCAATGTCGGTGACTGCCGGATAGCGCCAGGCCTGTGCGCCATAGATCGCAAAGGGGGTAAGGCAGATAAGCCCCAGAACCAACCCGCCCAGCGCCCTGCCCCAGCCCTGATCACCGCTGAACCACAGGCGGACAAGCGCGGCGAACGCGACCAGGGCCGCAAGCGCCGCTGCGAGACCGGCCAGGATGATCAGCACCAGAAAAAGGTTGGAATCGATATAGAGCTGGCGATGCATGAGAATGGGCAGAACGAGCAGCGGCACGGCGACGCTGCCCAGCCGCTGTGCCCAGATGGCCCATTTCGATGTTCTGATCCTGATCCGCAAGGATGTCGTTTCCCGTTATCGCTTAGCAGTTTACCGAAAAGGTCTTTGGATTGTTTGAACGCGGCCTAGCGTGGCGTATTCAGGCTGCACATGGTCCGGATGGCCTGCCATTCGGCGTCGGAGAAGGGCGTATCGAGCCCTTGCGGCCGGTCCTGTCCCAGAAGGGTGAGGGCGGCGAGACGTTCGTCGGTCAGCGGGTGGGTGTTGAAAAGCGCCAATGCACGGTCGGCATTAGTGATCACGGCGACCCGACCGATGAGATTGGCCAATGCCCAGGGCTCGAAGTCAAATTTCTGCGCAACCCGAACGGAGAAGCGGTCGGCCTCATGCTCGGCCTCGCGGGAAAAGCGTGCATCGATAATGGTGGCGCCCAGACCCGCGGCGACTGAAATCCCGGTCATATCCCCGAGAATAAACCCGACAAGCAGGCCCGTGCCAGCCGTCGAGACCAATTGCTCCATGCCGTGACGATGGACCACATGACCCAGTTCATGGGCGAGGACACCGGCAAATTCGTCCGGCGTGCGGGCCGCATTGAGCAGTGCGGAAAAGAAATAGACCCGCCCGCCCGGCACGGCAAAGGCATTGGGAATATCGGAATGCACGACACGAACATCGGCCGCAAAGGGCGAATTGGTCTCGGCAAGAGCGGCTTGGGCAAACCGGGTAATGGCGCGATTGGCGAGGCTCTGCGGATCGGGGTCGCAAAGCGGCAGGCCATTCTCGCCGCCCAGGGTTGCCTCGATCTGGCCGGCGACGGTCTGGCCAATGCCCTCTTCCCAACCGGGAGGAATGAGCTGGACGAGACGAGCGGCAATAAGGGGCACGCCCAGAATATAGACCGCAATGACAGCGGCCAGCGCCAATGTCGAAAGAGCGGCAAGACGGACCTGTTTACCGCGCTCCTGCTGCTGGCGCTGGGCCAGCAAAGGCAGGGTGGCGCGAATACGCCCGATATGATCCTCTCCCGACACTACAATCCTCGCACCATCTGGGGCATGGACGGAACCCAGTCGTATTTCATTGCGGCGGGCCGGTACGAGATAGAGATCCTGCGCCGGCCAGCGCGCCAGCGGCAAGCCTGATACAGAATCGAGCACCACAAGCGTTCCGCTATCGCCGTCGCGCTCATAGCGCAGCTCGGCAGCGTGCAATGCTGAAATCAATCCATCATGAAAGCGGGCGGAAATGCTCATTTCAATAGCCCCCCACATTCAGCGCATCGGCAAGGCCTTCCCCAGCCAGCGCCTTGTCCTCGGCGCGGGCGCGGACATTGTCGAGACTATCCAGACCGGAAATGGTCGCGCCGCGTAAAGCGAGATGCCAGAAGCCATATCCGAGCACCAGTTCGGAGACGAAGGTGAAGGCGGAGAACAGCAGCAGATAGCCGGTGATGATGGCGAGCAGCGTTGCCACGCTCGACTGCATCGAGGCCAGAAGCATGTCGAGATCGAAACTGTCGCCAGCAAAGGCCTCCGGCGCAACGAGCCCGAGAATGACGAAACCGCCCAAGGCCAGAACCAGACTGGCCGCCACCAGAGCGACGGCGAATAGCCCATATTGCGCCAGCAGCCTGATCGCCGAAAGGCGGAGATGCAGGGCGGCCTCGCCCAGACGGATCGAGGAGAACATGCGCGTCATTTCGCTGGCCCGGTAAAGGGTCACCAAAATCAATGCCAGCAGCGCCAGAAACAGCAGGGCAAGATAGCCGTCCGGATCGGCGTCGAGCGGCGCTTCAATCAGCCCTGACTGATCGGCCATGACCAAAGCCGTGAGCGCGATGATCACCACGGGCAACCATGTCAGGTAATATGGCAGTGCAAGCTGGCGCCAGGAGCCGGTAAAGGAGAACTGGCGGTCGCCATACCATGTGTGCCGATAGCGATAGGACCAGAGATTGGCGGCCATGAAGGGATAGGCGAGGCCCAGGGTCGCCAGATTGAGCAGCCACCAGAAGAAACGCCGGGCCCCATAGCGCCAGGCGCTGCCGGCCTGATCGAAGCGAATGCCGCGCCAGAGCGTGCGCGACAACCTGAAGTCGCGGGCGCGATATTGCGCATAGCCCTGCAGAAACCAGATCAGCACGGCGACGGCGCCATAACCGATCATGATGGTTTCGACCGATTGGGTGGAAAGATAGAAAAACACCCCATAGAGCGGCAGAAAGACCGCCAGGGCCATCATGAAACCAAGCAGCAATTGGCGCGCATCGCCGCTATATTCCAGCGCGTCGCCACCGATTTCGCTATTGCCCCAATAAAAGCGGCGCTTGCGCGTATTCAGCCAGAAGCGGTTGAGGCCAATCGTGGGGATCATCAGCAGATAACCGCGCAGGAGCATGACGGCCAGATCCCAGCGGGATCCGGTAAAGATCACATTCTGCTGCCTTGCCTCTGACTGCTGCATCCTTGCCCCCATGTGAGGGCAGTTTTAGGCGAGGGGGCCGGAATTGGGAAGGCACCCCCACCTAACCCGCCCCCGAAGACGAGGAGGCCGTGATTTATCGATTGATCTAAGGATAAAGCCGCGCACGATCCCATGGTGCATCGGCATTGTCCCGCGTGAAGCGAACGCGATCATGCAGGCGGAACTCGCCGTCTTTCCAGAACTCGATGGCGGTCGGCACAAGCCGGAAACCGGACCAATGAGCGGGACGAGGCGCATCAGCCTCCCCTATCCTATTGGTCAGCGCCTCGACTTCTGCCAGCAAGTGCTGGCGGCTGGCCAGTGGCCGGGATTGCCGGGACGTCGAAGAGGCGATGCGACTGCCCTTGGGGCGGGTAGCGAAATAGGTGTCGGCTTCGTCCGGTGTGACGATCTCGACCGGGCCACGCATCCGTACCTGCCGACGCAGGCTTTTCCAGTGCATGACCAGAGCGGCCTGCGGATTGGCGAGCAGTTGCCGCCCCTTGTCGCTTTCAAAATTGGTGAAGAAGCAGAAGCCACGCGCATCGCGGGCATTGAGCAACACCACGCGCACATCGGGCAAGCCGGTGGCATCAGCAGTTGCCAGCGCCATGGCGTTCGGATCGTTGGGCTCGGACTCCTGCGCGAGGGCGAACCATTCCTCGAACACCGCGAAGGGATCGACGCTGGAATGGTCATTGTCGTCGAAAAGACGCTCGGTGAGGATTTGCAGCATGATGAAATTCCCGCTTTTGCCGCTTCTCAAAACTGGACAAGGCCAGAGGGCGTGGCCATATAGAACCCAGATAAGGGGGCAAACAATGCCTCAACGCAAAGATTGGACCTGAATGCGCGATCCTTACACCGTACTCGGGGTGCCGCGGTCCGCAAGCGAGAAGGACATCAAGTCCGCCTATCGCAAGCTGGCCAAGAAATATCACCCCGACCAGAATCCCGACGATCCTTCCGCCCACGGCAAATTTGCCGAGGCGACACACGCCTATGACCTGCTTAGCGACACCGAAAAGCGGGCTCAGTTCGACCGCGGTGAAATCGACGCCGAGGGCAATCCGCGTTTTGCCGGATTTGGCAATGGCGGGGCACGCGGTGGGGCACGGCCCGGCGCCGGTGGCGCGAGCGGGTTTTCTGCCGAGGATATTCTCAAGGAATTCATGAGCGGCTTTGGCGGCCAGCAGCGGGCAGGCGCGCGCGGCGCAGCTGGCGGCGCGCAATGGGACCCCTTTGCCGGCGCATCGGCAGGCGGCGCGGGCGCGCGCATGGGCAAGGGCGATGACGTCATCGTCAATATCGCCGTATCGCTGGAAGATGCCCATAAGGCCGCATCGGTTCCGGTCCGCATGCCCAATGGCAAGATGCTGAACGTCAAACTGCCCGAAAAGGTCGAGGAAGGTCAGCAGATCCGGCTCAAGGGCCAGGGCGTCGCAAACCCCTTCGGCGAACCCGGCGATGCGCTGGTGACGGTGAAATTCGAGAAGTCGAAGCTTCTGCGCCGCGATGGACAGGATGTGCGCACCGATGTTGCCGTAACGCTTTACGAGGCCGTGCTGGGCGCCAAGGTGCGCGTCCCCACGCTGGATGGTTCGGTGGAGCTTAATCTGCCGCCGGGCGTCGATACGTCAAAGGCGCTCCGGCTCAAGGGCAAGGGGCTTTATGGCGAGGGTGATCTCTACGTCAATATTCGCGTCGTGCTGCCCCCCGGCGGCGACGCGGACCTTGAAGCGCTGGCCCGGTTCATGCGGGACCAGAAGCCGTACAAGGTGAGAGACTAAGCGCTTCACGTTTCATTTGAAACGCTGCCTCCTTCCCATCGTCACCACCGGGCTTGTCCCGGTGGTCCATAGCTCCGCGAGATGGATTGCCGGGACAAGCCCGGCAATGACCGCAATCTTATCTCGAGCGCGGGGTCTAGTGTGTGTGAAATGCTCTAAGCGTTTCGGATCCAGATTGGTGCGATCTATCATCTTCCGAGGGAGGCGATAGAGCCGCCAATTCCAGATCAACTAGACACGCCGACGGTAAGCGCGCGCAGGAGCCCTGACACGCCTGCTTCTCGCGGCCGGGATTGTGTAGCGATGCACGCTGACCTGATGGGGCGTCTTCCACCAATGGAAGGGCCTTCTGACAAATTCATACATGGCCCTGATTGTGGCCCCGCTGATTAGGAACCAGTAAATCGGCAGCAATAGCTGTCGCCAGCCAAGAGCGGATTGGCGTGTCCGCGCCAGCCCGACAAGGTTGGAGATCAGCGCCGTGCCATATCCCAGAACGAGTATCATCATGCAGGCAATCAGCCACGGCCCCATGGCGGGCGCATCACGCTGACCGCTGAATTGGGCCCAGATGAAAATGGCCACGAAGGACGTGTGCAGAAGCGGCGCCAGCAACATGCCCAGAATGGTGATCTGAAAAATGGCGAAGCGCCGCCAGCCAAGATCGGCAAGCAGGCGCAACGGTCGGCGATTGTGGACCACGAAGGTCTGCATCCATCCCTTGATCCAGCGGGTGCGCTGGCCCATCCACACATTGATACTGGTCGGCGCATCCTCCAGCGTCAGGCTGATATTGGTGGCGGTACGCAGGTTGCGGCGCGCCAGCCGCACACCGAGATCGGCGTCTTCGGTCACATTATAGGCATCCCACCCGCCCAGCATGCGCAAAGTGGCGAGACGGAAATGGTTGGAGGTGCCGCCCAGCGGCATGACCACATTCCAGCGCGCAAATGCTGGCAGGGTGATGGTGAACAGGCCGGCATATTCACCGGCGAACAGGGCAGGCAAGAACCCCTGCCGCCCATTGCCGACCACCAGGCGCGCCTGAATACAATGCACGTCTTCTTCGCGCCTGAACTGGGCGACCACCCGGCGCAATTGCCGAGGCTCGGGCTGATCCTCGGCGTCGTAAACGACCACGAATTCTCCCCGACAGAGCGGCAAGGCAAAATCGAGCGCCTTTGGTTTGGTGCGCGGGGCGGCGTCGGGCACGATGGCCAGACCAAAGCGGGCATCGTCCAGATGCCGCCGCACGGCCGCAATCGTCTCGGGCGATCGGCTTTCGACCACAAAGATGATCTCGAGTTTTTCTCGCGGATAATCCAGCCGCCCCAGGCTCATATAGAGCTGGTCGACCATATTGGCCTCGTCCCGGAGCGGCACCAGAATGGAATAGAATGGCAAATCCACATCGTCGATGCGCTGACGCGACGTGGGTTGCCGGATAAGCGGGGTGGCCAGCGCGCAAATTCGCAACAGGATCGGCGCGGCAACCAGCGTGAACCACAAGGGCAATAGCCAGAGCTGGCCGGTCAATGGCGCGATCAGCACCAGCATTGCCAGCGCCAGGAGCAGAAAGGCAAAGCCCCAGCGTACCGGCGTTTCCAAATCGAGCTGGGCGGCAGCATGGGGCCAGGCGCGCAACAGGTTCTGGCGCGCGCCGTCAATCAGCGATTGCTGGGCTGCATCGACAAGCAGTTCGCGCAGGGCCGGATAGGGGACGATGCACACATATTGATGCAGTGTCGGTTTGGCCTCATAGGCACGCTTGAGGCGCAGGATGCCGAAGAAATCCGGCGTGGCGAAGGCGACGTCCCGGTCGAGCACCTTGATCCTGAACATGCGGACCTCGGCCAGAATTTCGAGCCGCGGCGGCGCAATATCGGCAGGAACCAGCCGGGGCACGACATTGTAATAGGCCAGACCGAGCCAGCCTGCAGCCCGGCGCATGACCTCGGATTGATTGATGCCAAGATGAACGGCGCACCAATGCAGCGGATCGACCTCACAGGCCAGCGCGTCGGCAAGAAAGGCTTCCGCATCGGGCGCGTTATAGTCAGGCCCGATCACTGCCAGCATCAGGCTGACCGCTTCGGACATGGCGCGCCTCCTCGCCGGAGCCGCTTGCCGGTCAGCGAACCGGCCTGATGTCCCTCAAAAAGCACTTGCACAGGTTGGCCTCCACGTCCCCCATCAAGTCCAGTTCAGTCATCTGCCAAACAGCTCCAGGCAGATCGATAGAGATGCCATTCCACCGCCCGGGCGCAGGCATGCAACAATGCCGGCCGCAGACAAGGCAGCAACCCGACAATCTAAAGCGAATGCAATTTCAAGAAGTCTCTACCCGCACTTCAGAGGTAGAGTTGAGACGGAATATTTCCAGCGCCGCAACGGCGCCTTATGCTCTTTTATGTTTGCCATACAATCGGCAAGCAAGCCGAAACGCCCCTTCCCCCGTCAAGACAGAAGCAGTGTGCCGGTTTAAATCGATATTGGCAAGCCTATGGTAGCACCCAATATTTTGGGTGCTACCAATAGATCATTGCTGAAACTGATGCGGGTTGAAGCGGTAGGCGGTCGAGCAGAATTCGCAGACCACCTCGATTTCGCCGTCGACAGCCATATCCAGGCGGTCCTGCTCCGAGAAGCTGGTGGCAAGCATGTCCTCGATCCGATCGACGGAACAAGTGCAACGCTCCTCAAGCGCCTGCGGCGGGAACACCCGAACGCCGGTTTCATGATAGAGCCGGAACAGCAGCCGTTCGGGCGAGATATCGGGGTCAACCAGTTCGAGGTCGTCGACCGTCGCCAGCATGGACCGGGCCTCGGCCCAGCCATCGGCCTCGACATAATCGGGATCGGCCATGCTCGGATCATTGAAATCGCCATTGCCGGGCAGGTCGGCCTGCACACCCATGCCATTGGCAGGCAGGTGCTGGATCAGCATGCCACCAGCGCGCCAGCGCGGGCGATGATCGCCCTTGGTCGACATCTGCGCCACAGCCATGCGCACCCGCGTGGGGATCTGCTCGGACTGCATGAAATAGGTATGGGCGACCTCTTCGAGCGAATTGCCTTCCAGCGCCACAATGCCCTGATAGCGCTCCATATGCGCGCCCTGATCAATGGTCATCGCCAGATGGCCATTGCCCAGCAATTCGGCAGGGCTGGTCTTGCCGGCTTCGGAAGCCTTGAGCAGGGCGTCATGATCAAAGCGGGCATAGCCACGCATGCCATTTGGCGCCTCGAAATCGACCACGATCAGATTGACCGGACCATCGGTCTGGGCCTGAAGAATGAAACGGCCTTCAAATTTCAGCGACGAGCCGATCAACGCGGCCAGCACCACGGCTTCGCCGAGCAGGCGTGCCACGGGCAGCGGATAATCATGCCGCGACAGGATGGTATCCAGCGCAGCGCCGAGCCGAACGGCGCGACCGCGCGTGTCGAGCTGATCGAGCGTGAACGGCACCACGGCATCATCCCCGGTTTCGGGGCGGTCAAGGCCGAGGGCAGTGAGGAAGGTCTCGGGCATATTGGTTTGCGTGGTCATCTCTTGGTCTTTCCTTAGGCTAAACCCAAGGGTCGTGACGCGCCAGCAGCACCAGAACCGCCATTTCCACACAGGCGGAACCTCTGTTCAAAACAGAGGCCCCCGCTTTCGCGGGGGTTGGCAGATTGCTGCTGGCAAACAGACGGATAGTCCGCCTAGTTCGTCTCGACCCCGAAGGCCCAGCACAGAACGGCTTTTTGGGCATGAAGGCGATTTTCGGCCTCGTCGAACACCACCGATTGCGGGCCGTCGATCACCTCGTCGGTCACCTCATCGCCGCGATGGGCGGGCAGGCAGTGCATGAACAGGGCATCTTTTTGTGCCAAGGCCATTAGATTGGTGTTGACCTGATAGGGTTTCAAGACCCGACGACGCTCGGCGGCATCGACGTCGCCCATCGACACCCAGGTATCGGTGATGACGAGATCTGCACCCTCTACGGCCTCGCGCGGATCTTCGATCAGCTTGACCCAGTCCCCTGCCCGCTTGATGTCCTGCATCAGGTCTTTTTCGGGGCTATATTCATCGGGAACGGCAATGGTCAGCTCGCACTCGAACAGCTCGGCGGCGTTCACCCAGGAGTGCAGAACGTTGTTGCTGTCGCCGACCCAGGCCACCTTGGCACCCTTGATCGAGCCGCGATGCTCTTCAAAAGTCATCAGATCGGCCATGATCTGGCAGGGATGCGCGCGACGCGTCAGGCCATTGATCACCGGAACGGTGGCGTTTTCGGCCAGTTCGAGCAAGTCGGCATGGCTGAGAATACGGATCATGATGGCGTCGACATAGCGGCTCATCACCTGCGCCGTGTCGGCGAGGGTTTCCTCGCGGCTCAGCTGCATTTCCTGACCGGACAGCATGATGGTTTCGCCACCGAGCTGACGCATGCCGACATCGAAGCTGACGCGGGTACGGGTGGATTGACGCTCAAAGATCATGGCCAGAACCTTGTCTTTGAGCAATTGGGGGCGGTCGCCATCCTTGAGGCGGGCCTTGAGTGCGCCGGCCTGATCAAGCATGCCGCGCAATTCGGTATAGGAGAAGTCGTCGATGGACAGAAAATGCCTTGAGGCGCCGGTCGTCATGGGCCGGGTTCCTTTTGCTGACGCTTTGTAAAGGGTGGGCGCCGTCACCATGGACGATGACGGCTAACAAAACATGTCAGCGGCTTCGGCGGCGTCCGAAGTGATAAAAAGTCAGATACATCAGGATGCTGCCCCGGCTGCGGCGGCCGTTTCCGCCTCGATGGCATCGAAGGCAGCACTGATCTTGCCGATAGCCTCTTCAATATCGGCTTCGGATACGATCAGCGGCGGCAAGAGGCGCAGAACATTGTCGCCCGCGCTCATGGTGAGGATCTGGTGATCATCGCGCAGGCGCGTAACCATATCGCGCACAGGCGTCGCAATCTTGATGCCGGAAAGCAGACCCTTGCCGCGCAGCTCGAGCACATGGTCGGGATATTTCTGGGCAAGTTGCTGGAGATGCCAGGTCAGCTTTTGACCCATGGCATTGACCTGATCGAGGAAGCCGGGCGCAAGAATGCGGTCAAGCACGGCATTGCCGATGGCGGTAGCCAGTGGATTGCCACCATAGGTGGAGCCATGCGTGCCCGGAACCATGGACGCAGCGACATCGCCTTTGGCGAGGCAGGCGCCGAGCGGGAAGCCGCCGCCAATTGCCTTGGCAACCGCAACGATGTCGGGGGTGATGCCGGACCATTCAAAGGCGAAGAAGCGCCCGGTGCGGCCAAAACCGCACTGCACTTCGTCGAGAATGAGCAGCATGTCGTTTTCATCGCACAGCGCGCGCAGGCCCTGCATGAATTCGTTGGTCATGGCGGAGACACCGCCCTCGCCCTGCACGGGCTCGATAAGAATGGCGCAGGTCTGGGGCGAGATCAAAGCCTTGACCGAGTCCAGATCGCCGGGCGTTGCATGCTTAAAGCCGGGCGTTGCGGGACCAAAGCCCTGCAAATAGTCCGGATTGCCGCCGGCGGCGATGGTGCCAAGCGTGCGGCCATGGAAGGAGCCGCTAAAGGCGATCACTTCGTAGCGATCTTCCTGCCCCTTGGCCCAGTAATAATGCCGCGCCGTCTTGATGGCGCATTCCAGCGCCTCGGCACCGGAATTGGTAAAGAACACGGAATCCGCGAAGGTGGCATCGACAAGCCGCTGGCCCAGCCGTTCCTGCTCGGGAATGGTGAAGGTATTAGCGGTGTGCCAGACCTTGTCGGCAGCAGCCTTCAGCGCCCCGACGAGATGGGGATCGGCATGGCCCAGCGCATTGACGGCAACGCCGGAATGGAAATCGAGATAGTCCCGGCCATGCTGGTCGTATAGGCGCATACCCTCGCCCCGCTCGAAAGCGAGATCGGACCGGGCATATGTGCCATAGAGCGCAGACATGATGAGATTTCCTTTTTCCTAGAACGCGCGTTGACATGGGGCGTGGCAAAGCTGCCACAAAAGACAAAAACGCGCCGTTCGGCAGCGCGTTTGGCCGGAAGAATTAGGCGAAAATCGCCTCGCAAGTCAATGAGCCTCGCCCAAGTGCCTGATTTGACTCATGGATTGTTAGGACAATCTTAACCAATGAATAAACGGGGAAAATCGTCGCCCAGACTTGATCCCGATTCCTGCCATGGCGTAATCTCCGAGGCGTTGGGGACACGACATCTCGTGCGGCGGACCCGCTCAACATACGAGCTGTAGATTCTTAAAGTTGCCGAAGCTTTTTCGGCAACGCAATGAAGGATTCTGTTTTGACGATGGTTTCAGGAGCACAAGCGGCGGGCTGGACTGACGAGCGCGTCGAACTTTTGAAAAAGCTCTGGATGGAAGGCCTCAGCGCCAGCCAGATTGCAGGCGAACTCGGCGACGGCGTGACCCGTAATGCCGTGATCGGCAAGGTGCACCGGTTGAAGCTGTCGGCGCGCGCCAAGCCAACCAATACGACGCCGCGTCCACGGCCTGCGGCCCGCCCGGCCGCGCCGCGTCGCGTTTCGAGCCCCTCTGCCGGCATGAGCCATATCAGCGCCAAGCCGCGCCCGAGTGTGATGCCGCGTCCGCAAGTCATGGGTGCAACGGCTCTCGCCATGGCGCCGGATATGGAAGCCGAGCTTTATGTGGCGCCTGCCGCGCAGGAGCTCTTCATCCCCGAAGACAAGCGCCTCAACCTGCTCCAGCTCAACGAGCACACCTGCAAGTGGCCTATCGGCGACCCACTGACCAAGGACTTCTATTTCTGCGGCCAGCACAGCCTTGAGACCGGCCCCTATTGCGACTTCCACTCGCGTCGGGCCTATCATCAGGTCGACAAGCGCAAGCGCTGAAACAAACGATATTGAAAGGGTGCTCAGGCACCCTTTTTCATGGGCAGAATAAACCAGCGATGGGTCTGCCATCCCCAATGCCAGCCTCCCCTTCCGCCTGCGCGCCTTCGAAATAGGCGCGTTGAGCGGATAAACTTGTCCCCGCCCTTCTGGCAGGAGGCATACTCTTCCCATCAACCGCGCAAAGATGGAGTTGCAACGATCAACTGCCCGGTGACAGTCGGGAGGCTCCTGAATCGTTACGGGGGCTGGGTCCGGGGATGGGAAATTCCGGTGAGAGCCGGCCCTAACAGCACCCCCTGCCAGAAATCCCGGCGCCCCGAGGCGGTTGTCGTCTCATATTATTACTACTCAGAGGCGGAAATCGTCTCGGGGTACCGTCAATCGATATGAAACCGGCGGCGTCCCGCCAGCCGGCGCTTTTGCACGAGCCTATGGAGTGAATTGAGCCTTAAACCAGCACAGGCCCTCTTGCCATCAGGGCAGCAACACATCCACGCGCAGGCCTTCGCCGGGCGCGGATTTGATGCTCATCTGCCCACGATGGCGCTGGATGATGTGCTTGACGATGGCAAGGCCGAGACCGGTGCCCTTCTTCTTGCGGCTGGTATCGGCGTCGATGCGATAGAAACGCTCGGTCATGCGCGGCACATGTTCGGGTTCGACGCCGGGGCCATGATCCACCACGCTCACCATATGGCGCAGGCCGGAACGATCGATCTCGCTCAGGGTGACCTCGACGCTCTTGCCGGTCGCGCCATATTTGATGGCGTTGTCGATCAGGTTCTCGAAGACTTCATAAAGCTGCCCGCGATCACCTATGACCTGCACGGCGCGGTCCGGCACTTTGAGAACCACCTCCAACTCCGCCGCGCGCGCCTGCGTCTGCAAGCCCTCGCGCACTTCGCGCAGCAAGGCCGCCAGGTCAACAGCGCCGGTGGGCCGCACATGCTGATGCATTTCAATGCGCGACAGGCTGAGCAGATCATCGATCAACCGGCTCATGCGGTCGGCCTGCCCACGCATGATGCCGAGGAATTTTTCACGCGCCGCAGCATCCTTGGCGGCAGGTCCGAGCAGGGTATCGATAAAGCCCATCAGGGAGGCGAGCGGGGTACGCAATTCATGACTGGCATTGGCGATGAAGTCGGTGCGCATGGCATCGACACGCTTGAGCTCGGTCAGACTCTGGAAGGTCACCAGCACCTGGCGCTCATCGTCTTCCAGCCAGTTCATGTCTCGCTGGTGAAGCGGGGAGACCTGCACCTTGTCCCAGGTTTCGGCAGGGAAGGTTTCGTGCAATTCAAAACTGCGCGCCTCACCCAGCCGCATCACTGCTTCTATGGCAGAAACCAGTTCGGGATTGCGCAGCACCAGCGTCATCACCTTGCCCCGCAGAAGCGTCGGGAATTGCCGGGCCGCAGGAGCATTGCCGTATCGCACGGTGCCGCGCCGATCGAGCACGAAACAAGGATCGGCAAGCGCATCGACAAAGGCAGCAATCGCGCCATCATCGGAGGAAGGGAGCGACGCGGGCACTTCCACGGTCCGGGTCAGCGTAACCACCGGCAGGGGGAGAATGGCCAGAATACCAATTGCCAGAATGAAACCGACAAGCGCCAGGACAGGGTGAAGATTGCCAAGCAGCACAAAGCCAAGGATAATTCCAGCAAGCCCAACGATCAGAGGCCCATAGCCCGTAAGGCGACTGCGCACGGCCTGCGCCATGGTCAACGGGGAAATGGAATTATGATCGTCCATGGGTGGAAAGCTGAATCACTGTCGTTTGCCGGCATCTTGCGCGGGAAAGGGCTGTTTAGCACGCTCAATATGACAATGGAGAGACAGGTTGACCGATCCGTTTGACGGTTTTGACATAAACGAGCCTGAATTGCCCAAGGCCATCAAGAAAGCGTCGCTCGGCTCGGGTGGTTTTCCCTATGCGGAAAAGCTTGATGACACCGATTATGACAGCCAGATGTACGCGCTGCAAAAACAATTGGTGCTGCATCAGGCGCATATGTCGAGGGCCGGGACACGCACCATCATCATCTTTGAAGGCCGCGATGCCGCCGGCAAGGGCGGCACGATCAAGCGGTTCCTCGAAAACCTCAATCCGCGCTACAATATCATCGCTGCACTGCCCAAGCCCAATGACCGGGAACGCACGCAATGGTATTTCCAGCGCTATATCGACTGGCTGCCTGCGGCGGGTGAAATGGTGCTGTTCGACCGCTCCTGGTATAATCGGGCCGGGGTCGAGCCGGTCATGGGCTTTTGCACCCTGGAGCAAACCGAGCATTTCCTCGATGAGGCTCCGGAGTTTGAAAAGCGACTGACAAAAGACGGCATTCGCATCTTCAAGTTCTGGCTCTCGATCGGGCGGGAAATGCAGCTGCGGCGGTTCCATGACCGGCGTCATGACCCGCTCAAGACCTGGAAGCTATCGCCTGTCGATCTTGAAGCGCTGAACAAGTGGGATGCTTATTCCAAGGCGCGCGACGAAATGCTCGAACGCACCGACAGCAAGCACGCGCCCTGGACCATCATTCGCGCCAATGACAAGAACCGCCTGCGTCTCAACGCCATTCGCACCGTTCTGCATGGCGTGGATTACGAAGGCAAGGACGAGCAGGAAATCGGCCAGATCGACAAGAAGATCGTCTTGAGCGCCGATGAATTTCTCAAGATCGAAGGCGAGTAAAACAACACCGGACCGTCACCCTCGGACCTGAGCCGAGGGTGACCAGCACAAAGCCTGGCGTCAGAACGCCCATTCACCCTTGCGCATGACCGGCTCGGTCGAGCCATCGGCATGGACGCCGTCGATATCGACATGATCGGAACCGATCATCCAGTCGATATGGATGAGGCTCTTGTTGCCGCCCTGCGCGAAGATCTGGTCTTGCGACAGCGTCTTGCCGTCCTCGAAACAATCGGCATAGCACTGGCCCATGGCGATGTGGCACGAGGCGTTTTCGTCATAGAGCGTGTTGTAGAACAGGATGCCCGAGGCCGAAATCGGCGAGGAATGGGGCACCAGCGCAACTTCACCCAGCCGGCGCGCGCCTTCGTCGGTGTCGAGCACCTTGTTGAAGACATTCTCGCCCTTGGTGGCCTTGAGTTCGACCATGCGGCCATCTTCAAAGCGGGCCTGAATGTTCTCGATCAGCGTGCCGTTGTGGCTGAGCGGCTTGGTGGCCGCGACCGTGCCTTCGACACGCAGCCGATGCGGGGTGGTGAAGACTTCTTCGGTCGGAATATTTGGATTGCAGGTGACGCCATTCTTGGCTTCGGACGCCCCGCCCTTCCACTTGTGACCATCGGCGAGGCCCACCGTAAGGTCAGTGCCGGGTCCGGTATATTTCAGCGCCGAGAATTTCTTGCCATTGAGCCAGGTCCAGCGCGCCTTGAGATTGGCATTATGCGCCTTCCAGGCGGCAATCGGGTCGTCCTGATCGACGCGAGACGCCGCGAAAATGGCATCGGCCAGCTTGGCGATGGCTACATCTTCGGGATCATTGGGGAAGACCAGCTTGGCCCAGTTGGGCGTGGGATAGGAAACGATGTTCCAGTTGATATCGAAGCCGGTGATCAGCTCCAGTGCCGGACGATAAGCCGCCGAGTTGGCGCGGTTGGCGCGCGACACCTTGTCGGGGTCCTGCTCGGCCAGCATCATCGGATTGTCGCCGGAAATGGCGAGGCGCGCAGCGTTGTTCTTGAACGCATCGGCCATGCCCGAATAGAGCCAACCGGCGGCGCGGTCGAAACTGGCATCCTTGGCGTGGCGGAAGCGGGACAGGGTGGCTTCTTCGTCCGAATAGATCGTGGTGACGAGCCCGGCACCGGCCTTATAGGCGTGTTCGGTGATCCGGCGCACCAGCGGCGCCGAGACCAGCGGAGCGGTGATGATCAGGTCCTGACCTTCAGCGAGCTGGAGGCCGACCTTGATGGCGACTTCACCGAGCTTGTCGAGTTTGACCGGATCGATGGGGGAATTGCTCATGGGGCAATACCTTCTTGTTTTTGAATCGATGGGCGGAGCCTAACGCTCCCGCGAGCGCCGCGCCACCCAGCCAATTCGTAAAAACCGTTGACCCAGATCAAAGTTTGGCGCTGCGGCGGATGGGACAGAAAGAGCAACCCACAGGAGGCTTTCATGGGCATCACGCTTCTCATCGCCGCCGCGTTCTTTATCTTCGGCATCTTCGCGGCCGCACTCGTTTTCGGCCAGGTTCAAACCCGCGGTATTGTCGCACCGGGCGCCCGGGCCATCGACTAATCCCTTCCCATTGCCGCAACCTGTCGGGGGGCTAAACGGCAATGGCAGCCAGGGCGACGTTCATAACCGCCTGCGCCGCAAGTGTGGCGCGCCTGCATCAAGAAGCGGTCATGCACGATAAACGCCATTGGCAAGGGCGGACGGTTTGGTTACAAACCGTCCGCCGCTTTATTTTTGATACAGGGAGGCGTTGCATGACAGCATTCACATTCGCTTCCCCTGCGGACAAGCACCGACCTTAGGTTCTTGCTCCGCGTGGGCCGCCCCGGATGCAGTCCGGGCCACGCCCCCAAAGCGGTCTATTCCGTTTCTCTCGCAGCCAGCACGTCATTTTTGACGATTGCCCTTAGGGCTGGCGCTGCGTCTTTCATATTCCCTTTAAAGGAACCGGTGGCCGGAGAACGGCGCCGGAGACAAAAAATGAGTCGCAAGAAACTCGATTTCCGGGCCGATGCGTTCCGCACCGTGCTCGGCTTCACCTTCCGCCATTGGCAACATCAGCCGGTGCGTATTGCGGGTATCGCCGCTCTGGTGCTGACAGCAACGCTGGCCGAGGCAATGAGCCCGATCTTTGCCGGTCGTCTGGTGGACGCCGTTGCGTCAGGCGAAGCGGGCTGGGACGTTGCCGTCTCGGCCTTCTGGCTAATGTCGGGGCTCTATCTCGCTTCGATCGCGCTGCGCCAATTGGTGTTTCTCAATATCATTCCATTGACGCTTAAAATGATGAGCGATGTGGCGGCCCAAGGCTTTCATCGCGTGCAGCGTTTTTCGACCGATTGGCATGCCAACAGCTTTGCCGGCTCGACCGTGCGCAAGATCACGCGCGGCATGTGGGCGCTCGACCTGCTGAACGACACCTTGCTGCTGTCGCTTCTGCCTTCTGTGGTCATGCTGGCAGGCGCAACCATCATTCTAGGATCGTCCTGGCCGGTAATGGGCCTCGTGGTGGGTGTTGGCTCGCTCATCTATATCGTGGTGACCATCTGGATGTCGGTAGGTTTCGTCGCCCCGGCAGCGACGCTTTCCAACGCCTGGGACACCAAGGTGGGCGGCGCTCTGGCGGACGCGGTGAGCTGCAATAGCGTGGTCAAAGCCTTCGGCGCGGAAGCGCGGGAAGATGGCCTTATCGACCGGGTCGTCGACAAGTGGCGCAAACGCACCCGCCGCACCTGGCGGCGCGGCACCTTCAATGGCGGCATTCAGGGCGTCATGATGGTGGCCATGCAGACCGCCATTCTCGGCACTGCACTGATGTTGTGGCAGGCGGGCCTCGCCAGCGCCGGTGACATCACCTTCGTGCTGACCATGTTCTTCCTGTTGCAGGGGCATCTGCGCGATGTCGGCCAGCATATCCGCAACCTGCAGAAGTCGGTCAACGACATGGAGGAATTGGTGAGCCTGCACGCCCAGCCGCTGGGCATTGCCGACCGCGCTGGTGCACGCCCGATTGCGATTGGTGCCGGACATATCCGTTTCGACAATATCACCTTCCAATATGGCTCGCATCCAAGCCCGCTCTATCGGGACTTTTCTGTCGAGATCAAGCCGGGTGAGCGGGTAGGCCTTGTGGGACATTCGGGCTCGGGCAAGACGACATTCGTCAAGCTGATCCAGCGTCTTTATGACATCAAGGACGGGGCGATCACCATTGACGGGCACAATATCGCCGAAGTGCAGCAGGCGTCGTTGCGCGGTCAGATTGCCATCGTGCAGCAGGAGCCGATCCTGTTTCACCGCACGCTGGCCGAGAACATCGCCTATGCGAGACCCAATGCCAGCCGCGCCGAGATCATCGAAGCGGCCAAGCAGGCCAATGCGCATGATTTTATCGTCAGCATGCCCAAAGGCTATGAAACGCTGGTGGGCGAACGCGGGGTGAAACTGTCGGGCGGGGAACGCCAGCGCGTCGCCATTGCCCGGGCCTTCCTCGCCAATGCGCAGATCCTCATTTTCGACGAGGCGACGTCCAGCCTCGACAGTGAAAGCGAAGTGATGATTCAGCAGGCAATGGAGCGGCTCATGGAAGGCCGGACCACGCTGGTCATCGCTCACCGGCTCTCAACCGTGCGCGCCCTCGACCGTCTGCTCGTATTCGACAAGGGTAAGATCGTTGAAGAAGGCAATCACGAGGCCCTTATCCGCCTCGATGGCGGCATCTATCGCCGCCTGTTCGAACGTCAGGCGCTGGAGCTGACCAAGGGATTGGTGGCCTGAACAGTGGGGCGGGTCAAAACACCCGCCCTTGCTGCTCTTCCATATAGGCGATTTCTTCGGGGGTGCTTTCTCGCCCCAAAGCCGCGTTGCGGAAGGGGAAGCGGCCGAAGCGTTTGATGGTGTCGCGGTGGCCGATCATGAATTGCAGGCTTTTGTCGTCGCCATGCAGCTCGAACAGGCGCACGCCTTCGTTCTGGATGATCAGCGATTCAGCATGCATGAAGGGCATGTAGAAAAACGGCACCCATTCGCGTTCGACGGCATCGTCGGCACCGGTGGCGACGGCTTCCTGCGCCAGGGCGAGGGCCATCTTGTCCTGCGCGAAGGCCTCGGGCTTGCCGCGATGCAATTGCCGGGAGAACTGATCGA
>PJUL01000367.1_pt1 | contig 34996 bp, 31 predicted proteins | sample 1512221 | NCBI WGS metagenome assembly PJUL01 (sample SAMN08177667, study PRJNA422409) | Feces metagenome, whole genome shotgun sequencing project.
CCATCGGGTACATCCCGCCTGCAGAAGCTGAGGCAAACTACTACCGGCAACTCGCCAGTCAGGTCACTGCGGAAGTGGGCTGACTTAAACCACACAGCCTCCGCAGAAACCGGGGCGATTCAACCATCGCCGCTTCCGAGTGCAACGTAAGACTGAGCATAGCCAATCGGCTCGTTATTCAGCATCGCGATGTACGGCGTAACCGTCTCTTCAGCCAAGACTCTTGGCAGGTAGTGCTCCCGCACTTCGTCAAGAGTAGGGCGTTCTTTCTCACCACCCCACCATTCAACTATGTGAGGCCGGTTTAGCCAGTCGTGGAGCATCGGCAGGTCGCGCTCGGTCATGAGGCGCAGGGTGACGGTGGAATCGCTGGCGGACATGGGACGGTGGTTCTGTGCTGCCTAACTAGAAATAGACGACAGGCATGGTAGCCCGACCGGTCCGCTAAAACAACTGCAGAGTCGGCCGCTCGATAAAAACCCTGATATCCACAAAATTAGCCAAACCTAAAATTTTGCGGATGACAGAGCGTCTTGCTCAACCCCTGCCGCCCAGCAGCGACCCGGCCGAGCCGCGCCCGCCCAAGTTGCTGGAGCGCATGCGCATTCACCTGCGCACTCGGCACTACAGCATTCGCACGGAGGAGGCCTACATCGACTGGGCACGGCGTTTTATTGTCTTTCATGACAAGCGCCATCCGCAGGATATGGGGGCGACCGAGGTAGAAGCATTTTTGAGTCATTTAGCGGTCGATAGGCAGGTTTCTGCCTCCACACAAAACCAGGCCAAGGCGGCGCTGCTGTATTTGTACCGGCAGGTGCTGGCGATGGAGTTGCCTTGGCTCAATGAGGTGGTGCAGGCCAAGACACCCAAGCGCCTGCCTGTGGTGCTGATACCCACCGAGGTGCGCTAGCTATTGCTGCACATGGATGGCACTACGGGTTTGATTGGGCAGTTGCTCTATGGCACGGGCATGTGCCTGCTGGAGGCGTTGCGTCTGCGTGTGAAGGACGTGGAGTTTGCCTGCCGCGAAATCAGCGTGCGTGAGGGCATATTGAACCCGCTCAACGCCTTGTAAAACACAAAGGCCCGTCACCGGGCCTTTGTTTGTTTTTAGAGGGCAGCACCGTCACGGCGCTGGATTGGCAAGCCTCACGCGTAGTCGCTGACTGGAATGCAACTACAGCTGAGGTTGCGATCACCCCACACGTTGTCCACACGACCCACAGGCGACCAGTACTTGTTGCTGCGCAGCGCCGCCACGGGGTACGCGGCGGCTTCGCGCGTGTACGGGCGGTCCCATTCGCCAGTCAGAAGGTTCTCGGCCGTGTGCGGGGCGTTTTTCAGCGGGTTGTTGTCCTGTGGCAGCTTGCCCGCCTCGATCTGGCGGATCTCTTCGCGGATGGCGATCATCGCGTCGATGAAGCGGTCGATCTCGAACAGGGTCTCGCTCTCGGTGGGCTCCACCATCAGTGTGTTGGGCACGGGGAAGCTCAGCGTGGGTGCGTGGAAGCCGTAGTCGATCAGGCGCTTGGCAACGTCTTCGGCCATCACGCCGCTGGTCTCCTTCAGGCCGCGCAGGTCCAGGATGCACTCGTGCGCCACATGGCCGTTAGCCGATGCGTACAGCGTGGGGTAGTGGTCCTTCAGGCGCGCGCTGATGTAGTTGGCGGACAGGATGGCCGTCTCGGTGGCGGCCTGCAGGCCCACTGCGCCCATCATGCGGATGTACATCCAGCTGATGGGCAGCACGGCGGCGTTGCCCAGCGGGGCGGCGCTCACCGGGCCAACCTTGCCGTTGGCGGGGGCCAGCGGTGCATCGCCCTGGCCCGGCAGGCCGGGCAGGTAGGGCACCAGGTCTTCGACCACGCACACGGGGCCGACGCCGGGGCCGCCGCCACCGTGGGGGATGCAGAAGGTCTTGTGTAGGTTCAGGTGGCTTACGTCGCCGCCGAATTCACCGGGGGCGGCCACGCCCACCAGGGCGTTCATGTTGGCGCCATCCACGTACACGCGGCCGCCATGGCTGTGGATCAGCGCACACAGCTCTTTGACCTGGGTCTCGAACACGCCGTGCGTGCTGGGGTAGGTGATCATCACGCAGGCGATGTTGCCGCTGTGCTGCTCGCACTTGGCCTTGAGGTCGGCCAGGTCCACGTTGCCGTTGTCATCGCACTTCGTCACCACCACCTGCATGCCCACCATCTGTGCGCTGGCAGGGTTGGTGCCGTGGGCGCTGCTGGGGATCAGGCAGATGTTGCGGTGGCCTTCGCCCTTCGCGCGGTGGTAGGCCTGGATGGCCAGCAGGCCGGCGTATTCGCCCTGGCTGCCGGCGTTGGGCTGCAGGCTGATGCCGGCGTAGCCCGTGGCCTGGCACAGCCAGGCGCGCAGCTGCTCGTCCAGCTCGCGGTAGCCCGTCTGCTGGTCGGCAGGCGCAAAGGGGTGCATGTGCGCGAACTCGGGCCAGGTGATGGGGATCATCTCACTGGTGGCGTTGAGCTTCATGGTGCAGCTGCCCAGCGGGATCATGCTGCGGTCCAGCGCCAGGTCTTTGTCGGACAGCTGGCGGATGTAGCGCAGCATGCCCGTCTCGGAATGGTGGGTGTTGAACACCGGGTGCGTGAGGTAGTTGCTGGTGCGGCGCAGCGCGGCGGGGATCAGCGGTTCCACGCCGTTCTCGAAAGCATCGAAGGTGGGCAGGGCCTGGCCGTCTTTGGCGAAGACCTTCCACAGCAGCTCGATGTCAGCGCGCGTGGTGGTCTCGTCCAGCGAAATGCAGAGGTACTCTTCGAAGTAAATTCGCAGGTTAGCGCCCGTCTGGATTGCGCGGGCAGCTATGGATTTAGTAGCGGCGCCGGTGTGCAGACTCAGCGTGTCGAAGGTGGCCTGGGGGCGCACGGGCGCGCCCAGTTGTTCGAGTCCCTTGGCCAGGATGGCGGTGTAGCTGGCCACGCGCTGGGCGATGCGCTTGAGGCCATCGGGGCCGTGGTAGACAGCGTACATGCTGGCGATGACGGCGGGCAACACCTGCGCTGTGCAGATGTTGGACGTGGCCTTTTCGCGGCGGATGTGCTGCTCGCGGGTCTGCAGCGCCAGGCGGTAGGCCGGCTTGCCGTGCACGTCGACGCTCACGCCCACCAGGCGGCCGGGCAGGCTGCGTTTGAACTCGTCGCGGCAAGCCATGTAGGCGGCGTGCGGGCCGCCTGCGCCCATGGGCATGCCAAAGCGCTGCGTGGTGCCGACCACGATATCGGCGCCGTATTCGCCCGGCGGCGTGATCAGTGTGAGGGCCAGCAGGTCGGCCGCGACGATGAACGCGGCCTGCTTGGCATGGGCTTTTTCCACGTCGGCGCGCAGGTCGTCGATGCGGCCGCTGGTGGAAGGGTACTGGGCCAGCACGGCGAAATAGTCACCGGCCAGCAGGTCGTTCCATTCCTCGGCCGAGTTGGCCAGGCGCACTTCCAGGCCCAGGGGCTTGGCGCGGGTCTGGATGACTTCGATGGTCTGTGGGTGTGCGTCGCCGGCCACCACAAAGATGTTGCTTTTGCTCTTGACGGAGCGTTTGGCCAGCGTCATGGCCTCTGCCGCGGCAGTGGCTTCGTCCAGCATGGATGCGTTGGCAATGGGCATGCCGGTCAGGTCGCACACCATGGTCTGGAAGTTGACCAGGGCCTCCATGCGGCCTTGCGAGATCTCGGCCTGGTAAGGCGTGTAGGCGGTGTACCAGGCGGGGTTCTCCAGGATGTTGCGCAGGATGACGCCGGGCGTGTGCGTGCCGTAGTAGCCCTGGCCGATGAAGCTGCGCAGGATCTTGTTCTTGCCCGCGATGGCCTTGAGCTCGGCCAACGCCGCCGCTTCGGTAACGGGGGGCGGCAGGTCCATGGGCGCGCTGCGTGCGATGGAGCGCGGCACGATGCTTTCGATGAGGGCGCTGCGCGAGGCTTCGCCGATCACCGACAGCATGTGGGTTTCATCCGCTGCGTCGATGCCGATATGGCGGGGCAGGAATTCGGTGGCGTTCTCGAGCGCGGCGAGAGAGGGCAGGGTGGCTTGGGAGGTCATCGGCGGCGACGGCAAGGGCAGGGAAATGAGGGCCCGGCATGTGGCGCCGGGCCGCGAAGGGAGGGGCGGTCCGATCAGGCGTTCTTGGCGAACTCGGCGTAGGCCGGCTCGTCCATGAGCGCGTCGAACTGCATCAGGTCGGTCACGTGGACCTTGAAGAACCAGCCCGCGCCCATGGGGTCGCTGTTAGCAAGCGACGGGTCGGCGCGCAGGGCCTCGTTCACTTCGACGACTTCGCCGGTGACGGGCATGTACACATCGGCCGCGGCCTTCACGGATTCGACCACGCCGGCCACTTCACCTTGGGTGAAGGTGGTGCCGACGGCAGGCAGGTCCACAAACACCACATCGCCCAACGCGTCCTGCGCGTGAAGCGTGATGCCCACGGTGGCGGCTTCGTGGTCAGAGATGTCGATCCACTCGTGATCCTTGGAATACTTGACGGTCATGGGAGCTCCAGAAAAAGGGGTGAACAAAAAATTTGCCGATGCCAGCCGCGACTGTAGCCCGGCCGGCGTGTGCTGCGTGTCAGTCGTGTTCCGCGTTTTTTCTTTCAGCCGCGGTAGTACCTGGCGGGCGTGAATGGCATGGCCCGCACTTCCATCGGTACGGCCTTGCCGCGCACGATGGCGTTCACGCGGGTGCCGATGGCGGCGAACTCCGGGGTAACGTAGCCCATGGCCACGGGTTCGTTCACCGTGGGGCCGAGCAGGCCACTGGTCACTTCGCCAATCTTCTGGCCGCCTTCGCTCTGCAGCTCGGTGTGCTCGCGCACGGGCACGCGCTCCAGCGCCACCAGGCCCACACGCTTGCGCTGCAGCGTCGCGGGATTGTCGATCTGCGCCAGCACCTTGTCGGCACCCGGAAATCCGCCCGCGCGCGCGCCACCGGTACGGCGCACTTTCTGGATGGCCCAGTTCAGGGCCGCCTCGGGTGGTGTGGTGGTCGTGTCGATGTCGTTGCCATACAGGCACAGGCCGGCTTCCAGTCGCAGCGAATTGCGCGCGCCCAGGCCGATGGGTTTGACCTCTGGCTGTGCCAAGAGTGCACGGGCCAGTGTCTCTGCTTGTGCGGCAGGCACGGAGATTTCGAAGCCGTCTTCGCCCGTGTAGCCGCTGCGGGTCACAAAACAGTCGCAGTCGGCAATGGTGAACGCGCCGCCTGTCATGAACACCAGTTTTTCGATGCCGGGCGCGAGGCGGGCGAGGGCGGTGACAGCCTGCGGGCCTTGCAACGCGAGCAGCGCGTGGTCGGGCATGGGCACCACTTGGCAGCGCTGGCCGATGCGCGCCTGGATGTGCGCAATGTCGCCCACCTTGCAGGCGCCATTCACGATGACGAACAGCGTGGGCTCGCCGTCGATCACGCCCTGGTTGAAGAACATCAGATCGTCGATGACCGTGCCTTCGTCGGTCAGCAGCAGCCCGTAGCGCTGCTTGCCCACCGGCAGGTCGATCACATCCACGGGCATCAGGGTCTCGAAGGCGGCAGCGGCATCTGCGCCGATGAGCTTGAGCTGGCCCATGTGGGAGACATCAAACAGCCCGGCTGCAGTGCGGGTGTGTGCATGTTCGGCCATGAGCCCGGCGGGGTACTGCACGGGCATGGAATAGCCGGCGAAAGGCACCATGCGGGCGCCCAGCTCGATGTGCAGAGCGTTGAGCGGCGTAGTGAGCAGGGGGGTGGCAGGGGTAGATGCGGTCAAAGCGGAACTCCGGGCAAATGCGGGCCGCAGCCATGAAGGCCACGGTATTTGCCCTGCTGTCCGCTTTACCTGAGAGATTCACCGCAGCGCCTTGGCTGGCCGTGCGGTTTGCTCCTTCGGTGGATGGCCTCGCACACACTGTTGATGTGCGGACCACCTCTCTCCAGCAAGGGAACGCCCGCATCGCTGCGGGCGGTTGCCAGTCCTTTTGCCTGAGCGTTCGGCTGCTGCCTGCGCCTTCGGCGGTGCCGCGCTGCCCTTTGTGCAAGGCGGGGCACTCTCTCCTGACCCGGCGGATTCTAACTACTTTGCGTAGACCAGATCCCGCAGCGCCAGCGAAATCGAGGGGACGTAGGTGATCACCATCAGGCACACCAGGATGACGCAGACGAACGGCAGCAGGTGTTTGATGATCCTGTCGAGCGAGATGCGGGCCACGGTACACGCAGCGAACAGGTTGACGCCAAACGGTGGTGTGATCATGCCCAGCGCCAGGTTCACCACCATGATGAGCCCGAAGTGCACCGGGTCGATGCCAAAGTGCATGGCCACGGGCGCAAGGATGGGCGCCAGCACGATGATGGCGGCACTCGTTTCAATGAACATGCCGATCACGAACAGAGCTGCATTCACGCCCAGCAGGAACAGGGCGGGGGACTGCAGCACGGCCTCCAGCCAGCGGCCGATGGCGTCAGGCACGCCCGCGCGGGTGATGAGGAAGGCGAACAGCCCGGCGTTGGCGATGATGAACATGATCACCGCCGAAGAGATGGCCGACTTGCGCAGGATGACGAACAGGTCCTTGAGCTTGATTTCGCGGTAGATCACCACACCCACGATGAGCGCATAAAACACGGCCACGGCCGACGCCTCGGTGGGCGTGAACACGCCGCCATAGATGCCGCCCAGAATGATCACGGGCATGAGCAGCGCCCAGCCGGCCTGCCAGGTGGCTTTGCCAAAAGGCATGCGGCCTTCACCGTCGTTCTTGCCCCAGCCCTTGTACTTGCAGTACACCCATACAAAGAGCATGAGTGCCGCGCTGATCAGCAAGCCCGGACCAAAGCCAGCGATGAACAGCTCGCCGATCGACACCTCGGCGCTCACGCCGTACAAGATCATCGGGATGGAGGGCGGAATGATCACACCCAGTTCGGCACTGGTAGCCTGCAATGCAGCCGCATAGCTGGTCGGATAACCGTGCTTGATGAGTGCCGGAATCAAGATGGCGCCGATCGCAAACGTGGTGGCCACCGATGAGCCTGACACCGCTGCAAAGATCATGCAGGTCAGCACGCAAGTCATGGGCAAGCCGCCCTGCACGCCGCCCACAATGCTCTTGGCGAACTCCACCAGGCGGCGCGAGATGCCGCCGGTTTCCATCAGGTTGCCTGCCAGGATGAAGAAGGGAATGGCCGCCAGTGGAAACTTGTTGATCGACGCGAACATCTCCTTCACGGAGATCAGCATGTTCGCGTTGGAAGCCTGGATGCCCAAGATGGAGGCAAGGCCGATGGACACCGCCACCGAGATGGTGAGTGCAAAGCAGATCACCATGGTTGAAATCATGACCATGCTCATCGTGTGGCCCCCTCGATATGCATTGCATGTCCTTGCTGACCCATAAGAGGGCCGTTGATGGTTTGTCCAAAACGGCGTTGCGCGGCGCTCATTGGGCAGTCTCCAGTTCCATGCGCAGCGGATCGACCAGGTTGCCGATGATTCCGACCACGCAGAACAGGCCGCCGACCGGCATCGCCAGGTAGGCCCAGAACATGGACACCGACTCCAGCCCCGCCATGCTCTGCACGCCACCGCGCTGGGCGTAATCCCAGCCCCACCAGATGATGATGCCGATCAGCGTCAGTGCTGCCAGCGACACCACCCAATCCAGCACACGCCGCATCTTGGGCGGGCTCCAGCGGTAAAGCACATCCACGCTCACCATCGCGCCCTGGCGGAAAGCGGCAGGGATGGCCAGGAAGACCATCCAGATCAGGCTGAACCGGATGAGCACTTCGGTCCATTCGGCAGGCTGTTCCAGCACAAAGCGCATCACGATCTGGAACATGCCCAGCGACGCGGAAACGGCCAGCATGATGCAGGCCCCGAGCATGGCGATGAACGTGGTCCATCGCTCGAAGGTGAGAAAGGTCTTTTTCATGGGGCGGTGCCAACCATGGGCAGCAAGTGAGCAGGTGTCGGAAACAGAAAATATGAATAAAAACGCCCGCTAGCGCTAGTGCTACGGGCGTCTATAGCTACCAAAAAGAGTAGCTTTCAGGCTTACTTGAAGTCGCGGATCTTGTCGAGTGCAGCCTTGCCGAACTGCTTTTCGAACTCGGCGTTCACCGGCGTGAGCGCAGCCACAAACTTGGCCTTGTCCACGTTGTCGATCACGGTCATGCCCTTGGCGCGCAGGTCGGCCACGCCCTTGGCGTCGTCTTCGTCCACACGGGCGCGGTTGGCCTTGGTGCCTTCCTTGGCGGCGTCAATGAAAGCCTGCTTGTCTGCAGCGCTGAGCTTGTCGAAGCTGGCCTTGTTCATCACGAAGATGCAGGGCGAATACACGTGGCCGGTGAGCGTCAGGTGTTTTTGCACCTGATCGAACTTGGCCGAGATGATCACGGGCAGCGGGTTCTCCTGGCCATCCACGGTGCCTTGCTGCAAGGCCGTGAACACTTCAGGGAAGGCCATGGGCGTGGTGATGATGCCGAAGCCCTTGTACGCAGCGATGTGCACGGGGTTCTCCATCGTGCGCATCTTCAGACCCTTGAGGTCACCCGGCTCCTTCACATCACGTTTGCTGTTGGTCATGTGGCGGAAACCGTTCTCGGCCCAAGCCAGCGCCTTGAAGCCCTTGGCATCGAATTTGGTCAGCATCTCCTGGCCGATGGGGCCATCAAGCACGGCGCGCGCATGGGCCTTGTCGCGGAACAGGAAGGGCACATCCAGGATCTTGGTTTCGGGCACAAAGTTGGGCACGGGGCCGGTAGAGCTGAACGCCAGTTCTTGGGTGCCCAGTTGCACGGCCTCAATGGACTCGCGCTCGCCGCCCAGAGCGCCGTTGTAGAAGGTCTGCACCTTGTAGCGGCCGCCCGTGCGCTTTTCCACTTCCTTGGCAAACGTATCGATGGCCACGCCCTGGTGGGAGTTCTGGGCCGTCGAGATGCTGATGCGCATGGTGGTCTGCGCAGCAGCGGTGGCCACAAAGCCGAGCGCAAGGCTCAGGCCGACGACGAGTTTGGTCAGTTGCATGGTGTCTCCTGTTGATTTTGGGCTGAAGCCTTGTCCGGGTGCACCATTGCCGAGTGGGTGCTCCGGGCTCCAACCTCGCACAAATTATGGCGGTGCAGCATCGCTGCAGGCATCGGGGTTTGTGCTGGTAAGCGTGCTTATTAACCCCGCGTGGCCACCCAGCTTGCCCAATTCGTCGCACCGGTGACACCGAAGGCGGTGCGCGGGGTGGGATGCCCTGCATACAGAAAACAAGTTGCGCCCCATGCCAAATGCCAAGGGCCCCGTGCTGGCGGTAACCAGCCGGGGCCTTGTCAATTTGTGCGTTCCGGTAAGAGCGCCTTGATGGAAGAAGTATGCGCCGCAGCCGGCAGATGAATTTGCTGAATTTGCGAGCATCAAGCTGTTTTGTAGAAAAATTTTTTGCGAACTGTGGATTTGCTGAATAATCCCGCCGATGGATCGACTCGATAAGAAAATTCTCGCGGTGCTGCAAGGCAATGCACGTGCCAGTCTGCAAGAGATCGGCCAAGCTGTGGGCCTGAGCCCGTCGCCTTGCTGGGGCCGCATCAAGAAGATGGAAGAGGCAGGTGTCATCCAGGGCTACACGGTGCGCATCAACCCGCAGTCGCTGGACCTGGCCGACACTGTGCTGGTGCAGGTCACGCTCGACAGCCATTCGGACAACACGCTCGAAAAGTTCGGCGAAACCCTGGCCAGCATTCCCGAGGTGATCGAGGCGCACCTGGTGTCGGGCGACTATGACTACCTGCTGCGCATCGTGGTGAAAGACACGCGCGACTACGAGCGCCTGCTGCGCGAGAAGCTCTACAAGATCAAAGGCATACGCCACAGCCGCTCGAGCTTTGTGTTGCGCACGCTCAAGAAGGCGGATCTGCCTCTTTTTTCGGGCAGCTAATTTTTTTAAGCCAAATTGGCCTGTAGCGCTTATGGATAAAGCGCTGGCAGCTATGTATTTGTGAGTAACGGCTTTTTGGTGGGTGCCGCGGTCGAACCCTCTCCAGCAACGCTGGTGGCCTGCGGCGGGGCGGCTTTCGGGTTGTGGGTGATCGGTAGCACCAAGGCGGTGCACACACGGCACCTTTGCGTCGTCAGCCTGTCGTCAGCGGTGCAGAACGGCGAAGCTGCGCTCCGTGCCGCGTGTTTGCACAAACCATTGAGGGCCCTTGGCTCATCGTCTCCACGGTGGCCTAAAGACTGCGTGTGGTGAAAAATGGCCGTAATGTCGTGACGGTCCGCTTGCTGGATCGGTTGTTTGAAACCCCGTTGCCTTCGCTGCTAAGCAGCACCGCTCCATGAACCTGCGTTTTGTTGAAGCCTTCTACTGGGTCGCGTCTCTCAAGAGCGTGACGCGTGCCGCAGAAAAACTGTTTCTCACACAGTCCGCCATGTCCAGCCGGATTTCGGCGCTGGAGGAGGAGTTGGGCACCACCTTGCTGGACCGGCGTGACAAGCACTTCAAGCTCACCGTAGCCGGCTCGCGTTTTCTGGTCTATGCAAAGCGCATGCTGGAGTTGCAGCGGCAACTGAAAGTGGAGATGGGCTCCGGTGGGCCGCTGGAGGTTTCCATACGGCTGGGGGCCATTGAGTCGGTGCTGCACTCGTGGCTCATTCCGTGGGTGGAACAGCTGCGCAAAGACAACCCGCTGCTGGAGTTTGAACTCACCGTGGAAGCCACGCCCGTGCTGCTCGACCAGGTGCGCCGTGGCACGCTGGACGCGGTGTTTGCAGCCCTGCCCACCTCGGCCGATGGCATTCGCAGCCAGGCCCTCACGCCGATGGAAATGGTATTCATGGGCAACAGCAAGATCCACCGCAAGCGCCGCTATGTGCTGGAAGACTTTGCGGATACCGACATTCTCACGTTTCAGCGCGGATCGCAGCCGCACCTCTACCTGCTCGACATGTTCCGCAACGCGCAGGTCGAGCCGAGGCGCGTGCACACCGTGTCTTCCATCTCGGCCATGGTGCAGCTGGTGCAGGGCGGCTTTGGTGTGGCCACACTGCCGCGCATGGCCGTGCAGAAGCTCCTGGCTTTTCCAGACCTGCGGGCGCTGGTCTGCGACACACCGCTCAAGCCCCTGCCCATCCACGTGAGCTACCGTGAAGACCCGTCATCGCCCGCGACCGAAGCGGTGGTGCGCTCAGCGCTGGATTTCATCGACGAAGGCCAGCCTTTGCGCAAGGCCAAAAAGGCACCCTGAACGTTCGTCTACAGCGGTTCCGCAGCTTTGACCCGGATGTTCCACCGCAACCGCCTGCACCGCGTGGGGTGTGGTCGCTTGGCGTGCTGCTGACCAAAACTTTTGTGAAACGGCCCGATAAAAGTCCTTCGGGATAACCCTGATGCAAGGCATTGGGGTTATCCCTTGGCACCAAATTGGTTCGCCCTTCACCAATGGGGTGCATCGAAAAAATCGATGATCTAAGAGAAAATTTTTGAATTTGCCAGCCTGCCAGCTGGCCCAACACAATCCGCCCAACGTCATGCAATTGACATGTCTCAATGCGAGGAACCACGGTGGATTCAGTTCAAGAAAAAGCGCTGGCAGTCTTTGGCCCTGAAGGCATCAACGACCCGGCAAAAGTGCGCAGCGTGATACGCCAGGGTCACTGGTCATCGCACACCAGCGGTCTGGCGCACGGCAGGGTGCAGGGCAACCTGATGATCCTGCCCGAAGTGCTGGCGGGCGAATTTCTGCGGTTTTGCCAACGCAACCCCAAGCCGTGCCCCGTGCTGGCCGTGAGCGAGCCGGGCCAGGTCAGTCTGCCATCCCTCGGCGACGGCATCGACATCCGCAGCGATGTACCGCAGTACCGCGTGTGGCGCCACGGCGAACTGGCGCAGGAGGTGGCCGACATCACCGACCTGTGGCGCTCGGACCTGGTGACCTTTGTGCTGGGCTGCTCGTTCTCGTTCGAGTCTGCGCTGCAGGAGGCCGGCATCAGTCTGCGCCACATCAACGAAGGCAAGAACGTGGCCATGTACCGCACCAACGTGGCCACGGAGCCCGCAGGCCCGTTCGGCGGCGCCATGGTGGTGTCCATGCGGCCCATGCCCGCCGCCGATGTGATCCGCGCGGTGCAGGTGACATCGCGTTTTCCAAACGTGCATGGCGCGCCTGTGCACATCGGTGACCCATCGTTGATCGGGATTGCCGACATCGCAAAGCCCGACTACGGCGATGCCGTGGCGCTGCTGCCGGACGAGATTCCCGTCTTCTGGGCCTGCGGTGTCACGCCACAGTCCGCCATCCTCAATGCCCAGCCCGCCTTCTGCATCACCCACGCCCCTGGGTGCATGTTGATCACGGACCTGCTCAATCACCAACTCGCCAGTTTTTGAACCTCAACCCTAAGGAGCCTTCCCCATGAAACGCATCGCACTCGCCATCGCTGCTCTCTCCGTCTGTGCCGCTGGCGCGCAGGCCCAGGTCAAGTGGGACCTGCCCACTGGCTACAGCGCCAACACCTTCCAGACCGTGAACGTGCAGCAGTTCGCCAAGGAAGTGGACGACCTCACTGGCGGCAAGCTCAAGATCACGCTGCACCCCGGCGGCTCGCTCTACAAGGCCAACGAACTCAAGCGCGCCGTGCAGACCGGCCAGGTACCTGCTGCCGAGTTCATCCTGTCGGGTGCTGCCAACGAGAACCCGCTGTATGGGGTGGACTCGATCCCGTTCCTGACCAAGTCGTATGCAGAGTCGTTCAAGCTGTACCAGGTGTCGCGCCCAGCGCAAGAAAAGCTCCTGGCTTCGCAAGGCATGAAGCTGCTGTTCAGCGTGCCATGGCCCGGTCAGTCGCTGTATTCGACCAAGCCCGTACAGACGCCCGCAGACTTGGCAGGCACCAAGATGCGTTCGTTCAGCCCCGCCACCACGCGCATCGCCCAATTGCTCAAGGCGCAGCCCGTCACGATCCAGTTGACCGAGTTGGGCCAGGCGTTGGCTACCAACACTGTGAACAACTTCCTCACCTCGTCGGCCAGCGGCGTGGAAAGCAAGCTGTACGAGCAGGTGAAGTATTTCTACCCAGTGGCCGCCTGGCAGCCGCGCAATGCCACCGTGGTGAACCAGAAAGCCTTTGACAGCCTGGACAAGGCCACCCAGGACGCCGTGATGAAGGCCGCCGCAGCGGCCGAGAAGCGCGGCTGGGAAACCAGCGAGCGTCTGGACAAGGAGTTCCTGAAGGAGCTGGCCGCCAAGGGCATGACGGTGGCGGAGCCTTCCGATGCGCTCAAGAAGGAGTTCGCTGCGATCGGCGACACGATGACAGAAGAGTGGATCAAGTCTGCAGGCCCTGAGGGCAAGGCCATCATCGACGCTTACCGTAAGTAATCCGCCGCGCAGCGGAGCCCGCGATGCTCTTCGCGGGCCGTCCTCTCCGGTGGCCCTGGCAGTTCCTCGCCTGAGGCCCCGGTCTTCCCCTTTCTTCATTGTTTTTCAGCGACCTCCGGGAGATCGCCATGGATCAGTTCGTCCGAAATTTATACCGCTTGCTCACCACGCTCTCTTGTATCTCGATGGTGTCGGCGTTTCTTATCGTTTTGCTGGGCGTGATTTCTCGCCAGGTGTCGTTCATCGACATCCAGGGGCTGGATGCCTACGCAGGTTACGCCATTGCAGCAGCGTTGTTCTTCGCTCTGCCTGGCACCCTGCAGAACGGCGACCACATCCGCGTCACGCTCATGCTGGACCGCTTGTCGCCGCGCATGCGCTCTGCATTTGAGTGGTTCTGTTTGGCCGTAGCGCTGGTGCTGACCGCTTACGTGGCCTGGTATGCCGTGCGGTCGGTGTGGATCTCTTACATCACGCACGACATTTCGCCCGCCGCAGACGCATCGCCGCTGTGGATTCCCCAAGTCAGCATGGCCATCGGTTGCATCGGGTTCGCTGTGGCATTTGCCCACGCGATCGTGTTGCGCAGCCGAGGCCAGAACTTTATCGCCGTGGCCGAAGCCGCACGGTCGGAATAACCCCACGAGGTATATCAATCATGGACGTCATCATCGCAGTCGGTCTGATCGTGGTGCTCTTTGCAGTGCTTGGGTCAGGTCTGTGGATCGGGTTGTCGCTATTGGCGGTGGCTTTGATCGGCATGGAGTTTTTTACCAGCCGCCCTGTGGGCGACAGCATGATGCTGACCATCTGGGGGTCCACCTCCAGCTGGACGCTGACCGCATTGCCGCTGTTTTTATGGATGGGCGAGATTCTGTTTCGCAGCAAGCTGTCCAGCGACATGTTCAAGGGGCTGGCCCCGTGGCTGGAGCGACTGCCAGGGCGTCTGTTGCATGTGAACGTGGTGGGCTGCACGATTTTTGCCGCCATCTCGGGGTCATCGGCCGCCACCTGCGCCACCATTGGCAAGATGACGTTGCCGGAGCTGAAAAAGCGCGGTTACCCGGACGACATCTCTGTGGGGACGCTGGCCGGTGCAGGCACTCTGGGGCTGTTGATTCCGCCGTCGATCATCATGATCGTTTACGGTGTTGCCGCCAATGTATCGATCTCGAAGCTGTTCCTTGCGGGCGTGATCCCTGGGCTGATGCTGGCCGTGTTGTTCATGGGGTACATCGCCGTGTGGGCCTTGCTCAACAAGGACAAGGTGCCCGCTCCCGATGCCAAGGTGAGCTTTTTGCAGATGGTCTATGCGTCGCGCCATCTGATTCCGGTGGTGTCGCTCATCATCGTGGTGCTGGGTGCCATTTACAGCGGCATCGCCACGGCCACAGAGGCCGCAGCGCTGGGCGTGGGTGGTGCGTTGGTGCTGGCCAAGATCGAAGGCTCGCTCAACTGGAAGTTGTTCAAGGAAGGGCTCATCGCGGCCTGCCGCGTGTATTGCATGATCGGTCTCATCCTGGCCGGTGCGGCTTTCCTGACGCTGGCCATGGGTTTTATCGGCCTGCCGCGCCACCTGGCGGAATTCATCGGCTCGATGCACCTGTCGCCATTTGCGTTGATGCTGCTGCTCATCGTTTTCTTCATCGCGCTGGGCTGCTTTCTGGACGGCATCTCGATGGTGGTGCTCACGATTGCCGTGCTGCTGCCCACGGTGGAAGCGGCCGGGTTCGACCTGGTGTGGTTCGGCATCTTCATCGTGCTGGTGGTGGAGATGGCGCAGATCACGCCGCCGGTGGGGTTCAATCTTTTCGTGATCCAGGGGCTGACGCGCAGGGAGATCATGTGGATTGCACGCACTGCGCTGCCCCTTTTCGTCCTGATGATTGTGGCGGTGATCATGACCTACTTCGCTCCCGACATCGTCCTGTGGTTGCCCAACCGCATGTGAGCGCCTTCTTGCGCTGACATTCCCACACCTGCCGTCCTCGACATCCGCCTCAGGAGCAGACCATGATCAAAGCCCTTGTGCTGGCCGCGCTTGCCGTGGCCCCGGTGGCGCACGCCCAAAGCCAGTGGAAACTGGCCACGGGCTACCGCGCGGAGTCTTTCCACACCCGCAACATCGTGCAGTTTGCGCAGGATGTTGAGCGTGCATCTCAGGGTGCCCTGCGCATCGAGGTGCATGCCAACAACACGCTGGTCAAGCTGGGCGATATTCCCCAGGCAGTGCGCGAGGGCAAGGCGCAGGCGGGTGAAACCATCATGACCAGCCTGGTGGGAGACATGCCCATCGCGGGCGCCGATGCTGTGCCTTTCGTGGTGCGCACCTATGCCGACGCACGCCGCATGTGGGACCTGCAGCGCCCGCTGATCGATGACCACTTCGCCCAGCGCGGCCTCAAGGCGCTGTATGCCGTGCCATGGCCACCGCAGGGTTTGTTTTCCACGGCGCCGGTGAAGGCGGCAGCCGACTTCAAGGGCACGCGCATGCGCACCTACAACCCCGCCACGGTGCGCATTGCCGAACTGCTGGGTGCAACGCCTGTGGACGTGCCCATGGTGGAGGTCAACCAGGCACTGGCAGCAGGGCGGCTTGATTCGATGATCACCTCGGCCTTGACCGGCGTGGAGAACCAGGTCTGGGGTCAGATCAAGCAGTACTACGGCATCAACGCCTGGTTTCCCAAGAACATCGTTTTTGTGAACCAGAAGGCGTTTGATGCACTGCCGAGCCCCGTGCGCCAGGCCGTCACACAGGCAGCTTCTGAGGCCGAGGCCCGGGGCTGGGCACTGAGCGAATCCATCGCGCAGGAATCGGTGAGCGAGTTGCAGCGCAAAGGCATCCAGGTGGGCCGTGCGCCCGCTGAGCTGGAGGCCGAACTAAAGCGCCTGGGCGAACGTTTCTCACGCGAATGGGTGCAGTCCGTGGGCAACGAGGCGAACAAGATTTTCATTCCCTACTACTTCCAGCGCTAAGGCCGCGGCAGGACAGCGGCCGTCTGTTGGCAGCCTTCTCGCACTGCGTTTCTTTCGCGCTTTTCCTTCTTCATTTCACACGTTTCATCACCATGCAAACCACATCCAACCCCCATGGCAGCCGTTGGCAGTTCTGGATTGACCGGGGCGGCACATTCACCGACATCGTGGCCAAGCGGCCCGATGGCACGCTGACCACCCACAAGCTGCTTTCAGAAAACCCCGAGCAGTACAAGGACGCCGCCGTGGCCGGTATCCGTCATCTGCTGGGCCTGCAGCCCGGTGAGCCGGTGACACCCGCGCTGGTGGAATGCGTGAAGATGGGCACCACTGTGGCCACCAATGCGCTGCTGGAGCGCAAGGGCGAGCCCACCTTGCTGGTCACCACGCGCGGCTTCCGCGATGCGCTGCGCATCGCCTACCAAAACCGCCCGCGCCTTTTTGATCGCCACATCCAGTTGCCCGAGCTGCTGTATGCGGAGGTCATTGAAGCCCGCGAGCGCATGGGCGCGCACGGCGACGTGCTGCAGACCCTGGATGAAGCCACTCTGCGCGGCGATCTGCTGGCTGCTTATGGCCGTGGCTTGCGCAGCCTGGCCATTGTCTTCATGCACGGCTACCGCTATGTCCAGCACGAACAGGCTGCCAAACGCATTGCCAAAGAGGTGGGGTTCACCCAGATCAGCACATCGCACGAAACCAGCCCGATGATGAAGTACGTGAGCCGGGGTGACACGACGGTGGTGGATGCTTATCTGTCGCCCATCCTGCGGCGCTATGTGGAGCAGGTGGCGAGCGAGATGCCGGGCGTGCGGCTGTTCTTCATGCAATCCTCGGGTGGGCTGACGGACGCAAACACCTTTCAAGGCAAGGACGCCATCTTGTCCGGCCCGGCAGGCGGCATCGTGGGCATGGCCCGCACCGCAGGGCTGGCAGGGCACGAGAAGGTGATCGGCTTTGACATGGGTGGCACCTCCACCGATGTGAGCCACTATGCGGGGGCTTTCGAGCGCGAGTTTGAAACCCACGTGGCCGGCGTGCGCATGCGGGCACCCATGATGAGCATCCACACCGTGGCAGCCGGTGGCGGGTCGGTGCTGAGCTACGACGGTTCCCGCTTTCGCGTAGGCCCGGAGAGTGCTGGCGCCAACCCCGGCCCCGTGAGTTACCGCCGTGGCGGCCCGTTGGCGGTCACGGACGCGAACGTGATGGTCGGCAAGGTGCAGCCGCGCTACTTCCCGAGTGTGTTCGGCCCCGCGGCCAACGAAACGCTGGACGCAGCGGCAGTGCGCTCGCGCTTTGAAGAAATTGCCACCCAGACGCAGCGCAAGCCCGAAGAGGTGGCTGAAGGCTTCATCCAGATTGCCGTGCAGCAGATGGCCAATGCGATCAAGAAGATCAGCGTGGCGCGCGGTTATGACGTGACGCGCTACACGCTGCAGTGTTTTGGTGGCGCTGGCGGCCAGCACGCGTGCCTGGTGGCCGATGCGCTGGGCATGTCGCGCGTTTTTGTGCACCCCTTGGCCGGTGTGCTCAGCGCCTACGGCATGGGCCTGGCCGACCAGACCGTGATCCGAGAGCAGGCCGTGGAAATGCCGCTGAACGCTGGCGCACTGCCGCTGATCGCCGAGAAGCTCGATGCCCTGGGCGCAGCGGCTCAGGCCGAGCTGGAGCGCCAGCAGGTCAGCACCAACCCCGTTCAGGTGCGACACAACGTGCATATGCGCTATGAGGGCACGGACTCGGCCCTGGTGGTTCCATTTGGCGACATGCCCAGCATTCAGGCTGCATTCGAAGCGGCGTACCGGCAGCGTTTCGCCTTCCTGATGGCGGGCAAGGGCCTCGTGGTGGAGGCTGTGTCGGTCGAAGCCATGATCGCCGGCGATGCCCCCGCCGAGCCGCGTCTGCCTGTGCATCCGCACCGCAAGCACCCTCAGCGTGAAACGGTGAAGATGTACTCGGGCGGTGCGTGGCACGACGCCGCCCTGGTGGTGCGCGAAGACCTGCATCCCGGAGACGTGATTCCCGGCCCCGCCATCATTGCCGAGAAGAACACCACCACGGTGGTGGAGCCGGGCTGGTCTGCCCGCCTGACCGACCTCGATCACCTGGTGCTGGACCGCGTGACGGCGCGCAAGCTGCAATATGCAGCGGGCACCACGGTCGACCCCGTGTTGCTTGAGGTGTTCAACAACCTGTTCATGAACATCGCTGAGCAGATGGGCTTGCAGCTTCAGAACACCGCGTACTCGGTCAACATCAAGGAGCGCCTGGACTTCAGTTGCGCACTGTTCGATGCCGAAGGCAACCTCATCGCCAACGCGCCGCACATGCCCGTTCACCTGGGCAGCATGGGCGAAAGCATCAAGACCGTGATCCATGAGAACAAGGGCAAGATGCACCCGGGCGACGTGTACATGCTCAACGACCCCTACCACGGCGGTACTCACCTGCCTGACGTGACCGTCATCACGCCCGTCTACGTGGCCGAGGGCAGCGAGCCCACGTTCTATGTGGGCAGCCGTGGCCACCACGCCGACATCGGCGGCACCACGCCGGGCTCCATGCCACCGTTTTCCACCCGCATCGACGAAGAGGGCGTGCAGATCAACAACGTGAAGCTGGTGGACCGCGGCATTCTTTTGGAAGAAGAAGTGCGCAACTTGCTGGCCACGGGCGGGGGCACAACCCCTTACCCGAGCCGCAACCCGCAGCAGAACTTGGCCGACTTGCGTGCGCAGATTGCCGCCAACGAGAAAGGCGTGCAGGAACTCTCCAAAATGGTCGAGCAGTTTGGGCTGGATGTGGTGCAGGCCTATATGCGCCATGTGCAGGACAACGCCGAAGAATCGGTGCGCCGCGTGATCACGCAGCTCAAGGACGGCCAGTTCACACTGCCGCTCGACAACGGTGCGCAGATCAGTGTGTCGGTCAAGGTCAACGTGGCCGAGCGCAGCGCGGTGATCGACTTTGCAGGCACCAGCCCGCAGCAGATGAACAACTTCAATGCCCCGCGCGCAGTGTGCATGGCGGCGGTGCTGTATGTGTTCCGCACCCTGGTGGATGACGACATCCCGCTGAATGCGGGTTGCCTGAAGCCGCTCAAGGTCATCATTCCGCAGGGCAGCATGCTCAATCCCAATCCTCCGGCGTCGGTGGTTGCGGGCAATGTAGAAACATCCACCTGCATCACCAACGCCTTGTTTGGCGCTTTAGGGGTGATGGCGGGCAGCCAGCCCACCATGAACAACTTCACGTTCGGCAATGCGCAATACCAGTATTACGAAACCATTGCGGGCGGCAGCGGCGCCGGTGCGGTGCTGGATGCGTTCGGGCGCACCGTGCGGGGGTTTGATGGCACCAGTGTGGTTCAGACCCACATGACCAATTCGCGGCTGACCGACCCCGAGGTGCTGGAGTTCCGCTTTCCCGTGGTGCTGGAGAGCTACGAGATCCAGCGTGGATCGGGCGGTGCAGGGCGCTGGGCAGGGGGCGACGGCGGTGTGCGGCGCGTGCGCTTTCTGCAGGAGATGACGGCCAGCATTCTCTCCAACGGCCGCCTTAACCCGGCGTTCGGCATGGCAGGCGGGCAGCCCGGCAGGCCGGGTGCCAACCGCGTGCTGCGTGCTGATGGCCAGGTGGAGGAGCTGGGGCACATCGGGGCTGCGCTGATGCAGCCGGGCGATGTGTTCGAGATCGCTACGCCGGGCGGTGGCGGCTATGGCGCATGCCAGAGCGACGCCAGCGCTGCGCACGAAGCGGCCGAGGCTGTCGAATCGGCTTGAGCAGGGTGCGGTGGCACATTGCTTGCTGGGTGTTGTGCACTTTGCCCACAAGGCGTATTGGATGAACAGGAAATTGCCATGAACTCTGTGCCCGCCACCATCGCCGCGCCTGCGCGGCAGTTGCTCCAGCCCGCACTGGTTGCCCCCGAACAGGCCGCTGGGCCCGCATCAGCGGGCCCCGGCCGCGGTGCGGCGCCGCAAGGGCCCGGGCTCTCCGGCCCGCGGCGACGCACCCTCTCGGTAGGCCAGAAGCTGGCCGCCAGCTTTGGACTGTTGGGGCTCGCCGTGGCAATGCTCGGGGCAACCACCTGGCTCACGGGGCAGGACACCGAGCGCCAGGCCGCACTGCTGGCGCGCGAGCAGTTGCCTATCGAGCGCACGGTGCTCGACTGGAAGACCCAGTCTGTCACCATCGGCCAGATCGCGCTGCGTGCCACGATCTCGACCGATGTGTTTCCACTGCTGGCCGAAATGCGCGAACGTTTGACGGCCGAAGACGCCACGCGGCAGCGCATTGAACAAGCGCTTGCCAGCGCCTCCAACGCCAGCAACACCGAACCGCTGTGGAAAGCGGCGCAGGCCCAGCGCCAGCAATATGCGGCGCTGCGCGATGCGCTGATGCAGAACGCCCTGGAGTCCAAAGTGATCAGCCAGAAGGAGCTGCAGGATCACACTGCCTCGCTCACCAACTACCTCCAGAGCATCGACCGGTTGCTGGAAGCTTCTGAGCAGTCGTCACTGGCAGCGGCCGACACCATGATCGCCGGTGCCGGCCGCGCGCAGTGGATCAGCGCCATCGCGGTGGCAGTGGTGGTGGCCCTCTCGGCCCTGTTCGGTTGGTTGCTGCGCCGCTCCATCGTTCAGCCGTTGCGTGCCGCGTCGGAGGCTGCAGCCGTGGTGGCGCGCGGCGATCTCACTGTGCGCATGGACACGCAGCGCACGGACGAAATCGGGCAACTGCTCACGGCGCTCAACAGCATGGTCGAATCGCTGCACTACGTGGTCACCGAGGTGCGGGATTCCGGGGAGTCCATCCACGTGGCCAGTTCGGAAGTCGCCGCAGGCAACACCGACCTGAGCGCACGCACCGAGCACGCTGCCAGCAACCTGCAGCAGACGGCCGCCAGCATCGCCCAGCTGGCGCAGATGGTGGCGGCCAACGCCGACAGCACGCGCCAGGCCAACGACCTAGCGGTAAACGCCACCGAAGTGGCCAGCAAGGGGGGTGAAGTGGTCAGTCAGGTCGTGAAGACCATGGAAGAGATCAACGCCAGCAGCCGGAAGATTGCCGACATCGTTGGCATCATCGATGGCATTGCGTTTCAAACCAACATCCTTGCGCTGAACGCGGCTGTGGAGGCTGCGCGCGCTGGCGAGCAGGGCCGCGGATTTGCCGTGGTGGCCAGCGAGGTGCGCGCGTTGGCCGGGCGCAGCGCCAATGCCGCGCGCGAGATCAAGGCGCTGATCTCTACCAGTGTGGAAAAGGTGAGCGACGGCGCCAAGCTGGTGGTGACGGCTGGCTCCACCATGGGCGACATCGTGCAAAGCGTGGAGCGCGTGACCACGCTGATGTCGGAGATCAACGCCGCCAGCAGCGAGCAGAGCACCCAGATCGGCCAGGTAAGCCAGGCGGTGGACCAACTGGACCACATGACCCAGCAGAATGCCGCGCTGGTGGAGCAAGGCGCTGCGGCGGCGCAGAGCCTGCAGGACCAGGCCAACCGGCTGGCGGGGGCCATGGGGCAGTTTCAACTGGCCCGCGCCGTGTGATTCTGTTGCGGGATTTTTAGATAAAAAGGGCCTGCAACGCAGGCCCTTCAAGCGCTAGTAGCTACTCTTTTTGTAGCTTACATGCCCGAATAGTTCGGGCCGCCGCCGCCTTCGGGCGTGACCCATACGATGTTCTGCGTCGGGTCCTTGATGTCGCAGGTCTTGCAGTGCACACAGTTCTGCGCGTTGATCTGCAGGCGCTGCGCACTGCCACCCTTGGCTTCGTCGGGCACGAACTCGTACACGCCCGCAGGGCAGTAACGCGCCTCGGGGCCGGCGTATTTGGCCAGGTTGATGTTGACCGGCACGCTCGGGTCCTTGAGCGTCAAGTGGGCGGGCTGGTTCTCTTCGTGGTTGGTGTTGCTGATGAACACGCTGCTGAGGCGGTCAAAGGTCAGCTTGCCATCGGGCTTGGGGTAGACGATGGGCTTGCACTCGGCCGCGGGCTTCAGGTACGCATGGTCGGGCTTGTCGCGGTGCAGCGTCCAGGGGATGTGGCCGCGCAGCACAAACTGCTCAAAGCCGTTCATCAGCGTGGCCGTGGTCAGGCCGTACTTGAACCAGTTCTTGAAATTGCGGTCCTTGTTCAGCTCGGTATACAGCCAGCTTTCCTCGAAGGCCTTGGGGTAGGCCTTGAGTTCGTCGTGCTGGCGTCCGGCCACGATGGCGTCGTACGCAGCCTCGGCGGCCAGCATGCCGGTCTTGATGGCGGCATGGCTGCCCTTGATGCGGCCCACGTTCAGGTAGCCCGCGTTGCAGCCCACGAGCGCGCCGCCGGGGAAGATGGTCTTGGGCAGGGCGTTGATGCCGCTGGCGTTGATGGCGCGCGCGCCGTACGACAGGCGCTTGGCTGTGATCTCGCCCTTTTCGTTCTCGAAGTAGTAGCGGACGTTGGGGTGCGTCTTCCAGCGCTGGAACTCTTCGAACGGGCTGAGGTAGGGGTTTTGGTAGCCCAGGCCGGTGACGAAGCCGAGCGCGATCTTGTTGTCGTCCAGGTGGTACAGGAACGCGCCGCCGTAGGTGTCGTTCTCCATAGGCCAGCCAGCGGTGTGCATCACGAAACCGGGTTGGTGCTTCTTGGGGTCGATCTCCCACAGCTCTTTTACGCCCAGGCCAAAGCTTTGCGGGTCGCGGCCCTCGTCAAGCTTGAAGCGCGAAATCAGCTGGCGGCCCAGGTTGCCGCGAGCGCCTTCGGCGAACACGGTGTACTTGGCCAGCAGTTCCATGCCCAGCTGGAAGTTCTCGGTGGGCTCGCCGTCCTTGCCCACACCCATGTTGCCGGTGGCCACACCCTTCACCGAACCGTTCTCGTTGTAGAGCACTTCAGCGGCTGCGAAGCCGGGGAAAATTTCAACGCCCAGGGCTTCGGCCTGCTCGGACAGCCATTTGGTCACGTCGCCCAAGCGAACGATGTAATTGCCATGGTTCTGCGCAAAGGGCGGCAGAAACATGTTCGGAACGCGAAAGCCCGATTTTTCGGACAGGAAGATGTAGGCGTCGTCGGTAACGGGCTGCTTGAGCGGTGCGCCGCGTTTTTTCCAGTCGGGGATCAGCTCGGAGAGCGCCTTGGGGTCCATGATGGCGCCAGAAAGGATGTGTGCGCCAGGCTCAGAGCCTTTTTCAAGCACCACCACCGACACATCCTGGCCCTTGTCTGCCGCCAGTTGCTTGAGCCGGATGGCTGTGGCCAAGCCGCCAGGGCCACCGCCCACGACCACTACGTCGTATTCCATCGATTCGCGGGGGCCATACTGGGCGAGGATCTCTTCGTTTGTCATGGGCTTCTCGTCGGGGTTTGATAATGGCTATTTTCGGCCAGCAGCGGCGCAAGGCCGTGTCAGACAGGGGACTGATTGTATTCACGTCAGCGAGACAATCGAACGACCGTTCTATTTTGATCCAGTAGGGAGACTCTAAATGGCATACAGCATCGATTTGTCTGGCCGCGTGGCGCTGGTCACCGGCGCCTCCAGCGGCCTGGGCGCGCAGTTTGCACGCACCCTGGCCCGGGCGGGCGCTGGGGTGGTGCTGGCGAGCCGGCGCGTGGAAAAGCTCAAGGAACTGCGTGCGCGCATTGAAGGCGAGGGCGGTGACGCCCATGTGATCGAACTGGACGTGACCGACCACGATTCCATCAAGGCCGCCGTGGCGCACGCCGAGACCGAAATGGGCTCCATCGACATCCTCGTGAACAACTCGGGCGTGAGCACCACGCAGCGCCTGCAGGACGTGACGCCCGAGGACTACGACTTCATCTTCGACACCAACGTGAAGGGCGCTTTCTTCGTCGCGCAGGAAGTCGGCAAGCGCATGCTGGCCCGCTCGCGCGGTGCGGCGCCCGGCAGCTTCACGGGCGGGCGCATCATCAACATCGCATCGATGGCGGGCCTCAAGGTGCTGCCGCAGATCGGCGTTTATTGCATGAGCAAAGCGGCTGTGGTGCACATGACCCGCGCTATGGCTGTGGAGTGGGGCAAGTTCGGCATCAACGTGAATGCCATCTGCCCCGGCTACATCGACACCGAAATCAACCACCACCACTGGGACACCGAGCAGGGGCGCAAACTCATCGACATGCTGCCCCGCAAGCGTGTGGGCAGCCCGCAGGACCTGGATGCGCTGCTGATCATGCTGGCCAGCGACCAGAGCCATTTCATCAACGGAGCCGTCATAGCCGCCGACGACGGCTTTGCCGTGTGAACCCAGGGACTGGTGTTGAGATGAAGATTGAAATCCCCGAGGTCAAGAAGCTCGTCCATGAAATGCGTTTTCCTGTGCGCTGGGGCGACATGGATGCCATGGGCCATGTGAACAACACGGTGTACTTCAGGTACCTGGAGACGGCGCGCATCGACTGGCTGGTGTCCGTGGGCTGCAACCCCGACCCGAAGGGCCAGGGCCCGGTGATCGTCAATGCGTTCTGCAACTTCTACCGCCAGTTGGAGTACCCGGCGGACGTGCTGCTCAAGCTCTACGTGAGCGACCCGGGCCGCACCACGTTCGAGACGTGGGGGACGATGGAGCGCGTGGACCAGCCGGGTGTGTTGTGCGCGGCAGGTGGGGCGACCACCATCTGGGTGGACTTTCCGCAGCAGAAGGCCACAGACCTGCCCGACTGGATGCGGGCGATGGTGTCCGTGGAATGAGATTTTTCAGGTGAAATAGCCGCTTGGCGCTTGATCTGTAAGCGCCAATAGCTATTTAATTGATAGCATTTATTTTTTCGCTGTTGGCTTCTGCTTGGGCACACGCCCCATCAGACAAAACTCGGGGTTGGGCTGCATGCCCGCAAAGCTGGCCATGCGGTTGCTGAGCCCGAAGAACGCGGTGATGGCTGCGATGTCCCAGATGTCTTCGTCATCAAAGCCGTGCGCGTGCAGCGCTGTGAAATCGGCGTCTTCGATCTCGTGGCTGCGCTGGCACACCTTCATGGCAAAGTCGAGCATGGCGCGTTCGCGCGGGCTGATGTCGGCCTTGCGGTAGTTCACGGCCACCTGGTCGGCAATGAGGGGTTTCTTTTCATAGATACGCAGGATCGCGCCGTGGGCCACCACGCAATACAGGCACTGGTTGGCCGCGCTGGTGGTGGTGACGATCATCTCGCGCTCACCCTTGGTCAGGCTGCCGTCTTCTTTCAGCATGAGTGCATCGTGGTACGCGAAGAACGCACGCCATTCGGCGGGGCGGCGCGCGAAGGCCAGGAACACATTGGGGATGAAGCCCGCCTTGTCCTGAACTTCCAGAATGCGTGCGCGGATGTCCTCTGGCAAGGTGTTGAGGTCGGGGAAGGGGTAGCGGCTCACAAAGGTCTCCTTGGCTGTGTTGTGCGTGCAGTATGAGCGATCATTGAGCGAATATCGGAGCGCGGCGTATGAAACCGGTGGGGCCAAGGCCAGTGCCCCCGCGCAAGGGCTGCCCCGCCGCGAAGGCGGCGTATCCAGCGCTCGCGCTGGGGGGCGTCCCCTTCCCGCGTTGCTAAGCAATGCGAGAGAGGGGGAGCGCGCGAAGCGACTCAGGGGGAGCTGTACTTCAAGGATGCCACTGCGTGGCGCGCACCGGGCTTTGCGCGGGCGCTGCGGTGTTGCCGGCCAAAGCGTAGGAGAGCTTGGTGGCAGCCGCGATCACTGTCTGGGCGAGTGCTTCGAGTTTTTCCGCCGGCAGGCGCGACGCGGGGCCTGAGATGCACACGGAGCCCATCAGGCGCCAGTGCATGCCAAAGACTGGCGCCGACACGGTGGCCACGCCTTGTTCCCGTTCGCCGATAGACCAGTGATAGCCCTTTTGGCGGATCTCCTCATAAGCCGTGCCCGGCTCACCCGAGAACGCCAGAATCACGCGCCCTGGCGAACCCTTGTCCAGCGGCAGCCCCTCGCCCATGCGTGCGTGATGGCGCAGGGCCTGTGGGCCTTCCACCCGCACCAGGCAGGTCCGCACCTGGCCCTCGCGCACGTAAAAAGCGGCGCTCTCGCCGGTGGCGTGCGTTAGCTCGCGCAGCGCAGGCTCTAGCACGTTCTGCACGTCAAAGCCCGCCTGGTAACGCGCGCCCAGCCATCCTGCGGCGGGGCCCAGGCGCCAGTCGCCGTCTTCGCGCTGCACCATGAATCCCGACTGCGCCAGCGTGCGTGCCAAGCGCAGCACCGTGGTTTTGTGCAGCGCGCAGCGGCGGCTCAACTCGGCCAGCGAAAGGCTGGATTCGCCCAACGAAAACGCCTCCAACACCTGCAGCGCACGTGTCACGGCAATCACGCCGCCTGAGTCTTTGGGGATGCGGTCTTCTGATTCAGGGGGGGATGGCTCTGGGGCCTTGGTACGGAGCACCGCGCGGGCGGGCGAGGGCGCTTTCGTCGGGGTCGACGCGGGCATGGGTTTTTTGCGGAGGTTGCTCACGGTGCAATGTGTTTCATTCTATGCAACGGCATTGTATGGGTTGAAACGCGTGCGTAAAGTCGCGCCCACACCGCCGGCCTTGTGCAGCACGCAAGGGCCAGCGCCATGAAGCCAACCACAGGAGACAAAACCCATGGCCTTTCTCGCCGCCTTCCCTTCCCGTTCTTCGCGCCGCACCGTTGCACGCCTGATGATGGTTGCCGTTGGCATGGCTGCGGGGGCACTGCCTTTTGCAGCAGCCCATGCGCAGGCCACGTACCCCAACAAACCCATCCGCCTGATCGTGCCGTTCCCGCCCGGTGGTGGTACCGACATGATTGCGCGCACGGTGGCCCAGAAGCTCACCGACCAGAACAAGTGGAACGTCATCGTGGACAACCGTCCCGGTGCAGGCGGCAACCTGGGCGTGGACGCTGCGGCCAAGTCACCGGCGGACGGCTACACGCTGGTCATGGGCCAGACCAGCAACCTCGCCATCAACCCCACGCTGTATCCCAAGCTGCCTTACGACCCGCTCAAAGACTTGGTGCCCGTGGCGCTGGTGTCGTCATCGCCCATCGTGATGGCCGCGCCAGCGAATTCGCCCTTCAAGAGCTATGCGGACGTGGTGGCGGCCGCCAAGGGCAAGCCCGATGCGCTGACGCTGGGCTACTCGGGCAATGGCACCGTGGCCCACCTGGCGGGTGAGCTGGCTGAAAACGCAGCCGACATCAAGCTGCGCCACATCCCCTACAAGGGCGCGGCACAGGCCATGACAGACCTGGTGGGCGGGCAGATCGACCTGTACATGTCGTCCGTGCCCACGCTGCTGGGCCAGGTGCGCAACGGCAAGCTCAAGGTCATTGCCATCACCTCGGCCAAGCGCTCGCCGCAGCTGCCGGATGTGCCCACGCTGGCCGAGTCGGGATACAAGGGTTTCGAGGCCGTGACGTGGTTCGGCATCCTGGCCCCTGCAGGCACACCCGCGCCCATCGTGGCGCAACTCAACAAGGCCATCAATGCGGCTCTGCAACAGCCCGACGTGGCTGACAAGCTGCGCTCTGAAGGCGGCGATGTGCTGGGCGGCACCGCCGAGCAGTTCAGCACACTGCTGAAAGCCGAAGTGCCGCGCTGGGCCAAGATCGTGAAGGACTCCGGCGCCAGCCTGGATTGAGCGGCAGCGCTGCCTGCACGCCCTTCGTCCAGTTCCACTTAGTCATCTTGCGGCCCTCGCCATGACCCGCGAAAGCACTGCTGCGCCCGTGCGCTTTTCGGCAGGCACCAGCGTGCCCCGTGCCGCGCTGCCAGCGGGCGCGTGCGACTGCCATGTGCACATCTATGACGGCCGCTTCCCAGCCGCTGCTGGCGCCAAGCTGCTGCCGCCTGACGCGTCTGCGCAGGACTACCGCGCGCTGCAGCGGCGCATCGGCACTGCGCGTGTGGTGCTGGTCACGCCATCGACTTACGGCACCGACAACCGCTGCCTGTTGGCGGGGCTGGGCGAGCTGAAAGCAGCAGGTGTGGAGGCACGCGGCGTGGCCGTGATCGATGGAACCGAGAGCGACGCTGAACTGCAGCGACTGGATGCAGCCGGTGTGCGAGGTGTGCGGCTCAACCTGTCGCTGGGCGTGTCGGGCTCTGTGCAGTCCATGGCACTGCTGGCATGCCGCATCGCGCCCCTGGGCTGGCATCTGCAGTTGCTGATGCCACCCGATTTGCTGGTGGCGCAGGCCACGGTGCTGCGCGCACTCCCGGTGCCTCTGGTATTCGACCACTTCGGCCGTATCGCACCCGCGCAGGTGGGCGTGCATGGTGCCCATGCATTGCTGCTGGCGTTGATGCTGGCAGGGCGAGCGTGGGTGAAGCTTTCAGGCGGGTACATCGTGAGTGCGCTGCAGTCGGTGGAAGACCCCGCACTGGACTCTTTGGCAGCGAGCTACCTGCGCTGCGCGCCGCACCGTGTGCTGTGGGGCAGCGACTGGCCTCACGCCACGGCGTCCGCCGGTGTGCAACCCATGCCCGACGACGCACGCCAGGTCGACCGGCTGCTGGACTGGACCGGCGCTTGCAGCACTGCCAGCGGTGACGCGCTGCTCCGCCAGGTCTTGGTGGACAACCCGCAAGCGCTGTATGGCTTTGAACCTGCGTCCATCCCAGTCCTTTCCTCTTTTTGATTGCAAGGAAATCTGTTCTATGACAACCCATCCCCGCAACCCCTCGCGCATCGCCCGCCGCAGCCTGCTGGCGCTGGGCGCGGCCCTGTGCGCAACGCCGCTGTGGGCCCAGGGCGACTGGCCCGGCGGCAAGCTCATCACCTGGGTGGTGCCATACCCCGCCGGCGGCAGCACCGATGTGCTGGGCCGCAACATCGCCCAGCGCCTGGGCCCGGCCCTTTCCACCAACGTGATCGTGGACAACAAGGCCGGCGCCACCGGCACGATTGGCGCGGCCTTTGTGGCCAAGGCGCAGCCCGACGGCTTCACGCTGCTGGGCACGTCCATCGGGCCGCAAGCGATTGCGCCGCACCTGATGGGCAAGCTGCCGTATGACCACATCACCGCATTCGAGCCCGTCATCACCATCGGCACCATTCCGCACATCCTGGTGGTGGGGTCCAACCAGCCGTTCAAGACCTTGAACGATCTGCTGGCCGCTGCCAAGGCACAGCCTGGCAAGCTGGCCTTTGCCTCGGGCGGCAACGGCACCATCTTGCAGATGCAGGGCGAGTTGCTGCAGCAGCAAACCGGCGCGCGCTTCATCCATGTGCCCTACAAGGGCGACACACCCGCACTGCAAGACACGCTGGCCGAGCAGGTGCAGTTCATGTTTGCCCCGGCTGCGGCGGCTTTGCCCCATGTGCAGGCCGGCAAGCTGCGCGCGCTGGCCGTCACCTCTGCCCACCGCCTGCAGGCGCTGCCCACTGTGCCGACGATGGGCGAGGTGGGCATGAAGGACTTTGTGGTGGAGCAATGGCAGGCCGTGTTTGCGCCCGCCAAGACTCCGGCGCCTGTCGTTCAGCGCCTGAACCAGGAAATCAACAAGGCCTTGAAAGACCCGGCCGTGGTGGCGCTGGCGGACAAGCTGGGCGTCACGCTGGTGGGCGGCACGCCCCAACAACTGGGCGACCTGCAAAAGGCCGACTCCGCCAAATGGGCCAAGGTCATCAAGGACGGAAACATCAAAGCCGACTGATGCGGTGCGGTGCGATGCGGGTGCCCATGCACCGCTGAGCTGATGCGCTGATGGCGACGCCAACTCCTCTCATTCTTTCTCATCACAAACCTACTCCAACACCATGAGCCAACTTCCTGAAATCATTCGCACCTTCGACCGCGTGGGCGCCGACGTCGTGGCCAAAGCCTCTACCTACCAGGCCGCCATCCTGGCCGATGTGGCGGGCCGCCGCGGCACCATGCATGGCCGCGTGGCGCCCGTGCACCAGAGCATGAAGGTGGCAGGCCCCGCCTTCACCGTGGAAGTGCGCCCCGGCGACAACCTCATGATCCACGCCGCCATCGCCCTGGCCCAGCCGGGCGACGTGCTGGTGATCGACGGCAAGGGCGACCAGACGGCCGCACTGATGGGCACGCTGATGCTCAGCGCCTGCAAAAAGCGCGGCCTGGCGGGCGTGATCGTGGACGCCGCCATCCGCGACAAGCTGGAGATTCTGGAGCTGGACTTCCCTGTGTTCAGCGCGGGCTTCAACCCCGCAGGCCCGACCAAGTATGTGCCCGGCCGCATCAACCACCCCATCAGCGCTGGTGGCGCGGTGGTGAACCCCGGTGACCTAGTGGTGGGCGATGCCGATGGCGTGGTCGTCATCGAGCGTGAGAAGGCCCCCGGCATGCTGGCCCTAGCCGACAAGAAGGTGGCCGATGAGGCTGCCCGCATCGAAGCCATTGCCCGTGGCGATACCGCATCGAAATGGCTGCCTGCCGCCCTGCGCGCTGCGGGCCTGCTGAAGGAAGGGGAATCGCTGTGAGCAACGCTACCCAACCCGTCATCATCGTGACCGGCGCCGACCTGGCGCAACAAGCCCTGGATCTGCTCGCAGGCTACGAAGTCGTCTACGCAGGCAAGACGCCCACCGAGGACGACATGGTGGCCCTGTGCCGCGCGCACAACCCCGTGGCCATCATCGTGCGCTACGGCAAGGTGGGCGCTGCGGTGATGGACGCAGCCCCCGCGCTCAAGGTCATCTCCAAGCACGGCAGCGGCACTGACACCATCGACAAGGTGGCCGCCAAAGCACGCGGCATTGAAGTGGTGGCCGCCGTGGGCGCCAACGCCGCTGCCGTGGCCGAGCAGGCCCTGGCCCTGCTGCTAGCCTGCGCCAAATCCGTGGTGGCGCTGGATGCGCGCATGCACGCTGGCCACTGGGACAAGGCCACGCATAAGAGCCTGGAACTCGGTGGCCGCACCGTGGGCCTGGTGGGCCTGGGTGCCATTGGCCTGCGCTTTGCCAAGATGGCCGACGCCCTGGGCATGCGCGTGATCGGCTTTGATCCATTTGCCAAAAACCTGCCCGCCTATGTGCAGGCGGTCGACCTGGAAACCATCTGGCGCGAATCGGATGCCATTTCGCTGCACTGCCCGCTGACCGACGACAACCGGGGCATGCTGAACGCCGCCACGCTGGCGCAATGCAAGCGCGGCGTGATCGTGGTGAACACGGCACGCGGTGGCCTGATCGACGAAGCCGATCTGCTGGCCGCCGTGCGCTCAGGCCAGGTGATGGCGGCGGGGCTCGACAGCTTCGCGGTGGAGCCCATGACGGCGGGCCACCCCTTCCAGGGCGAGAAGAACTTCATCCTCAGCCCCCACATCGGCGGCGTGACGAGCGACGCCTACGTGAACATGGGTGTGGGCGCAGCCAAGAACCTGCTGGCTGTGCTGGCCCGTGCGCCGCACGCAGTAGCCGTCGCCTGAGCGCAGGCTTGCCCCCAAAACATGGCCGGGCAGGGTGCCCGGCCCCACAGGAGACAACAGACCATGGCACGCAATTTCAAGAAGAATAGGCCTCTTGCGCTAGTCAATCATGCGCTGGCAGCTATTGTTTTGGTAGCGGCTGGCAACGCCTTCGCCCAAACAGGCGCATCAGCCTATCCGACCAAGCCCGTGAAGCTGGTGGTGGGCTTTGCGGCCGGTGGCCCTACCGATGTGGTGGCACGTGCGTTTGCCGACCATGCCAGCAAGGCGCTGGGCCAGCCCTTCATCATCGACAACAAGCCCGGTGCGGGCACCGTCATTGCCGCGCAGGCCGTGGCCAGCGCCCCGGCCGATGGCTATACGCTGCTGTTTGGTGCCACCAACCACACCATGATTCCGGCGCTGTACCAGGGCCGCGTCAAGTTTGATGCAGTGAAGTCCTTCCGCCCGCTGTGTACGGTGGCGAGCAGCCCCACGGTGCTGGTGGTGGCCCCCAACCTGCCGGTGAAGACCCTGGCCGACTACCAGGCCAAGGCCCGTGCCGAGCCCGGCCGCGTGACCGCAGGCACGGCGGGGGTGGGCAGCTCAGGCCACTTCGCCACCGAGGTGTTTGCGCGTGCCCAAGGCCTGCAGCTCAACCACGTGCCCTACAAGGGCGCGGCACCGGTGGTGACGGACCTGATGGGCGGCCAGCTCGACAGCTCGTTCGCCACCTTGGGCTCGGTGCTGCCGCAGATACAGAGCGGCAAGCTGCGCGCCTTGGCCGTGGGCGCGCCTCAGCGCTCGGCCCTGGTGCCTGATGTGCCCACGTTTGCCGAGGCAGGTGGTGGCAACTACGCGGCCGACGTGTGGTACGGCGTGCTGGCCCCGGCAGGCCTGCCCGAGCCCATCGCCCAGGCGCTGGAGCGCACGGCGGCCGACTTTGCCAAGAGTCCGTCGGCTGCCGAGAAGCTGCGCGGCATGGGCATGGAGACTGAATCGGTCTGCGGCAACGCCTTTGCCACCCGCGTGGCCTGCGAAGTGACCGCCTATAGCCAAATTGCCAAGGCGCTCGACCTCAAAGCAGATTGAGCGGCCCTGTTGTAGAACCCAAAACTGATTGGAGACACCGATGCTTCGCTTCCTCAAACCCCTGATCGCCGCCTGCGCCCTGACCGCTGGCGTGGCCCACGCCTTTCCTGACCGGCCCATCACCATCGTCGTACCCTACGCCCCCGGCGGCGCGGCCGATGCGGTGGCCCGTGTGGTGGCCACCCGCCTGGGTGCCAAGCTGGGCGGCAGTGTGATCGTGGACAACAAGGCCGGTGCCAGCGGCACCATTGGCGCCAGCTTTGTGGCCAAGGCCCCGGCAGATGGCTACACCATGCTGTACGACGCCACGCCGTACTCCATCAACCCGCACTTGTTCCCCAAGATGCCGTATGCCGCCAACGCACTGCAGCCGCTGTCGCTTGTGCTGCTGGCACCCAACGTGCTCATCGTGAAGGCCGATGCCCCCTACAAGAACGTAGGCGAGCTGATCGCCAAGGCCAAGGCCCAGCCGGGCAAGCTCAACTTTGCCTCGGGCGGCAGCGGCACAGTGCAGCGCCTGGCGGCCGAGCTGATGGCGCAGAAGCTGGGCCTCGATATGGTGCATGTGCCCTACAAGAGCGGCGGCCCGGCCATCACCGATGTGATCGCTGGCCAGGTGGACTTCATGTTCGGCACTGTGGCCGCCACCTACCCGCATGTCTCGGGCGGCAAGCTGCGCGCATTGGCCGTGTCGGCGCCCGAGCGTTCCAAGCGCCTGCCCGATGTGCCCACGGTGGCCGAGGCCGCCATCCCTGGCTACGAGGCCTATGAGTGGAACGGTGTGTTCCTGCCCGCAGGCGTGCCCGCCCCCATCGCCACCAAGCTGCAGCAGGCCCTCCAAGACGTGTTGAAGGAAGACGAAGTGAAGCAGCGCCTGGCCGACCTGGGCGCGCAGCCGGTGGGCTCCACACCCGCAGACTTTGCCGCCTTCTTGAAGAAGGAAGACGCGAAGTGGGGCGAGGTGGTGAAGAAGGGCAATATCAAACTCGACTGATCCATGCCCCTGCCAGTGCTGACCACGCCCGTGCCGCACTCCGTGGGCCTGAACTGCCCGCAGCGCCCATTGCCGCCCGGCGCGTGCGACAGCCACATGCACATCTTTGACCCGCGCTTTGCGCCGTCAGCCCACTGGCCGCGCACGCCGCCGGTGGCGCCCGTGGCGGTGTACCGGCAGTTGCAGTCGCGCCTGGGCACCACCCGTACGGTGGTGGTCACGCCATCTACTTACGGCACCGACAACGCCTGCACGCTGGATGCGCTGGACCAGTTGGGCCACGATGCGCGCGGCGTGGCCGTGGTGGGCGAGGGCGTGAGTGCCGATGAACTGGCCCATCTGGCCGCACGCCGTGTGCGCGGGCTGCGGGTCAACTTTGTCTCGCCCCAATCGTGGGGCACCACCACACCTGACATGCTGGCCACGCTGGCGCGCAAGGTGGCCGAGCACCCGGCCTGCACGGGCTGGCATATCCAGATCTTTGCGCAGCCAGAGCAGCTCATCGTGCTGGCGCCCCAGTTGCACACCCTGCCCGTGCCTCTGGTCATCGACCATCTGGGCCGCATCAATCCGGCTGAAGGCCCCGCTGCGCAGGCCTATGGCGTGGTGCGCGGCCTGCTCGATGGGGGCAACACCTGGGTCAAGCTCTCGGGCGCCTACATGCGATCGACCGTGCATGGCCCCAGCTACGCCGACACGCTGCCGCTGGGCCAAGCCCTGGTGCAGGCTGCTCCCGACCGCCTGGTGTGGGGCAGCGACTGGCCGCACACCACCGAGAGGCCCGGCACCGTGAACGATGCCGATCTGGTGGACCTGCTGCAGGCCTGGGCTGGCAGCGAGGCTGCCATGGATCGCATCCTGGTCGGCAACCCGGCGCGGCTGTATGGTTTCGATACCGCCGCCCCCGCCTGAACGAATTGGAAAGACCCGCCATGTTTTTGCTGCAAGCCCCTGAGGTCCGCGACCTTGATGTCTTCACCACCATGCCCGAGCACTTTCGCCGCCGCGAGCGCAGCGATTGGGCCGATGCCAACCGGGGCGGCACCATCACCGATTCGTTTCTGGAAGGCCCGGTGTTCGACGACGCAGGCAACCTCTACGTCAGCGACATCCCCTGGGGCCGCGTTTTCTGCATCAACCCGCAAGGCGAATGGGCGCTGGTGGCCGAGTACGACGGCGAGCCCAACGGCCTGAAGTTTTTGAAGCCCGGCACGCTGCTCATCACCGACTACAAGAACGG
>PJUL01000368.1_pt1 | contig 34926 bp, 28 predicted proteins | sample 1512221 | NCBI WGS metagenome assembly PJUL01 (sample SAMN08177667, study PRJNA422409) | Feces metagenome, whole genome shotgun sequencing project.
ACATGGGCGCCATGGAGAACAAGGGCCTGAACATCTTCAACACGAAGTACGTTCTGGCCAGCGAATCCACGGCCACCGACACCGACTTCGCCAACATCGAAAGCGTGGTTGGTCACGAGTACTTTCACAACTGGACCGGCAACCGCGTGACCTGCCGCGACTGGTTCCAACTGTCGCTGAAGGAAGGCCTCACCGTCTTCCGCGACCAGGAATTCAGCATGGACTTGGCCGGCAGCCCGTCGGCCCGCGCCGTCAAGCGCATCGAAGACGTGCGTGTGCTGCGAACCGCCCAGTTCCCCGAAGACGCAGGCCCCATGGCTCACCCGGTGCGGCCCGACAGCTACGTCGAGATCAACAACTTCTACACCGTCACCATCTACGAAAAGGGTGCGGAGGTGGTGCGCATGCAGCACAACCTGGTGGGCCGCGAAGGCTTTGCCAAAGGCATGAAGCTGTACTTCGAACGCCACGACGGCCAGGCCGTGACCTGCGACGACTTCGTGCAGGCCATTGCCGATGCCAACCCGGCCAGCCCCCTCACACAGCACCTTGCGCAATTCAAGCGCTGGTACAGCCAGGCAGGCACACCGCGCGTGCGTGCCACAGGTCACTACGACGCCGCAACGCGCTGCTATGCGCTCACGCTCTCCCAAAGCTGTGCGGCCACGCCCGGGCAGAGTGAGAAGCAGCCTTTTGTCATTCCCGTGGACTTGGGCCTGATCGATGCCACCACGGGCGCCGCCCTGCCCCTGCAATTGTCTGGCGAAGGGTTGGACGGCGCCAACGCCCCGACTTCGCGCGTGGTGGTGCTCACCGAAGCGTCGCAGACACTGACTTTCACCAACCTGGATGCAGAGCCCGTGCCGTCGCTGCTGCGCGGGTTCAGCGCCCCCGTGGTTCTGGACATCGACTACTCCGACGCACAACTGCTGACCCTGTTGGCACACGACGCAGACGCCTTCAACCGTTGGGAAGCCGGGCAGCGGCTGGCGCTACGCATCGCTATCAATGCTATAGCTGATAGCGCTTTACCGACAAGCGCTAGCGGCCGATTTGACCATCAAATCCTGCCCGCCGAGTTTGTGAATGCCATGCGCTCCGTGCTGCGCAGCCCCCAGCTGGACGCGGCCTTCAAGGAACTGGTGCTCACGCTGCCTTCAGAGACCTACATTGCCGAACAGCAAGACGTGGTGGACCCCCAGCGCATCCACGCCGTGCGCGAAGCCATGCGCGAGCAGTTGGCCGTGTCGCTGCAAGCCGACTGGGAGTGGGCCTGGGAGCAGAACGAGGACACTGGCGGCTACAACCCCGACCCCGTCTCCTCCGGCCGCCGCGCGCTCAGCGGCCTGGCGCTGCACATGCTGTGCATTGCCGCACAGCGCACGGGCGATGCAGTCTGGCCCGGCAAGGCTTTGCAGCGCTTCAAGGTGGCGGGCAACATGACCGACCGCTTCAACGCGCTCACGGCCCTGGTGGCCAGCGGTAGCGAACTGGCGGCGCCTGCACTGGCTCGCTTTCATGCCATGTTCAAGGACGAGCCTCTGGTCATCGACAAATGGTTCGCACTGCAGGCAGGCAGTCCGGACCGCGGCGGCAATGTGCTGCCCGCCGTGCGCCAGCTCATGCAGCACCCCGACTTCAGCCTCAAGAACCCCAATCGCGCTCGCAGCGTGATCTTCAGTTATTGCAGCGCCAACCCTGGTGCCTTCCACCGCGCAGATGCGGCGGGCTATGTGTTCTGGAGCGACCGCGTGATCGAGCTGGACGTTATCAACCCGCAGGTGGCCGCCCGCCTGGCCCGTGCGCTCGACCGCTGGAAGAAGCTGGCAGAGCCTTGGCGCACGTCCGCGCGCGAGGCCATCGCACGCGTTGCCGCACGCCCCAATCTGTCCAACGACGTGCGCGAAGTGGTGACACGTGCATTGGCCGATTGAGCGACCAGCTGACTCACTGACTGACCGACTGATTGAATTTCACGAAAGAGACTGGTTCATGACCAAACGCATCAGCCTGACCCGTTACCTCGTTGAACAGCAACGGGTGGATGGCCTCATCCCGTCCCAGTTGCGCCTGCTGCTCGAAGTGGTGGCGCGCGCTTGCAAAAGCATCAGCCACGCTGTGAACAAAGGCGCCCTGGGTGGCGTGCTCGGCACGGCCACCAGCGAAAACGTGCAAGGCGAGATCCAGAAGAAACTCGACATCATCGCCAACGAAGTGCTGATCGAGGCCAACGAATGGGGTGGCCACCTGGCAGCCATGGCCTCGGAAGAAATGGACGGCATCTATGTGGTGCCCAACCGCTATCCGCAGGGCGAATACCTGCTGTTGTTCGACCCCCTGGACGGCTCATCCAACATTGATGTCAACGTGAGCATCGGCACCATCTTCAGCGTGCTCAAGAAGCCCGACGACGACCGCGGTGTGGAGGCAGGCGATTTTCTGCAGCCCGGCACGGCACAGGTGGCTGCGGGCTACTGCATCTATGGCCCCCAGACCACGCTGGTACTCACCGTGGGCGATGGCGTCGCCATGTTCACGCTCGACCGCGAACAAGGCTCCTTCGTGCTGACGGAAGAGAACGTGCGCATTCCCGAAGACACCAAGGAATTCGCCATCAACATGAGCAACATGCGTCACTGGGACGAACCTGTGAAGCGCTACATCGACGAGTGCCTGCAGGGCAAGGAAGGCCCGCGCGGCAAGGACTTCAACATGCGCTGGATCGCCTCGATGGTGGCAGACGTGCACCGCATCCTGACCCGCGGTGGCGTCTTCATGTACCCCTGGGACAAACGCGAGCCCAACAAGCCCGGCAAGCTGCGCCTCATGTACGAAGCCAACCCCATGGGCTGGCTGGTGGAACAGGCCGGGGGCGCTGCCAGCAATGGCAAGCAGCGCATTCTTGACATCCAGCCGACCCAATTGCACGAACGCGTGAGCGTGATCCTCGGCTCAAAAAATGAGGTTGAGCGCGTGACCAGCTACCATTCCACGCTATAATTTGAGGCTAAGCCGGTGTAGCTCAGTCGGTAGAGCAGCTCATTCGTAATGAGAAGGTCGGGTGTTCGATTCATCTCTCCGGCACCAAGTCTGTGAAAGAAACCCTGCTATCCAAAAGATAGCGGGGTTTTTCTTTTTCGGCATCTTACAGACTGTTTACAGACTACGTGACCTGTTTTTCAACGCCCTGACATTGGTCCGAGCTGGGAATGATGGCCGAATTACTGACTCGATTTGTCGGGTATTCCAGATGGCCGCCAGATCACAATTGAATAGACCAGCACAGCTTTTGGTTGCCAGTGCTCAGGGGCTGGGCCCTGCGAGAGCTGCAGTCCATCAAGGAGATTGCCCGCCGCACGAGCCTCTCGCTCAAGACCATCCACAAGTACCTGCGCGCAGGCGGGACCACATCACAAGGGGCGTGGGTCGCTATCACGCCACGTATGCTCAGCCAAGTTCCAAGAAGGTCATGGGCGCTGGCCTGATTGATGACTACGATATTGAAAAACGGCAGGCTCTTGCGCACGACACACTGAGGTACTTGGTCAAGGATGAGCAACTGGTATTGGTCAAGCCATTCCCGGCGTATTCAGACACTTACCTTGAGCAAAGCGCCGCTGGACATCCGCAAACCTGGGCCTAAACGACCCCGGGCATCCAATGAAGCGACAAGTCTCAAGCGCTCGATTGATGCGGCATACGGGGGCAAGAAGCCCCCTTCTGTGTATGGTGGTTCTACGACCTTTCAGCAAGCTCTACGCGGGAACGACACCAGTCTTTTCCTGTTCAGGCACGGCCGGTTTCGTTAACGCACACCCTCTGATTGCGCGCGTCATGGATAGTCGATTGGCCCCGGTTTCGTCGCGAAGTTCAAAACACCGGCGACCGTAGTAGCCATTGACCACGCAGATCTTGGCGTTCTGAGTATTGAGTGGTGTGGGTACCAACAATGAGGCAGTCAGTAGCTCCATAATTTGCTGCTTGTCAGCCTCACTTGATGACTTGTTCAACTGGGTCCTGTGCAAGATTTCTTGATAGTGAATTCGCGCTTGGTTCAAGCTCGAATATTCTTGCTGACCGATGCGGACAGGTATTGCTGCTGGCATGAGATGCTCCTTGAAAGTACATGGGGGAGCGATTCATCAACTGTGAACCGCCATACCATTTACGGAGAAGAATGCAGCCCGTTGCCAGTAGTAAATCGCCCCGGGGTTTGAACTGCCCCCAGAAGTGGACGTTTGCTTTGCCGCCCATCAGGCGGTGTTTCTCAGCCGATATCCCATCGGCCTGAGCCCCTGCAGCCGGAGCTTGATGCGCTCGTGGTTGTGGTAGTGGTTGTGGGACGTAGTCATGCACGCCCGCTTCGAGCGTATCAATGCAATCTGCCTTTTATGATGGAAGTACTCGGCTTTCAGGGTGCCGAAGACGCTTTAAATCGCCGCGTTGTCGAAGCAGTTGCCCTTGCGGCTCATGCTTTGCTCGACTCCGTGTCGAACGCGCATCGCTTTGTAGGGCTGCACCTTGTAGTGTCAACCTTGGTCGGCATGCACGATCAGGACCGCGACGCAATTGGTCACGAGAGCGCGGCCAAGCATGCCGGAACAGGGTGACGATGGGCTACGACAGCGCCTGCAGTAGCAAATGCGGCTGCAACGGCTTGCCCAGGTGCTGGTCAAAGCCGGCCGCCAGGGCCCGCTCGCGATCTTGAGGCCTGGCGAACGCTGTGAGAGCGACAGCGCGCAGCCTGGGCCTGCCGGCAGCGGCTTCCAGTTCGCGCACCTTGGCGACAAGCTCGTACCCGTCACGGCCCGGAAGACCAATGTCGCTCACGAACAGGTCAGGCCAAGCGCTTTCGAATTGGGTGATGGCTGCCTCGTAGCTATCGGCCACGCGCACCTTCGCCCCTTCGTCCGAAAGCACGATGCTCAGCATCTCGCTGGTATCGGCGTTGTCATCCACGACAAGGACGTCCTTGTCCTGAAGCAGGCGGGATTCCCGACTGTGTGGAGCAGCCCGCCCGTCGTCGGAAGCGGCTTGCGCCTCTTCGTACGCGACCAGAAGCCGCGCGGTCATGGTGGTGCCATGCCCGGGCCCTTGGCTGGCAGCGGAAATCGTTCCGCCGTGCAGGTCCACCAGGTGCTTGACGATGGACAGACCGAGGCCCAGCCCGCCGTGAGCCCGGTTTCCCGGGGCGCCGCTCTGGGTAAACCTCTGGAACAGAAAGGGTACGAACGCAGCCTCGATCCCCGCGCCGTGGTCCTGTACAACCAGCGTCAATTCATCCCGGTTGCGCAGCAGCCGCACCTGCACCGAGCCGCCTTGTTCGGAGAACTTGATGGCATTGGTCACAAGATTCCAGACGATTTGCTGAAAGCGTGTCACATCGAGCCAAGCAGGCTCATCTGTGTCGCCGCATTCCACCTCCAGTGTGATCTGCCGGGACTGCGCTAGGTCGCGCACCGCATCGATCGAAATACGTGCGAGCTCACAAGGGTCGGCCCATTCACGGTGCAGCCGCAGCTTGCCTGACGCAATCCGCGAAACATCCAGAATGTCCGAGATGATCCGCCCCTGCGCCTTGGCACCGCGCTCAATGGCGTCGATACCGCGAGCAAGGGTCTCGGGCTTGGTGTTGGGACGCTTGAGCATGTGCACCCAGCCCGTAATGAGTGTGAGCGGCGTGCGCAGCTCGTGCGACAGCACGGCGACGAAGTCGTCCTTGGTCCGGCTGTGTCGCTCGGCCAGTACCCGGGCTGCCTGCTCGCGCTCTAGCAGTTCTTCGCGCCGGCGTTCAAAGTCGATACGTTCCGACAGGTCCGTGGCAATGCCGATTCGCAGGTCGGGCTCCACATGGTCAGACATGCTCCAGTCGAGCAACACTTCCTTGCCATCCCCGCGGATCAGCGGAAACTCGCCCTTCCAGTCTGCGGTGGACCCGGTCTCCAAACTGCCTTGCACGAAGGACTGCCACGCAATTGGTGCCAGCGAAGTAATGGTCTGGCCAATGAGATCACCGCGCGGGCGCTGCAGTAGCGCCTCTGCCGCCGGGTTCAGGTCGGCAAATCGGCCTCCTGCATCGATGAGCATCATGGCCACGGGCGCTTGGTCGTAGATCGCGCGGAACCGCGTCTCGCTGCGGCGCAGCTTTTCTTCCGCCGTGCGTGCGCGGATCAACGCCTGCAGCGTGGCCACCATGAGCGCGGGTTCTGCCGGGTGCACCATGTAGGCATCGGCCCCGGCATTGAGGCCCGCCACCTTGTGTTCGCTTTGCACGAAGGTTGCGGACAGGTGGATGATGGGGGTCAGCTCGGTTTTCGCATCCGCTCGCAGCACACGGCAGACTTCGAAGCCGTCCATGTCCGGCAGGTGCACGTCCAGCACCACGGCAGAAATATCGCGCTGCGCTGCCGAAATAGCCGCAGAGCCAGTTCCCGCCTCCTCGGTCTGGAATCCAGCGGCCCGTATCACCCGCGCCGTAGCGTAGCGGGTCACGGGGTTGTCATCGACCACCAGCACCGTGTACAGGCTGCGGTCTATGGTCGGCGAGATCATGGCGGAGGTGGGCATGGGTCAGCTCGCGATATCATCCTTGCCGGCAGGCATCTGGACGGGAACGATGACGGAGAACACCGAGCCCTCGCCCACCACACTCTGCACCAAGACGCGACCACCCAGTAGCCCGGCCAGTTGCTTGGATAGCGCGAGGCCTAGGCCGCTTCCGCGAAAGCGCTTCTGAATGGGCGCATTCACCTGCGAGAAGTCGTTGAACAGGCCGTCCAGGTGCTCTGGTGCGATGCCGATGCCCGTATCGGCCACGGAGAAACATACCATGCCCTCTCCGTCCAGGGTTGCCGACACGCGGACCTCGCCGCGCGCCGTGAATTTGAGCGCGTTGGAGATGAAGTTGCGCAATATTTGCGACAGCTTTCGGTCGTCGGTGTACAGGCGCGGCAGACCCGCTGGCTCCTCAAACACTAGGTTGAGTTCGTCATTGTCCAGAAGAGGCTTGAACATGCCTCTCAGTGCAGAGAACAAGTCCATCATCTCAAACCAGGCGGGAGACACGTCGAGCCTTCCCGCCTCGATCTTGGCTAAATCCAGCAGGTCGTCCACCATGCTTGAGAACTCCTCGCAGGTGCTCTGGATGAATCGCACCTGACGCTCCTGTTCGGCCGTGAGAGGGCCGTCTACATGGTCCAGCAGCAACCGCGCGATGCTCAAAGTGGCGCCTATAGGCGTGCGGAACTCGTGGCTCATGTACGACAAGAACCGACTCTTGAGCTGGGTTGCATGGCGCAGTTGCTCAGCCTGCTCATCCAGTTCCGCGTACAAGGCCACGACGCCTCGGTTGGTCTCTTCCAGCTCGGCTCGAAGGGCCTCGACCTCAGCCTGGCTCTGCGCCAACCGGGCTCTCACGTCCTCGTCAGTCAAGGGTGTCTCCCTGTTTAATCACCAGTACGGTGGCATCGTCGCGCCCTCGCGTCTGACTCCACAGCAAAGCGGCGGCGATCAACGTAGCATCGCGCTGCAGCATTGGAACCACCTCGTCGGACTTCCACCTTGATGCGATGCCGTCCGAATGCACGATAGCCAGCGTATGCTCGGGGAGGTGCTGCAAAGCAATCTCTGCCTTGCGTACCTGTACACCCACCGTACCGTGCTGCGTGACCATGGAACGGTCGAATACGCCCGAAACGACTCGACCCATCACATTGCCTGCGCCCGCATATTGCAACTGTGGCGAAGTGCCATCCATCCTCAGCGCGAACACGGCGGCTCCGCGGGTTGTCTGCAGGCCTGTGTGCGCATCCTTCACGAAAATGTCGAGGGGCGCAAAGGGGTCGGCGGCAAACACGTCCAGCGTGCCATCAGCGGCGAGAGCCGCATGCGGCCCGTGCCCCAGGCCATCGGCCAAGACCGCTGACATCCTGTTCGCATCGAGCGCAACAGCCCAGCCATCTCCGCACACCGTCTCGCCCGGTGCAGGGATGCTCACCGCGCCCCATCGCCGCGCTATTGCCGCCTGCCCGGCCGCGCGCACACGCACCAGACACACGGTGCCCTGAGGGGTGGAATGAATGTCGAAGGCGTTGGCCATGCGGCGTATGGCCCCCAGGCCGGTGCCCGGTGAGCCCGCCCCTGTGGAGACGCCGTCTTGGCTGCAACGCTGCACATCCACCATGCCTGGTCCTTTGTCGAGTGCAATGATCTCCACTTCCTGCCACTCAGGCTGAAAGGCGATCCACAGCTGTCCCTGGGCCGCATGCCGAACGAGGTTGGTGCCGAGCTCCGTGGTGATGATGGACAGGCGACCGGCATCCACATCGCTCCAGCCCCATTCCTCTACAACCCGCGCACAAAAGCGCCTTGCCTCACCCACGCAACTGGCGTCCGTCATGGGAAACGGCCGGTGGCTCCACCCGCGGATCACTTCCACTTGGTGATGCTCACGCGAGTGCCCTGACCGGGAGCCGAGTCGACAACAAAGTCGCTCACCAGCCTCTTGCTGCCAGGCAGGCCTAGCCCCATTCCGGACCCGGAGGTCCAGCCGTCCGTCATGGCCAGCTTGAGATCGGCAATCCCAGGGCCTTCGTCTTCAAAATGCAGTGTCAGGCCAGTCTTCGCCCCGGCTTCGGTCACCTCCCACCGCATGCGGCCGCCGCCGCCGTGAATGAGGGTGTTGCGCGATAGTTCGCTTGCGGCCGTGATCATCTTGGTCTGCTCCACCAGGGAGAATCTGAGCAACTGGCATAGCGAGCGCACCGCCTGCCGGCTGGCCACGATGTGCTGTTCTGTTTCCAGCGGCAACATGCCCGTGCGTTCAATCGACAAAGCCACTCTCCCGGCGTGCGCGCTCCAGCAGCGCCAGGCCGCGCTCCACGTCGAGCGCGGTTTTTACGCCCTCCAGCGACAAGCCCAGCTCCACCAGAGTGATGGCCACTGCGGGCTGCATGCCCACCACCACCGTTGTGGCCGACAGGATCCGCGCTATGCCCGAAATGCTGGCCAGCATGCGGCCCACGAAGGAGTCCACGATTTCAAGGGCCGAGATGTCGATCATCACGCCGCTGGCGCCCGTTTTAGCGATGCGGTCGGCGAGGTCGTCCTGCAGCGCCAAGGCGGTCTGATCCTGCATGTCTACCTGGATAGTGACCAGCAGCGTTGCGCCCATGCGCAGGATTGGTATGCGTTCCATGCCAGATACCGATCAGGCGGCCTGGCGGGCAATGCGCCAGCCGGTGCGCTGCAGCGCCAGAGCCAGTGCATCGGCCAACGATGCCTTGGTGCTGATGCCCTGCAGGTCGATGCCCAGGTGCACGATGGTCTGCGCGATCTGCGGCCTGATCCCGCTGATGATGCAGTCCGCCCCCATGAGGCGGATCGCTGTGACAGTCTTGAGCAGATGCTGCGCCACCAGGGTGTCTACGGTGGGTACGCCGGTGATGTCGATGATGGCTAGCTCAGATCCCGTTTCTACGATCTTCTGAAGCAAGGTCTCCATCACGATCTGTGTGCGGTTGCTGTCGAGTGTGCCGATCATGGGAACGGCCAGCACGCCCTCCCAGAGCTTGACGACGGGCGTGGACAACTCCAGCAGCTCTTCCTGCTGGCGGGTGATGATTTCTTCGCGTGCACGCTGGTAGGTAGTCGCTGTGAACTGCGCCATGCTGTCCACCAGCGCTGATAAGGTCCAGAATGCCGAAGTGATCTGCGTACTGTCGCCGTCCTTTAGTTGGTGTTGTAGAGCAGATAGCAGGGGCTTTTTGAGTGCCAGGATGAAAACACTCGTTTCGCCAGCGCTTTGACCTTGCGCCGCGTTTGAACGAGACAGACTGACAAGGATTTGCTGCATTGACGACCACTTGGAATCTGTGAAGGACTCAATGCTGGCACCGTCGCCCAACGCCCGAGCTAGGGCAACCGCCAACTCGGCTGCCTCAGCGGCCGCAGAACGCGGAAGTCCCGCATTGCGCGCACGCGCTTCGTCGATCCACTCCTGAATGAGAAGCTCCCTCTTGCTGTCGTGAAGGGCCTCAAGGAGCTGACTCGTCAACTGGGTCATAAAAATCTCGACGTGAAGTAATGTTTCCAACCAGCGGACGCCGGGAGGTTTTGTAAATCATTGTAGGAGCGTCCATATGGCTGTCTGTTGGCAGTTAACTCATCCGATTGATGTCGCGGCGTTGTCCTACGTAGTCATTGGGACTCAACCTTTGTTCCAGGGAAGTGTTCAGGTCCGGCAATGAGTAATGCTGCCTATAACCCGGCCACCAGCTTATCCGGCGTCCTGCGCAGCCGCATGCCGTGGTTTGGAAGATCGTGTTGCCCACGTCAGCGACGCCGACCAGTCTTATCTCGCCAACACCCTTGACCGAAACGGCTCACCACGGTCGTCCTCGTCGACGAACACTACTTCGTTGTTGTCGTTGATGTCGGCACCACGGGGCTGGAAAACGAGGTCGCCCGCCTGCACGCCATGCACCAGCCCAAGCTGGCCGTTACCAGCGAATTGAACAGCGCGACTTCGTTGGCAAGTGGCCTAGTCGCGAACGTCGTCTGCAACACTTGGTGCTCAAGGCTGGGTCTTTCACGAGAAACTGTCGCTGGCGATCGCACGGCTCTGGAGATTCCGGAAAAACAGTAGTCAGTTCGGGCAGTCCGAGACCGTTTAGGTGCATCGAAATACCCGATGAAGCCTTCGCAGTAGAGCATTTCGCCCTAGGATTAACCTGCCCCAGAAGTTGCACAACGCCAGAGGGTTTCCATGAAGAAGTATCAAACAGATAGATTGAATCGCCTCGGTTTCTGGAGAGACTATTGGTTTAAGTCAGCCTACTTCAACAGTGGCCTGACTGGCGAGTTGCCGGTAGTAATTTGCCTCAGCTTCTGCTGGTGGGATGTACCCGATGGGTTCGAGCAGGAGGTCATTGACAGCACCGCACCGCTGGCTGGCACTGGGTGACCATCGGATACACGGTACTTATCACGTCGCGCATCCCGTATTAGTGGCTGCACCCTTTTGGCCCCATCCTCAAAAACCTGTCAATGCTCGTAGGCACTGCGATGCTCGCCACTCTTCCTAGAATGCTCTGATGGAATAGGTACACATCCTTTCCTCAACTTTCCTGTTCGGCGCTGGCAATGGCACGGCGTCTATCTCCGACGGCTGCAACCACGCTCAATGCGGCGGTGGTCACCCATATGTCGCGCTTGGGCGATGCGCTCAGACTGGATATTCACAACTACCGCAGCCGTCTTTCAGCCGTTGACAGGGTGGATGCTTTCGGTCGCCCAGCAGTTATTTGCTGGCTACCGGTGGTGCGGCTGCAGATGCGGATGCGTGACATTCGGCGCAAGCCGTTGAAGACCACCTGCCCCTTCCACCAGCTTTGGCGGTACGTCATGTGGTGGGTGGCGATGGGCGTTGCGGCTCTGCTTGCGTTTTGGTCGTCTTCTGGCTGACGGTGGTTAAGGGCACTTAGCAAGACTCTCTTCGGGCAACGCGCTTCCCATCCACGCGAGAAGGCCGTTGCTTATTTCCATTTTCGCCCCCGGAAACTTTTGCCGCAGCCATGTCAGATAACACCTACGACTGCATAGGCGAAGGTCTTTCAGTTTGATATTGCACTGCAGCAGACCATTGAGTTCAGGAAACATTCATGAACTCTGCCGCGCACTCCACTTCGTTTCCGTCCTGCGCGACGGCGGCAAGTTCACATTTCAGACAGTACGAGAGCTTGGGTGCGCATGTGCATCGTCATGGCACAAGCTTTACGGTATGGGCACCAAATGCACGCAACGTTGAAGTTGTGGGAACCTTCAACCGGTGGGCTCCGCAGCCCATGGAGCGCTTGGCTGACGGCTCTGGCCGTTGGAGCACCGTCGTAGCGGATGCCCAGCAAGGCGATCTCTACAAATACCGCATCGAAGACGCGCATGGGAACTGGACTGACAAGGCTGACCCGTATGCGACTCGCCAGGAACATCCGCCAGGTACTGCCTCCCAGGTCTGGCAACTGGATTTCGAATGGAATGACCGGCCATGGATGGCATCACGTGCTCAGCGACAGAGCGTTGTCGCGCCGATCTCCATCTACGAGGTGCACCTGGGATCATGGCAACGCCAAGAAGACGGCAGATTTCTGAACTACCGGGATCTCGCCCACCGCCTCGCCGCACACTGCAATGCCCTCGGGTTCACCCATGTGGAGTTGATGCCTGTTACGGAGCATCCGTTCTACGGCTCTTGGGGTTACCAAACCACGGGTTATTTCGCACCCACCGCCCGGTACGGCAGCCCTCAGGACCTGATGGCTTTTGTGGACACACTGCATCAGCACGGGATTGGCGTATTGCTTGACTGGGTGGCCTCGCACTTTCCGTCTGATGCGCATGGCTTGGCGCGTTTTGACGGCACAGCGCTCTACGAGCATGAGGACCACCGCAAGGGCTTTCATCCCGAATGGAACAGCTTGATCTTCAACTACGGTCGTTACGAAGTGCGCGACTTCCTCATCAGCAACGCACTGTTCTGGCTTGAGAAGTACCACTTCGACGGCATCCGTGTAGATGCTGTGTCGTCGATGCTTTACCTGGACTTCGCGCGCAAGCCCGGCGAATGGGTGCCAAACCCCGATGGTGGCCACCAGAATTGGGAGGCCGTGCGCTTCATGCAGGACCTCAACTGCGCGGTTTATGCCGAATTCCCGGACGTGCATGTGATCGCCGAAGAGTCCACCGCTTGGAAAGGTGTGTCCCGCCCCGTGCATGCGGACGGCCTGGGCTTCGGCATGAAATGGAACATGGGCTGGATGAACGACACGCTGCGTTATATGCAGCGCGACCACGTGCACCGCCAGTGGCACGAGGGCGACATCCGTTTTTCAATGGTCTACGCGTTCGACGAGAACTTCGTACTCGCGCTTTCGCACGACGAGGTGGTCTACGGCAAGCGCAGCTTGCTGTCGCGCCAGCCGGGCGACGCCTGGCAGCGCTTTGCCGGCCTGCGCACGCTGTACGGAATGATGTGGTCGCACCCGGGCAAGAAGCTGCTCTTCATGGGCGGTGAGTTCGGCCAGGTCGAGGAATGGCACCACGAGCGCACGCTGGACTGGCACCTTTGGGCGAACGCGCGCCACAGCGGCATGGCCCGCTGGGTGGCCGACCTGAACCGCCTGTACCGCGAGCGGACCGCCTTGCATGCGCAGGACTTCGACGCCGATGGCTTTGCGTGGATGCCGGTGGATCCCCATCAAACCACGGTGCTTGCCTTCTTGCGCCGAGCGGGCGACGACTTCGTGCTGGCCGTGCACAACTTCACGCCCCAGCCCGTGGCCGGATTGCGCGTGGGCGTGCCGACGGAGGAGCACTGGTTAGAACTGCTCAACAGCGACGCAGAGGCCTATGGCGGTAGCGGCATGGGCAACTTCGGGGGCGTGGACGCCACGCCTGCCCCGCTCCAGGACCAGCCAGCCCACCTGCACCTCACGGTTCCCCCGCTTTCCACCCTTCTGCTTTCCAACCGCCCATCCCGGGCTTGATCCTCTGGAGTATCTGTTATGTCACGCACTGCAAACGTATTGGCGATCGTGATGGCCGGAGGTGAAGGCTCGCGCCTGCACCCCCTGACTGCCGAACGCTGCAAACCCGCCGTTCCCTTCAACGGCAAGCACCGCATCGTAGACTTCGTGCTGTCCAATCTGGTCAACTCGGAGATCTACTCGATCTACCTGCTGGTGCAATACAAGTCCCAGTCGCTGATCGAGCACATCCGCAGCTCCTGGACGATGACGCGCTTCATCCCCCAGCACTTCGTGACCGTGGTGCCGCCGCAGATGCGCAATGGCCCCGAGTGGTTCCAGGGCACGGCCGATTCGGTGTACCAGAACATCCACCTGATCGAGTCCTTCCAGCCCGACATCGTGGCCGTGTTCGGTGCCGACCACATTTACCGCATGGACGTGCGCCAGATGGTGGACTTTCACCGTGCCAGCAGCGCCCACGTGAGCGTGGCCACCCTGCCCGTACCGCTGTCGCAATGCAACCAGTTCGGCATCGTGGAGGTGGACACGCACCACCGCATCGCCAATTTCGTGGAAAAGCCCAAAACCTTGCCCAGCCCCATGCCCGGGAGCAGCACGCACGCCCTGGCGTCCATGGGTAATTACCTGTTCAACGCCGATGTGCTGCTGGAAGCCCTGAAAAAGGCCCATGCCACCGGCCACAGCGACTTCGGCCGCGACATCCTGCCCACTATGCTGCAGTCGCACCGGCTGATGGCCTACGACTTCACGGCCAACGAGATCCCCGGCACGGCGCCCTACGAGGAGCACGCCTACTGGCGCGATGTGGGCACCATCGATGCGTATTTCGACGCCCACTTCGACACCCTGGGTGCCACGCCGCGCTTTCGCATGACCAACCGCGAGTGGCCCATCTACGCCAGCCCCGACCAAGCCGAATCTGCACAGATTGAGAACGGGCTGATCCACCGCTCGGTGGTGGGTTCGGGCAGCATCGTCGACGGTGCCGCGCTTGACCACGCCATGCTGCGCCGCTCGGTGATGGTAGAACGCGAGGCCCGGCTGGAGCACTGCATCGTGATGGAACGCTCGCGCATCGGCCACGGCGCAAAGATCCGCCGCGCCATCATCGATCAGGACAACGACATTCCGCCCGGCGAGCTCATCGGCTTCGACGTCGAGCAGGACCGCAAGCGCTTTCATGTGACAGAAAGCGGCATCGTCGTGGTGCCGCGCCAGTTTTTCCCCGCGCGCGGCGGTGTGGTGAGCACCACCCTTAAGGTGGATAGGGTGCGCCCTCCGATGACCTTGGCCGTGGACGACTTCCGCGCTGCTGCATGAAGCCGGCCGTCCACTCCGCAGGCCCCCTGGCTGCCATCAACCGCCCGCGCACGCCATCGAGGTCCATGAAACAGGTCGCCAGCGGCCGCCCCTGGCCCCTAGGGGCCACCGTGGACAAGCTGGGCGTGAATTTCGCGGTGTACTCATCCGTCGCCACGCGCGTGGAGGTTTGCCTCTACTCCGAGAACGACCGCGAACTCGACCGCATCGCCCTGCCCTGCCTGACCGACAACGTTTGGCACGGCCACGTGGTCGGCGTGAAAGCCGGCCAGAAATACGGCCTGCGCGTGCACGGCCCCTACGAGCCCGAACAGGGGCTGCGCTGCAACAGCGCCAAGCTGCTGCTGGACCCCTATGCGCGGGCGCTGGACCGGCCGGTGCGCGGTGCGCCCGACCAGTTCGGCTATGAGCTCGCGCAGGCGGAGCAGGACCTGGTACGCGGCGCCCGTGACAACGGCCGCACGGCGGTGAAGGCGCGCGTCGTGCGCTCGCGCTTCGACTGGGGCGACGATGCTCCGCCCCGCATCCCGGCGCGCGACACGGTGTTCTACGAGGTGCATGCCAAGGGCTTCACGCAGACCCACCCGGGCGTGCCCGAGCACCAGCGCGGAACCTACGCCGGCCTGGCGTCGCCGGCAGCCATCGAGCATTTCAAGCGCCTGGGCGTAACCAGCATCGAGCTGCTGCCCGTGCAGGCCTTCATCGACGATCACCGGCTGGTGGAGATGCAACTGGCCAACTACTGGGGCTACAACACCGTGGGCTTCTTCGCGCCGGAGCCGCGCTACGCCGCGCATGCGGCCAGCGACGGCGGCGTGGACGAATTCAAGGCCATGGTCAAGGCGCTGCATGCCGCGGGGCTGGAGGTGATCCTGGACGTGGTCTACAACCACACCGGCGAAGGCAACCATCTGGGCCCCACGCTCAGCCTCAAGGGCATCGACCACGCCGCCTACTACCGGCTGGCCGAGGACCGCCGCATGTGCATGGACTACACCGGTACCGGCAACACGGTGGACACCAGTAGCCCGCCCGCGCTGCAACTGGTGATGGACAGCCTGCGCTACTGGGTGCAGGAGATGCATGTGGACGGCTTCCGCTTCGACTTGGCCTCCGCGTTGGGGCGTGACGCCGCAGGCGCCTACACCCTGCGCGCGCCCTTCTTTGCCGCGCTGGCGCAGGACCCTGTGCTGTCGCGCATCAAGCTGATCGCCGAGCCCTGGGACCTGGGGCCTTACGGCTACCAGCTGGGCGGCTTTCCGGTCGGCTGGATGGAGTGGAACGGCCGCTACCGCGACGCGGTGCGTGACTACTGGGCCAATGCCGACGGCAGTCTGCAGGCCTTTGCGGCATGCCTGTGCGGATCGGCCGACATGTACCAGCCGCGCCGGCGCCGACCCACGGCCAGCGTGAACATGGTCACCGTGCACGATGGCTTCACTCTGGCCGATCTGGTGAGCTACAACGACAAGCACAACGAGGCCAATGGCGAAGGCGGGCAGGACGGCGAGTCGCACAATCGCAGCTGGAACTGCGGCGCCGAGGGCAATACCGACGACGCGGATGTGCTGTCCCTGCGCGCACGCCAGGTGCGCAACTTCCTGACCACGCTGTTCCTGTCGCACGGCACGCCGCTGCTGCTGGGGGGCGATGAGCTCGGGCGCACCCAACAAGGCAACAACAACGGCTACTGCCAGGACGGCCCGCTGTCCTGGTACGACTGGGCCCGGGCCGATGAGCATGGCGACCTGCAGGCCTACACCCAGGCCCTGCTGGCCCTACGCCGCGCGCTGCCTGTGGTGCGGCCCGCGGTCTGGCCGGTGGACGAGGCCGGCCTGCCCCACCACGTGACCGTGGCCTGGCACAGCGTCTGGGGCATGGCCATGACGGCGGAAGAATGGAACGACCCGGCCGTGCGCTGCGTGGCGGCGGTGATGGAGAGCGTGGCCGAAGAGGAACTGGCCGTGATGCTGCTGTTCAACGCCAGCGATGCCGATGCCATCTTCACACTGCCCGTTGACGAGGTCGGCCGCACCTGGACCTTGCGCGTGGACACGCGCGATGCCACCGTGCTGGCCGAGGACGCCGATGCTGCAGGCGCCCCCACGGTGGCGGCCGGCGGGCAGCACACTCTGCTGGCGCGTTCCATGGCGGTGCTGACGGCGCCGTTCGCTCCGGCCAAGGCATCTGCGCACGCCACCGCTGCGGCATGAAACGTGCCCACACCATGTCCTTCGGCGCCCGGCTGCTGGCCGCAGGCGGCGCCGGCTTCTCCCTGTGGGCCCCCCACGCGCAGCAGGCCGCCCTGTGGTACCGCCCATCCCCCAAGGCCGCGGCCCGCACCATCCCGGCCGCACGGGCCGACGGCGGCTGGTGGCAGGCGCAGGCCGCCGATGCGCGTGCCGGCACGCCCTACCGCTGGGTCATCGACGGCAGGCTCAGCGTGCCCGACCCGGCCTCGCGCAGCAACCCTTGGGGGCCGCACGAGCCCAGCGTGCTCATCGAGCCTGCATCCCATGCCTGGAAAACACCGTGGGCCGGGCGGCCCTGGAACGAACTGGTCTTCTACGAGCTGCACGTGGGCAGCTTCACGCCCGCGGGGACCTATGACGGCGCCATGCGCCGGCTGCCCGAGCTGGCGGCGCTGGGCTTCACGGCCATCGAGCTGATGCCGCTGGCCAGCTTTGGCGGGCAATGGGGCTGGGGCTACGACGGCGTGCTGCCCTTTGCGCCGCATGCGGCCTATGGCAGTCCAGAGGAGCTCAAGCGCTTCATTGACGAAGCCCACGCGCTCGGCCTGTGCGTGTTCATCGACGTGGTCTACAACCATTTCGGGCCGGACGGCAACTACCTGCATGCCTATGCCCCCCCGTTCTTTTCGAGCAGCCACGCCAGCCCCTGGGGCGCGGCCATCAATTTCGACCAGGAGGGCAGCGCCGTGGTGCGCGAGTTCTTCGTGCACAACGCGCTCTACTGGATCGAGGAGTTCGGCGTGGACGGCCTGCGCCTGGACGCGGTGCATGCCATCGCCGACGACAGCCGGCCCGACATCCTGCACGAGCTGAGCGCCCGCGTGCGCGAACTGGCTGCCGCCGAAGGTCGCCCGGTCCACCTGGTGCTGGAGAACGAGAGGAACCAGCCCGCGCGGCTGGCGCCCGCCCCCGAGCCGGGCCTGTACGACGCGCAGTGGAACGACGACTTCCACCACGCCGTACACGTGGCGCTCACCGGGGAATCCCAGGGCTACTACGCCAAGTTCGCGCGCCACCCGCTGGCGCTGCTGGCGCGCGTGCTGACCCATGGCTTTGCCTTCCCCGAGGCGGCCAACGTGGCACGCGGCGCGCCGGTGCCGCTGGTCTGCATGGTGAACTTCATCGGCAACCACGACCAGATCGGCAACCGCGCCTTCGGCGAACGCCTGGGCCGGCTGGCACCTGCCGAGGGAGTGGAGCTGGCGCTGCTGCTGGCACTGCTGACCCCGGCCACGCCCATGGTGTTCATGGGCGACGAGTTTGCCGCGACCACGCCCTTCCTGTACTTCGCCAATTGGGACGGCCCGCTGCGCGATGCCGTGCGCGAGGGCCGCGCGCGCGAGTTCGGCCATGTGGTGAGCGGCGATGCCGCGCTGCCGGACCCCTGTGACGCTGCCACGCTGCAGGCCAGCCAGCTGCAGTGGGACGAGTCGGCCACCCCGGCCGGCAAGGCGCGGCGCGCCCTGATGCAGCAGGCGCTGGCGGCGCGCCGCACCTGGCTGCAACCCCGGGCACGGCAGCTGTGCCGTGAAGGGCACACAGCGGAATTCGTGGGCGAAAGCGGCCTCCGGGTGGCTTGGCAGTATGAGGATGGAGCGAGCCTGGTGATGGAAATGAATCTGGGTCCGGATGCGGCCATGGCCCTCGTGTCGGCGCAGGGGCCGGCGAACCAAGCTGCCGAGGTGTTCAGCCACCGCTGGGCAGGAGATGGCGCGCCTTGGGCGCCCTGGTCCGCCCGCTGGACCTGCAGCGAACACAGCGAGGCCGCGCCATGAGCCAGGGCACTCCGGCCCCGGACGTGCTGGGCATGGACGGGCTGCACCACCGGGCGGAGCGCGCCGGCATCGCGACCGAATACGCCAGCTTCTGGGGCGAGACGCTCACGGTGGCGCCCGAGGTCCTGGCCCGGGCCCTGGCCGCCATGGGCGGGCATGCCGACCGCGAGGTGCCGCCCCCCATCGTCGTGGAGCAGGGTCAGGCAACGGCCGTGCCCCTGGGGGCCGACGGCCCCTGGCAACTGCTGCCCGAAGAGGCCGGCGCACCCCCATTGCTGCAAGGCTCTGGCAACACCGCCGAGCTGCCAGCCACGCTGTCCGCAGGCTACTACCTGCTGCGCACCGGGGGCCAGGAGCACCTGCTCATCGCCGCCCCGCGCCGCTGCTGGCTGCCCGAGGGGCTGCAGGCCGGCGAGCGCTGGTGGGGCATCACGGCGCAGATGTACGCCCTGCGCTCCGGGCGCAGCTGGGGCATCGGCGATTTCACCGACCTGTGCAGCCTGGTGCAGTTGGGGGCGGCGCAGGGCGCGGCCTTCGTGGGTGTGAGCCCGCTGCACGCCCTACGCACCGAACACCCCGAGCAGGCCAGCCCCTACAGCCCCAGCAGCCGCCTGGCGCTGAACGCCATGCACATCGACGTCTCGGCCGTGCCGGAATTCGCGCACTGCGCCGCCGCCCAGGCGCTGGTGGCCGAAAGCGGCTTCCAGCAACGCCTGCAGGCCGTGCGCGGCAGCGCCACCGTGCGCTATGGCGAGGTGGCGGCCCTGAAGGAGCCGGTGCTGGCCTTGCTGTGGCAGGAGTTCCGTACCCGGCACTGGCAAAACCCCGCGGGGCGCACGGAGCGCGGCCAGTCCTTCGATGCCTTCATGGCCGAGCACCGAGCCACGCTGGGCCGGCATGCCGTGTACGAGGCGATCCAGCTCGCGCTGCGCGCCGAAGACCCCATGGTCTGGGGCTGGCCTGCGTGGCCACAGGCACTGCAGGACCCCGATGGCGAGGCTGTCCAGCACTTCGCCAGCGCCCAGTCCGATGCCGTGGCCGCCCGCTACTGGCTGCAGTGGCTGGCCCATGGCCAGTTGGCGGCGGCACTTGAACAGGCGCGCGCCAGCATGGCCCTGGGCCTGTACTGCGACCTGGCCGTGGGCGCCAGCGATGGCGGCTCCGAAACCTGGATGTGGCCCGGCCTGCATGCCCGAGGCATGAACGTGGGGGCGCCGCCCGACCCGCTGAGCGCCCAGGGCCAGGACTGGGGCCTGCCGCCGGTGAACCCGGTGGCGCTCACCGCCGCCCGCTTCGTGCCGTTTCGCCAGCTGCTGGGCAGCGTGATGCGCCACGCCGGCGCCCTGCGCATGGACCACGCCATGGCGCTCATGCGCCTGTACTGGAACAGCCCGCAGGGCGGCACCTACGTGCGCTACCCGCTGGAGGCCCTGGTCGCGGTGATGGCGGTCGAGAGCCACCGCCACCAGTGCATGGTGATCGGCGAAGACCTGGGCAACGTGGCGCCGCGCATGCGCGAGGCCATGGCCGAGCATGCGCTGCTGTCGTACAAACCGCTGATCTTCGAACGCCTGGAGGACGGCGCCTTCCGCCCGCCGACCGGCTGGCAGCCGCAAGCGCTGGCCGTGGTCAGCACGCACGACCTACCCACCCTCAAGGGCTTCTGGGGCGGCGACGACATCGCCATCCAGCAGTCGCTGGGCTGGCTCGATGGCAGCGATGCCCAGGTGCAGGCCCAACTAGCGCGCGCGCAGGACCGCACCCGCCTGCTTGCGGCCCTGGATGCCGAGCAACTGCTGCCCCCCGGCGTGACGCTGGACGCGCAGTCCGCCCCCGAGATGACGCCCGCGCTCGCGGCCGCCGTGCATGCCTTCCTGGCGCACACGCCCTGCCAGCTGCTGGGCGTGCAGCTCGAAGACCTGGCGGGCCAGCGCGAGCAGCTCAATGTGCCCGGCACCACCGAGGACCGCTACCCCAACTGGCGCCAGCGCATGGCCGTGCCACTGGAGGATCTGGCAGCCGACCCCTGGTTCCAGGCCATCGTCCAGGCCGTGGGGCCGGCGCGCCAGTCCGCCCGCACGGCACCCGTGGCCGCCCTGCCCCTGCTGGGCTCGGCCGACGTACCCGTGGCCACCTACCGGGTGCAGCTGCATGTCGGCTTCACCTTCGGGCAGGCCAGCGAGGCCGTTCCCTACCTGCATGCCCTTGGGGTGAGCCACCTGTACACCTCGCCCTACCTGCAGGCCGCGGCCGGCAGCACGCATGGCTACGATGTGGTGGACCCCACCCGCCTGAACGCCGAGATCGGCACCGAGGCCGAGCACGCTGCCCTGTGCCAGGCCCTGGCCGAGCGCGGCATGGGCCACGTGCTGGACATCGTGCCCAACCACATGGGGGTGGAGGACCCGAGCAACCGCTGGTGGCAGGACATGCTGGAGCATGGCGAGGCCTCGCCCCATGCCGCCACCTTCGACATCGAATGGCAGGGCGCCAACCCGCAGACCGGCCGGCGCGTGCTGCTGCCGGTGCTGGGCGACCACTACGGCAAGCTGCTGGAGGCCGGGGAACTGCAACTGCGCTTTGACGCCGCCCAGGGCCGCCTGCAGGTGGGCTACTGGGAACACGCGTTTCCGCTGGACCCGCGCAGCTACGCCCAGGTGCTGGGCGCCGTGGCCCCTCCCGCCGCGGAGCCCGCCCACGAGTTGGCCGAGGTGGCTTCGCTGGTGGACGCGTTCGGCCAATTGCCCCCGCAGGGCAGTGTCGATCCGCAGCAGCGCACCGCGCGCCTGCGCGATGCACCGCTGTACCAGCGCCGGCTGGCCGATCTGGCCGCGTCCCGCCCCTGGGTCGCAGGCTGGATCCAGGCCTGCCTAGCACGCCTGAACGGCCAGGCCGGCGAGCCCGCAGGCGCCGATGCGCTCGACTCCGTGCTTCAGGCCCAGGCCTACCGCCTGGCCGACTGGCGCGTGGCGGGCGACGACATCAATTACCGGCGCTTCTTCGACGTCAATGCGCTGGCGGCGATCCGCATGGAGGACCCCGAGGTCTTCGAGGCGGTGCATGCCTTGCCGCTGCGCTGGCTGGCCGAGGGCAAGGTCACGGGCCTGCGGATCGACCACCCCGACGGCCTGGCCGACCCAGCCCGCTACTTCGAGCGCCTGCAGCAGCGCCATGCGGCCCAGCGCCAGGCCCGCGGCCTGCCGCCGCAGGCGCTGTACCTGGTGGTCGAGAAGATCATGGCCGACCACGAGCCGCTCCCCGCCGACTGGCTGGTGCACGGCGGCACGGGCTACCGCTTTAGCACCCTGGTCAACGGCGTGTTCATCGCGGCCGATGCCCAGGAGCGCTTCGATGCCCTGTACGGTGACTTCACCGGCGATACCCAGCCGTTCGAGGAGGCCGCCTACGAATGCAAGCGCCTGATCATCGAGACGGCGCTGTTTTGCGACCTGGCTTGGCTGGTCGACACTTTGAGCCGCATCACGCGCGCAGACCGCGCGGTCTGCGACTTCACGCGCAACCAGCTGCGCGTGGCCCTGGTGGAGGTGGCAGCGCAGTTTCCCGTCTACCGCACCTACGTGGTGCCCGGCGGCGCACCACCCAGCGAGGCGGACCGCCAGCACATCGCGTGGGCCGTGAGTGCGGCACGCCGGCGTCTGGGCTCGGCCGAGGGCGGCGTGCTGGCCTACCTGCAATCCGTACTGCTGGGGGAGGCCGGCCCCGAGCCCGGCTTGCGCGAGCGCTTCGTGCGCCGCTGGCAGCAGTTCACGGCGCCGGTGATGGCCAAGTCGGTCGAAGACACTTTGTTCTACCGCTATGTGCGACTGGTCTCGCTCAACGATGTGGGGGCCGAGCCGCGGCGTTTTGGCGTGTCAGTGGCGGCCTTCCACCAGGCCAACCTACAGCGGGCGCGCCACAGCCCCCATGGAATGCTGGCCACATCGACCCACGACAGCAAGCGCTCCGAGGACGTGCGCGCTCGGCTCAACGTGCTGTCCGAGATGCCCGAAGCATGGGACGCCGCGGTTCAGGCGCTTCAAACCGCAGGCCAGCGCTTCGAGGTGGAAGTCGACGGGCGGCCCGCCCCCCTGCCCCGTGATCTGTGGGGCATGTTCCAGGCCATGGTGGGCATCTGGCCGGCCCATACCACCACCGCTGAGGAGCGCCAGGCGTTGGCGCAACGCCTTCAGCGCTACATGGAAAAGGCCCTGCGCGAGGCCAAGCTGGCCAGCAACTGGCTGTTTCCAAACGAGGCCTACGAGAGCGCTGTGCGCAGCTATGTGGAAAAGGCGCTCGCCACCGAAGGCTTCGTTGCCGTGCTCGAAGCCTTCGTGCAGCGCATCGCCCCCTTCGGCTTTCGCAACAGCCTGGCCCAACTGGCGCTCAAGCTCACCGCGCCCGGGGTGCCAGACATCTACCAGGGTTGCGAATCCTGGAATTTCTCGCTCGTTGACCCTGACAACCGCCGTCCGGTGGATCTGGCTGCGATGGCAGCGGCCCTGCAGCCGCTCCAGGCGCTGTACGAGGGCGGGAGCCGATTCCCTGACCCGGCGCAGTGGCGCACAGTGCTGGGCGATGGCCCGGCCATGCGAGATGCTGCCAAGCAATTGACCACCTGGCGCCTGCTGCAACTTCGCCGGCAACGGCCGGCGCTGTTCCGCGACGGGGTGTACCTGCCCTTGGCAGTGCATGGGCCGGCCGAAACTCATGCACTGGCGTTCGCCCGCATCGGGGAGAGCGAAGCTGTCGTGGTGGTCTGCGCGCGCCTGTTTGCGGGGCTGTCCGCCAGTGGCTGGAACGGCACGCGCATGGCGCTGGCGACAGCCCACCCCGCCCTGGCACGGGCCGCCCGCTGGCAACAATGGATGACCGGTGCTTGGCTGGATCAGGCCGACGAACAACTCCTGGACGCGGTACTGGGCGACCTGGGCCCCACCGGCGCACGGCTGCCCTTTGCCATACTGGTGGCGCACTACGATCATTCATGAAAATCCTTTTTGCCACCCCCGAGTGCGCCCCGCTGGTCAAGACCGGCGGCCTGGGCGATGTCAGTGCTGCTTTGCCCAGGGCCCTTCGCGCAATAGGCCATGATGCGACCATCCTCATGCCAGCCTACGGCGGCATGGCCATTGATGGCACCCTGCAGTCCATCGTGCCCTTGCCGGCCTTCGGTCCTTGGCCAGCGGCCCAGCTGCTGCAAGTGACTGCGGCCGATGGCATGCCGTTTTTGCTGCTGTCATGCCCCACCGTCTATGCCAACGCGAGTACGCCATATGGCGACCCGGCACACACGCCCCTGCGCGAGCAGGCCCAACGTTTCGGACTGCTGAGCCGTGTGGCTGCGCTGCTGGGCACGGAGCAAAGCCCTATTAACTGGCAGGCTAACATCGTCCACGCCAACGATTGGCCGTGTGGCCTGGCTCCGCTTTACCTCCAGCAGGCGCGCCTGGCCGGGCAACAAGACGTTGCGCGCAGCCTTATCACCATCCATAACCTGGCATTCCAGGGTGTCATGCCCATGGAGGCCTGCGACTTGCTGGACATTTCGCCCGCCTACAGAACCATGGAGGGCGTCGAGTTCTGGGGGCAGTTGTCCATGCTGAAAGCCGGTCTCCAGTTCGCCGATGCCATCACCACCGTTAGCCCGACCTACGCGCGTGAAATTCAGCAGCCTGCTCTCGGTTTCGGACTTGACGGTGTGCTGCGCACGCGCGCGGAGCGCCTGCACGGCGTGCTCAACGGCATAGACACGACAGCGTGGAACCCGGCCACAGACCCGCTGATCGCCGCCAACTATGACGCGGAACACCTGGAGGCCAAAGTTCTGAACAAGAATGCGCTGCGCAAGCGATGTGGGCTCGTGACAAGTTCCGGGCCTTTGCTCGGTTTGGTGGGAAGGCTTACTTCCCAGAAGGGGGTGGACCTTGTGTTGGCGGGGGCGCCCGCGCAACTGGCGCGGGGCGCTCAGCTTGTGGTTTTAGGAAAGGGCGAACCGTCGCTCGAGGCGGGCCTGCGTGCACTTGAAAAGACGCACGCGGGGCAAGTACACGCCACGTTGGGCTTTGACGAAGCACTTGCTCACCAGATCGAAGCCGGGGCCGACTGCTTTCTGATGCCTTCACGCTTTGAACCGTGCGGCTTAAATCAAATGTACAGCCAGGCCTACGGCACCGTTCCTGTTGTCACTGCTACCGGCGGACTCGCTGACACGGTTTCCGATGTATCGGATGACAAGCAACAAGGCACCGGCTTCGTCATGAAGGCGGCCAGCTCCGCGGAGTTCGATGCGGCTATGGCCCGAATGTGGGGCGCTTGGCTTGAGCCGGACCGCTGGCGAAAGATTCAGACGCTGGGCATGCGCAAAGATTTTGGTTGGGCCAATGCCGCGTCGCAATACGAAAGGCTGTTCCTTGAGCTTCTAAAGTAACCCGTAGCGAGAAAGTATCGCAAGGAAATAGATAACCGCGCAGGTGGTGCTTGTTACTTCGTATTTCGACGGCTGACCTTAGTTGCAGTGTCAACTCGGGCCTGGCAACTCGTATCCCGCATTCGATCCGTGGCCCATCCACACTTTTGCCTCAAGCTCCTTGAAGCTGATGAGGCGATACGCTCAGACTTCATTAAAAACTACTTGGATGCTTTGCGCGAAGCGCCGGGGAGCCGTCTGTATGTGGAGCTGAAGAACAACCAGAATTTGAATGGCGGGAGTCGCTTGTACCTGCCGAAGAACATCGACTGCACCATTCTTTTTTCCGACGCAGCTTCGGCAGTGAAGAATGATCTCGATAAGGCCATTTAGAGAGGCGGTGCGTCGGCGTCTTGATGAAGACCGCAAGCTGGCCGAGAAGCTCAACGAATCAGTGGGCTCCAACTACGACGGGGGAAGATTCCGCTGCCCGATCAATTCTGGAATAGCGCTCTTTGAGATCATGGTCCACGAAGGTATCCACCAGGGCCTGAAAGACCGTGGCTGCACTATTTCATGCACTTCGCGGAAAAGATCCTCAAGCAGATGCCAATGCCGCCTAACGAAGATGCCTACCAAGAGTGGCCGACGCCATTTCACTTCTCTACCGCTTGGTCAGCTGCGCCACCGATGAGCTGAACAGTGCGCACATTGATGACGCAAATATCCCAGAGGCCACGCGCAACGCCGATGGCTTTGACCGGCACTTCATTTCCAAAGAAGCTACCAAAATGCTCCGATCAATGTTGCAAGACATCGTTCCAACTGAAAGGATCACCACATCGTTCAAGACCTATTTACTGGAAGTGGCCATTCGCAGTCATAGCAAACTGCAGGGAAACCGTGAACTGCTTGACGTCGCATCCTCGCTCAGGACCGTCGTGATCCGGGGCGCATACGTCCTACGCAGACATCTTATCGAGTCGAGCTTCGGAGTGTCTTTTACCGTACGGACCACAGGATGAGATACGAAGCAGCGCAGTTCGAGAAAGCCTTTGACAACTCTAGAGCGCTGTTTCAATAAGTGGCCGTTGTCACGTGGCCTCTGTGGCCTGCTACTAATCGCCCATGCCGATTCGACGGGCTGCTTTCGGTGACATAGTTCATTCAGTTGTGAACACGTGGCTGATGACTCTCAGCCCTCACGCAGCCGCTGGCGAAAGACCGCTCATGGCCGATAGTACGCGTGCGATGGCCAAGTCTGGACGAAGGCAATCGCTGGCGGATTCAACTGATTGATGCAAAACGGTCCGCCAATTCTCCTGAGTTTCGCCTCACATTGGTGCTGTGCAGCAATGCAAAACGGCGCAGGCACTTCACCAGCACCACAGGCCCCGGCCTCGCATACAGCATTTCTCCAGAGTCATCACGGTTACCCGCCAGACTTCACCCTCTTGAGTTACCGGCCTCCAGCGGCAGCACGTTCTCCGTCGGGAGCACGCCCCCGGCGTTGCCCGGAGGCATGCACATAAGCGTTGGGTAGTTCCAGGACGCGTTGACCGGTATGGCATCACCCCTGCGGGCCGGGGCCCGCACCATCCGCACTTCAAAGTACACCCCATCCCCTTCAACTAGGTCCTGGAACCCTGCCTGCTTAGCGCCGCACTAACTTTGGCCAAGCTGAGTAAAGTGAGGTCACCGAGCGACACCGCCTCGGGTGGCGACTCTTCCAAGCTGTGCATAGTTTGTCCAGGGTAGTAGCCACCTGCTCGGGCCGCAGAGCTGGTTTTCCAGGGCTTGGGCGAGCGGGTTTCTGCAACAGTGCGCTTCTGGGCCGGGGATCTCTTCGGGGTAGTCGCAGGGTGACGACATGGTGGATTCGATGACCTACATGGCAAGAAGTGCAGTAACCACGTTCTTGTCCGAAGTGAGTGTTGATGCTCGGCTGGCATTGCGGGCGTCGAGAGCAACTATCACTGCGGAGACGACGTTCGCACTCGACGCGCGGCGGGGGACCTGCACTTCGGGGAAGAGGCTACTGCTTTGGCCGTCCCTCCAAGCCGTAGGATCGCCGGGGTTTGTGGAAAGATTGCCGTTTCTGTTGCCAGAGCCGCCGGGTCAGCGCGCCCTTCTCTACGTGGAGCTAAAGCAGTCGATTGGCGATCACAAATAACCCCATTTGCGCAGATGGCCAAGATTGTCATCGGAGACTCGCGTTCCGATGTCGGTGCGATAGCGTAGGTTGGGGACGTAAACCTTTCGCGCTAGCTCCAGCGCGCTAGAGCGAGCCGCCGTCACGGTAGGGGCGCAGCCAGTGGCTACACCCACATAGCCGCTAGAGCCACTGGTGATGAGCATATCGCCGCGCATTTCCACTTCTGCAAAGGAGATTGCCCCCCGTTCCTCCGTCGTAAGATCCTCCGCCAATATCAGGGGCATGCCCTTGGAGATTTCTTCGTAGCCATGCGTGTAAGGAAATGGCGGCACGGTCAAGACGATGCCCACGGCGACCTCCGCGGTCGTCTCAAAATGCTTTGCCGAGCGCTGCAGCATCCTCTGAAAGATAACCTCCCACGGCTCCCGGTGCAAACGCTCGCAGATGGCGTAGCCGGGATAGCCGAAGCGGCTTGTGAACTCAAGGGGCCACAGCCCATCAGAGTTGGCTATCAGATTTACGTTTATGTAACCGCAATAGCCGCCGTCGCGCAACACGTCGGCTAAAGGTCGGAGCACTTGGTCACGCAGCCTGCCGGTGCCGGCGTAACTAACAACAGTGCCCATCTCGCCCGTCAACTCGCCAAGCTCCCCCGGGAAAAATCGCTTGTGCTCAAAATCGATGCACGCAGTGTCCAGAAAGTCAGTCCCGTTGAAATAGCCGCCTACTCCCACCTCAATGCCGTCGATGTACTCCATTAGTACGAAGTCTGGAGGCGACAGGAACAATTCGTGCACGCTATAGAAATGTAGGAGCGCGGCCAGATCGCTGCTGTCGCTCCTCTGGGCGATGTAGTTGCGCGTGCGTGGGCTGTTGGCGCCATTGAATTTGAGCACATAGCGTTGCTGCCGCGAGGCAATGAAATCCACGGCCTCACGATAGCTGTTGAAAGATTGGCTGACCGCGGTATGCAAACCCGTCTCGCGGAGCACGGCTTGGCCATACTCCCGTTTAGCCTCCAGCCGGTCACCCAGAGCGCTGCCGCCGATGACCTGAAAACCGTCCCTGCGAAGCGCGTCCTGTTCCGGGCCCTGGTCCGCCGTTTCGAAGAGGATGAGGCCATCGGGCCCCGCCTCCCTGATCCAACCCAGCTCCTTTTGCCAATCATGGGTTCGCGTGAGCATGTTTGCATACACGCCATGACTTGCAGGGTTACGCACAAACACCCGCACCTCGTGACCGCGGGCCTGCATGCCGCAATACATGGCAGCAAGATCATTGCAATCGCCGATGCCAAGAACTCTCACTAGCTAGGCCTTTGCACAACCAAGCCGATGGCGGCGATGCGGTCCACCCCAGCGTATGCGGGTTGATCGAGTTCTTCGCCAAACACGTCTGGGTCGATTTCGCTGCGGACGATCCGGCAGCCCGCCTGGGCCGCGACATTAGCGGCCCATTCAGAGAATGAGTCTTTACCTTGCACAATGGCGCTTCCGGTGTACAAAATGAGACGACCACCCGGTGCCAAACGCTCAACCGACTGCTCTAGGACACGTTGCGACAGTGACTCACCGTAGTCACCCCCGCCGTGCCGATAAGTGCGCCTTTCGGCATCCAGGAGGTAAGGCGGATTGGAGACGATGAGATCGAAATTTCCAACAACTTCGGTAAACAAGTCGGATTGCACGATGCGGCAGGATGCCAACTTTGCCAACCGGACATTAACTTCGCTTAAAGCCAGTGCTTTCTGATTGACGTCGGCCAAGACAAGCTCGCGAACTCGGACGCCAGACACACGTGCAGACACGATACCGCCAGGCCCGCCACCGCAACCCATGTCTAGGATGCTGCAGTCTGGAGCCAAAGGTAAAGAAGACAGATCTTGACGGATTAATGCAGCAAAACGATAAGTGTCAGGGCCAAAGAAAACTGCGTCTTCCTCCGAAGTAGGGAAGCGTGAGTGCACATACAGGTCGCCAGCCAAGCTGCTTACTCGAACCTCGCTTCGGTAGTTGTCCACGCCCACTGGCGTGATCAATCTTTCCCGAACAAGCCCGTCAAGCAATGGCGCCGGTAGCAATGTCTCATGGAATGGCAAGTTCCAGCCGAATATGTCGCGCAAGTCTTTAGCCGGTGAATCCCCGCGATTACGCAAAACGCGCTTGTGTGTCAACGGCGTAGGGGTGATGAATTGGTAATGCCTGGATTTCAGTAAATTGCCTAGGTCCACCAACTGGGCAGCACATCCACTACTCATGGAATTTTCGTTTGCCGCGTTCACCAGCCTATCTCCACCGGTGTATTGCAGCTCAGCAGCCGCGAAACTGATGAATCTCTAGTCGACTGCCAAGGCACTCGGCGACGCTCCGAACTGGCACTGCGCTAGCCAAATCATCTTCATGCGAATGCGAGCTGACTTCCCCGAAGTCCACTGACGGTTCAAGTAGACCCGCGGCACCTGAAGAACCGTAGGCGACCATGGCAAGACAATCGCCGATAAATCTTATGCCATCAACAGCGGGATGGGAGTAGAGGGACATGACGGACCTCCAATAATGTTGCCACATCATGCGGACATTGCGCGAGGTATCTTGTAGGAAGATTGCACAACTTTCGACGATTTATAAGAACTCTCCGATTTTCTGCCGCCATCACACCATAGGCGGGTCGGTTCCTCTCTCCGGGTTAGCGATGCCCTGACTTGTTCTAAGCATCTAGCCTGACGAATTAATACGCACGCGATCAAGAGGTGCAATAGTTGAGGCTTTCCGAGGCGATGCTGCCCGTCTTTGGGGTTCCATTCAGTTCCGAGACAGTGCATGACGCGGGTAGCCTTGATGCCGGTTTGGCGGTGGCACCCCGGGGGCGGGCTAAAGCGTTATTGGAGCCTTGCTCGACCGTCTTATTTGGGTTGCATGGACGGGTAGCGGAGATGGTGCGCTACGTCTCAAAGACCTTGGCTGCGACGTAGCTGCCCGCGCGACCAAGAGCATCCATGCAATACTGGCCGGCGCAATCCAGCTGCCCACGCCCCTGACAAAGCCGCGCTGACGGACGACCGACGGTTATATGGTTTGTGCACGCTCTCGGACTGAGTTGTCTACGGCAACACGGCCATGCAAGACTGCAGTGCTGGAGTTGGGTGACCCAAAGCCAGGTCGATGATGGGGTGCATGCGCGGAAGCATAGTCTCAGCGCCGTTCAATTCGGCCCGTGCTTTTTCGGACTGAACACTTGAGCACCGTCGACATATGTCGCAAGGCTGCCGCTTTGGACTCACTGCTTTCGGCTGCGATGCAGTCCGCAGGCACCCACAGCTTGTACCCGCGCATGTAGGCATCCATCGCTGTGAGATGCACACAAATATCCGCCGAAAGTCCGACCAGAATCAGTTCCTTTGCTTTCATCTCCTTGAGCAGATGGTCCAGGGGTGTGCCGAGGAATGCCGAGTGGAGCGGTTTGAGAATGGTCAGATCGTCTTCGTCTGGCGCCAACATCGTGGCAATCTCCCCCCGCAGCCCGGGCAGGGCTTTGCATTCTTTCAACAAGCCTCGAAATTCTGAGCGCCAGATGCCGTAGTTGTCATTGGCATAGATAACGGCCACACCATTTTTGGCCAAGCGCCGCTTGAGTGCCAAGGTGGCCCGGGCCGCAAGGTAAGCACTTTTGACGAGATTTTCAGCACCTGGAAATCGAATGGGGTTGATGAAATCCACCACCACCATCACGCGTGCGCTAGTCCGCAAAGGCATCCTCTGGGCGCGGTCAAAGAATGAAAACGAATGGGGCGTCGACGTCATCTCTGTCCAGTGTGTGTATCCAAATTAGGGCTCTTTGCTTTCATTCTGAGTGGGGTTATGACCGTGCGCATCATCGATCTGAATCACCTTGCCTTGCTGCCAAGCGTCGGCTGCAGGGTCAATCTGGGGCGTGGCGATGTCGCCGCGTTGCTGGCGTTTTTCTTCACTGCGGATCTCGAAGCGTTGGTCTCGTGCGGCCACAAGCGCGGGGTCCACCTGGCCGTCTCGGGTGAATCCCATCATCAGTTGCGGCATGCCGAACGGTAGTTGTTTGTCCATGTCGGTGTGCCATGTGTGCCATGTTTTGCCGTAAGTCGTGACCAGCTTTTTCATCAGCTCTTTTTCCGCCACGTCGGGGATGCCGGGGGCAATCAACTGGCCAGACTTCACCTCGTGCACGTGGCTGTGCCACAGCGCTTTTTCATCTTGGGGGAGACCCGCAAAAAGCCGGGCACTGACGATGTATTCCACCCCCATCAGCTTGGCGTCTTTCACGTTGCCGTCGTAGATCACGCACTGGATCACTTCTTCGTTAAGAATGGAGCAGTAGTGGTGCGCTTCCATCTGGGCGCCTTGCCGCCCGTTGTAGAAGTGAAAGCCATCAAGATAGGTGTTGATGGCTTCGATAGGAGGCTTGTTCTGCAGGGCCGCCGCACCTGCTTCAAGCACCTTTGTCTTGACAGCTTCAGGCGTGCCTGGCGCTGCAACCGGCGACTCGGTGTTGTTTTCACGATCGCATGCCGCGAGGGCCAGCACCACAGCGGCGACGACGGGTAAAAGACAGCGGGCCTTCATGCCTTGCTCCTCCCACGCTGCCCGGTCCTTCGCAGCGATGTGGCGACAAGGCCCACTGCCAAGCCTGCTCCAAAAACCAGATAAGTCACTGCCAGGGCGCGCTTTGACAGGCGGTGTTCGTACCCCGGCGTCAGCCGACGGGGCGTGAACTTGAAGTCCACCACGCAGGCAATGGCACTGGTGGCCATGCTGGCGGCCAGCAATCGGCCTCGCGTTTCTGTCTGCGGCTGTCGGCGGAGGTAGGCGCACAACAAAGTCGCCCAGAAAATGGATGCGCCATGGTGGGTGACATACCCTAGTAGCGTATGGCTTACGTCTGTTTGCTGCACCTTCAGTGCCGGGTCGTCCCAGTACCAATGGCTGACAGCATTGATCGGGGCTGCGGCGCTTTGCGCCTCGCGCCGACCGAACCATGCCAGTGCAATGGCCGAGAAAACGCTGGCGCAACTGCCTGCGACGAGGGAGCGATAACAAATGGGTTGATGCGACGGGTGCATGACCCTACTGTGATGCAGCCTCATTGAGTGTATGTAGGCAGAGCACGCGCTCCGTACCGCGCACCGTCCTACTTCGATGTCAAGACGCGGTCCCTAGGCTGGATGGATGCGAATACTCATTGCGGGCGCGACCGGTCTCATAGGCCAAGCTGTGGCCAAGCGACTGGAGCTGCACGGCCACCAACTGCTGTGCACGGCGCGCCAGCCCGTTGAGTCGGGGGGCGATGAAGTCCGCTGGCTGCAGGTGGACTTTGCCCAGCCGCCCGGCAGAGACTGGTGGCTGCCGCACCTCAGCGGCGTGGACGTAGTGATAAACGCCGTGGGCGTCTTTGCCCCGGGCCCTGGCCGGACCTTTGACACCATCCACACCCAAGCCCCCATCGAGCTGTTCGCGACAGCTGTGCAGGCGCGCGTAAGGTTGGTAATTCAGGTTTCGGCTTTGGGCAGTGAAGAGAACGCGGCCACGGATTTTTTAGCCAGCAAATACCGGGCAGACCACGCATTGCGCCAGATGCCTGTGCGCTCGGTGGTGGTGCAGCCTTCTTTGGTGTATGCGCCGCTCGGGCCGAGCGCTACGCTGTTCAACCAGCTAGCCCTGCTGCCCGTCGTGGCCCTGCCGATGACCCCCGCGCCAATCCAGCCGGTGCACCTGGACGACGTGGTTGAGGCGGTTGCCCGCTTGGTCGACACACCGCCCGCCACCTCGTTCACGATGGCTGCGGTGGGGCCGCAGCCTATGACGCTGAAAGACTACCTGGCGGCCCTTCGCCGTGCTTTGGGCTCCCCGCGGCCGCAGTGGGTGCTGCCCGTGCCGATGGGGGTGGTGGCCGCTGCGGTGCGTCTTGTCAGTCTGGTGCGCCCTGGCATGGTGAACGCCAGCGCGCTCACCATGTTGGCGCGGGGCAATCACGGCAGTGCGACCATGTTGCAGCGCACCTTGGGCCGCGCACCCCGGCCCGTCGCGCAGTTTCTTGACGCGCAAGACCGCAGCGTGGCGCGCGAACATGCGGAGCTGCGCACGTGGCTCGGCGCCGTGAAAGCATCTTTGGCGCTGGTATGGATCCTTACTGGCGTCCTGTCGCTAGGCTTGTACCCCAAAGACCAAAGCCTACAACTTCTTGCCGACTTCGGGCTGCAGGGCCTGCTGGCCCAGCTCGCCCTTTATGCGGGCGCAGTTATCGACATCGCGCTCGGACTCGCCCTGGTCTCGACATCGCCGCGTTGGCAGAGCAAGGTGCTGGGCGCGCAGCTGGCCGTCATGCTGGGCTACACAGCCCTCATCACTCTGCGTATTCCAGAGTGGTGGCTGCACCCGTTCGGTCCTGTCCTTAAAAACCTGCCCATGCTGGTAGCTACCGGCATGCTTATGGCGCTGACACGGCGACACCCCTGATGGAATACCTTCTTGTCAAATGGGCGCACATCCTGTCATCCACCCTGCTGTTTGGGACAGGGGTCGGGTCGGCCTTCTACCTGCTGACTGCTGTCACCAGCCGCAACCCGGCCATCGTGGCGCATGTGGCGCGATGGGTGGTGCGTGCGGACTGGCTGTTTACGGCCACCACGGCCGTCATCCAGCCCTTGACGGGCTGGTGGATGCTGCACCTCATGGGCTTACCGCTTTCCACACCATGGGTAGCTTGGTCCTTGGGTCTATACGCCGTCGCCATAGCTTGCTGGCTGCCCGTGGTGTGGCTGCAGGCAAAAATGCGCGACCTCGCGGAAGAGGCCCAGGCAGCAGGGAGCCCCCTTGCAACGTTGTTCTGGCGGTGCTTTTGGTGGTGGGTCGGTCTGGGAGTACCTGCGTTGGCCGCATTCCTAGCAATCTTCTGGCTAATGGTGGCAAAGCCATCTTGAGAACGCGGGGAGAACGCCGCGCCTGAGCAACAACACACTTAGCCACTGTCGAGCTCGGGTTTGAACTCACAACGCTCTCAGGCCTTTCGAGACTTGAAGGACTCGGTGTTCAGTCGGCCGAGGAACATTTCAATCGCCGTGCCGCACGCTTTAGGTGGCAAGAATTCTCTTGCGCAACAACCATGTGTTCTTATCATCACCCGCGCCAATTGTGGAAAAGATGAAAAGTTCGACTTTAGCCACCGCAATGCGGCGGACACAGTAGATGCGAGGTTGCTTGGTCGCGTGCGCCTCACCTGCATGTGTGCAAAAGTCTTGGCGTCTTAGCTTGCTTAAAAACTCTGAACCAGTGATAGGACTGTGATGCGATTCTTACTTCGAGGCTGCCGTGCTCTAGCAACCGTGATGGCCATGTTGATTGGCATGACCGTTGCCAACGCAGCGAGTTTGAGCACTCCTTATCTAGGAGGGAACAACCACCGCGGCAATATGTTCGACGTTTTGCCAGCTTCAGACATCGCAATC